>Ga0194119_10006426_pt1 | contig 17028 bp, 15 predicted proteins | sample TA2MahC100mmetaG_FD_148620 | JGI IMG/M metagenome (GOLD analysis project Ga0194119, IMG submission 148620) | Freshwater microbial communities from Lake Tanganyika, Tanzania - TA2015018 Mahale Deep Cast 100m | ecosystem: Environmental > Aquatic > Freshwater > Lake | place: Tanzania: Lake...
CGTCGATGCGTTTGTTGCGTGCGATGGTGAAGATCCAGGTCGCGACGCCCGCCTGGGACGGGTCGTAGGTGGCGGCACGGCGCCAGACGGCGAGCATGACCTCCTGCAGGAGGTCCTCCGCCCCGCTAGCGTCGGCGCCGAGGCGCATGAGGTAACTCTTCACGCGCGGACCGAAATGGCCAAAGAGTTCGGCGAAGGCGGAGCGGTCCTGCTCGCGCGCGACGCGCAGCATCAGTGCGGCATGCGGCATGACGACCGCCCGCCCCTCGATCACTTCCCCCGGCATGCGCCCTAGGTAACCTTGGCGTGGCCGCGCTTCAAGGGGCGGCGCGCCCGGCTGCGCGGCGGCGGGCTTGCGGCCGCGGGACGGCGCGCCCGGGCGGTGATTGACGCTCAACATGCTCCATGTCATACGCCGGGCGACGCGCGGCGGATCACCGTCGCGCGCGAACCGCTCAGCCTGGCAGGGGTTTCGCCGTGGGTCGCGCCCGGATCTTCCTTGTGCTCTCGCTTCTTTCCTCCGTCGCCTGCGTGCCCGCGGCGCTGGCCCAGGGCCAGCAGAGCTACAGATCGCTCGGCAGCGCCGAGGGCTGGCAGGCCTACGAGTTCGGCGAGGGGGCCGCCAGGATCTGCTACGTGACGTCCGCCCCGACCTCGTCGCAGGTCAAGCCGGCGGGCGCGAAGCGCGACGATGTCCGGATCATGGTCACCCATCGCCCCGCCCACAGGCAGCGCGACGAGGTCAGCTTCCACCCCGGCTACCCGGTGAGCACGTCGAAGCCGATGGTCGCGGTCGTCGACAAGACGAAGAACTTCGAGTTCTCGCGCCGCAGCGACAAGGCGCCCCAGGTGATCTGGAGCCGGGACGTAGAGGCCGACAAGGCGATCGTCGCCGCGCTGCGCTCCGGCAAGGAGCTGGTCGTCTCCGGCGTGTCGCAGCGGGGCGCGTCGACCTCCGACACGTTCAGGCTGGCGGGCTTCGCCAGGGTGCTCGACCTCGCCAGCCGGGCCTGCGGGCTGCCCTGAGCAGCTTGCGCCGGCCTCCACCCGACCGGCCAGGCAGAGCCCCCATGGACGACCGGACCCCGACCGCGCCCGCCGCCGCGAAGCCCGAGATCGACACGGCGCAGGCGCCGCTGGCGCCGCGCGCCGACGGCAGGCGCAACCTCGTCGGCCTGGCGCGGCCGGAGATCGCGGCCGCGCTCGCGGAGCTGGGCGAGAAGCCGTTCCGCGCGGGGCAGCTCTGGCGCTGGATCTACGTGCGCGGCGCCACCGAATTCGGCGGCATGAGCGACATCTCGAAGGGGCTGCGCGCGCGGCTCGAGGAGCGCTTCTACGTCTACCGCCCCGCCATCTCGCGCCACCAGGCCTCGATCGACGGCACGCAGAAATGGCTGCTGCGCATGGAGGATGGCGCGGAGATCGAGTGCGTCCACATCCCCGAGAAGGAGCGCGGCACGCTCTGCGTCTCGAGCCAGGTCGGATGCACGCTGACCTGCAGGTTCTGCCATACCGGCACGCAGCGCCTGGTGCGCAACCTCGAGGCCCACGAGATCGTGGCGCAGCTGCTTTCCGCGCGCGACGCCTTCGGAGAGTGGCCGCCGCCGGAGCGCGGCCGCAAGCTCACGAACGTCGTGATGATGGGAATGGGCGAGCCGCTCTTCAACTACGAGAACGTCGCGCGCGCGCTGTCGATCGCGATGGACCAGGACGGCTTCGCGCTCTCGCGCCGGCGCATCACGCTCTCCACCTCCGGCGTCGTGCCGATGATCCGGCGCTGCGGCGAGGAGCTGGGCGTCAGCCTCGCCATCAGCCTCCACGCCGTCACCGACGAGCTGCGCAGCCGCATCGTGCCGATCAACAAGAAATGGCCGATCGCCGAGCTGCTCGACGCCTGCCGTTCCTATCCCGGCGCGTCGAACGCGCGGCGCATCACCTTCGAGTACGTGATGCTGAAGGGCGTGAACGATTCGCTCGCCGACGCGCGCGGCCTCGTGCAGCTGCTGGCCGGCATCCACGCCAAGGTGAACCTCATCCCGTTCAATCCCTGGCCGGGCTCGGAGTTCGAGTGCTCGAGCTGGGACCAGATCGAGAGGTTCTCCGACGTGCTGGCGGAGGCGGGCTTCACCACGCCGGTGCGCCGGCCGCGCGGCCGCGACATCCTCGCGGCCTGCGGCCAGCTCAAGAGCGACACCGAGCGCCAGCGCCGCGCGGCCCCGGCGCCGGGCTGAGCTGCTCCCTCCCGGGCGTGGCCCGCGCCGTTCAGCGCTTCTGGTACTGCGTCGCGCCGAACAGCATCTCGCGCGCCTTGGCGTCGGGCGGGCCGGCGCGGCGGCGCTCGGCGAGCAGCGCGCAGCCGCGCTTCGTGGCCGGGCGCGCGTCGATCGCCTCGAACCAGCGCCTGAGGTTCGGGAACTGCGCCATGTCCTGGCCCTGGCGGTCGGGGAAGCGCAGCCACGGGAAGACCGCCATGTCGGCGATCGAGTAGGCGCCGCCGGCGAGCCATTCCTCGCGCGCGAGGCGCCGGTCGAGCACGCCGTAGATGCGGCGGCCCTCGTTCACGTAGCGGTCGATGGCGTAGCGGATCGGCTCGGGCGCGTAGTTCAGGAAATGCCCGGCCTGGCCGAGCATCGGCCCGACGCTCGCCATCTGGAACATCAGCCACTGCGCGACGTCGTAGCGCGCGCGCGTCTCCGCCGGCCAGAAGCGGCCATGCTTCTCCGCGAGGTACATCATGATCGCGCCGGATTCGAACACGGCGAGCGGCTTGCCGCCCGGCCCCTCGCGGTCGACCAGCGCCGGCATCTTGTTGTTGGGCGAGATCTCGAGGAAGCCCGGGCGGAACTGGTCGCCCGCGCCGATGTCGACGGGCACGACCTCGTAGGGCTGGCCGAGCTCCTCGAGCAGGATCGAGACCTTGTAGCCGTTGGGCGTGGGCCATGCGTGGAGCTCGTACATCCGCTTCCCTCCGTCTTGCGTTCCGGACCCCATTCAACGCCAGCCGCGCGCCGGTGGCGAGCCTTGCCCGACGGGGCGCCATCCCTATACTCCGCGCGATTCCCACACCCCGCGAGGACGCGAAGATGGCCCAGCCGATCGTTGGCAAACCCGTGCGCAAGGTGGTGCTCGCCTATTCCGGCGGCCTCGACACCTCGATCATCCTCAAGTGGCTGCAGACGACCTATGGCTGCGAGGTCGTCACCTTCACCGCCGACCTCGGCCAGGGCGAGGAGCTCGAGCCCGCGCGCAGGAAGGCGCAGATGCTCGGCGTGAAGGAGATCTTCGTCGACGACCTGCGCGAGGAGTTCGTGCGCGACTTCGTCATGCCGATGTTCCGCGCCAACGCGCTCTACGAGGGCCAGTACCTGCTCGGCACCTCGATCGCGCGCCCGCTGATCGCGCGCCGGCAAATCGAGATCGCGCGCAAGGTCGGCGCCGACGCGGTGTGCCATGGCGCCACCGGCAAGGGCAACGACCAGGTCCGCTTCGAGCTCAGCTACTACGCGCTGCAGCCCGACATCCGCGTGATCGCGCCGTGGCGCGAATGGGACCTCGACAGCCGCACCGCGCTGGTCGAGTTCGCCGAGAGGAACCAGATCCCCATCGCCAAGGACAAGCGCGGCGAGGCGCCGTTCTCCGTCGATTCGAACCTCCTGCACATCTCCGCCGAGGGCAAGGCGCTCGAGGATCCGTGGGAGGAGCCGGGCGAGTACGTGTATTCGCGCTCGGTCGCGCCCGAGCAGGCGCCCGACAAGCCCGAGTACGTCGAGGTCGAGTTCGAGAAGGGCGACCCGGTGGCGGTGAACGGCCGCCGCCTGTCGCCGGCCGAGATGCTGACGGAGCTGAACGCGCTCGGCGGCAGGCATGGCATAGGCCGCCTCGACCTCGTCGAGAACCGCTTCGTCGGCATGAAGTCACGCGGCGTCTACGAGACGCCGGGCGGCACGATCTGGCACGTCGCCCATCGCGGCATCGAGTCGATCACGCTCGACCGCGGCGCGGCGCACCTCAAGGACGAGGTCATGCCGCGCTATGCCGAGCTGATCTACAACGGCTTCTGGTTCGCCCCGGAGCGCGAGATGCTCCAGGCGCTGATCGACAAGAGCCAGGAGAACGTCACGGGCACGGTGCGCGTGAAGCTCTACAAGGGCCATGCCCGCGTGGTCGGCCGCAAGGCGCCGCGCTCGCTCTACGACATGCGCATGGTCACCTTCGAGGCCGACCAGGGCGCCTACAACCAGCGCGACGCCGAGGGCTTCATCAAGCTCAACGCGCTGCGCCTGCGCCTCGGCGCGCGCGCGCGCGCGCGCTAGGCGAGGGACGGCATCCGGGGCGTCGGGGGACGGCGTCCCCGCCGCCCCGCCCCCGGGGGAGGGGGCGCCACGACCGCCGAGGGGAGGGCCGCATGGTCCCGGTCGAGTTCCACGCCATCTTCGCGCTGGCGACGTTCCTCGCGCTCGTCGTCGCGCTCATCCTCGACCTCGTCGACCTCGCGGTCGGCGGCATGCTCGCCGTCGCGGCCGTGCTCGCAGCCGGCATCCTCGAGCCGCAGGACCTGCGCTCGGCCGCGGCCGAGGCGGGCCCGACCCTGTCGCTGCTCTTCGGCGGCATGGTGCTGGTGCGCATCCTGACGCCGACCGGCCTGTTCGACGCGCTCGGCCAGGGCCTGGTGCGCGCATCCAGGGGCAGCGGCGCGCGGCTGCTCGTCGCCTTCACCCTCGCCGCCGTGCCGACCTGCGCCTTCCTGCCCAACGCCACGGTCATCCTCCTCTTCGCGCCGATCCTGCTGAAGGCCTGCGAGCGCATGGGGCTCGATCCCGTGCCGCCGCTCGTCTTCCTCGTCGCGGTCGCCAACTCCGCCGGCCTGCTGACGCTGGTCGGCGACCCCGCGACCTTCATCGTCGGCTCGGGCATCGGCATGACCTTCGACGCCTACCTGCGCGGCGTCAGCCCCTTTGGCTTCGTCGCGATCGGCGGGCTGCTCCTCGCCAGCCTCGTCGTGCTCCGCGGCACCTGGACGGCGCGCAGCGCCGGGCCGGTCGCGGAAGAGGCGGTCCGCCTCCACCGCCCCGCCTACATCGCCGCGGCGCTCGCGATCTTCGCGCTGCAGGTGCTGCTCTTCGTCTGGGGCGACGTCGAGGGCATAAGCCCGCCCGAGGCGGCCTTCATCTGCGCGGCGCTCGGCCTGCTCGTGATCTACGGGCTGCGCGTCGAATCGCCCGGCGCCGTGCTCGTCGACGTCGACTGGCGCACGCTCATCTTCATCGCCTGCATGTTCATGATGGTGCAGGCGCTGATCCACACCGGCTGGCTGCAGGGCGGCTCGCGGCTGATGGCGTCGATCTTCGGTGAGCGCACGGCGCTGGCGGCGGTCGCCATGATCTGGGTCGTCGGGCTGCTGTCGATGGCGCTGCCCAACGTGCCGGTGGTCATCGGCCTTCTGCTGGTCGTGAAGGGCTACCTCGTCGAGATCGAGGCGGTGCCCGACGAGGCGCTCGGCGCGGGCTTCTCCAGCTGGCCCGCGCACCTGCTGCCGGTCTTCGTGGGCATGATGTTCGGCGCCACGCTTGGCGGCAACGCGACCGTGATCGGCGCGGCGGGCAACGTCGTGGCCGCGGGCATCGCCGCGAAGGCGGGCCATCCGATCGGCTTCATGCGCTTCCTGCGCATCGGCCTGCCGCTCACCCTGGCGCAGCTCGTCGCCTCGACGCTCTGCATCCTCTGGATGCTGCGCTGAGGATCAGGCGGCGGCGCGGGCCTCCAGCCTGCGCAGCGCCAGCGCCAGCGCGACGCCGCCGGCGGAGGCCGCGAGCAGGACCAGCGGCGACCATGTCCAGCCGCCGGTCGCCGCCGCCAGCGCGGCGACCGCGGGCGGTCCCGCCATCTGGCCCAGGTTCGATCCCTGCATGACGAGGCCGTTGCTCGCCGCCGCCAGGTCGCGCGAGGGCGCGAGCGCGGGCACCGCGCCCAGCACGGCCGCGGGAAGGATCCCGCCCAGCATCGACAGCGCGATGCAGAGCGCGTAGCGCGGCGCGAGCGCCAGGCCGCCGGCATGGATGGCGAGCGAGCAGGCGCCCATCCCGGCATTGACCGCGAGCACGAGCGCCCAGCGCGGCACGCCGCGATGCACGAGCCAGCCACCGGCGAGGTTGCCCGGGACGTTGAGCGCCACGGCGAGGCCGGCCATCGCCGCCGCCATGCCAGGCGCGACGCCATGCTCCTCCGCCAGCAGCGTCGGCAGGAAGCCGAGCACGGCGAGGAAATGCAGCGTGTAGCAGGCGAAGATCGCGGCCAGCAGCGCGGGGCCCGGCGCCGCCAGCGTCGCGCGCAGCGCCGTCGCGAAGCCCGCCCGGGCCGGGCTGGCGGTTCGCGGCGCGTGGCGCGTGGCGCGCGCCAGCAGCAGGGCGAAGCAGGCCGCCGCGATGGCGTTGGCGAGCCAGAGCCCGCGCCAGCCCCACGGCCCGAGGGCGAGCGGCGCCAGCGCCAGCATGCCGGCCATGCCGGCCGGCATGTACGTGCTCCAGAAGCCGAGCGCGAGGCCGAGGTCGGCGGGCCGCGCGAAGGCGCGGATCAGCGCCGGCACCGCCACGACGACGGCCATGAAGCCGAGCCCCTCGGCGAAGCGCGCGGCGAGGATGCCGGCGGGCCCGCGCGCCATCGCGCCGGCCATGCCGGCCGCGGCGAGCAGCGCGAACCCTGCGAGCACGACGCGGCGATGGCCGAGCCTGTCGGCGAGCGCACCCAGCGCCATGCCTGTCGCCACGCCGAGGACGTTGAAGGCGGAGATGACCCACGCGCTCTCGGCGAGCGTCAGGCCGAGCTCCGCGCGCATCGCCGGCAGCGCCGCCGGCGCCTTGCCGATGTGGAAGGCGGCGACGATGCCCGCGCCGACCAGCGCGAGCACCGTTCCCCAGCGCGTCGCGCCGTCGCCCGCGCCGCCCTGCGCGGGCGCGTTCAGCGGCCCTTCGCCTTGCGCCAGGCCTGGAAGCGCGCGCGCACGGCCGGGTCGAGCATCGGGTAGAGGCCGAAGAGGCCGGCGCCCGCGTCGACGTTCTCCTGCACGAAGTCCTCGTAGACCGTCTGCTCGAAGGCCTCGCTGGCCACGTCCTCGGCGATCCCGGCGGGGATGCAGGCCACGCCCTCGCCGTCGCCGACCATGATGTCGCCCGGGTAGACCGCGACGCCGCCGCAGCCGATCGGCACGTCGAGGTCGACCGCGTGGTGGTGGATGAGGTTCGTCGGCGCCGAGGGGCGCGCGTGGTAGACCGCGAAGTCCATGCGCGCGATCTCCGGCGTGTCGCGGAAGCCGCCATCGGTGACCGCGCCGGCGCAGCCCTTGCGCATCAGCCGCATGAGCAGGATGCCGCCCGCCGAGGCCGCGCGCGGGTCGCCGCGGCTGTCGACCACGAAGACCGCGCCGGCCGGGCATTCCTCGACGCCCTTGCGCTGCGGGTGCGCGCGGTCCTCGAAGACCTTCAGGACGTCGATGTCCTCGCGCGCGGGGATGTAGCGCAGCGTGTAGGCCGGGCCGACAAGGCGCGGCGCGTTCGGGTTCACGAGCTGCGGCCCCTGCAGGAACTGGTTGCGCAGCCCCCGCTTGAACAGGACGGTCGTGATCGTCGCGGTGGAGACCTGGGCGAGCTTGTCGCGCGCGGCGGCGGTGAGCATGGGTTGTCGTCCTTCCTCGTGTCCCTCTCGGGCCTCGTGTCCCTCTCGGGCCTCGTGTGCATCGTGCGCGCGAGCCTAGCGCAGCGCGCCGCGCCGCGTCGCGGGGGTCGCTTGCAACCCCGCCCTCGCGTGCTAGAAGTCCGGCCACCAGCCCATGGACGCCTCCCCGCCCGAGATCTCCGTCGTCGTGCCGGTGCGCGACGAGGAGGACAACATCGACACGCTGCTCGCCGAGATCGCGGCGGCGCTGGCGGGGCGAAGCATCGAGGTCGTCTATGTCGACGATGGCAGCGCCGACGCGACGCCCGCGCGGCTCGCCGCGGCGCGCGCGCGCATGCCCGAGCTGCGCGTCCTGCGCCATCGCCGCAGCGCCGGCCAGTCGGCCGCGCTGGTCACCGGCATCCGCGCCGCGCGCGGCGCCTGGATCGCGACGCTCGACGGCGACGGGCAGAACGACCCCGCCGACATCCCGCGCCTGCTCGCGCGCGCGGCCGAGGCCGACGCGCCGGCGCTGGTCGCGGGCTGGCGCGCGACGCGTCGCGACACGCGGCTCAAGCGCGTCTCCTCGCGCCTCGCCAACGCGGTGCGCGCGGCGCTGCTCGGCGACCGCACGCCCGACACGGGCTGCGGCCTCAAGGTCTTCCGCCGCGAGGCCTTCCTGCGCCTGCCGTCCTTCGACCACATGCATCGCTTCCTGCCGGCGCTGGTGCAGCGCGAAGGCGGCGTCGTGGTGAACGTGCCCGTCAACCACCGCCCGCGCGCCGCCGGGCGCTCCAAGTACGGCGTCATGAACCGGCTCTGGGTCGGCATCGTCGACCTGCTCGGCGTGATGTGGCTGCAGCGCCGCCCCGTGCGTCCGGAGATCGGGGAGGGCGGGTGAGCGCGCCGCGCGCCGCGCTCGCCTTCGCGGCGCTGCTCTGGGCGGCCTGCGTCGCCAGCGGCCTCGCGCTGCGCCCGCTGCTGCCCGTCGACGAGACGCGCTACCTCGCCGTCGCGCTGGAGATGTGGCAGCGCGGCGACTTCCTCGTGCCGTGGCGCAACGGCGTCGCCTACCATCATAAGCCGCCGCTGCTGTTCTGGTCCATGCACGCGGGCTGGGCGATCCTCGGCGTCGGCGAGGCCTGGGCGCGCATGGTGGCGCCGCTCTTCGGCCTCGCATCCCTCTTCGCCTGCGCCGCGCTGGCGCGGCTGCTCCATCCCGGGCGGCCCGCGGTCGCCGCGATGGCGCCGCTGGCGCTGCTCGCGTTCTCCTACTTCGCGCTCTTCGGCACGCTCACCTTCTTCGACACGCTGGTGACGTTCTTCGCGCTGGTCGGGTGGATCGGCATGGCGATGGCCGCGCGCGGGCAGGAGGCGCGCGGCTGGACGCTGGTGGCGCTGGCGCTCGGCCTCGGCATCCTCTCCAAGGGGCCGGTGCAGCTCCTCCACCTCCTGCCGGTGGCGCTGCTCGCGCCGCTCTGGGCGCGCGCCCTCGGCGGGGCGCCGTCCTGGCGGCGCTGGTACGCGGGGCTCGGGCTGGCGCTGCTCGGGGGTGCCACGATCGGCCTCGCCTGGGCGATCCCCGCGGCGATCTCCGGCGGCGAGGAATTCGCGCGCAAGATCTTCCTCGGCCAGCACACGGGCCGCATGGTCCGCTCGTTCCAGCACGCGCGCCCCTTCTGGTGGTACGCGCCGATGCTGCTCGCGCTGCTCTTCCCCGCGCTCTGGTGGCTGGCGCCCTGGCGCGGCCTGCGCGGCGGCGGGCTCGGCGAGGGCGGGACGCGCTTCGTCGCCTGCGCCTGCGTGCCCGTCCTCCTCGCCTTCTCCGCGATCAGCGGCAAGCAGCCGCACTACCTGCTGCCGGAATTCGCGCTGGCGGCGATCCTGCTCGCGCGCCTCGCCGACCGCGACGGCTTCGAGGATCGCCGCATCGACCGCGCGGTGCCCGCGCTCGGCCTCGCGCTCGCGGGCATCGGCATGGTCGCGCTGCCCTTCCTCGCGCCGCGCATCGCGCAGGGCAGGCCGGGGATGGACCTGGCGCCCGGCCTCGCCGTCGCCATCGCGGGCTTCGGCCTCGCGCTCCTCGCGGGCGCGGCGCTGCTGCTGCGCGACCGTGCGCGCGCGGCGCCGGCTCGGCTCGCCAGCCTCGCCGCCGCGACCGCGGCGCTGGTCGTCGGCGCGAATATCGGCTTCACGGTGCTCGCGCCGGCGAACGACGCCGCGCCGCTCGCGCGCGTGCTGGCCGCCGCCGAGGCGGAGGGACGGCGCATCGGCATGGTCGGCGACTACGAGAGCGAATTCCATTTCGCGGGCCGGCTGCGCCAGCCCTTCGCGGACGAGCTGGGCGACGCGGGCGCGATCGAGTGGGCGCGCGCCAACCCGACGGGCATCGTGCTGCGCAGCTATGGGCGCCGCGCGGCACTGCCCGCCGACTGGCCGGCGCCGCTGCATCTCGGGCCGTGGCGCGGGCGCGTGATCGCGGCATGGCCCGCCGCGCTGGTCGCGGGCCCGCGCGGCGCGGAGCTGATGTCGGATCCGCGGCCGCGCTGAGCGCGCGCGTCAGATGCGCCGCGCGCGGCCCTTCCAGTAGGGCTCGCGCAGCAGGTTCTTCTGCACCTTGCCCACGGGCGTGCGCGGCAGCGCGGCGACGAACTCGACGACGCGCGGCCGCTTCCAGCGCGCGGTGCCGGCCTCGGCGAAGTCGATCAGCTCCTGCGCGGACGCCTCCATGCCCTCGCGCAGCACGACATGCGCGATCGGCACCTCGCCCCAGCGCTCGTCGGGGATGCCGAAGACCGCGCATTCGCCGACCGCGGGATGGCGAAGCAGCGCGTTCTCCACCTCGACGGGATAGAGGTTCTCCGCGCCAGAGACGATCATGTCCTTGGCGCGGTCGACCAGGGTGAGGAAGCCGTCCTCGGCGAGGAAGCCGACATCACCGGTCGCGAGCCAGCCGTCGCCGAAGCGGAAGGCCTCGCGCGTCGCCGCGTCGTCGCCCAGGTACTCGCGCAGCAGGTTCGGCCCGCGCACCAGCACCTCGCCGACCTCGCCCGCGCGCCGCGCGCCCCCGTCCTGGTCGACGATGCGCAGCTCGACGCCGGGCACGGCGGGCCCGACCGAATCGGCGCGCGTGCGGTTGAAGCGCGAGGGGCGCAGCGCGATCGGTCCGGTCTCCGACTGGCCGTAATGCTCGATCGTCTCGATCCAGGGCAGCGCCTCGGCGAATTCCTCGAGCAGCGCGAGATGCATCGGCGCGCCGGCATTGTGCATGCGGCGCAGCGTCTGCATCCGCCGCGGCAGGAATTGCGGCGCGCGCAGGATGTCGAGCATCTGCGTCGGCACGAGCAGCGCGGCGGCGGCGCGGTGCCGCTCCACGAGGTCGAGGAAGCGCGCGGCGTCCCAGCGCGCGAGCGGCACGGCGCAGGCGCCAGCGCCGACCACCGCGCCGAACCAGACATGCAGGCCGACGGTGTGGAACATCGGCGTCGAGACGATGCAGGCGTCGCCCGGGGCGTTGCCGAACAGCGCGACCGCCCCCGCGATGCTGGCCGCGCGCGCGCCATGCGTCACCGCGACGGCCTTTGGCCTGCCGGTGGTGCCGCCGGTGAAGTTGATCGACAGCAGGTCGCCGGGCGAGACCGCGGGCAGCGATCCCGCGCGCGCCGAGACCGCGGCGGCGAGGTCGCGCGTGTCCGGGCCGCCGGCCTCCACCACGCGCGCGAACTCCGCGCCGGCGGCGCGCGCGTCGGCGACCTGCGGGGCGAGGTCGCGATGGACGAAGAGGCCGCGCATTCCCGCGAGGCCCGCCATCTCCGCGAGCTCGCGGCCGGAGGCGCGCGTCGGCAGGTTGGCCAGCACCAGCCCGGCGCGCGCGGCGGCGAAGAAGAGAAGCCCGTACTCGAGGCTGTTGGGCAGCATGGCGCCGATGCAGGAGCCCGGCGCGAAGCCCGCGCCGGCGAGCGCCGCGGCGAGCCTGTCGGCCTCGGCGTCGAGCGCCGCATGGGACAGGGTCGCGTGCTCGCCGAGGATGGCCGCGGAGGAAGGCGCGAGGCGCGCGCTCGCCCGCAGCACGTCGCCGACGACGCACGGAGTCGCTGGGTTCGCGCTCACGCGCGGCGCGGCGGATGTTCCCTGCGGCGCCATTTCGGCCCTATAAGCACCTCGCGCACATCGATTGTGGGCCGAAGCTAACGCAAAGCGACGCGCTCGGCATCATCGGAAGGAAGGCGGTTTGCCATGGGCCACAGGATCACCATCGCGGGGCTGGACGCGACCATCGAGGCGGAGCCCGGCGAGACCATCCTCGACGCCGCGCTGCGCGGCGGCGTCGCCTTCCCCTTCGGCTGCCAGTCCGGCAATTGCGGCGCCTGCAAGGTGGCGCTGCTCTCCGGCGGGATCGCCCTGCATCCCTATTCCGACTTCGCGCTGGAGGAGGGCGAGCGCCTGCAGGGCCTCGTGCTCGGCTGCCGCGCGGTGCCGATGGGCGATTGCGACGTGGCGCTGCTCGAGTCCGCGGACTGGGAGGTCCACCCGCAGCGCGACATGAAGTGCCGCGTCGTATCCATCGACGACGCCACCCACGACATCCGCCGCGTGCGGCTGGAGATCCTCGAGGGCGGGCCCCTCGTCTTCTCCGCCGGGCAATATGCCAGCCTCGCCTTCCCCGGCCTGCCGCCGCGCGACTACTCGATGGCGAACGCGCCGGGCGAGGCGATCCTGGAGTTCCACATCCGCCTCGTGCCCGGCGGCGCCGTCACGCCCTTCGTGCGCGAGCGGCTGGAGGCCGGCGACGAGTTGCGGGTGCGCGGGCCGATGGGGACGGCCTCGTGGCGCAAGCGCCACGCAGGTCCCATCCTCGCGGTGGCCGGCGGCTCGGGCCTCGCGCCCATCAAGTCGATCGTCGAGGCGGCGCTGGCCTCCGGCGCGCGCCAGCCGGTCCGGCTCTATGCCGGCGCGCGCGCCGAGCGCGACCTCTACCTGCTCGACCATCTCGCGGCGCTCGCGGCGCGGCACACGAACCTCGAGGTCGTGCCCGTGCTCTCCGAGCCGCAGGGCCCGACCGCGCGCCGCACCGGCTTCCTGCGCGACGCGCTGCGCGCGGACCTGGCGGGCGGGCTCGAGGGCTGGAAGGCCTATCTCGCCGGCCCGCCGGTGATGGTGGAGAGCTGCGTGGAGGTGCTGGACGAGCTCGGCATGCGCCGCGCCGACTGCCACGCCGACGCGTTCTACACCGAGGCCGACCGCCAGGTGATGCAGCAGGCGATGGGGCGCTGAGGCGCCTCACTCCATCCTGATGCCGCCATTGACCGGCACGGTCGCGCCGGTGACGTAGCCGGCGCCGGGCGAGAGCAGGAAGGCGATCGTCGCCGCCACCTCTTCCGCGCGCCCGGTGCGGCGCAGCGGCGTCGCCGCCTCGACGCGCCGCTTCGTCTCCGCGGGATGCGGCGCGGTCATCGGCGTGTCGATCCAGCCCGGCGCGACGCAGTTGACCGTGATGCCGCGCGGCGCGAGTTCGCGCGCGATGCCCTTGGCGAAGGATTCGAGCGCGCCCTTCGAGGCCGCGTAGCCGCTCGACGTCGCGACGCCCCCGGTGCGCGCCGCGAGCGAGGACAGCAGCACGATGCGCCCGCCATCGGCCATCCAGCCCGAGGCCGCGCGGCAGCACAGGTAGGACGCGGTGAGGTTGATCGCGACGATCTCCGCCCAGCGCGCGGGGTCGAGCTCCCCGATCGGCCGCGTGTCGACGATGCCCGTGCACACGACCAGCGCGTCGAGGCGCGGCATGGCGCGGCGCGCGGCGTCGAGCGCGGCGAGCACCGAGGCCTGGTCGCGCGCGTCGAGCGTCGCGCTGGCCGCGCCGGTCTCCGCCGCGAGCGCCGCCAGCGCCGGCGTGTCCATGTCGAGCAGCGCGAGCGACGCCGCGCCGCCCGCGCGCAGCGCGCGCGTCGTCGCGGCGCCGATCCCGCCCGCCGCGCCGACGATGCAGGCATTCCCCGCGAAACCGTCCATCCCGATCCTCCCTGCGCCGATGCGCGCCTGCACGCAGCATCGGCCCTGCGCGCGCCGCCGCGCAACCGCCGCCGCGCGCGCCCCGCCCATGCCGCGCGCGCGGCTTCCGCGCCGCGCGGCGATGCGGCAGCATGCGCGCCTCTTCATCGGCGGAGGCATCCATGCAGCAGCGCAGGCTCGGCGATTCGGGGCTCCTGGTTTCGGCGGTCGGTCTCGGCTGCAACAATTTCGGCGGGCGGATCGACGTCGAGGCGACGCGCCGCGTGGTCCACAGGGCCGTCGACCTCGGCATCACCCTCTTCGACACCGCCGACATCTACGGCAACAAGGGTGGCTCCGAGGCCGCGATGGGCGAGGTGATGGGCCCGCTGCGCAAGCGCATCGTCCTCGCCACCAAGTACGCCAAGCCGATGGACGACGAGGGCAGGGCGCGCGGCGCCTCGCGCCGCTACATCGTCGAGGCGGTGGAGGCGAGCCTGCGCCGCCTGCGCACCGACTGGATCGACCTCTACCAGCAGCACGAGCCCGATCCCGGCACGCCGATCGAGGAGACGATGCGCGCGCTCGACGACCTCGTCTCCTCCGGCAAGGTCCGCTATGTCGGCTGCTCGAACCTGCCGGCCTGGCAGGTGGTCGAGGCGCGCTGGACCTCGCGGATGGGCGGCTACGTGCCCTTCGTCTCGGCGCAGGACGAGTACAGCCTGCTCGCGCGCGGCATCGAGGCGGAGCTGCTGCCGGCGCTCGGCCGCTCGGGCATGGGGCTGCTGCCCTATTTCCCGCTCGCCTGCGGGATGCTGACGGGCAAGTACCGGCGCAACGCCGCGATGCCGGAGGGCGCGCGCCTCACCAACACGCAGCGCCTCGCCGACATCTACGTGACCGAGGCGAACTGGACGATCGTCGAGCGGCTCGAGGCGTTCTGCGCCGCGCGCGGCCGCTCGATGCTGGAGCTCGCCTTCTCCTGGCTGCTGGCGAACCCGCTCGTGTCGAGCGTGATCGCCGGCGCGACGCGGCCCGAGCAGCTGGAGCAGAACGTCGCCGCGGCGGGCTGGGCGATCGGCGCGGAGGACCTCGCGGAGATCGACCGCCTGGCGCGCAAGGGCTGAGCGCGATGGCCGCCGCGCCGCGCAATGCGCTGAAGGAGCGGCTCGCGCGCGGCGAGGTCGCCGCGTCGATGACCGTGCGCCTCGTCGCCGACCCGGCGGTCGCGCTGCTGGCGCGCAGCGCGGGCTTCGACACGATCTATGTCGACCTCGAGCACGGGCCGTTCTCGATCGAGACCGCCGCGCGCATCTGCGTCGCCGCGCAGGAGGCGGGCCTCGCGCCGCTCGTGCGCGTGCCGGCGCGCGGGCCGGAATGGATCTCGCGCGTGCTCGATGGCGGCGCGATGGGCGTGATCGTCCCGCATGTCGACAGCGCCGCTGAAGCGCGCGAGGCGGTGGCCGCGGCGATGTACCCGCCGCTCGGCCGTCGCTCGGCCGCGGGCGCGCTGCCGCAATTCGGCTTCGCGGGGCCGCCGGCCGCGGAGGCGATGCGCGCGGCCAACGCGGTGACGATGGTCGTCGTGCAGCTGGAGACCGCGGCGGCGATCGCGGCGGCCGACGAGATCCTCGCCGTCGAGGGCGTCGACATGGCGCTGCTCGGCGCCAACGACCTGCTCGCCGACATCGGCGCGCCGGGGGATTTCGACGACCCGCGGCTGATGCAGGCCTATGCGCGCGTCATCGACGCCTGCCGTCGGCTCGGGCGCCATGCCGGCGTGGGGGGCCTCGCCGGCCGCCCCGACCTCGCGGCGCGCTGCGTCGCGATGGGCGCGCGCTACGTGTCGACCGGCACCGATCTCGGCTTCCTGCTCGCCGCCGCCACGAAGCGCGCCGCCGCCGCCCACGCGCTGCCGTGCTGACGCGCGGCAAGGAAGCTGGTTCGACGGGGCAGGAGTGAACCTGGCTCCTCCCCCGGCCGCGCGGTAGCGCGGGTGGGGGAGGTGGCGCGCGCCGTCAGGCGCGCGACGGAGGGGGCGAGTGCCGCCTGCTCGCGCGGCGGGCGGATGGCGTGCGCTGCGATCGGCGTTTCACCGCCAGAGCCGTTGCCCCCTCCCGGCCTCCGGCATCATTGCCGCCCCGTCGCCGCGCTGCCGCGCGGCGCCACCCCTCCCATCCGCGCGAAGCGCGGACGGGAGGGGAGCCGGGGTCGTCCATCCGCGCCGTGGCGCGGATGGGGGAGGGAGGCCGGGCTCAGCCTTCCTTGACGACGTTGCGCAGCGTGCCGACGCCGGTGATCTCGATCTCGGCGACATCGCCGGGCTTCATGAACTCCGGCGGGGTGCGCGCCGCGCCGACGCCGCCGGGCGTGCCGGTGACGATCACGTCGCCGCCCTCGAGCGGCACGAAGGTCGAGATGTAGGCGATGAGCGAGGGGATGTCGAAGATCAGCAGGTCGATGCCGGCCTGCTGCTTGACGACGCCGTTCACGCGCGTGGTCAGCGTCTGCTTCGTGATGTCGCCGACCTCGTCCTTCGTCACCATCCAGGGACCGAAGCCGCCGGTGCCGGCGAAGTTCTTGCCCGGCGTGAACTGCGTGGTGTGGCGCTGGAAGTCGCGCACCGAGCCGTCGTGGTAGCAGGCATAGCCCGCGACATGGCCCATCGCCCTCTCGCGCGCGATGCGCCTGCCACCGCGGCCGATGATCACCGCGAGCTCGCCTTCCCAGTCCAGCTTCTCGCTCTCCTTCGGCTTGACCAGCGGCTGGCCATGGCCGACCTGGCTCGCTTGCATGCGCAGGAACAGCGTCGGGTAGGGGAGCTCCGCGCTCTTCGTCTCGGCGCGGTGGTCCCTGTAGTTGAGGCCGACGCAGATGATCTTCCGCGCGTCGGGGATGACGGGCAGGTACTTCACCTTCCTGAGTGGCAGGTCGGCCTTCTTCGCCGCCTTCGCGACCTTCGCCAGGTCTGCGAGCGCGCCCGCGGCGAGCGCCGCGCGCAGCGTCGGGTACTTCTTGCCAAGGCGCTTGCCCAGGTCGACGACGCCGTCGCCGACCACGGCCCCGTAGCTCGCGTCCTTGCCGGACTGGAAGGTCAGGAATTTCATGTGCGTTCCCCTTGATGGCGCCGGCGACCCCGCGTCGCCCAGCGGCAGGACGCCGGAGATTGGACCGCCCGCGTGGCGCGGCCAAGGGGGGATTCGCGGGCGCGCGGGCCTCGGGCGTTGATGCGGGCCGCCGGCAGGCGCTAGCGTCGCGACCTGCAACGGCACGGGGGAGCGATCATGGGCGGGCAGCGGAATCTCGATCTCGGCGCGGCGCTGGCGGAGGCGGAGAAGCGCTTCGTCGATGCCCATCCCCGGAGCGGCCGGCGCCACGACGCGGCGCGCAAGG
>Ga0194119_10006435_pt1 | contig 17019 bp, 13 predicted proteins | sample TA2MahC100mmetaG_FD_148620 | JGI IMG/M metagenome (GOLD analysis project Ga0194119, IMG submission 148620) | Freshwater microbial communities from Lake Tanganyika, Tanzania - TA2015018 Mahale Deep Cast 100m | ecosystem: Environmental > Aquatic > Freshwater > Lake | place: Tanzania: Lake...
AATTCGTTTAGCTGAAAAACAAATATCTAATTTTTTCCCTAAGTTGGTAGATTTTTTAAACTTTGATTGTGTATTAAAGTTAGGTAACCCAGGAAATTTCAAAAGAAGAGTTTTTAATTACTTTAGTGGAAATGCTGCTTTCACACCTTTGAACCCATTAACAGTCCCAAATTATGTAAATGGAACACTACCGAGTGACGGCACAATTCTACCCCCAACTCTAACACAAAGTATTGCTGCAAACAACCCCGAATGGAAAGCGTTAAAAAAATATGTTGGTGAATTCACTCAAGATGGTATTAAATATGCAGACTCAGGAAGTACAATTACTGATTTTTTTACAGCTAATAAAGGTATGGATGTTGAGTTTACTGTTTCAAACATAGAAACATTTTACCCATTAATTAGGTTATTTGCAAAACAAAAGTTAGAAGACCCAACCCTTAATAAAACTAAATTTCAACAGAGTATAACGAATTTTTTATTACAACAACAAAATTTTAACTCAGAAAATTTAACTCAAACCTTTACAAAACTTAATGCAGACCTACCAACAGTAACAGTGAAAAATTCAGGTATAGTTTATTCGTCTGCAGGTAATGTTGCGAAATTAGAAACGTATTCGTTACTTAAAACAATGAATGATAAGTGGATTAGCGGAACCGACTTTTTGAATAAAACAATTTTTGAAGATTTTTTATTTCAAGATAAGGCCGGAAGAGATGTTGGTAACGAAATTACAATAGATTTAGAAAAAATTAAAGATTTACTTAAAAGTAATGACAATTCAAGTATGTTGGCGGTTGTAAGTAATATATGTGCAAACAACAATATGATTTTTTACGCACTTCCCGCTTACGTTAATTTTTATGGAATCCAACAGGCGGTTGCAACAAACCAAAGCATACCTGTTGATGCAACAGAAACACTATTTGGAACTTTTTTAGATGTTGACTATATAAAGGCAACCCCCAAATTTCTGTTGATGTATGTTGGTAAACCTTCCGAATTTACAGCATCTAACGCAGCATACTCAAGGTTTGCTGATGACAGTTTTGACATACGTAAGTCTTCAGACAATCCTTTAAGGCGCCCATCAAGTCCAAACGAAGATTATTCAAAGAAAAATAGAGTAGTTGGTTTTAGTGTTGATTACGGAACTCAAAACCAAAGCATATTTAAAAGTGTATCGATAGATATGTCTGAGAAAAAAAATACGGCGGAATCTAATAAGTTGTTTGCACAACTTGGAGCTTCAGTAGCTGGTGATAAAGTGGCTCAACAAACAGTATCATTATATAGTATTTACAAAAGTAGAAGTTATGTTGCAAAAGTTGATATGATGGGAAATGCCATGATACAACCGACCATGTATTTTAATTTAAGACACGTTCCTCTTTTCTATGGTCCTTACATGGTTTTGAGCGTATCACACAGCGTAGCGCCTGGTAAATTTGAAACATCATTGGAAGGTGTTAGAGTATCAAGATATAGTCTACCACAACCGAATAGTTTGATTGACACATTAAATCAAAATTATTTAAATGTCTATAAAGAATCGATATTGAAAGAAACAAAAGTATCAGAGGCTGTGGTAAATGTAGATACCAAACAAGGGACAGTTGAAGCGGGTTCATTACAGGCTCCTGAAAACATATGTTTGACCGCCACAACTTTCACTACGGTTCCTTTTGTAGACATTAATCTTACACCAATAACTTCCACGGATTTACAAACATTATTAAATAGTAAAATAACGACCGCCCTTGCAAAACTTAAACCATTATATTATGGAATTGCTTTTACAAGAATTAATAACAAAGTTGACTTAATTTCCTGTAGCGCTCCAAATTATAACTTGTTTGAAATATCAACATCAAACAATTATGGTGGTAGTATGAATAGTTTAATTACTCAACAAGTGTGTTTAACAACGGCCTTAGAAGACACTAGTGTTTCTAAACCATACGCAGTATTCGAAAGTTTTGAAAAAGGGTTAGAATTTTTTAATTCCTTAAATCAAGCATTTTTACCAATAATTGAAAGTTTAAAAAATTCAAGTACAGAAACAACAGATGCTAAAAAATACGCAGAAGCATACTCACTTTATACTTTATTTAGAGTTGAAGGTCGATTTGTGAGTCCTGCTGGTGGTGTAGGACTTTACACTAACTTACCAACAAGCGCCGCTGATTTTACACTTAGAAAAGCACAAAAAGTTAATTCAAGTTTTCGGGACATACTAGATATTTATAATAGGTATAAAACGGTTTTCGAGAACGCATATGTGTTATTTTTCCCATAACCTAATATTTATAATAAAAAAACTATGGAAATTAAAATGTTATTAGACAACTATCTTAGAAAAGATACTAAAATCGCGCAAAAAGACAAAGGTAATGGATACCAAGAAGTTTGCGATTTGGACACAGGTGATTGTTACACAATAAGAATAAAAGACGGTCTTATTGAACGCGTAGACAACACAATTAAAACAAATAAAACGTTAAAAGTCGAAACCCCAACAGGGACTAAAACATTGTTAAATGGATAAAAAATGAATATAGAAAAACAAATCCTTGAAGAGTTAAGAAGATTTAATCAAATCACAAGTTACATTAATGAACAAGAAGTTTCACCGGCACCTGACACAGGAGCACCAACAGCACCTGACGCAGGAGGGGCACCACCGGCACCTGATGCAGGAGCTGCACCCGCACCTGATGCAGGAGCTGCACCCGCACCTGATGCAGGAGGAGCTGAAGCAATTCCAGAGCCTGTTGATGTCAAGTCAGACCCTGATGTAGAAGAAGTAGATACAGAAAAAAAAGATGAAGAAGAAGAAACTGAAGAATTGGACATAACTGATTTGGTGACAACACAACAAGAAATTAAAACAAAACAAGAAGAATTTATGGACGGAATGTTCCAAAAAATTAATGACTTGGAAACCAAGTTGAACCAAATGGACCAAATAATGTCAAAAATAAATTCTATCGAAAGTAAAGTTGAAAAATATAGAACAAAAAGTCCTGAAGAAAAACTTATGTTACGTTCATTAGATTCATACCCATATAATCAAAAACTTACAGATTATTTTGAAGACAAAAAAGAAGATTTTGAAAAACAAGGTAAAGATGAATATATTTTAACTTCCGACGAGGTTGAAAACTTTTCACCAAACGAAGTTAAAAAAACTTTTGGAATTTTTGACCAAGATGAAGACGAAAATACATTTTAATTTTTAAATTGATGTTATAAATTGAGGGAAGAATTATCTTCCCTTTTTTATTTGACAAAATCTATTTTTCAGTTATATTCTTATAAAGATAAAAGAGTAATAATTAAAAATTTATTTATGGCAAATTCAGTATTAGATTCAGTACTAGCACAGTACGAAAAGAACTCAACAACTACGAGTTCACAAAAAACAAACATTTCTCAAGAAGACAGATTAAAGAAGTATTTTTCAGCAATTCTTCAAAAGAATGAAAAGTCGGCATCACGAAGAATTCGTATCCTACCTACCAAAGATGGTTCATCACCATTTGTTGAAGTTTGGTATCACGAAATTCAAGTAAACGGACAATGGGTTAAGTTGTATGACCCTGATAAAAATGACAATGAACGTTCACCATTAACTGAAGTTTATAATGAACTTATTTCCACAGGAAAAAAAGAAGACAAAGATTTGGCGTCACAGTATCGTTCACGTTTATTTTATATTGTTAAAGTAATCGACCGAGACAACGAACAAGATGGAGTTAAATTTTGGAGATTTAAACACAACTACAAACAAGAAGGCGTATTGGACAAAATCTTACCCATTTGGAAAGCAAAAGGTGATGTAACAGACGCCGAAAAAGGACGTGATTTAATTATCGAACTTATAAAGGCAAAAACCCCACAAGGAAAAGAGTATACCGTAATTCAAACTATTATGTATGATGACCCACAAATATTACATACAGATAAAGTTATCATGGAGGATTGGTTACAAGATGAACTTACTTGGAATGACGTATATTCAAAAAAACCTGTAGAGTATTTAGAGGCTGTCGCTGTTGGAGAAACTCCAATTTGGAACTCTGAACTTAAAAAATATATCTATGGTGAAGAGGCTGAAATTTCACTTGGAGGTGGAAAACAAACAAAACAACCTGTTATTGACCTACAGGCTAACGACGAACCTGCAGAAGATTTACCATTCTAATTCAAACAACTATACGGGCTCGGTAAATGAGCCTGTTTTTATTAACTTTCAAAAAAAACAAAAAAAATGAACAGATTTATTGCAGAAAAACTAAAAGACGCTCTTGTAAAAAAATATGAATCAGACATTGCAGATGCTGAAGCTCGTTTATATGTTTATTTTACAAATCCTGTTGGGATTGGAGAACACCCACAACACACAGAAGAAATGGATAATTTGGTTGAACAGCTAGCAAATGCAAAAGATAAATTAGACACAATTAACAACTTAGAAATTTACGAAATATAATCATGGCTATTAAAAAAAATGATTTTAGTTCACTGAAGAAAAAGTTTTCAACTTCAGCGAAGTATAAACCACAAAGATTTTTCGATTTAGGTGGTGATTTTCTTGATGCTGTTGGTCTACCAGGACCAGCTATTGGACACCTTAATATGTTTTTAGGTCACTCAGATACGGGTAAAACTACCGCTCTTGTTAAAACTGCGGTTGATGCTCAAAAAAAAGGGATACTTCCTGTTTTTATAATTACAGAACAAAAATGGTCTTTTGAACATGCAAAACTTATGGGTTTTGACTGTGAAGAAGTTGTAGATGAAGAAACAGGCGAAGTTGATTGGGATGGATTTTTTATTTTCAACAACGACTTCGAATACATCGAACAAATAACAGATTACATTAATAGTTTATTAAACGCTCAAGAAAAAGGAGAGTTAGAATATTCACTATGTATAATGTGGGACTCTGTAGGTTCTGTTCCATGTAAAATGACATATGAAGGTCGTGGCGGGAAACAACATAACGCTGCGGCTTTGGCGGATAAAATTGGTATGGGAATAAACCAAAGAGTTTCTGGTTCTCGTAAGTCAGACTCTAAATATGAAAATACTTTGATAATTGTAAACCAACCTTGGGTAGAGTTACCTGACAATCCATTTGGACAACCTAAAATAAAAGCAAAAGGCGGCGAGGCTATTTGGTTGAATTCATCTTTAGTATTTTTATTTGGAAATCAAAAAGGCGCGGGAACAACTAAGATTACGGCAACTAAAGACAAAAGAACCGTTAAGTTTGCCTCGAGAACTAAAGTGTCTGTAATGAAAAATCACATAAATGGTCTTGGATATGATGATGGTAAAATAATTGTAACGCCGCATGGTTTTATTGCTGGTAAAGACACAACTGAAGAAAAACTAAATATAGAAAAATACAAAAAAGACTATGCAGATTATTGGAAAGACATAATTGGTGTGGATGGCGATTTTGATTTGAAAGAAGAAAAAGAATGAGTAGAGTAGTAACAATTAAAAATTAGTGAGTGTCAAAGACATTACTCGTAGACGGAAATAATTTATTGAAAATTGGTTTTCATGGTGTTAGAGAATTTTATCACGATGGAAAACACATCGGAGGTATTTGGCACTTTTTGAATACTTTACGTAAATTTTTAGAAGAGTCTAATTTTGACAAAGTTGTTGTGTTTTGGGACAGTAACAGGAGCACGTCACGAAGAAGATTGATTTACCCTAAGTATAAGTTGAACAGAAAAAGTTCAGAAAACGAATTAAAAGAAGAATCTTTCAACATTCAAAAACAAAGAGTAAAACAATACTTGGAAGAAATGTTTGTGAGACAATTAGAGGTCGAACATTCAGAAGCGGATGACTTAATAGCATACTATTGTAGTATATCTGAAGACGAACATAAAACAATATTCTCAAGTGATAGGGACCTAACACAGCTCATTTCAGACAAAGTTACTATATATTCACCATCCAGCAAAACTTATTTCAAATTAGGGGATAAAATTAAACTTTATGAAAATCTAATTCCCCACTATAATGTTAAAACAGTTAAAATAATAACGGGTGATGATTCAGATAATATTGATGGCATATTTTATCTTGGTGAAAAAACATTACTGAAATTTTTTCCTGAACTACTTGAAAAACAAATTGAGTTCGACGATATTTTAACAAAAGGTGAAGAATTAATCAAAGAAAATAAAGATAATGTCGCACTTCAAAATCTATTAACTGGAAAAACTAAAGAAGGTATATTTGGATTAGAGTTTTTTGAAATAAACAAAAAACTTGTAGACTTAAGTAATCCTTTAATTGACGAAGACGGTAAAAAGATGGTCTACCGTTACTATTTTGAAAGTTTAGACCCCGATGGAAGAGGTTATAAAAACCTTATAAGGATGATGATGGAAGATGGTTTATTTAAGTTTTTACCTAAAACTGATAATAATTGGACATATTTTCTAACGCCATTTTTAAAACTAACAAGAAAAGAAAAAACAAAATTTAAAAGAAAAAACTAAAATTATGAAAGAAAATCAAGACATTACAAAAATTGAATTTTTAATTACCTTAAACGATAACTTTGTAGTCCAAAGATTTTTTAATGTAAGAGGATTCAACCCAAAGGCTAAAAATAGTCTTGAGTTATTAAACTACGTTACGAGTTTATCAAATGACTTACAAACAAAACTAAGAAATAAGTCGGTTTTTTATATGTTGGAAAATCGATATCAAATCGAACAAGACCCTTCCATATTAGAAACCGCAAATACAGATGGTCCAGAATATTTTAATATTATTATAAAAATAGGAAATGAGACAATTTGTCATAGAACTATAGACGCTAAACTATACCCACCAAAGGCTAGATATACTCTGGATATAAGACCAACAATAAAAACCATACTAAAGGATCTAACTGACATTTTTTCATCTAAAAATTTATATTACAAATACTTAAACTATTCACTCGATTAAGAATATTTATCAAATATTAAAAAAAAATAATATGTCAGACAAAAAAAACTTTGGTTATTTAGGTAATACTTTTCAAATCCAACTACTTAATAATATTATCCTTTATAAGGACTTTTCCAACTCAATCTTAGAAGTAATTGACCCACATTATTTTGATAACCAGTATTTCAGAATTATATGTCAGATGGTTAAAGAGTTCTATTCAAAATATGAACACACACCAACTTTTGACACATTGGAACAACTTACCAAGTCAGAAATATCATCACCAATGGCTCAAAAAAGTATTTTAGATACTATTGAACAGGTCAAAAACGTATCAGATGAAGGCTCTTCTTTTGTTCAAGAAAAATCATTAAAGTTTTGTAAACAACAAGAGTTACAAAAGGTAATGACAAAGGCTCAATTCATTATCGATAAAGGTGACTTTGAAAGTTATGACCACCTTGAAGAAATGGTAAGAGGGGCTCTACAAGTTGGTGAAGTTGATAAAGGAACAACAGATGTATTTTTCAACTTAGATGAGGTGTTAGATGACGATTATAGGCACCCAATTCCAATAGGTATCTCTGTATTGATAATTTATTAAGGGGAGGTTTGGCAAAAGGAGAAATTGGTGTTATTTTAGCGCCCACAGGTGTCGGTAAGTCTACATTTACAACTAAAATTGCAAATCACGCATTTAATTTAGGTTACAATGTATTACAAATATTTTTCGAAGATAATTCGAAAATTATTCAAAGAAAGCACATCACTTTATGGACCGGTATACATCCTGATGATTTGTCAGAAAACAGAAAAAGTGTTATTGAAAAAGTAAAACATATTCAATCATCAAGAAAAAACAAATTGATTTTAAAAAAGTTACCGTCAGATACAGTAACAATGAATCAAATTAAGAATCAAATTAGAAAAATGATTGCTGAGGGCAATAAAGTAGATATGATTATTTTAGATTATATTGATTGTGTGGTTGCTGATAAAGTGTTGAAAGACGAGTGGAAAAGTGAAGGGTCGGTTATGAGAGCTTTCGAGGCCATGTGTCATGAGTTAGATTTAGCGGGTTGGACAGCAACACAAGGTAATCGTAATTCGATTTCATCTGAAGTGGTTACAACAGACCAAATGGGTGGGTCAATCAAAAAAGCACAAGTTGGACACGTAATTATAACGGTAGCTAAAAGCCTACAACAAAAAGAAATGAACTTGGCAACAATAGCAATTACAAAGTCAAGAATAGGTAAAGACGGAATTGTATTTGAAAACTGTAAGTTTGATAATGCATTATTAGAAATAGACACAGAACAAAGTATGACTTTTTTAGGTTTGGAAGAACAAAAAGAAGAAAAAAACAAAAATCGTGTCAAAGAACTCTTAGAAAAAAAGAGATTAAAAGAACAACAATCTTAATTTAATTAAACTATGGAAAAAATATTAACAGAAAACACTGGACGTTTTGTCATCTTCCCAATTGAACACAACGACATATGGGAATACTATAAACAACATCAAGCGGCATTTTGGACGGCAGAAGAAGTTGATTTAACAAAAGACATCAGAGATTGGGAAAATCTAACTGATAATGAAAAATTTTTTATTAAAAATGTTTTGTCATTTTTTGCCGCTTCAGATGGTATTGTAAATGAAAATTTAGCCGAAAACTTTTATCGTGAAGTACAATACCCCGAAGCTAAGTTCTTTTATGGTATACAGTTAGCAATGGAAAACATTCACTCTTTAATGTATTCATTATTGATTGATACATACATTAGTAACCCAAAAGAAAAAGATGAATGTTTCAACGCAATTGACAGACTACCAGCAGTTAAGAAAAAAGCAAAATGGGCTTTGAATTGGATTAAAAACGCATCGTTTGCCGAAAGATTGGTTGCGTTTGCGGCGGTTGAAGGTATTTTCTTTTCAGGTTCTTTTTGTTCTATCTTTTGGATGAAATCAAGAGGAATTATGCAAGGTCTATGTAACGCAAACTCACTTATTTTTAAAGATGAAAACTTACATTGTGATTTTGCCATTCACCTATTGAATAACCATGTTGAAAATAAACCATCTGAAAAAAGAATAAAAGAAATAGTCCTTTCAGCTTTAGAAATTGAAAAAGAGTTTATCATTGAATCATTACCGATTTCTTTAATTGGGATGAACTCAGATTTAATGAAACAATATCTTGAGTTTGTAGTTGATGGGTTACTTGTTAAACTTGGATGTTCTAAAGAATATAACGTAGAACAACCATTTAAATTTATGGAACAAATCGCAGTTGAAACAAAAGGAAATTTCTTCGAGTCTAGAACTGTTGAATATCAAAAAGCAAAGTTGAACGAAACAATAACATTTACAGAAGATTTCTAAATTATAAACTATGTCATTGAAAATTATTAAAAGAGCGGAAGAAAATGTCGCTTTTAATCCACAAAAAATTTACAATAGAGTTAAACGCTCAGCAAAAGGTCTGAATGTAAATTCTGATGAAATTTTTATAAAAGTAATAACATCTGTCCCTACAGAAGGAGAAGTAACGACAAAAGAGCTAGATAAGTTAATTTATGAAATAGCGGCATCATATACTGGTAGTCATCACGATTATTCAAGATTGGCATCATCAGTTGCAATTTCTTCTTATCACAAAGAAACTTCGGATAGTTTTTCAGAAACCATTAAAGAATTATATTCTGACGGAATTATTCATGAAGAATTAATTAAAAAAATTGATGAATATGGTTCTAGTCTAATCGACTCAGTAATTAATCATGATAACGATTATAACTTTGACTACTTTGCTTGGAGGTCACTACAAGAAATGTATTTGTTGAAAAAACCAAATGGTAAAGTAATTGAAAGACCACAACATATGTATATGAGAGTTGCTCTTTGGGTTACAGATACTTTCGAAGATGCGGTTGATTATTATAAGTCTTTATCTAATCAGTTAATTTCAAAAGCAACTCCCATAATGATTAATTCAGGAACCAAAGTTCCACAATTAGCATCTTGTGTTTTACATTACAATAACTATGACTCAAGACAAGGTTTATTAGGCACAATAAATGACATATCAACTTTTTCTTCCGATGCTGCTGGTATAGGTCTTTCAATGTCTAACATTAGAAGTAAAGAAAGTAGAATTACAACCTCAGGTGGTTATGCGGGTGGATTATTAAAATACCTTAAAATTGTAAATGAATCATTAAGATTTTTTAACCAACAAGGAAGACGACCTGGCTCAGCGGCCATTTATTTAGAACCATGGCACAAAGATATTTTTGATTTATTAGACATTAAAAAGAATACAGGTGCCGAAGAATTAAGAGCTCGTGACTTATTTACTGCACTTTGGATTCCTGATAATTTTATGAGAGCTGTTAAAAATAACGGAGATTGGTATTTGTTTTGTCCAAACGACATTAAAAAAGCGGATTTAAAACCATTACAAGAATGTTATGGTGATGAATACGAGGAGGTATACAATAATGCGGTTCAAATGGGATTGGGTAAAAAAGTTTCAGCACAAAGAATTTGGTCAAAAATTGTAGAATCACAAATTGAAACTGGCGTTCCTTACTTGTGTTCAAAAGATAACGCTAATAAAAAAACCAATCACCAAAACATAGGTGTCATTAAACAATCAAATCTTTGTAATGAAATTTACCAATATACAGATGAAAACACTACTGCAATTTGTACACTATCTTCTATGGTTTTAAAAAACTTTGTAAATGGAAATAAATTTGATTTCGAAAAACTTTTTAATGAGGTTAGAAAAGTTGTAAGAGCCTTGAATAAGGTTGTAGACATCAATAACTACTCAACGAAAAAAGGGTTAAAAGGGGGTCTTGAGCAAAGAGCAATTGCTATCGGAACTCAAGGGTTGGCCGATGTATTTTATTTAATGGACTACATTTTCACATCTGATGAGGCAAGAAAACTGAACAAAGAAATCTTTGAAACAATTTATTACGCGGCCATTTATGAAAGTAACCAACTTTGTATAAAAGGTAAGTACAGACCTTACAAATTTTTCAAAGGGTCACCAATGTCAAAAGGTATTTTCCAATTTGATATGTGGGGAATTGATGAAACAAATCTTTCTGGAATGTGGAATTGGAGTAAACTGAAGAAAAGTGTTTCTGACTATGGTATTTGTAATTCTTTATTTACCGCTCAGATGCCTGTTGCGTCATCGGCTAAAATTACAGGTTCATTTGAAATGACTGAACCAGCACATTCAGCATTATTTAACAGAAGAGTTGTTGGTGGAGAAATAATGATTGTAAACAAATACCTCATAAATGACTTTGAAAAAATTGGTATTTGGTCAGAAGACTTAAAAAACGAAATTATTATAAATGAAGGTTCAATTCAAAATATTAATTTTAACAATTATTTAGACACTGAAGACAAAAATTACAATAAGAAAGTTAAAAGAATTGAACATTTAATTCCTAAATACAAAACAATTTGGGAGATTTCACAAAAGCAACTTATTGATATGGCATCAGAACGAGCACCATTTATTGACCAATCACAATCAATGAATATATATATGGCAAACCCAACATTATCAAAGATTACATCATCACATTTTCACTCATGGGAAAGTGGTTTGAAAACACTTTGTTATTATGTTAGGACAAAGGCAATATCAACAGGAGCGAAACATTTGGCCTTAGATATGTCAAAAAAACAAACCCCACCTTCACCAAAACCTGATAGGGTATTTAATGAAGGTATTTTACCTAAAAGACCAACAGATTCTGAATTTGAGTGTTTTGGTTGTTCTTCTTAAATTTAATCCGAGATTACTCTCGGATTTTTTGTTTTATGTTATTTAACTAAAAATATTGAATATTATATTTATTAAATATGGCACAAGGAAATACTTATGGAGTTATTTTTCCATTTAGAGAAAGTCCTCTAAATTATTACTTCGGTTTGAGTGAAAACGCTGGTGATGAAATTAGAGCTAATCTTCTACATCTACTATTAACCGCAAAAGGAAGTAGATATTATAATCCTGATTTTGGAACTAGGATATATGAATATATTTTTGACCCACTTGATGGCGAAACTTTTGATGCTATAAAATCAGAAGTCCAACAGCAAATTGAAAAATACATACCAAACTTAACCATTAATGATATAAGTGTTGTGCCGTATTTGCAGTCTGACGAGGCGCCAGGAGAATTGAATCAAGATTTATTAGGAACTAGTGAGATATATAAAATTCCTGGTAAAGAAACACAAGAATATACCGCTAAACTTACTATAGATTATACTGACGATAATAGTGCTTTTGGTTCAAGGGAATTTATAATACTTAATATATAATATGGCAACACAAAAAATTAACTATACTAGTAGAGATTTTGATAGTCTAAGAAAAGACCTGATTAATTACACACAACAATACTACCCCGACATAATCCAAAATTTTAACGACGCTTCAATTTTTTCAGTGTTGATGGATTTAAATGCCGCTATAGGTGATAATTTACATTTTCATATTGACAGAAGTATACAAGAAACTGTTTTACAATATGCTCAGCAAAGGTCCTCTATTTTTAATATTGCAAGAACATATGGATTAAAAATTCCAGGTTTTAGACCATCAGTTGCCCTTGCAGACATTTCGATACAAGTTCCGGCATTTGGAGATAATGAAGATACTCGTTATCTTGGTATCTTAAGAGCAGGTGCTCAGTTTAATGGAGGGGGTCAAACTTTCGAAACGGTTTATGATGTTGATTTTTCAACTCAATATAATAATGAAGGGTTTAATAACAGAACTAAAGTTCCTATTTTTGACGCTAACAATAAAATAATTAGTTATATAATGACTAAAAGAGAAGTGGTCGTTAATGGCGTGACTAAAGTTTATAAACAGGTTGTTAATGCTTCAGACGTTATTCCATTTTATAATTTCTTTTTACCTGAAAAAGATGTGTTGTCTGTGACAACTATAATTCAAAAAGACGGAACACAATATCAATCAACACCAACTAATGCGGAATTTATAACAAGCCCAAATAAATGGTACGAAGTGGATGCTTTAGCAGAAGACACCGTCTTTATCGAAGACACTACAAAACCAATTGATAATGCGGGTATAAAAGTTGGAAGATATATTAAAACAGATAATAGATTTATTTCTGAATACACACCTGAAGGGTATATGAAAATTCAATTTGGTGCGGCAACAACAACACCAAATCAACAATTACAACAGTTTGCAAATATTGGAATACCCTTGAAAATACAAAACTACCAAAATAACATAGGATTAGGTTTAACTGTAACACCAAATACCACCTTATTTGTTCAATACCGAGTTGGTGGTGGAACGGCGTCAAATGTTGGTGTTGGAGCCATTAATCAAGTAGGGTTGATTGACTTAGCGGTTAACGGGCCATCACCCCAAATTAATCAAAGCGTTATTCAGTCAATTAAAGTAAATAATGTTACAAGTGCTGTCGGTGGAGCAAATCAACCAACAATCGAAGAAGCAAGAAATATGGTTGCATTTAATTTTGCGGCACAAAAAAGAGCCGTAACCGTAAATGATTATAAATCCTTGATTGACACAATGCCTGGTAAATTTGGAGCGCCGGCAAAAGTTGCAATTACAGAAAATAATAACAAAGTAACCGTTCAAATTTTATCTTACGACGGAGATGGTAATTTAACACAAACAGTTCCAAACGCACTTAAAACAAATCTTGCAATTTACCTTTCTAAATATAGAATGATAAATGACTACATATCTATTGATGTCGCTAAAGTAATTGACTTGGAATTTGAAATTTCAGTTGTGATAGAAAACAATACCGCCCAAAGTCAGATAATTGCCCAAATAATAGACCAAGTTTCTAAATATATGAACCCTCAAAACAGGGACTTAGGGCAAAATGTAAATGTTTCAGATGTTAGAAACTTAATACAAAATACTGCCGGTGTCAGTACCTTAACGGATTTGAAAATTTACAATAAGGTTGGAGGGCAGTATTCTTCATCAGAAACATCACAAAGATACGCCGACATTGAAACAAAACAAATTCTTTTGATTGACGATACTATTTTTGCAGAACCTGACCAAATTTACCAAATTAGATTTGACTCAAGAGACATCAATGTCAGAGTCAAACAACTAAGAACTGTAGACTTCTACTAAATCATTTATTTTATTTCTTAGATGATTAGTTTTTAATAAAAAACCTAAATTATCTATTTATTTTAAAATAATTAATGACAAAAACATATAGACTTAAGGCTCAACCACTAAAGGACCAAAATTTAAGAATCAGTGTAACCCAAGATTTTGACTTTTTAGAAATACTTTCTCTCAAATTGAGACAAGAGGATGTATACACTAGATTTTGTGCCGATTATGGTGTAGTAGCAGGAAGAGTTGTAGTTAACGGTGGTTATGGTGTCCCCAACGCCAATGTGTCAATTTTTGTCCCTTTGGATGTTTTTGATGAAAACGACCCAATAATATCAACATTATACCCTTACAAAAGACCTGAACAAAAAAACGAAGATGGTTTTAGATATAATCTACTACCATACGTTCAAGAGTATGGCGGTCACATGCCTACTGGCACGTTCCCAGATGTGGAGGACGTTCTTAAAAGAAAAGAAGTACTACAAATTTACGAAAAATATTATAAATACACCGTCAAAACAAATGAAAGTGGTGATTTTATGATTGTTGGAGTGCCTTTAGGTATTCAAACTGCTGTATTGGATTTAGATTTATCTAATATTGGTTGTTTTTCATTAAGACCTTCAGACCTAATAAGATTAGGTCGAGGAAGTTCAGAACAATTTGATGGAGACAAATTTAAATCATCAACCGACTTAGATTCTTTACCACAAATTGTTGGACAAAAAAAAGACATTGATGTTGCATCTTTTTGGGGTGAAGAAAATATTTGTAATGTTGGTATCACAAGAGTTGATTTTGATTTAAGAGATTTAGGAATCGAAATAACACCTCAGGCGGTTTTTATGGGGTCTATATTTTCTACAAGTGAAGAGGATTTTCTAAAATCAAACTGTAAACCAAAAAAAGACTCTGGAAACTTATGTGATTTAGTAACAGGGCAAGGTAGGATTTTAGCCATTAGACAAACAATTAATTATGATGTAAACGGTAGACCCGCTTTGGAACAGTATTCTTTACCTGAAGGTGGAAAAGTTATTGACGACAACGGGACTTGGTTGGTAAATGTTCCCATGAATTTAGATTATGTTACAACAAATGAATTCGGAGAACAAGTGTTGTCAACAGACCCGAATGTCGGAATACCAACAAAAGGTAAATATAGATTTAGAATTCAATTCCAAAATGAAGATGGTATGAGGGCTAGTGTATTAAGAGCCGATTATCTCGTCCCAAACGTAAAAGAATGGGGATGGACAAATGCAAATGTAGATACACCAACAGACCCCGCTGCGCAGTTAAAATCATATGCCTTTAGTTTAGAGTGGGATGACTACGGAGATGTTAATACCACAATAGGTCAACAAATGATTCAAGAGGCCGTCAATTGTCAAGATAAATTTTACGAGTTGCATTTCAACAAGGTTTATACTATTTCTAATTTTATTGATAGGTGGAAATGGGGATTTAATAGAAGTAGACACTTGGGAATTAAAGAAATAACAGACAGAAGATGCACAACAACAACAAATAGATTTCCAGTCAATGATGGTGTAAGAAACTTTGACTTTATTTTTTTCCTATTTAGTTTATTAACAATTTTAATGACCCCAACGTTTATAACTTTAATAATTATTTTACATGTATTGGCCTTTTTATATCCGATAATACGAATTATTATAAATTTAATAATACGGTTGATTAATGGTGTCATTTATGGTATTTGTTTGGCGATAAGATTTATAACTTTTGGAGCAAGACCGAAAGGTGGTTGTAAAAGAGAGCCGATAAAACCTTTAGATAAAACCAACCCTTTTAAAAGAATATCCTTACCGATGTTGTCTTATCCTGATTGTGAAGCTTGCTCTTGTACCGATGAACCACTAACAGAAGACGCGACACAATCCCCGTTTGCACAGACTGCAAACGCTTCAATATCGTCACAAAATAACAGCTCACTTGGAGACACAAATTCCACAGTTAGTTTCAGCACCTATAATTCGATATTAGCGGCAAACTCTAATGATGTTCCTGCTTACAACAATGGGGTTGCACAAGCAATGGCGGGTTACCAATTTCAAAATTTAGGAAATAATAATGATAAACTAATAAAAACACCAATTGCTGAAATCCCAGCTCAAGGTGGGATAAAATTTTTAGCAAATGACATTACATTGTCACAATCTTTAAATCTTGCAAATTTAAGACAAAGATATTTTGATGGGGAAAACCTCATTCAAACCACTGTTAGAAACACAATTCCAAATACAATAACAGTTGATGCGTCACAACCATTTACCGATAGTGTATTAATGTTATTTGTCGATAGTGGAACATTCAATGGATTACCACCTGGACAAATATTAACATTCCAAGATGTTAGTAAAATTAATGACCCTAACTTAACAGGAATTACAAATGCTAATCAATTTAACACTAATAGTATTACTGGAACAACCTTGTTTAACGCATCAAGTTTGGTTACGGTTCCTATAAATTATATAAATCAATCAGGAACACAACAAACTGCTAACTTAAAGTTAAAAATCTCTGAAGATGGAAAAGATTATAAATTTCCTGCCGGTGTCGAATACTTTCAAGTAATTACAGGTGGGACTGTAACACAGTTTTCTGGTTTGACAAATACCTCGGGAGGATTATTAAATAAATACCTATTTAAAAAAACACAAAGATTTTGTTATGGTCTGTTACCTCAGCAGTGTGACTATGTATTCCCAATTAAATTTATTGATGATTTTGCAAATTACGAGGTAATTTTCTTAACAAGAGGAACTGACCCATATACAGAAAAACAAAATATCAAATATGACTTATCAAAACTA
>Ga0194119_10006436_pt1 | contig 17019 bp, 11 predicted proteins | sample TA2MahC100mmetaG_FD_148620 | JGI IMG/M metagenome (GOLD analysis project Ga0194119, IMG submission 148620) | Freshwater microbial communities from Lake Tanganyika, Tanzania - TA2015018 Mahale Deep Cast 100m | ecosystem: Environmental > Aquatic > Freshwater > Lake | place: Tanzania: Lake...
AGGAATGGGGGGTGGTGCGAAAGTGAACTTTGGAGCGATGCAGTCGCAACTGAACCGAAATATGAAACAGGCGCAGATGCGCGAGAGATTGTTGAAGAAAGTCCAGGAGAAGCAACAAGCAGCAGCAGCAGCCGCCGCCACCGCAGCCGCCGCTGCCTCGGTCTCCGCGTCCCTTCCGGTCAACGGCAAGACAACCGCGGTCTTTCAATCGGGAGAAAAACCGGCAAAAACGCCACGCGCCGCCGCTCCCGCACCTCCCGCTCCTAACGTCGCGTCCGCACCTCCCACACCTCCCACTCCTAACGTCGCGTCCGCTGCTTCCACACAAGGACCTAGCAATTCTCAAGGCAATGTGAAGCAAAAGAGCGATTAAGAATAGCACAGGGTTTGTTCGGGAACTGCGGACGCGACGTTAGGAGCGGGAGCGGTGAACGAACAAACAAGAAGCAAAAGAGCGATTAAGAATAGCACAGTGTTTGTTCGGGAACTGCGGACGCGACGTTAGGAGCGGGAGCGGTGGACGAACAAACAAGAAGCAAAAGAGCGATTAAGAATAGCACAGGGTTTGTTCGGGAACTGCGGACGCGACGTTAGGAGCGGGAGCGGTGGACGAACAAACATGAACAATAATATAGACAGTATATAAGTATTAAAGTATATAATTCTTATATATATAGTAACCCGTGAGACATAATGACAAAAGACCAAGTATTCTGGATGGAAGACCCATCTGTTCTTATGAATAAAGAGTATATTCGCGAGATATGGCCACAAAAGACAATGGAACCTCCCGCCAAACTCAACGCCATCACACGTTTCGTGATTTTAGCCTCTATTTTAGGCTATCTCATTACATCATCATTTTCCCTCTTCATCCTCGGCGCGATTACTTTAGGCATCATCGTGATGATATACAATTTCGTCCACAAGGGGAAAGCTGGCGCCGAAACTGAACAAGCAAAGAAAATTCTGAAAACGAAAGAGGGTTTCGCAAATAATATTGAAAAACCGGAGATGTATGAACTGATGCGTGACGAATTCACCGCACCGAAACCCCAGAATCCGTTGATGAATCCAATTCTCCCCGAAATCGTGGATGACCCACATCGCCGAAATGCCGCACCTTCTTTTAATCCAGCGGTAGAAGAGGATATTAATGAAGCAACGAAACGCTTCGTAAGCGGTAGTATTGACACAAATGCGAGCAATGTGGTATACCAAGGCAGTAATGTCCCCGCGCAACCCCCGAATCATACACCGGAAGAAACATACGGTAAATTATTCGGAACTTTAGGTGATAACGTGGTATTTGAATCATCAATGCGACAGTTTCATCCCGTAGCAAATACACGCATCCCGAATGACCAGGACGCATTTGCGAAGTTTTGTTATGGGGAAATGAAATCGTGTAAGGAAGGGGATGAATTTGCGTGCGGGCGCATCAATTCGAGATTGGGTGCGGTGATTGGGCATTGATTTTACTTCGTCGTGATGAAAAGACGTTCCGTAGTGAAACGGAGAGCATCGGTTCATCACGACACCAGACGATATCGGTCGCGATATACCATTATATTTAGACGTGGTCTATACACATTTTGGTCTATACACATTTTGGTCTATATACACATTTTGGTCTATATACATAATTTATTTATATACATAGATTACAAGGAACAACAAACAATAGAATGGCCTACGTCCACGGTTATACATTTGACAATATGTCACGCATCGGTTGCGATACTGGCGATCTCTCGCAACGCAACGTTCAAAACCTAAACGCAGCCAATTACGCATTAAGCAACTTCTTCTCTACGGATTGTCAGATGGAACGTCCCATCCAATTCGCCACCAGTCAACCCAATGTATTCTACAAGGGCGGTCATCAGACTGGATTTGGCGGTTGTAATATTGACACCAACTCTGAACTCACGATTGGAAGCCTGAATACCCACGCCAAGTGTAAATTGAGTCTCAATGAACGCACCTTTCGGACCGTCCCTTATTTAGGACGTGGTGCTGTTAATGTCGACTTTGAATCCAAGATGCTTCAGGGTGATTTGAATACGAATAAGAAGAGCATTACTCAATTGTCAGAGCAATTGAACTCAGCACATTCGGACTACCCTCTTCAAGAGGAGTTTAAGGCGACCATTAACAATCCGGCAAATTACGTAGAAGGCGCGGCTGTTAACGGATGGATTCGCGGAGGCGTTCCGTCGCGAGAGTTAGTGAGAGACCAGGAATACCTCTTCAAGTAATGCTCCTCGTCGCTGCGCGACTCGTCGCCTGTGTCGCGACACGCCACTCCGGAATGCTACCGCTTCGCTCCGCATTCCTTCTTGTCGCATCGCTCTATCGGGTGCTCATTGTGTCAAGTTTACCGCACAGATATCTAACATTTGTGGCGCAAAATTGGCGAAGACCTCGTTTGACGATGACCTTAGAGATTGGCGGAAACCGAGCCGAGCAGAATCCCTGGAGCGTTAGCGAAAGGGATGTAGCGAGGCGGAAAAGGGATGTAGCGAGGCGAGTTCGGAAATAGTATAAAGTCTTACACATATAATACTTTATAGACTCCTGATATGAATCTTGATACGAACGACACTGAAAACGCAGGTATTGTTGAACCTTATGAGTTGCCGGTGGAAGAGACGAAGACCACGAAGGCAGTGGAGTCGGTAGAGGCGACCGGTGTATCCGAAGTCGACCTCTCTGGGTATCAATACGACATTGTTCCCACTTATAAAATGATTGAAGACTGTGATGACCAAGACACGCTCTTCCGTATTCAATTTCTCCAAGCATTCGGTATCACCGACGACGAATATCATCCCGAGATCGTTTCAGCAATTATCAACGACCTTTACGAGAGATATATTCATCACACAGGGATTCGACATTTGATAGAGGCACATCCTTTGTATAATTCGAATGTTGGCGGTGTCCAAAACGACGAAGATGATGTCGGTGGATCGGCGGAAGGTTCTACATCTACATCTACAAACACAATTTCATCGCCGTTGAATAACGCTGAAATGATTTTTTGTATGATGTTTTCATTTCAGTTGTTTGACCTTTTTCATAAATGTCTTCGCCATGCTAAACACAGAGAAGAAATACCGCAAACACTGCGTGATGAAATAATAGAATGCTGGAACACGATGTTTTAGGTGATTATTATTATATACGTATTTATATATCAAATATCCATTTAGTTTAATCGGTCAAACTATGAGTTTGTTTAAAAAAGATGAAATTTACAATGGTAAAACTTCGGAACAAGTAAAAAAAGAGTTGACTAATAAATCATCAAACGAAATACTTGATTGAAGAATAAATATCCAAATTCTCCAAGGTATATTGACCCATCTAAATTTAATTTTAGCACTAAAAATACTGGTGAAGCAATAGATACTTTTGATTAGACATACGTAACACCGCAATATTCAGACAATAAATATACAGGAAAATGGATTGCGCTGCTGCCACCCGCGGCGGAGCGCGCGTTAATGCGCAGCACCCTGCGGTCCAAATACCCGGACGACGGCAGCCCCAACTTCAAATGGGCGTACTGCAAGTACTTCTGGGAGTGCCACACCGACCTGCCGGAACTTGATATAGCCGAAATTGAGCGAGTTGTGTCAAATAAATGAGAAAAACATTGCATACATAAATAAACTTTGAATTTTTTTCAATATGTATTATAGGAAATATGGAACAACCCGAATACATCCAAAATCTTGTCAATGATATTCAGGATACGTTAAACGCTGAATATTATAAATTTCATACGTCAAAAATTATGATTGAACAAAAAATAGATAATCTTAAAAAAACAAAACGTGATATAAAAGATGATTGGAACACATATAACGATTTGTCTGATGAAATTGTAAAACTAGAACAAGAAAAATCTGAGATTGAATCTAAAATAATGGTTGTAAGACTTAAAAAAGAAACATTTGAAAATTTAATAAAAAAATTAATAAATAAATATGGAAATGATAAAAGCAAATGGCACTCTGATGCGTTAGACTTAATTAACAAATATAAAAAACATAATTTTTCATTCCCAATGCCACGAAATCGTGCGTCACTTTCAGTGCAATTAACAAAATTACCGCCAGATGGGTATTTTGATGGAGGTAAACGACATAAAACCAAAACCAAAACCAAAACCAAAACCAAACGGTCAAAAATTATTGGCGCGCGGTGTTGTACCCGCCGCAGCCGCCGCAGATAACCATCGGCACCTCTGGAATTCTTAACAACGATGATTTTATTGCTGAATTGTTATTAAATGAAGAACCTTTAATACCAGCAAAAATTCCGTCATCGAATGGCGGTCGTCGTCCCCGTCGTCTGACGAGAGTAAAATCAAAAAAACGTGCGAACAAAAGGCGGACTCGTTCGCGGAAGTAATTACAAATGATACTACTGATATAAAACAAAATACAATATTATTATTTAGACAATAAATAATATAATACTATTTCAATATACATTACATTCCATTTCATTATGGCATCTACACGAAACAAGAATACACGCCCCGATTTTAAAATCGAGCAAAACGCTCAAAACCTTGCGCGCAATTATGTCGCGTTTGAAAACAGTTATGCCGGCAAGGCCTACGCCCCCGCCCTCGCCTACGAAAGTGTAGGCATACTTCCCACCAAGATGTCCCGCGAGCATTTCGCCCGGAACTCGGTGGATATCGAATCCGCGTTATTCGGTATTAATTCAACCAACCTCGTTGACCCGCAGGCACCCGTCGTTCCTCAATTGAAGCAACTCCCCGAAGTGAAATTCTTCGATAGAATGGCGTTGTTTATGCCAGAACCACTGGTGGTGGAGAAGGCGGCGCGCCCGTTTCAGCACGCGGAGGCCAAATTGTGGTAAGGGGGGGGGGGTGCGCCGGGGGATGCGCCCCCCTACGGCGCATTTATTGTCGTTATTTAATACAAGTTTACATATAATAATATTGTTTTATATGTAAGTTAAAACATATGAATTATTCAGGTCTACATCTATTGCGTAATAAGGACCGTTATAAACAAACAATATATGATTTAATATTAGGTTTAATATATTATACTGTATTGCATTTTAAAATTGAAAATGAACGCTATTATCAACTTTTAGGATTACCTGAAATAAATAATGATAATATAGACAGTGAAAACCACCTGCAAAATTTTGAGTTACGAAGTAGACAAATAGTGCGTGAAGATAATTTTAAAAAATTGAAAATCTATTGCGACGCCATAAAAAAATATATTAGTTATAAAAAACATTACGGAGCCTTACCTCCAGATATAAGTATTGATATATTAAAAAATCGTGATTTTTATTATTCAATATTTGTTATGTTTGTCAGCAAACTAATTATAGATGATATAAGACCATATATAAAACAAGATAATACGTTTAATCAATACGTAATGGAGTTATTAAATTTTGAAGGACCTAGAGATTTAAAACGTGACATTCCTTTAGAAAAAAAAGAAATGTTTGCTCATTGTGATATGTTTGTTGCTGATTTTTGTAAGTTGTTTCGTGAAAGGTTCTCTTCAATTGATTTTAGTCATCCGTCTCAAGAAACACAAGATTCACGGGAGAGGGAGTACGCTAATTTGGTAGAATATTTTAATACATTACATACCGCTGGTCCATTGCTGCGTAATAAACCAATTTCGACTGGTCTCCGACGAAACATACCCGGAGGAAAACGTTCAGTCGTTTCTAAAATCCACCGCCCCCGGCGCAAATACGCCAAAAGCAAATCCGCCAAGCAAAATCGTTCCAAAAGCCTCCGCCGCCATCGCCGCCGCACCTCCCGAAAGTAACATAAAACTATTTTCTCATTTAGTATCATAAAAGCTCTTTGAATCTTTTCTCTCTCTCCGCTCCGATGCAAACTCTCCAGTTTACCAACCCTAACCCTCGCACTTCCCCCGCTGGTTTCTCCGGCTCCTTCAATGCCAACAACAATGGTTACAGCGGCAGTGGTCGCGTGACTATCGGCGGTCCAAACAGAAACATTTGGGCAGAAGGTCAAATCGGTGGTGGATGGTCTGGTCGCCCTAGTGTAGGCGGAATGGTCGGCGGAACTATCCGATTCTGATTCCATTCCATTTCATTCGATTCCATTCCATTTCATTATTGTATCCATATAATATATACATTGATACAATGTCAAAACGACGAAGCGCCACGAGACGCGCAGTGAAACGTTCCGCCAAACGCTTGGCAAAAAGAAGTGCGTATAAATCGAGGAAGACACACCTGAAATCAAGGGGGAGGACGCAGAGGGGTGGTTTTGGATCATTAATTTCAAAAGGACAAGGACTGTTAACGGCTGCATCATCCAGTTTATCCGCCGGTAAAACACTTCTCAATGTAGGTCAGTCTATCGCAAATATCATCCCAAAAATAATCAACGCCGTATTTTCATTGATGGTGATGGTTTACATTTTATCAACCATTGCCAGAAACCCAAAGGCCTTCGCTGGAGCCGCCAAAGAGGACCTCAAAGCGAAATTAGCAGATTTGAAGAAACGTATGGCTGATTTTGTGAAAGGTCGTAAAGAACTCGAACTTTGTATTACAACCTTTGAAACCAAAGTCAATCCTGTTGATAATACCTTCGTGCCGGACCTTTTAACATCGGATGTGCCACCACAAACGAATCGCAACATTGGAAAGGCTGTCATTTATTACAATGATAAAACTGGATACCAGGGTGTAATTGTCGGCGAAATACTTCCGCCGAACGAAGAATACGACGTCCCTATGTATTTAATTTGGTTAAATGGTGCTGGTTATACAATGCCAAAACCAGTAAGACAAGTCCAACCTGAAAATAACCCGGAATTTCGTATTGTAGAAGATGTGACTAACAGTGAATTTGCTAATTTATCTGAACATAAATATGGTCAACAAAGTGGAACAATTGATGGTGCGCGTAACTATTATGGTATTGTTTCACCCAATCAGGGAGCATCAGGTGCGCCACTTCCAGAAACAACCGACCCGCAAACCGAACCCAATTTATTTGCCCTTCTTAAAGGGCAAATGCAGTTATTTTCACAAGCACCCGACAAAAAACAGTTCATTGTTGATGCTATTAAAGGTTATATCGCAGCCAGTAAATTAAGGTTAGAACGCGTTATGGAACGGGTTAAAGACGCGGATTTGAAACGTTGTATTCAAAGTATAAAAGCAGCACTTACGCAGCAAATTAAGAGTCAAGTTGATGAATTGAAAAGCACACTTTCAGGAATCAGTAATTCAGACGAATTTCAGAAGGTGTTTGATACAATCATTGGATTGGGTCAAAGCTTGCGTGACCAAGCTAGAGGGCTCCTTAGCACCCGTCAGTTGTGAATAACTTCTAACCTATATATATCCGCAATGTCAACGCGCAAAAAAGTCAAACACAACACTTCCTCCCGCCGCCACAGCCGCCGCCACCGTAGCCATCGGAGCCATCGGAGCCATCAGAACCACAGTCACATCACCAAACGCGGCGGAATGAATCCTCGTTCACTCGCGCGAACAATGATATACCATCGTATTTACCCCCTCTTCACTGAATTCAAATCCCACATCATTAGCAAAAAGATGACCCCAGAAGAAAAAGCACTCGTGTTGCAAGGTGAGCGTTATTACGAAACATTTCGCGATATTCCCGCAGATGACTCACTGAAAGTAAGTATCCGCGAATTGATGAAGGAGTGGTCTAAAACAGAGAATAAAGCCGAGAAAGCGTTGGGATTTTATAACAAATTGATTCAGACACTGAAAGATGCTGAGACAAAAAAACGACGTGAATACGACCGATTGCGACACCTGGGGAATCGACAAGCGGATGGCGTGTTCAGGTCGTCGTCGTCGCCCTCGCTATTGTCATCGTCATTATTGAGTATTGGTCCATTGTCAACATTACGTCAAGAACCCTATTCAACGACACCTGGATTTGTGGAACGTTCCAAAGCAGATACGCCTCAACAACTCACCGGCGAAGAAAAAGAACCGCGAAGTGTATTCACGCCATCCACGGTTCGTTCACTTGCGACGACATTGGAAAATTCAGAAAACCTGATTCGGACTTTAGAATTCAATGACGACGACCACGACCACGACCACGACCACGGCGACGACCACGACCACGACCACGACCACGACCACGACCACGGCGACGACGACGTAAAAACACCAATATCATCACCACTAAAATCACCGCCACGTTTACGTTCAAAAACAAAAAAAAAGAAGTATCGTAAGTCCATCACGAAATCGTAAACTAGGTTAGAGTTTCGTATACGCCCTCCCCCAATATTTATCCAAACGCCCGACGTATATATCTCCATTTGCGATTTGACGCGGTGTTGGAACACAAGTGTCTGTTACTTCAGTAACAAGGGCGAGTGACTTCGCGTCCGCGTCCGTGTGTAACGTCCAGTATATATACGGCGGACTTGTCAATATTTTTCCGTTGAATTTATGCCGGGTCGGATGAGATATCCGCAGTTGTTGTAGCGCGGGACAGAACCAACCGTGTATTTCGTTCGCTCCGCTCATTTACGTCTCTGAATCGTATGTCTTGATAATAATAGATGACATTATTATCAATCAATGAATATCAATTTTTCAAATGGAGCGATGGATGGATTGCTGGATGGCTGGATGGATGACGTAAATGAGCGGAGCAAGTAACGAAGCGAATGAAACGAGCGAAGCGACGCGAAACGCGCGAAGCGAATTTACGCATCCTCCAACCCAGCAAACTGATTTTGAACTTTAATGCTTCCAGTTGCCTTTGCGCCTTTCACCTGGCTTGCGAACATATCACTATTTCCACCACCCGAAGATGAAGTCGACGAATCGGGGATATGGACAGTCAAAGAAGGGACCATCCTACCGCCACGTGAGGGTTTTGCGCTACGAAATCCACTATTAGAACCATTCTTATCACTGGTGCTTGCTCGTGTAATCGTCTTACCGCCGCTACCGCCACTGCCACCGCCACTGCCACTGCCAGTTATATTGCTGCTCCTGGATGGAGGAAAAGAACGTGTTTTAATATCACTTTCGACACCTGAAACCGACGCCGAAGCATTCAAGCACGCCAATTGTTGCGCTACTGCCAGTTGGTTCACATATTGAATCACCGTATTCTTCGTCACAAACACACCAGACTCCTTCATTGTCGCCAAATAGATGTCATAATGCAGCTTATACATATGAGTCTTCAATTCACGGTCATATTCTTTCAATGGCTTCGCATCTTTCTTCACGTAATGTGCGATATAAGAATCATACAGACGATGTGTATAATCGTGTAGTCGGTCACGGAACTGGCGGAATGTGCGTGCGTGTTGTGGATGCTCTTTCAAGTACGTATCAATTCCGTGGTCTTTTCTCATATGGAGATACTGTGTCATTAATTTCTGCTCCATTCCCTTGCGTTTCTTAACATTTTCGTATTTTGGATTACGAGCCTTGTAGCAAAAACCGGTATCAGAATCCACAAATACCACACCAGGCAATGAAACACTTTGTGTCTCTACTGAAGCATACATACGGCAATAATCACTGACAGTATGAGGTGTAAATGTCGCAGTCGCGGTCGTGTCATTCTCGGTCTCAGTCTCATTCTCACTCGGAACGCACGATAAACCAACAGGCATTCGCGAAACACTTCCACCAAAGTTCGCAGAAAAGATATCACGGTTGATACGCACTGCGTTTACACCGACCACCACCGCATCCGCGGATATCTCCGACAATTGAAACACAGCAACGACATACAAACGCGGAACCGTGATGACATTGACGATTTGATTCTTTGGATGTTGGATAACCAAAGAGTAGCAGTATTCTTTGGGAATCGTGTCTAACCCACCAGGCAAAAGACTCAAGACTTCGCAAATACGACGACGAAGCACTTCTTGGATGGTCAACTTTTGAAATGTCACTGTGGTAGCATTGTCTCCAGAAGAAGACGACGTGGTTTCGGTCTGTGCTTCAGCTTGTGCTTCAATCACGTGGTCAAACGATACTTCACTAACACAACTCTTTGTCGCAATGAGCCATTTGCCCGCACCCGCTTGCCAAAAGAGATTTACCATAACTCCCTCTACCATCTCTTCCGCAGTAAGATGTCCTGCGACAGAATTCACCGGCTGTCCTAGTATGTCCTCTGTTAATTTCAACATCTTCGCAGGCCCCACGCAACAAATACGACCATCACTATCAAACACAACCGAACGAAAACGACCTACCGTAGAATATTGCTCCTCGGTAAGTTTAGCGCGGTCATATTTCAAGGTGTAAAATGTGCCAGACGATGGAGTTTTAGAAAAGTGAAGAATGAAACCACGTTCAGCACACCATGCGCGAAGTTCGTGCACCTGAGTATCATCATTGTTATCTGGATTGTTAGTCTGAGACGAATCTGGTTGTAAAGCGCGAACTTTATCAATAAATACTGGTAATTCAGGGAATTCGGTGGAAGAGATGGAAAACATATTACGATAATACTATATCTTGTATATTATCATAGGAGTAATCTTTATATCGGTTTGATAACACCGAACCTACATAAATACTAGGAAACATAAAATAGTAGATACATATAGTAAATGGAGGAAGATATACCACGCGATGATGTCGCCATCAAACTCGGCGATTTCATACAGATTATCGCACCCACCAATCAAGAAATCCACAACCGTGTGTTCCTCGTTGACTATCTCTCGCCACGTAAAATGAAACTCGTGGATATAGATTCTCTCGCCGTCACGATGTTGAAAATAGACGCAACTGGGAATCTCTCAGATGAAAGCATTACTTCTATCCATTTAATGAGTCGTCCAGAAGAACGAGGATACGCCAGGCAAAACAATTTAGTCGTATCTACGTGGGTAGATATTCGTTTTGGTGGGGATATTCCAGCAATCATTACGGGTATGATTACAAATCTGGAAGAAGATATGATTGAAATCCGCACTTATCCCGAAGACGAGATGATTTACATTAATTTCGCCTATATGGGAATTCCAGAGAATCTTCCGATTGAAGAGATTAAGATTCGTGCGCCGCCTTCTTCGTTTGGACGGACGGAACCGGATGTGGTAGGCCGGGAAGGTGCTGCTGAAGCCGGGTCCGAACCTGAGGGTGGGTTTTTGACAATGGGAATGGACGCAGTTACAACACCTGAATCATTGAAAATGTCGCCTCTCGAACAGCGCCGTCGCGAACGTCAACTTGCGAGAACAGCGGCTGGTGGCGAAGACGCGACAGAACAACCGGTTGGCGAATCCGAGCATACGGTGCTTGGTGCTGCTGCCACCGCCTCTGCCGCCCCCGCTATCCGAGAGAAATTGCGCACTATCCTCCTCGACGCTGACCAAATCCAAGTTGGAGAAGAATTAGACGTCCTCGTTCAAACCGTTGATATTCCAGAAGAAAACCGCCGTTTTAATTTAGAAAAACAGTGTGATGACCTCCTGGACACCCTAATGTCAAATGTTCCTGCCTCTGAAAAGTCGCGCAGTGTCCTGGCGAATATTCAACGGATGGTTGTTCGTTTTCGTGAACTTCGCCGCTATTTCTCTCGTTTTGACTCGAACGGCAACCCTGCAATCCCGCCACCTAAGAGTGCTCTTTATCGTCCACTCGTGGAATCTCTAATGCGGATGGACCACGCGCTTCGTTGGATTCTTCCCATTGTAAAAACAAGAAAGGTCATCTACGATATCCCTATTGATGAGAGAACTGCTTCCGAGATGGACATAACGATCCGTTTAATTCAAGAAGAGCGAGAGACGGAAAATGAACTTCAACGACAATGGTATGACGGTTCACTCACATACGCGCAATATATGACAAATCTCTCAGCGCGTCATTTTACACCCAACACAGAACCACGGTATACACACGACCTGATTAGCACGCGTCAAGTCAACGAGAATATCACTGCGGTGATCGACAATTTGGACGATTTTTATTCCTCCGTCGTCAATGGAGAGGAAGTGAAACGCCGGCGGTTCGTCATCCAAAAATACAATTTGGGTCTTATGAAGGTGCGACCTTCACTCGCTACCGCTGCCACCGCCGCTGGTACAGCCGATGTCGAATCCACTGCCGTTCTGAAACGCACCACCGAGTTCACGAACCTCACCCCGAATGACCGTATAAACATCGTGGGGTTTATGACATTTCCGCAACCAGTTATGCAGTATTCACGAATTTCACTTCCTAGTATCAATATTCTTGATAAATGCGACTTGAATCTCAAACACGTCCATTATTGGGAAATGTTGCGCCAAATGATGTCGGTCACAACACACGACGTGACGGACTTGAATACGCCTCTCGATTTGAACGCACACGGCCTTCTTCGTGAAATCAAGCAATTCGTGCTCGAGCCAGAAGCCGTCGCTGCGTCCGCTGCCTCCCCCACGGACAAATACCGCAAGTTCTTAGAAGTGATATTACCGAAAACCCGCACGATTTTTGAAATGATGCGCCAGTATATTCACGGGCGCCTTACCCTCCAGGATGTCCTCGCTTTTATTGAACCGTTTCTAGTGTATCAAGAAGACTTAAATGTAAAGCAATACGATGAAATTGTAACATTTTTGTATGAACGCGTACTTGAATACAAACGGAATTATGCGACGAATTTCCGAAAGTTTGGCAGGTTGCGTGCGTTTCATTACAATGTGCGTTATATGGGTGTGTCAATGATATACAAACTCATTGTGAGTGGTCGGATGATGGATGCTGATGTATTTAAGGCGTATGGGTTTCAGGATATCCAGGTTCGGTCTGCTGGTGCTGGCAGCGGTGCCGCATTTGACGACCGTCAACGTCAACAAGCGAGAGGACGCGCGTATGCTGCTGGACTGGCCGAACAAACCGAGTATAATGACCAACTTCTCTCGCCGTCTGAACTTCTCTCGCGAATGCTTGCCGTGGATTATGCGAAGTTATATATGGACGCTGTCGCGATAACAACCACCGAACTCATCACACCATTTGATTTCAATCTCGTTCTGGGAGAACAAAGCCAGCAGCTTCGTGAAGCGGGGGCGATGCGTGGAGGCGCGCCGGGAGGAGCGGCAGCGGCAGCGGCATCGGCGTCGTCGTCGGAGTCGTCTCCTAAACGCTTCGGTCTTGTTCTTGCGAAGAACTACCCCAATGAAGAAGCCATCCAGGAAGACAATGACGCCGACCATCCGATTTATTTTGACAAGAAATATGACACTACCGATTATGCTTTCATTGAATCGTATCGCGACCAACAAGAGGGAATGAATTCAGCAGATTTCACGATGTTTTTGGCGGACGAACTCATCAAGAAGAAGAAAATGACATATGAAGAAGCGAAGAAGGAGGCGGAAGCGATTATGGTCGGTCCAGGAATGCGACCCGTCAATGATGGAGATTACGCCGTCGTAGAAGTGGAAGAATACGTAGAACCAGGTGCGGCGGGTGCGGCAGCGGCGACCGGTTCCGGCGAACTCGGTTCCGACGAACTCGGAACTACCGAAACCCAATTCCTGTATTATAAACGCGACAACGGCAAGTGGGTGCGTGATACCAGTATTCCCGCCATCATTCCAAGCAGCGACAGAAACTATTTTTGTAATGTAGACCGTGACTGTATTCCTTTGGCGGTTGAAGCAAGCCGAGATATGATGACACAAGCCGGCAACATCGGCGTCAGTGTCGGCGAGGGCGGCGCAACCGCAATGGCCGGCGTGACGAGCAAAGAAGGTGCCGACGCAATCAAGAAAGCGTTCCTCGATAAAATGAAGGCGGAATTTGACGTGAAGTATCAAGTGACACGAGAGAATTTTATGGAGTTTGTGAATAAAAAGTTCGAATATGACTTGAAAAATATCGCACGTATCAGCGAGATTCAGCATAAAGAGTTCTATAAGTATAACGACCGAAAATACAAACTTGGGTTTCAGGCTGCGGTCACCTCCACAACCACCGGATATGGAGACGCCACTGCCGACGCTGACGACGACGCATTGATTTCGCCAATGGAGGCATTGAAAGACAAGATTATCGCACAAACCGATTTCGTGAAGCGGCAATATGACCTAATGCAGTTTATCACAAGTTTTACGCGCAAAGCTAATGAAATAATGGATGAAAACCCCAATTGGTTATACTGTATAAAATCAAACGCGAAATTGCTGCCTTCTTTTTATGAAACGATTGCAGTCGCGTTTATTCAAGGCGGCACTGGTTCGAAATCGCTGTCTGTCGTGATTGACACCATTTGTAAAGAACGCGGCACCATTAGCGACGATGGCGAGGCGTGGGTGGACAAGTATAGCGGCGCGCTCATCAAGAAAATCGAACATGTCACGGAAGAAGGGTTTGATGAAGCCGGATTTCGCCTTGTTACGAGAGATATTATAGAAGCTGATTTGGGTGAAGGTATTCTCAACGTAGCGAAACCGGCAGCGACAGGTGCGGTAGCTACAGGAACCAGCAGCGGACTTCAAGGACTTAGTATCCTCGAAAAATACGACAGCCCCAATGCGCGCATCATTAATAATATAATCACCACGATGACTGGATATATGGGTATTGACCTTCACGAAGAACGTGAATTTATTATTCAGAATACACTCGCACTGCTTGAAACATCCGTCCCCTCCGAAGAAAAATACCGCGAGAGGTCGGAAAAAATGTTCCGAGAGAAAGGCAAGCATCTTCCACCCTATAAAGAGACATTCTTTCAAACCCTTCTTCTTCTCACACTCTCTTATCTCACGGTGGCGATTCAATGCGCGATTCCCACCCCGAAGACGCGCAAGACACACGCTGGATGTATCCGGTCATTTACAGGGTATCCCTTAGATGGCGACGGTGATGTCTCTGGAATGATGTATATCGCGTGTATCGCATACAAAATTAAGACGAGTATCGAACCCTGGAATACACTGAAATCATTCAAGAAAGAAGGCGATATTCTTGCCAAGATGAAGACACTTATTGATACGCTCATTGTTACAAAACCTCTTATCAAGGAGCGTCTACAGATGAAGCGGGATTATGTGCGACAAGGCGCGGCGGGCGGCGGTGGAGAAGCCATTCCCCAAGAACTCTCCGTCCTTCGCTGGTCACATTATATGCCACCGATGAAATCTCTCGACAATATGCCGACTCCTCAAAACGTCGCAGCAGATTTCACGAATCAACTCGTCACGGATATGAAACGCGGATACCACGGACAGCACGAGAAACTCGCCGTTCTTGAGAGTAAGTGCCAGTATTTCAGTCTATCTATTCAACAAATGATACACCATGTGGTCAAGAATAGTAGCCCACTCCTGCTGAATATGGCGAACGAACCTTTCCTGGAAAACGCTTGCTGTAATGAACCCGTCGACCGACGCAGTAAGCGCGTCATTGACTATTTTATGGAACGCGAGCAAAATATTCATCATCATAACCGGATTATTGGATTCCTGACAAAAACTGTGAGAGATATGGCGGTGATGACACGGGCAACAACAATTATCGATAACCGAAATACACGGTTTCAGTACCCGAATATTCCAGTCGAATTCAACGAACAGACCATCTATCGCGCGTTTATTCATTATTGCCGGATGAACCAACGAATCCACGAAAGTCTAAGCAGTGCGGCGAACCCAGGTGGTGGCGTTACCGCGAATCCTGTTGCCACTGCCGTCACGATGTTTCTACATCCGGCCCTCCGAGAGATTTGCCCACCACGTCCCCAAGACTGGAACCCAAATGACATCCTTGAGGATAAAATTCGTAAATTGAAACGGGATTCCAGTATATTTGATGCGAGTAGTCTTGAACGTTTGATGAAAGCCGTCAACGGTCACAAAATGATAGATGCCGGGTATAAAACAGCGATTCGTCCACAAGAGAACACACATTTTCAACGATTTCAAGACGCAGTTATCTCATTGGAACGAAAAGCAACGACCACCGCGACGACCGCAGCACCCTCCGAACTTCGCACCCTTATTCTCGCCATTCTTCAATCCGCCTCTCCCGCGATGGTCCAAGAAGACACCGAAGAAATGCGTGACCTTAAGAACTATCTCCACACGAAGAACCGAGAGATGCGCGCGACCGTCATTGGGTTTCTTCAGCAGCACGGTAAACAAACGAAAGGCAAGTTCCGAGAGATTGAGCGTATTGTAGATACCATCCTGGAATTTGAAATAAATAAAAGTAGCACAGTTCTGATGTCATCGACGGATGAAACCACCGTGAAAAGTATCCAGTTTATTCGGAATACTCTTACACGTCTCATCGACGTCATCCCCAATATTATTCAACATCGTGTTGATTTTGATGACACACATATCCCCAAACACTGGGGATTATCTCAGACTCATATGAAAGATATCAAGAGCATCATATCTTCGCATTATACAACTCTTAAAACATTCTACAATGACCGCGTTATTCAGGAAGTTCTCCGTAACGCCGACCCTATTGTTCGTGACCTGAAAATCCTCATTGACAATACACCCTTTACTGCGGAAATGTTTTTTGATGAAGAAAAGGACGCGAAGATTGCGGCAGCAGCAGCGGCACTGGCGGTCCAGAGTCAAGGTCTAGGTGGCGCAGTGGCGCGCGAAGAACCGCGCGAAGTGGACGTCGTAAAGGAACTTGGCGAACGAGTGCCGCATTCAACGCGCAAGAATATTTTCACGATGTATTCGTTGTTTGACCGCAATATTGTTCGCAATTTGTATCTCTTCTACTTTCTCTCGTTTATGACGACGTTTGTTACACTTGTCGCCGAAACGCCGATTACGATTTATGAGACGGAACCGATGCGTATGGTGGCGCGGAAAGGCGCGAAACCCACTGCGGCAATGGTGAAACCCAAAGAGGCAACGGCAAAGGGTGCCGCCAAAGCTGCTTCGCTCCGTGAAGAACACGACGAACAACGCGATGAAATTGACCCTCATTCGCGCCTGTATTCTG
>Ga0194119_10006450_pt1 | contig 16987 bp, 19 predicted proteins | sample TA2MahC100mmetaG_FD_148620 | JGI IMG/M metagenome (GOLD analysis project Ga0194119, IMG submission 148620) | Freshwater microbial communities from Lake Tanganyika, Tanzania - TA2015018 Mahale Deep Cast 100m | ecosystem: Environmental > Aquatic > Freshwater > Lake | place: Tanzania: Lake...
CCCGCAGCGCCTCGATCAGCTGGTCGACATCCTCGCGGTCGTTGTAGAGCGCGAAGGAGGCGCGCGCCGTGCCCTCGACGCCGAAGCGGCGCACCGCCGGCAGGGCGCAATGGTGGCCGCTCCTCACCGCCACGCCGTGGCGGTCGAGCGCGCTGCCCACCTCCCCCGCGGTGAAGCCGCCCACCACGAAGGACAGGATGGCGCCCTTCTCGCGCGCCGTGCCGATCACGCGCAGGCCTTCGATCTCGCCCACGCGCGCCGTGGCGTAGTCGAGCAGCGCCCGCTCGTGCGCGCCGATCGCCGCGAGGCCAATGCGATCCACGTAGTCCAGCGCCGCCGCCAGCCCGACCGCCCCCTCCACGTTGGGCGTGCCGGCCTCGTACTTGCGCGGCGGCGCATCGTAGGTCGTGCGCTCGAAGGTGACGTCGCGGATCATGTGGCCGCCGCCCTGATATGGCGGCAGCTTCGCCAGCCACTCCGCTCTTCCGTAGAGCACGCCGATGCCCATCGGCGCGTACAGCTTGTGGCCGGAGAAGGCGTAGAAGTCGCAGCCGATGGCCCGCACGTCCACCGCCGCGTGGGCGATGGCCTGGGCGCCGTCGAGCAGCACCGGCACGCCGGCCGAGTGCGCCCGCGCGACGATGCGCCGCACCGGCGTCACCGTGCCGAGGGCGTTGGAGACATGCGTCACCGCCACCAGGCGGGTGCGCGGCCCGATCAGCTTCTCGAACTCATCGAATAGGAATTCACCGTCGTCGTCGATCGGCACCACGCGAAGCTGCGCGCCGGCCAGCTCGCAGGCCATCTGCCAGGGCACGATGTTGGAGTGGTGCTCCATCGCCGAGACGACGATGTCGTCGCCGGCGCGCAGAAACGCCCGACCGAAGGTGGCGGCGACGAGGTTGATGGCCTCGGTGGTGCCGCGCACGAAGACGATCTCGTCGGCGCGGGCGGCGTTTACGAAGCGCCGCACCCGCTCGCGCGCCGCTTCATACAGGTCGGTGGCGCGGTCGCTGAGGAAATGCACGCCGCGGTGGGTGTTGGCGTTGTCTTCCAGGTAGTAGCGGCGCAGAGCCTCGATGACTTCACGCGGCTTCTGCGTCGTCGCCGCGCTGTCGAGGTAGGCCAGGCGCCGGCCGCGCACCGGGCGCGCGAGCAGCGGGAAGTCGTCGCGCAGGCGCTGAAAGTCAGTCCCCGTCATGCGACGCGAACCACAACCACCTGCGGGTCGCGCGCATGGTCGACCAGGATGGCGCGCACGCGCTCCTGCCAGAGGCGGCCGAACTCGCGCTGCATCGCGTCGTCGGCGCGGCCGGTGATGCAGGCCGCCATCATCTCGCCGACGTGCGGCGCGCTCGGCACGTGCTCGAGGTGCGCCGTGACATCCACCGCCGCGCCGCTGTCCTTGCGCGTGAAGCGGATCTCCTCGCCGACGGCGGCGTTGAAGAAGAGCAGGCTGCGCCGGTCGAAGCGCCCCGCCAGGCCCTTGAAGCCGCTGTCGTGCGTCGCCCCGGTGACCAGCGTGACGATGTTGGCGATGACGCCGGTGACGCCGCTGGTCCTGTCGTGGCGGAAGTCGACACGGATCGCGCCGCGCTCGGGAATGTCCTTCGGATATAGCGCCGCCAGCGCCCGCTCTGTCATCAGCCAAGCCGAGGCCACCGTCGGACACGAATGCCCCGCCAGCTTGACGGCGTCGACATAGCGGTACTCGATGATGCCCCCCTCCGCCGCGCCGAGGAACTTGGCGAGCGGATCGAACATCGTGATGCTCGGGGCGTGGTCGTAGAACTCGGGCGTGCGCATGGCGGAAAACCGTTTTGGCGATGGACGGAATTGTGCCTTGTGCGGGCGCCGAAGGGAATACGACGGTGATATGCTGATGGCAAAGGATGATTTTTTGGGTTCGCTGTAATGAAGAGAGCGGAAAATATTTCGACTCCGGTACCTATGGCTCGTACAACGCGTTGAACTAAAGGTACTGAACTAAAGGTACCGGAGTCGATATTTCGCGGAAAAGTCAGCCCCCGCGACACGGCGGGGCGGCGAGGCAATCCAATTTGCCATTTTATTTCCAGTAATCCATAATTAGGGTAATCCTACTTTTTGGTTATTTACCATGGAACTCGTCAAGCTCAGCAAGAAGGGGCAGATCTCCATCCCGCGCACGATCCTGCGCCGGCTGGGCATCGCCAGCGAAACGCCCATGCTCGTCGATGTCACGCCGCAGGGCGTGATCGAATTGCGGCCGGCCGCCGTCTTCCCGATCGAGACGTACAACGATGCCCAGATCGCGGAATTCGATGCCGAGAACCGCATGACGCCGGCGGAGAAGGCCAAGGTGGACAAGGTTCTCGCCAAGGCCCGGAAACGGGTCTGATGCGTCTGTTCCTCGACGCGAATGTGCTGTTCAGTGCGGCGCGCAGCGCGGAAAGCCGCGCCCATGCGCTGTTTCAACTCGCCCGGGCCGGCTTGTGCGTGCTGGTCAGCTCCCCGTTCGCCATCGAAGAAGCCCGCCGCAATACCGGTTTGAAACAGCCGGAACGCGCTGCCGCCCTGGAAGCCCTGCTGCGGGATGTGGAAGTCGGGCCGGAGTGCTCGCAGGAGCAGGTCGCCTGGGCGCAGGGACAGGGACTGCCGGGCAAGGATGCGCCGATCCTGGCGGCGGCCGTGCTCTCGCGTTGCGATGTCCTCGTCACCGGCGACAGGAGCCATTTTGGCGCCCTGTTCGACAAGACGGTAGGAGGCGTGACCGTCCTTAGCCTGCGTGCCGCCCTGGAACGCCTGCTCGCTGAAATCTGAGCAGTCTCACCCCACCCGCTCCAGCACCGCCGCAAAGAACCCGTCCGTCCCGTGCGTGTGCGGCGCCAGCCGCAGCGTCTCGCCGCATTCGAGTGCGATGCCCTGCTTCGCCAGGATCTCCTGCGCGGAGATCTGCCTGAAATCCGCATGCGCGGCGAGGAAGGCGGCGACGATGGCTTCGTTCTCCTCGGGCAGGATGCTGCAGGTGGCGTAGACGAGGCGCCCGCCCTTCTTCACCAGACGCGCGGCGCCCTTGAGGATGTCGTGCTGCTTGCGCGCCAGTTCCGCCACGCCTTCCGCCGTCTGCCGCCACTTCAGGTCGGGGTTGCGGCGCAGCGTGCCCAGCCCGCTGCAGGGGGCGTCGACCAGCACGCGGTCGAGCTTGCCGGCGAGTCGCTTGACGCGCAGGTCGTTCTCGTTGGCGATCGTCACCGGGTGCACGTTGGAGAGGCCGGCGCGCGCGACGCGGTCCTTCAGGCGACCGAGGCGCTTGTCGGAAACGTCGAAGGCGTAGAGGCGGCCGGTCGAGCGCATCAGCGCGCCCAGCAGCAGGGTCTTGCCCCCGGCGCCGGCGCAGAAGTCGGCGACCATCTCGCCGCGTTTGGGCGCGAGCAGGTAGCCGAGCAACTGGCTGCCCTCGTCCTGCACCTCGATCGTGCCGTCGAGATAGAGCGGATGCTTCTGCAGCGCCGGCTTGCCCTTCAGGCGGATGGCGAGCGGCGAGAGCGCGCCCGCCTCGGCGGCGACGCCCTCCTCGCTCAGGCGCGCCAGCACGGCATCGCGTTCCAGCTTCAGCGGATTGGCGCGCAGGTCGAGCGGCGCCGGCTGGTTGAGGGCCTGCGCCAGCCTGAGCAGCTCGTCCGGACCGAGGTGCGCGAGCAGCCGCCCGGCCAGCCAGTCGGGGAAGTCGGCCTGCTCGGCCAGGGTCAGTTCGCCGGCCGCGCGGCCCTTGAATTCCGCCACCCACTTTTGCTCCTTCTCGTTCAAGGCCTGCTCGAGCTGGCGCTGGCTGACGCCGGCGAGTTTCACCAGCGCCGCCAGCACCAGGCGGCGCGGGTTCGCCTCGGCGCCGAGCAGCTTCTCGAGCAGGCGGCGGCGGCGCAGCACGGCGTAGGCGGTCTCGGCGACGAAGCCGCGGTCGTTCTGGCCGAGCTGGCGGTGGTCGCGGAAGAATTTCGACAGCACGGCGTCGGCGGGGTGCTCGAACTTCAGCAGCAGGTTGAGCGCGCTGGTGGTCGCGTCGATGAGTCCGGGTGTGATTCGCATGATGCCTTTCTATGGTTTCGCCGCGAGGCGTGCGCCGTCGATCTCGAGTTCGACGGCGTTCTGCTCATACACGTCGCCCTTGCGGTCGGCGAAGCGGATGCGCACCGGCAGATTGCGGTAGTCCTGCGCCAGCCACAGCTCCATGGCGTTCTCGCCCGGCATGGCGGGCGTCTTGACGTGCCAGGTGCGCAGCGGGCCGAAGCGCGTGGCGAGCGTCTCGTCGCCCACCGCCTCGTAGGCGTAGCGGCCGACGTTCTTGCCTGTGGCGATGAGCATGTCGACGCGCGCCGCCGCGCCATAGAGGCCGATCTGGTAGATCTGCGAGGCGAGGTCCTGCGCCATGCCGGCCAGCGCCGCCTCGCGCCGCGGCTGGCCGGCCGAGGTAAGCGCGATCTTCATGGCGGCGCGGTCGAAGCGCGCGCCCTCGGCCGCCTTGCCGTTGCGCTCGACGGAAAAGGTCTCCGGCAGCAGGCCCTCCGGCCCGACCCTGCCCTCGCTCGTCTGCACGATCCGCATCGTGCGGAAGAGGGCGACGAGGCCGGTCGTCTCCGACACGGTCTCGAGCCGGTAGCCGATGCCGTCGTGGCGCCAGGCGTGCGTCGACTGGCCGAGCTGCATGCCCTGCTCGCCTTCGCCGCGCGTGACGGCGAAGACGATGCGGCCCTGGCGCGGCCAGGGGAGGTCGACGGGCACCGGCGTGGCCGCCGCGGGCGGCGCGGCAACGGGCGGGGCGGGCGCCTCGGCCTGCGGCGCGGGCTCGGCGCTCGGCGGCGCCGGCTCGGCCACGGGCGGCGCGGGCATACGGCGCGGCTGCGGCTGCGCCCTGGGCAAGGGCGGCGGCGCCGGCTGCGGCGCCAGCACCGGCGCGGGCGGCGGCGGCCGTTGCGCCGGCTGCGGCGCAAGGCGCGCCTCCAGCAGCGTGCTCTCGCGGGTATCGAAGAAGGGCAGGTGCCAGCCGGGGCTGCTGATCACCGTGAGATGGAACAGCAGCGAGAAGACCAGTGCGGCGAGCCAGCGACGCTCGGTCATGTGCGCCCTGAGTCGGGCTCCGGGACAAGCAGGGCGCCGGCCGTGCGCCGCTCGCCGTCGAGCTGCACGCGGCCGTCGGCGCCCAGGCACAGCCGCCCCTCGACGAACCAGCGCACGGCCTGCGGGTAGGCGATGTGCTCCTGGGCGAGCACGCGCGCGGCGAGCGCGTCCTCGCTGTCGTCGGGATACACCGGCACGGCGGCCTGGATGATGACCGGGCCGTTGTCCAGCGCCGGCGTGACGAAGTGCACCGTGCAGCCGTGCACGCGGCAGCCGGCCTCGAGCGCGCGGCGGTGCGTGTGCAGGCCGGGGAAGGCCGGCAGCAGCGAGGGATGGATGTTCATCAGCCGCCCCGCGTAGCGGCGCACGAAATTTTCGCCGAGGATGCGCATGAAGCCGGCCAGCACGACGAGGTCGGGCGCGTGGCGGTCGATCTCGGCGGCGAGCGCGGCATCGAACAGATCGCGCGAGGCATGCCCGGCATGCGCCACCACGGCGGTCGTAATGCCGTGCGCGCGGGCGGTCTCCAGCCCCCTGGCGTCGGCCTTGTTGCTGATGACCGCACTGATGCGGCCGGGCAGCTTGGCGGCGAGCATGGCCTCCATGTTGCTGCCGCGGCCGGAGATGAGGATGACGATGTTTTTCATGTTCAGAATTTGACGGGCAGGAAGATCGCCGTGGCGAGGTTCTGGAACACCTTGGCGACGACGCGGTTGGTCTTGTCGGCGATGATCTTCGAGATCAGGTCGAGGTTGCCGATGACCTTGCCGAACTCGCGCTCGAAGGAAAGATTCTTCACCGGCCCGGCGCCCTCGTTGGAGAGGAGATACAGCTCGCCGTTCGGCGCGTGCGCGTTGGAGAGCTTCCACACCGCGATCTCGACGTTGCGCGCGGCATTGAACAGCGCCTGCGGGTCGAGGTCGTCGAGCAGGAAGAGCTCGGTCTTGTCGTTGAAGGCCGTCATGGTCATGCCGCCGAGGCCGGCGATGAAGGCCAGCACGCGGTCGCCGGCGTAGTCCTCGCGGAAGGCGAGATGGATGGCGTCGGTGCCGCGCTTGCCTTCCAGTTCCCGGAACGCCCAGCCGTGGTTGGCCTCGAAGATGCGCGCCACGGCCGCCTCGAGGCTGGGCTGGCCGCCCTTGCGCCATTCGCGCGGATTGCGCCGATAGAGCTTCTCGGTGAGGAGCTTGAGGCTGGCGAAGATTTCACGCTGGTGCGCCTCGGCGACGCGGTCGACGTCGGACTTCACGACCTGGTTCGGGTCGAAGCCGGCCGGCGGTTTGCGCGGCGTCGTGCCCGTGCCTGCACAGCCGATCAGCAAGGGCAGGAAAATCAAGGGGATAAGCCGCAAAACCATGCCCCATCATAACGTAACCGGGCGCCCCCCGGCTACGGCGCGGCGCGGCGGTGCTTGAGGTAGCCGATCAGCGCCGGCAGCATCGACAGGACGATGATGCCGAGGATGACCAGGCTCAGGTTGTTCTGGATGATGGGCAGGTTGCCGAAGAGGTAGCCGGCGACGGAGAGCGAGGTGACCCACAGCACGGCGCCGCCGACGTTGTAGGCCTGGAAGCGCACGTAGGTCATCTCGCCGATGCCGGCGACGAAGGGCGCGAAGGTGCGCAGGATGGGGATGAAGCGCGTGATGACCAGCGTCTTGCCGCCGTGCTGCTCATAGAAGACATGGGTCTTCATCAGCGCCGCCTTGTTGAAGAAGCGCGAGTTCTCCCAGTGGAAGACCTTGGGGCCGAGGTAGCGGCCGATCGCGTAGTTCACGCTGTTGCCGAGGATGGCGGCGGCGATCAGCGTGGCGTTAAGCACCCAGATGTCCATGCTGCCCGCGCCGCACAGGGCGCCGGCGACGAAGAGCAGCGAGTCGCCCGGCAGAAAAGGCGTGACGACGAAGCCCGTCTCGGCGAAGACGATGAGGAAGAGGATGACGTATACCCAGGTGCCGTACTGGGCCAGCAGGGCGGCGAGATGCTTGTCGAGGTGGACGGCGACGTCCCAGGCGAAGGCGAGCAATTCCATGAGGGCGCCATGATACAGTTGCCAGTCGCCAGTTGCCAGTTGCCAGTTGCCAGTTGCCGGTTGCCGGTTGGGGAGTCGGAACGTGAAGGCGTATTACAAGGATTTGGTTGTTTGGCAGAAAGCGATGCTTTTGGTAACGGAAATCTATCGATTGACTCGCACCTTCCCGAAAGACGAGGTCTTTGGCCTATCGAGTCAGCTGAGGCGTGCGGCGGTCTCTGTTCCGAGCAATATTGCAGAGGGGCAAGGCAGGCTGACCAAGGGTGAATTCAGGCAGTTTCTCGGTCAAGCCAAAGGATCCCTCATGGAACTTGAAACGCAGTTGCTCATAGGACAGAACCTCGGGTACCTCCAGCAAGATCAGATTTCCGCGCTTCTGGACATGACCGGGGAAGTCGGTCGCTTGCTGAACGGCCTGATCAATTCGCTTTCAACCGGCAACCGGCAACCGGCAACCGGCAACTGAAATGCCGTCCATCCGTCCCCTGCCCGACCTCCTCATCAGCCAGATCGCCGCCGGCGAAGTGGTCGAGCGGCCGGCCTCGGTGGTGAAGGAACTGCTGGAGAACAGCATCGACGCCGGCGCGCGCGCCATCTCGGTGCAACTGCTCGAGGGCGGCGTGCGCCAGATCCGCATCGTCGACGACGGCGGCGGCATTCCGAAGGAGGAGCTGCCGCTGGCGCTCGCCCGCCACGCCACCAGCAAGATCGCCTCACTCGAAGACCTCGAGAGCGTCGCCACCCTCGGCTTCCGCGGCGAGGCGCTGGCCTCGATCGCCGCGGTGGCGCGGCTGACTTTGGTGAGCCGCCTGCGCTCCGCGCCGCACGCCTGGCGCCTCGGCCCGGAACGGGACGTCGCCCCCGCCGCGCTCGGCGGCGGCACGGTGATCGAGGTCGACGACCTCTACTTCAACACGCCGGCGCGGCGCAAGTTCCTCAAGAGCGAGCACACCGAGTACGCCCACTGCGAGGAGGCCGTGCGCCGCATTGCGCTGGCGCATCCGCAGGTGTCCTTCCATCTGCAGCACAACGGCCGCACGGCGCTGCATCTGGCCGCCGGTGACGCCGCGCGGCGCATCGCCGACGTGCTCGGCGCCGAGTTCGCGGAGCAGGCGCGCGGCATCGAGGCCGCGGCGGGCAGCCTGCGCCTGACCGGCTGCGCCGCGCTGCCGGCCTACTCGCGCGCGCGCGCCGACGCCCAGTACTTCTTCGTGAACGGCCGCTTCGTGCGCGACAAGCTGCTCTCGCACGCGGTGCGCGAGGCCTACGCCGACATCCTGCACGGGAGCCGCCACGCCGCCTACGCGCTGTTCCTCGACATCGACCCGCGCAGCGTGGACGTCAACGTGCACCCGGCCAAGACCGAGGTGCGCTTCCGCGACGGCCGTGCCGTGCACCAGTTCGTCTTCCACGCCCTGCAGCGCGCGCTGGCGGCGCCGCTGGCGCATGCCGCCACGCCCGCCGCCGTGCCGGCGGGATTGACTTTTCCCGCGGCCGCGCCGCAGCAGCAGGCGCTCGCCGTCGCGCAGCCGGTCGCCGCCTACTACGACTTCGTGCGCCAGGCCGCCGCACAGCCGATGCCGGCCGCGGAGGCAGGCGCGCCGCCGCCGCTCGGCTTCGCCCTCGCCCAGCTGCACGGCGTCTACGTCCTGGCGCAGAACGCGTCCGGCCTGGTGCTGGTCGACATGCACGCCGCCCACGAGCGCATCCTCTACGAGAAACTGAAGACGGCGCTGGACGCGCGCCCGGCCGTGCAGCCGCTGCTGGTGCCGGTGGTGTTTTCGGCCAGCGTCGAAGAGATGGCTGCCGCGGAAGAGCATGCCGAAACGCTCGACCGCCTCGGCTTCGAGGTCGCCCCCGCGGGCCCGCGCGAGCTTGCGTTGCGCGCCGTGCCGGCGCTGCTCGCCCATGCGCGCATCCCCGAGCTCGTGCGCGCGCTGCTCGCCGACATCGAGCGCTTCGGCGCCAGCCGCGTCGCCGCCGAACAACGCAACGAGCTGCTCGCCACCATGGCCTGTCACGGCGCGGTGCGCGCCAACCGCGCCCTCAGCCTGCCCGAGATGAACGCCCTGCTGCGGCAGATGGAGGAGACCGAGCGCGCCGACCAGTGCAACCACGGCCGGCCGACGTGGACGCAACTGACGATGGACGAGCTCGACCGCCTGTTCCTGCGCGGAAGATAAGGAGTGGGTTCCCGCTTGCGCGGGAACGACGATGCCTATGCAGCCCCTGCCGCCGGCGATCTGCCTCATGGGACCTACTGCGAGCGGCAAGACCGCCGTGTCGCTGGGACTGACTTTGCGCTTTCCGCTGGAGATCGTCAGCGTCGACTCGGCGCAGGTGTTCATCGGCATGGACATCGGCACGGCCAAGCCGGATCGCGCCACGCTGGCGAAATTCCCCCACCACCTGATCGACCTGGTCACGCCGGAGGAGGCCTATTCCGCCGCGCGCTTCCGCGAGGACGCACTGCGCGCCATGGCGGACATCACGGCACGCGGCAAGGTGCCGCTGCTTGCCGGCGGCACCATGCTCTACTTCAAGGCGCTGCGCGAGGGGCTGTCCGACCTGCCGCAGGCCGACCCGGATCTGCGCCGCGAGATCGACGACGAGGCGCGGGCGCGCGGCTGGCCGGCGCTGCACGCCGAGCTGGCGCAACTCGACCCTGAGGCGGCGGCGCGCCTCAAGCCGACCGACGCGCAGCGCATCCAGCGCGCGCTGGAAGTGGTGCGCCTCACCGGCGCGCCGCTGGCGGCGAGCCTGGCGCGCAAGGGCGACGCCGCCTTCCCCTACCGCGCCGTCCAGCTCGCCCTGCTGCCCGCCGACCGCGCCGTGCTGCATGAACGCATCGCGCAGCGCTTCGACGCCATGCTGGAAGCCGGCCTCGTCGACGAGCTGGCCGCGCTGCGCCGAAAATACCGCCTGCACCCCGGCCTGCCTTCGATGCGCTGCGTCGGCTACCGCCAGGCCTGGGATTTCCTCGAAGGCGCCATCGACCGCGCCGCCCTGCGCGAGAAGGGCATCGCCGCCACGCGCCAGCTGGCCAAGCGCCAGCTCACCTGGCTGCGAGGCTGGCCGGACACGCTCGCATTCGACTGCCTGGCGCCCGATCTGCTCGACCAGTCCTGCCGCGCGGTAGAACAGGCGCTGGCTTAAGTTCGCCCGAAGATGGCCGTTATCTCCCCTGTTGAGGAGAAACCGGCATGCCCACCGCCAGCCAAGCCATCGAAGAGTCCGCCGACGAGGCGGCGCCGAAACCCAGCCTCGGCCTGCGCCTGAAGCGCCTGCTCGTCGCGCCCCTCCTTCTGCTGCGCCGGCTGCGCAAACCGGCGCCCGCTGCCGATGCCGAAGAGGACGACGCGCCGCCCGCCCGCGGCCGCGGCCGGGGACGGGACGAGGACGCGGAGGAAGCCGGGGCCGGCCCGGCCGGCCCGCCGCTCTGGCGCCGCGCCCTGCCCTATGCCGTCGTCTTCGCGCTCGGTGCGGCGGCGGCCGGCGGCGCGGTGTCCTGGCTGTCCGGGCAGGTCATCGCCCGTCAAGCGGAAGCCATGTCCGCGCAGGATGACGAGATAGTGCGCCTGAAAGGGGTGCTGGCCGGCTACGACAGGATGATGCTGCAGAACAAAAAGAAGCTAGAGGAGGAGCAGGGCCGGCGCGCCGAAGCGGAAAACCGCCTGTCCATCGCGCAAACCAATCTGGCGCGCCAGGCGGCACCGCCCGCCGCTTCTTCTGCCTCCACCGCCACCGGCAGCGCGGGCAGCCGCGACAAGACGGGCGACTGCACCCTGCGCCCCGGCGCGGCGGGCAGCACCCTGAAGGGCTGCCTGGAAGAGTTCAACCGATAGGCTCGACCGGCGCCGCCGCGCCCCACAGGCGCGGCAGCAGCGCCTCGAGCCGGCGCGGATCGCCGCTGGTGTAGAAGCGCGCCGTCCCGCCCGACGCTCCGCAGGAAAAGTCAGTCTCCGCAAGACGGCGAAGCAACTGGCGCGCCACCGCCTCGCCCGTTTCGATCAGGCTGACCGCTTCGCCGGCGAGCTCGCGCAGCAGCGGTGCGAGGAAGGGGTAGTGCGTGCAGCCGAGCACCAGCGTGTCGGCACCCTGCGCCAGCAGCGGCGCGACGAAGCCTTCGAGCAGCGCGCGCGTCTCCGGCCCCGCCAGATCGCCTGCTTCGATGCGCTCGACCAGCCCCGGACAGGGCTGCACGATGACGCGCGCCTGCGAACCGAAGCGGCGCACCAGCTCGGCGAACTTGTCGCTCTCCAGCGTGCCGCTGGTGGCGAGCACGCCGATGACGCCGCTCTTCGTCGCTTCGGCCGCCGGTTTCACCGCCGGCTCCATGCCGACGATGGGCACCGCGTGGCGTACGCGCAGTTCCGCGATGGCGGCGGCGGTGGCGGTGTTGCAGGCCACCACCAGCGCGGCGGCATCCCGCGCGACGAGGAAGTCCGCGATGGCTCGCGTACGCGCGGCGATGAATTCGGCGGACTTGTCGCCGTAGGGCGCATGGCCGGAATCGGCGAGGTAGAGAAGATCGGCGCCCGGCAGGGCGGCGCGGATGTGGGCGAGGACGGTGAGCCCGCCCACGCCCGAATCGAAGACGCCGATCGGCTGTGGCGATCCGCTCAAGCGACGACGGTCTGCGGCTGGCCGGCTTCGCGCCGGGCGATGGCGCCGATGGTCCAGGCCGTTTCGCCGGCCTCGCGTAGCAGCTCGAGGGCCTGTGCCTCATCCGACTGGGCAACGACGACGACCATGCCGATGCCGCAGTTGAAGACGCGGTGCATCTCGGCATCCGCCACCTCACCCTCGCGCTGCAGCCAGTCGAACAGCTTCGGCCGCATCCACGCCTTGCCGTCGATCTGCGCCGTCAGCGATTCGCCGAGGATGCGCGGCACGTTGTCGAGCAGGCCGCCGCCGGTGATGTGGGCAAGGCCCTTCACCGGCAGCGCCGCCATCAGGGCGAGCAGCGGCTTGACGTAGATGCGCGTCGGCGCCATCACCGCGTCGGCCAGAGGCCGGCCGTAGAAATCGGCATTCATGTCCGGCTTCGCCCGCTCGAGAATCTTGCGCACCAGGGAATAGCCGTTGGAATGCGCGCCGCTCGAAGCCAGGCCGATCACCGCGTCGCCCGGGGCGATGGTCGAGCCGTCGATGATCTTCGACTTCTCGACGGCGCCGACGGCGAAGCCGGCGAGGTCGTATTCGCCGTCCGGGTACATGCCCGGCATCTCCGCCGTCTCGCCGCCGATCAGCGCGCAGCCGGCCAGCTCGCAGCCCCGGGCGATGCCCTGGATGACGCTCGCGGCGGTATCCACGTCGAGGCGGCCGCAGGCGAAGTAGTCGAGGAAGAAGAGCGGCTCGGCCCCCTGCACCAGGATGTCGTTCACGCTCATCGCCACCAGGTCCTGGCCGACGGTGTCGTGGCGGTTCAGCTGGAAGGCCAGCTTCAGCTTGGTGCCGACGCCGTCGGTGCCGGAAACCAGCACCGGCTCCTTGTATTTCTTCGAGATATCGAAGAGGGCACCGAAGCCGCCGATGCCGGCCATCACCTCCGGCCGCAGCGTCCGTTTGGCGAAGGGCTTGATGCGCTCGACGAGGTCATCGCCGGCATCGATATCGACGCCGGCATCGCGATAGGTAAGAGGGGTCAGGGAGGAGGTCAAGGGGTATCCGCTTCGTGATAAAGTTGCGCTTCGCGCGGGAAAGGGCGAATTTTATAGTATGTCCCGTCGGCGCGCCGCTTTTGCGCTATTCATGATCCCATGCCCCAGCAGCTGACGCTCGACATCCGGCCCGAGCAGAACCCGACCCTGGACAACTTCATCGCCGGCGCCAACGCCGAGCTGGTGGCGCGCCTGCGCGCCCTGGCCCAGCCGCGCACCTTCGATGCCGTGTACCTCTGGGGGCCGCCGGGTTGCGGCCGCAGCCATCTCCTGCGGGCGACGCGCGCCGCCGCCGACGCCGCCGGGCGGCGCACGGTCTATGTCGCGGGCGAAGAAGCCGGCGCCGAACTGCCCTGCTCCACCGGCGGCCTGCTCGTGGTAAACGATGTCGACCGCCTCGACCCCGCCGCCCAGGTGGCCCTCTTCCGCACCTTCAACTCGGCGCGCCTGGCCGGGCTCTCTCTGCTGCTGGCCGGGCCGAAGCCGCCGCTGGAGCTTGACCTGCGCGAGGACCTGCGCACGCGCATCGGCCAGGCCATCGTCTATGCGGTGAGGCCGCTCAGCGACGAGGAAAAGGCCGCCACCCTGCAGAGCCAGGCCAGCCAGCGCGGCATGAAGATGGAGGACGGGGTGATCGGCTACCTGCTGCGCCATGCCGAGCGCGACCTGCCCTCGCTCATGGCGGTGCTCGACGAGCTCGACCGAGCCTCGCTCGAGCGCAAGCGGCCGGTGACGGTGCCGCTGCTCAAGGAAATGCTGCACAAGTTCAACAAGAACCCGGAATAACGTGGAACTCGCCCTCTTCGATCTCGACAATACATTGCTCGCCGGCGACTCGGATTTCGAGTGGGCGCAATACCTCATCTCGCGCGGCGTGCTCGACCGCGAGGTATACGAGGCGCGCAACCAGGACTTCTACGAGCAATACAAGGCCGGCACGCTCGACATCCACGAGTTCCTCGACTTCCAGCTGAAGCCGCTCTCGCGCCATCCGCGAGCGGAGCTCGACGCCTGGCACGCCGACTTCATGGCCACGCGCATCCTGCCCATCGTCAACGAGAAGGGCCGCGTCCTGGTGCGCCGCCACCAGGCGGAGGGCGCGCTCGTCGCCATCGTCACCGCCACCAACAGCTTCGTCACCGCGCCGATCGCGCGCGAGTTCGGCATCGCCCACCTCGTCGCCACCGAGCCCGCCAGGTACGGCGGCCAATTCACCGGCGGCGTCGAGGGCATGCCCTGCTTCCGCGAAGGCAAGATCGCGCGCGTCGAGGCCTGGCTCGCCGGCCTCGGCCACAACTGGAAAAGCTTCGGCCGCAGCTGGTTCTACAGCGATTCCCTCAACGACCTGCCCCTCCTCGGCAAGGTCAGCGACCCGGTCGCCGTGGATCCCGACCCGACGCTGGAGCAGCATGCCCGCGAGCGCGGCTGGCCCATTGTAAGTCTGAGATAACGCCTTGATCTGCTGTATCATTGCGCCCTCTTTGACGATCCGATAGCAGGATGATCCGCAAGCTGCTGCGCCGCGTCTTCAGCAAGGATGCGCCCGCCTCCCACGAACCGGCGCTGATTCCCGTCGCCAAGCACCACGTCCGGCGCGAGTCGATCTCGCCCGGTGCGCGCCGCACCGTCACGCGCCTGCAGGAGCACGGCCACCTGGCCTATGTCGTCGGCGGCGCGGTGCGCGATCTCCTCGCCGGCCTCTCTCCGAAGGATTTCGACGTCGCCACCGATGCCACGCCGGAACAGGTGCGCGGCCTCTTCCGCCGCTCGCGCATCATCGGCCGGCGCTTCCGCATCGTGCATGTCATGGACGGCGGCGAGACCATCGAGGTGTCCACCTTCCGCGCCGGCATCGCCCACGAGGCGGAGACCGACGAACACGGCCGCGTGCTGCGCGACAACGTCTTCGGCAACATGGAGGAGGACGCGGCGCGGCGCGACTTCACCATCAACGCGCTCTACTACGACCCGACCGCCGAGACCATCACCGATTTCCACCACGGCGTGGCCGACCTCAAGCAGAAGACGCTGCGCATCATCGGCGACCCGAGGAAGCGCTACCGCGAGGACCCGGTGCGCCTGCTGCGCGCCGTGCGCATGGCGGCCAAGCTCGGGCTGGCCATCGACCCGGCGGCTCGCGCGCCGATCCGCGAGATGGCCGAGCTGCTCGAGAACGTGCCGGCGGCGCGCCTCTTCGACGAGATGCTCAAGCTGCTCATCTCCGGCCATGCCGTCGAGTGCCTCAGGCAACTGCGCGAGGAAGGCCTGCACCACGGCCTGCTGCCGCTGCTCGACGTCATCATGGAGCAGCCGCTCGGCGAGCGCTTTGTCTGGCTCTCGCTCGCCAACACCGACGCGCGCGTCAACGCCGGCAAGCGCACCTCGCCCGGTTTCCTCTTCGCCACCCTGCTCTGGCACGAGGTGCTGGCGGCGTGGGAGGCGCGCAAGGAACAGGGCGAGATGCCCTTCCCGGCGCTGCACGCCGCCATGGACGAGGTGCTTGATCTGCAGGCCGGCAAGCTCGCCATCACGCGGCGCATCGCCGCCGACATCAAGGACATCTGGGTGCTGCAGCCGCGCCTGGAGAACCGCGTCGGGCGCCGCCCGCTGCGCGTCGTCGAGCAGCCGCGCTTCAAGGCAGGCTACGACTTCCTCCTGCTGCGCGCCGAGAGCGGCGAGGTGGAGGCGGAGCTGGCCGAGTGGTGGACGCGCTTCATCGACGCCAACACCGAGGAGCGCCTGGCCATGCTGACGCCGGAGAAAAAGCCGGCCCGCAAGAGACGGCGCCGGCGCAAGGGTGGCGGGGAAGGAAACGAGGCGGAGGCGGCGGAATGACCGTGCGCGCCTATGTCGCGCTGGGCAGCAACCTGGGCGACCCGCTCGCCACGGTGCAGGCGGCGTTCAGCGCCTTGCGCACGCTGCCGGACACCGTCCTCGTCGCCGCCTCATCGCTCTATCGCAGCGCACCGGTCGGTCTGAGGAACCAGCCCGATTTCATCAATGCCGTCGCCGCCCTCGACACGCGGCTCGCCGCCGAGGCGCTGCTCGAGGAACTCTTCGCCATCGAGGCGCGCTTCGGCCGGCGGCGCGACTTCCACCACGCGCCGCGCACGCTCGATCTCGACCTGCTGCTCTACGGCGGCGAAACGCGCGCCACGCCGCGGCTGACCCTGCCGCACCCGCGAATGCACGAGCGCGCCTTCGTCCTGCTGCCGCTGCTGGATCTCGCGCCGGACATCGCCATCCCGGGCCACGGCCCGGCCCGGGCGCTGGCCGAGGCCTGCCGCGAGCAGAAGCTGGCAAAGCTCGCTATCATGGATTCCGTGCCCGACCACCGAAGAGTGCACTCATGAGCTATCTCGAGAACGCCAAGCCGGTGACCCTGACCGAACTCGCCCGCATGCGCAGCGAGGGCGAGAAGATCGCCGTGCTCACCTGCTATGACGCCAGCTTCGCCGCCCTGCTCGAACGCAACGGCGTGGATGTGCTGCTGGTGGGCGATTCCCTCGGCAACGTGCTGCAGGGCCACAGCTCGACCCTGCCGGTGACGCTGGAACAGATGGCCTACCACACCGGCTGCGTCGCGCGCGGGGCGAACCGCCCCTTCCTCGTTGCCGACATGCCCTTCGGCTCCTATCAGGAGAGCCCGGCGCAGGCGATGCGCTCGGCCGTGGCGCTGATGGCCGCCGGCGCGCAGATGGTCAAGCTGGAAGGCGGCGCCTACATGGCGGAGACGGTGCGCTTCCTCGTCGAGCGCGGCGTGCCGGTGTGCGCCCACATCGGCCTCACGCCGCAGTCGGTGAACCAGCTCGGCGGCTACCGCGTGCAGGGCAAGACCAAGGCCGCTGCACAGGTGATGAAGGACGACGCGCTGGCGCTGGAGCAGGCCGGCGCCGCGCTCCTCGTATTGGAGATGGTGCCCTCGGCGCTGGCCGCCGAGATCACCGACAGCCTGACCAGCATGGCGACGATCGGCATCGGCGCCGGCGCCGACTGCCACGGCCAGGTGCTGGTGCTGCACGACATGATCGGCGTCTATCCGGGCCGCAAGGCCAAGTTCGTCAGGAACTTCATGGACGGCGCGGCGAGCATCGACGACGCCGTCCGGGCCTACGTCAAGGCCGTCAAGAACGGCTCCTTCCCCGGCCCCGAAAACTGCTACTGAGATGAAGATTCACACCACCATCGCCGGCTTC
>Ga0194119_10006451_pt1 | contig 16986 bp, 14 predicted proteins | sample TA2MahC100mmetaG_FD_148620 | JGI IMG/M metagenome (GOLD analysis project Ga0194119, IMG submission 148620) | Freshwater microbial communities from Lake Tanganyika, Tanzania - TA2015018 Mahale Deep Cast 100m | ecosystem: Environmental > Aquatic > Freshwater > Lake | place: Tanzania: Lake...
TCGTCAATCGACTGAAGCTTGCCGCCGCGCTCTTTATACCAGAAGCTCCACCCATTGCAGGCCGGCAGCCCTTGCACCAAAGCACCAATTTTATGAATCGAGCCCGAAACAGGCCCCACCGTCAAAGAGCCATCAGCTTTGACAAGCGCTTTGTAGCGCTTCTGTGAATCGACAAGATGTTCGCCCGGCTTGATATGACCGGCTTCAATCACCGCAGAAAAAGGCACACGTGGCTCGCTGCGTTTTGTCGGCGCGAGTGCAAGCGCATGATCCTCAAGCGGTTCAACACCAGCAATGCGCATTTCCGCAGCATCGGCATAAGTTGAATCGCGCTCGATACCGATAAAATGGCGACCCAATCGTTTCGCGGTTGCGCCCGTGGTACCCGTGCCGAAAAACGGATCAAGAATCACATCGCAAGGATTTGATGACGACAGGATCACGCGCGCCAGAAGTTGTTCAGGCTTTTGTGTTGGATGAACCTTACTACCTTTTTGATCTTTCAACCGCTCACCACCGGTGCAAAGCGGCAAATACCAATCGGAGCGCACTTGCGTGTCTTCATTCGCGGCTTTGAGTGATTCATAATGAAATGTGTAACTTTTTGATGTGGCGTTACGCGATGCCCAGATCATCGTTTCATGGGCATTGGTAAAGCGACGACCCCGAAAATTCGGCATCGGATTGGCTTTACGCCAAATCACATCATTCAAAATCCAGAAGCCGAGATCTTGCATGATCGCGCCAACGCGGAAAATATTGTGATAGGAGCCGATGACCCAAAGTGTCGCATTCGGCTTCATCACGCGCTGTACTTCAGTAAGCCAAGCCCTAGTAAACGCATCATAATCGGCGAAGCTTGAAAACTTGTCCCAATCATCATCGACCGCATCAATCAGTGAATGATCAGGGCGATTGAGTGCGCCTTCAAGCTGCAGATTATAGGGCGGATCGGCAAAAACGAGATCAACACTGGCAGACGGCAGAGCCTTTAATTGCTCGGTGCAGTCGCCACGCAGAATACGATCGCGAAAATCTTTTGTAGCGCGAGGCTGCGGATTTGTTACACGCGGCGAACGGCGCACCGACGGAACAACCGCGCGAGCGGCAGATAATTTACGCAAAGACGCCATTTAATCCACAATCCCCGATAAAGTGACGCGGACGGTAGGATCAGCATGGTAAAGAAGGGGTTTAGCGATTGCGGTGAAGCGCACCTAATTTGATAAGCTTCCCTTATGGTTACTCGATATTTAAAAAACACGGTAAACAAAAACTTAAAAACTCTAGCTTTTTAAAGGTGCAAAACTCATTCGGTGAACAGGACAAGGGCCCAAGCGCTTAATCGTTTCAAGATGCGTGGCTGTGCCATAGCCCGCATGATTTTCAAATCCATAACCCGGCCAAAACTGCGCCGCTTGTTTCATCAAACGATCACGCGTCACTTTCGCAAGAATCGATGCGGCCGCAATCGATAAAGAGAGCGCATCACCTTTGATCACCGCTTCGCCCGCACAAGGCATGTCCGGCCAATCGCGCCCATCAACCAAAATTGCGCCCGGTTTGACGGCAAGTGCATGAACCGCTTCGACCATAACTTTGAGAGTGACTGCACGAATATTGCTGCGATCAATTTCCGCAGCTGAAAGAGAAATTACCGAACAATGCGCGTGTTCTAAAATTTCATCGAAAAGTTTTTCGCGTTTCGCGGATGTGAGCTTTTTGGAATCATTCAAACCTTCGGGGATATGATCAGGATCAAGAATACAGGCGGCTACAACAACCGGCCCAGCAAGTGGCCCACGCCCCGCTTCATCAACACCTGCCACAGGACCAAGCCCGCGTGCAATATAGCGCTCCTCGCGCGAATAATCGGGGTTTATGTTTTGCGTTGATTTCTTCGGCATCATAAACGTTCAAAACAAATTCATCTGATCGCCTGCTTTTGGCGGCACTTTAAAGAGATCCGTACGCACGCGCTGGCGTTCCTGATTAAGGCCTAAGCGCTCGCACGCCACTTTGAAGCGCTGCGCGATCAAAGCGGCATAAACGCCTTCGCCATGCATGCGTTCGCCAAACCGTGGCCGATAATCAATGCCGCCATGTGCATCTTTCACAAGACCCATGACATGATTGAGTCGCCTGGGATAATTATCTTGCAACCATTCGCGAAAGAGATCTTTGAGCTCCGAAGGCAGACGCAGAAAAATATAATTGGCTTCTTGCGCTTTCGCGGCTTTTGCCGCTTCAAGAATTTTTTCGATTTCATGATCATTCAATGAGGGAATGATGGGCGCAACCATCACGCCGGTGGAAATACCCGCGGCGTTGAGTTGTTTCACTGCATCAAGCCGCTTCATCGGCGTTGAGGCGCGCGGCTCCATACGCCGCGCAAGCGTGCCGTCAAGGGTTGTAACCGAGAGATAGACTTTTGCGAGTCCCTTCTCGGCCATCGGTGTGAGGAGATCAATGTCGCGCGTGACAAGCGCTGATTTCGTAACAATGCCCACCGGATGATTAAAACGCGACAACACTTCGAGAATACCGCGCATAATTTTACGCTCGCGTTCTATCGGCTGATACGGATCGGTGTTGGTGCCGATGGCAATCAATTTCGGTTTGTAATTTTTTGCTGATAATTCTTTTTCAAGCAGAGCGGCGGCATTCTCTTTCGCAAAAAGGCGCGATTCAAAATCAAGCCCGGGCGAGAGGCCCATAAAGGCGTGTGTTGGTCGCGCGAAACAATAAATGCAGCCATGCTCGCAGCCGCGATAGGGATTAATTGATTGATCAAAAGGTATGTCGGGCGATTCATTATGCGTGATGATGCTGCGCGGCGTTTCAATCGTCACATGGGTTTTGAATTCTGGCAGCTCTTCGGAAGAGCCCCAGCCATCATCTTCATCAACACGCGCAATCGGCTCGTAACGACCGGAGGGATTGGTGACAGCCGCGCGCCCACGCCGGCGATCGGATTCGACGCCGCGCTCCGCCAACCGCTCGATGACGGGGATGCGCTCGTCAATGCGCGGCATCACCAACTCCCGAAAATCATCAAATCTAAAACTAGAACATTTCAAGAACAAGCAGGATTCCGCGCGTCGATCAAGCGCATTATCGGCGGCAAAAACTCATTATGCCCGCAATTTCGGCACCAAGAATGCCGATACGCGTGATAAAGCCTGATCCATGATTTCCGTTGTGATCCCCACGCCTGATGATGACCCGGCGCTCATTGAAACGCTTTCGGCGCTTGTTGCGGGCATTGCCGAGGGTGTATTGCGCGATGCCGTCATTGTGGGACCGCCCTCACCCCGTGTGGATGATATGGCAGAAGCGGCAGGCACGGCACGTGTCGTGGTCGAAGGGACATGGGCCGACATGGTCAAAGCGGGGGCGTCGGTCGCGCGCTCGGATTATTGTTTTGTGATTGGCGCAGGCCTTGTCCCCGTGGGCCCTTGGCCGACCGCTTTGTCCGACGGGATCGGCCAACTTTATGAAGCAAGTAAAGCGGGCTTGTTGCCGCTTTCACCGCGTCCGGGCCTCGGCGAAACCGTAAAAGCCGCGTTTTTAACGCAAAAAGCCCTCCTAACGGGCTGTCCAGATTCCCGTCATGCGGTCTTGGCGAAGCGGTCTACCCTGCTCGCAGGGGCCACAAAATTTCGGCTTTTCCGGCTTGATACAGCAGTCAGCGACCGGAAAATCCACAGATCGTCCTACTGATATCCTCAGCCTTTCAACTGGCTCTTCCCCCGTCTTTCCCCTCATTTTCCAAAAGATATTCAACAGCGCCCAAACAGGTTTTCCACAGCCTGTCCACAGACCAGTCCACAGCTTAAACAGTAGAGCAGGACCCGCTTACCGGTGCTTGAGCGCCTCGCCGGGCCAGAGCGCTTTGCGCGCGCGGCTCATATTGGGGCGGGCGCTTGAGATCGACACCGAGCGCATCGGCCGCATGCCAGCCCCAGCGTGGATTATCAAGAAACGCACGCGCGAGCGCGATCTGATCGGCCTGTCCTTTTTCAAGAATCTCTTCGGCCTGATGAGGCGAAACAATCATGCCAACGGCGCGCGTGGTGATGCCGGTTTTCTTTTTGATCTCATCGGCAAAGCCGACTTGATAATTCGGCCCTGCTTTCACTTGCGCTGCCGGATCCAAACCACCCGAACTCACACAAGCATATGCAGCACCACGCTCTTTGAGTTTTGCGGTGAAGGTGACGGCCTCATCAACCGTCACGCCGCCCTCCATCCAATCGCTTGCGGCGATGCGCACGCCCACCGTTGTGTTTTTCGGAACAGCAGCATAAACAGCTTCCATCAATTCAACGCCAAAGCGCATGCGGTTTTCAAGCGATCCGCCATAATTGTCGGTGCGTGTATTCGAAAGAGGTGAGAAAAACTGATGCACAAGATAGCCATGCGTCATATGGAGTTCGATCACTTCGATACCAAGACGCACAGCACGTTTCGCCGCTTGCACAAAAGCTTCAATGGTATACGCAATACCCGTACCATCTAATGCTTCAGGCGTTTGCCAATTCGGACCAAAGGCTTTTGCCGAAGCACTCACCGTTTGCCATGGATCTTGCTCGGCTTTTAGAGCCGCGCCACCTTCCCATGGCCTTTGCGCCGAAGCTTTGCGGCCCGCATGTTGCAATTGGATACCAAACAAAGTACCCGGCAATTGCACCGCACGTGCGGCGGCAAGCACACGCGCCATCGCACGTTCATTCGCATCAGAATAAAGGCCCACACAGCCATGCGAGATGCGCCCGCGGCGCTCAACGCCGGTTGCTTCAATCATCACAAGGCCCACACCCGACATTGCGAGAATCATGAGATGTTGCAAATGCCAATCCGTCATCGAACCGTCATCTGCCGTGTATTGGCACATCGGCGCCACCGCAGTGCGATTTGGTGCAGTGACCGGACCAATTGACAGAGGCGTGAAGAGTTTTGGTGTGGTGGACATTGGGGACTATGGTGAGGGTGTAGGGTTTAGGATCTAATGAATCGGACTTTCCGTCATTGCTAGAAGGCCCGAAGGGACGATGCGGCAATCCATTTCTATTCTGAACCGTTCTATGGATTGCCACATCACGCCGCACGCTCCTCGCAATGACGAACTATTTCTTCCGTCTCTCCTCAATCGCAATATCGACGAGGCTAAGCAACGTAAACATCACTTGCGCGCCGGCTTGTGCGGTATTGGTTGTCGCATCATATTGCGGCGCGACTTCAACAATATCGGCACCGACAATATCAAGCCCATTAAGACCACGAAGAATCTCGAGCGCCTCACGCGTTGTGAGACCGCCCACTTCCGGCGTGCCGGTGCCGGGTGCAAAAGCCGGATCAAGTGAATCAATATCAAATGTCACATAGACAGGGCCCGTGCTTGCAACCGCGCGCGCTTGTTTGATAATCGCTTCAATACCAAGCTTGGGAATCTCTTCGCCATAAATGACGGTCATGCCGCTTTCAGAAGAGAATTCCCACAGATATTCCGCACCACCGCGAATACCGATTTGTATGACGCGCTCGGGATCAAGCACACCATCAAGCACCGCTTTGCGAAATGGTCCGCCATGATGAAATTTCGAACCTTCATAAGGCCCACTTGTGTCGCAATGCGCATCGATGTGAATCATCGCAACGGATTCTTTGCGGCCAATCGCTTTCAGAATTGATCCGGTGATGGAATGATCACCGCCGCAGGAGACGGGCACAACACCCGCATCAAGCACGAGATTATAATAGGCCTCGAGATCCTCATGACAGGATTCAAGCGAATAGCGCGAGCGAAAAGGCACATCGCCGACATCTGCCACGCGCAAAGAAGCCACTGGCATGCGGCGCAGCACATGTTCGAACGGACCGACACGTTCAACCGCGCGAACCGCACGCGGGCCAAGCCGCGCACCAGATCGGTTCGTAACTCCCAAATCCATCGGCACGCCAATGAGCGCAACATCAAGACCTTTAAATTTCTCAGCGTAAGCGTCAGGCCGATAAGGCGCGCCACAAAATGTCGCAGGCTCAGCGAAAGGCCATTTACGCCGCTCACCGGTGAAAACCGTGTCCGCCACGCGCTTGAATTCTGGATCAAAAATATCGCCGCCCGAAGCATTGGCATATTTCGCGCGCAGCGCGTCGAGCTTTTTATTATCCGGCATTGATCTCGTCCCTATTATTTCATGTCACTTTACCGCCGAGATTAAGGAATTGGTAGACGAGTTTCCACGATCAAGTGGGCTTTAATCGCGCACATTGCCTCGCACTGGAAGCATGGCTCGGTTTAGTATAGGACAATCGGATTTAGATAGGATTCGGCCATGACGCCATTTAACCCCCTCGTCCGCGACACAGGTTCGCCGCCCATCCCCGAGGCGCAAGGCTGGGCACGACGTTATGATGGTTCGCATGGGCCGCTCATTGACATGTCACAAGCGGTGCCCCGCTATCCGCCGCATGAGAATATCCTGAAACGATTGAGCGATGCCGCGGGCACGCTTGCTGCCGCGCGATATGGCGATATCTATGGTGACGACACCCTGCGCGAAGCGCTCGCAGCTGATATGTCGGCGCGTTATGCAGCTCATGTTAAGCCTGATGAAATTGCAATCACATCAGGATGCAATCAAGCCTTTGTGCTCATCGCTATGACGCTTGCCAAAGCGGGTGATAATTTCATTCTTCCTGCGCCTTGGTATTTCAATCATCAGATGACACTTGATATGCTTGGCGTTGAGCCACGCGCGTTGCTCTGCAAGGCGGAACAAAATTTTATCCCCGATATTGATGATGCGCGTGCACTCATCGATTCCAAGACTCGCGCAATTATTTTAGTCACGCCGAATAATCCGACGGGTGCCATTTATCCGCGCAAAGTGATTAGAGATTTTGCAAGACTTGCGCGTGAGAAAGACATCTGGCTTGTGATTGATGAAACCTATCGCGATTTTCTAAACGGGTCTTATGGCGCGCCGCATGATCTCTTCAACGCTCCTGATTGGCAGAATAGTATCCTCTCGCTCTATAGTTTTTCGAAAGCCTATTGCGTGCCCGGCCATCGCGTCGGCGCCATCATCGGTGGCAGAGCGATACTTGATGAAATCGGCAAAGTGATTGATTGCGTGCAAATCTGCGCGCCGCGCGCGGCTCAACACGCGCTCGCTTGGGCGATCCCGCACACAACCCAATGGCGCGCAGCGAATACAAGCGAGATCGAACGCCGAGTGAAAGCATTCACTTCAGCCATGACGAAGATCAATAGATGGCGGCTTGATTCCATCGGCGCTTATTTTGCGTATGTTGCGCATCCCTTCTCCGATACGCCGGTCAGACGCGTTGCCGAGCGGCTTGCGGAAGAGCGCGGCGTACTCGCACTGCCCGGTCCCTATTTCGGACCGCATCAAGGAACGCATTTGCGCGTCGCCTTTGCCAATGTCGGCGTTGAAGCGATTGAAACTCTCCCCTCCCGCCTTTTAGGCTTCGGACCGTAATCTCTCGCATTGCATAAGGATTTACCTTCATCATGCATCGCCTCGCCACACTTGTCGCACTTTTGACGCTCACGCTTTTTGCCCTTGCGGGTTTTGAGCGAACAACAGACGGGCTTGATCTCGCAATTGTTGGTGTGTTGTTGAGTTTTACAACTTGGCGCAGTGCCTTGATGACGCGTTTTCTTCAAATTCTTGCGGCGATCTTTGCTGCCGAATTTGTTGTCTTCGGAGCAATTTTGGCCATTGCCGAACGCGGCCTCTGGCCGGAGTCACTCGCCTCCTTTCTGCCGCCTGATAGTCTTCCCATCACTGTGGGCGTATTCGGCCTCATCATTCACGCCATCTCCTATATTCCCGGCATCGCCGCGATCATGCGGATTGCGGATCGCTATTTTGATGGCTTTACGAAAGTCACTATTCGCCCTTGGCCCCTGCCGGCCTTCACAATCCGCGAACAAACACTCTCGCGCGGTTTTGTTGTGTTCTTAGTCCTCATAAACCAAGCACAAGTTGGAATTTCGGTTCGTCTTTCCTACTTCAATCGCGACTGGTTTAACGCGTTAGAAGAAAAGAACAGCGAACTTTTCTGGCGCCTGCTCTATACCGTGTTTCTTGTATGGGCGCTGATTTATATCATTTCAGCCATTGTTGAATATGTGATCCAATCGCAATTAATGATCCGCTGGCGGCGCTGGCTTACAGAACGCTATGTCGGAGATTGGCTCGGTGATGGCGGTCACTATCGGTTGGCCCTTCAAGGCAACAACGCCGACAATCCCGATCAACGTATCGCCGATGACGTCGATATGTTCATTAGCCGCACTTATAATTTATCGATCTCCTTGATTGCGACGCTTAGCTCGCTCGTTTCCTTCTCGATTATTCTGTGGTCGATCTCTTCAAATTTCACCATTCCTGGCACTGACGTCGCGATCCCAGGCTTTTTGTTCTGGGTCGCGTGTCTCTATTCAGGCTTTGGCACGTTGATTACGCATCTCATCGGCCGCCGCTTGATCGGGCTTTATTTCAACCAACAAAAATATGAAGCAAGTTTCCGCTTTTCACTCGCCCGCTTGCGCGAGTATGCCGAACAAGTCGCGCTCCTTCGCGGCGAACCAACTGAGCAAACTCTGCTCATGTCACGCTTTGGTGATGTCATTCGAAATTTTCTGGCAATCGTTTCGGTCAGAAAAATCTTAATGGCCTTCACTGCCTTTTATGGACAAATCAGCCCTTTCATTCCCTATATTGTCGCTGCACCCTTTTATTTCATCGGCAAGATTCAGTTGGGCACCCTCACACAAACAGCAAGTGCCTTTGGCCGGGTTGAGGGAGCGCTGAGTTACTTCATCGATGCCTATACATCGGTTGCCGATTATCTCTCGGTTGTAAAACGTCTTACAAGTTTTGACAACGCACTCGAAAATGCGCGTTCGCTTGGTAGAACACCGCCCCATATTGAACGCCTCACAGTACCTTCAACCGATCTTCGCGTTGATACGCTTCGGCTTTCACTACCGCATGGCGTGACAATTCTTGAAGCGGATCTCATTTTCCGCCAAGGCGATTCCGTTTTGATTTCGGGCCCATCGGGTTCAGGCAAATCCACATTACTGCGCGCGCTTTCGGGCATCTGGCCTTATGGACAAGGATTGATCCGTTTGCCTGAACACGCGTCGTTGATGTTGCTTCCCCAAAAACCCTATCTACCTCAAGGCACATTGCGTGCGGTGGTCGCCTATCCCGCCGCTCCTGATTTTTATTCTGATGAGGCAATTCTTGCTGCATTGACACTTGTGGGTCTCGGCAAATTATCCGGCGCACTTAATGAAGAATCGATATGGGCGCAGCGTTTATCAGGTGGTGAACAACAGCGCATCGCAATGGCACACGCTCTGCTCGCAAAACCGGAATGGCTTTTCCTTGATGAAGCCACGAGCGCACTTGATGAAGAGAGCGAAAATCGTCTTTATGAAATGTTGAAAGTGAATTTGCCTGGCGCAACCATCATTTCAATCGGTCATCGCTCGACCCTGAAAGCGTTCCATGCGCGCTCAATCCGTCTTGAGGGCAATGAAAAAGGTCTCTTCACACCGCGCGAGCTTTGAGGCTCTTTGGTGTGAAACCGAAAACGCGCTCAGAACAGAGCGCGGTCGAATTTCAATTCGCCCGCCTGGCCCAGAAGGATGAGGATGCCTTCGCGTTCTTCCCATTTCGCTGTCGTGCGCAAAGTGAGAAGATAGGCTTTTTCGAGCTCCATTTCGGCTTTCGCACATTCTTTGCGTGTAAGCGCGAGCGGCCCGACAGCAAGGCCTTGATTTTTGAGCGGATAGGCGACAGCAGAAAATGTATTGCACCCGCCAAAACCACGCATGCGCAATTGCGCATCAAGCTGCAGAGTTGGTTGGTTGAGACCCACCGATTTTCCATTGAGCGACACGAGCACCCATTGCACACCGACGGGAAACTGCTTCGGTTGCATGGGTGTTAAACCACCCGATTTAGCAGCGGGTGGCTGCTCCTGGCTAATGACAGGCGCAGTAAAGAGGTTAAAGGCAAGAGCCATCATAAAGCTGAACAGAACCAGACGATTTTGCTTCATCGCTCTCCCTATTCTCTTCTTCACCACATCACCCAATACATTACTCATTGACGCTGGAGACGCGCTTCCAACCGGTCCGCCAAGAGATTGGTTGAAGTAAACACATAATCAAGATGTGCGACCGCCACACGCGCCGCACCTGACGCGACCAACCATTCACTGACATCAAAAATTTTCTTTTTCGGACAATGAAACGCAATTTCATCATCTTGTGAAGCGACAACCACAACACCAAAGCGAGACATGGCTTCAGCTGCCAAATTTGAAGGCACGGTGCGGAACGCTGCGCGAACCGCACGGTTTGTACGCGCTTCTTCTTCCGCCGCAATGCGCGCCAATATAGAGCGCGCGATACGACGCTGCGCCGCTGTCCAAGATGCGGAAAGAGACGCCACAAGATTGGCTTCACTTTTGAGCATCACACCATCATCAAGCACTTTGAGTGCATTGGCTTGAAGCGTAGCACCCGTTGTCGTGATGTCGACGATGAGCTCAGCTGTGCCCGCCGCTGGTGCGCCTTCAGTCGCGCCAAGACTTTCAACAATTCGGTAATCCGTGACACCATGCTCGGCAAAATAGCGACGCGTGAGATTTATATATTTTGTTGCCACACGCATTTTGCGACCATGCCGTTGACGGAAGGCTGAAGCAACATCTTCAAGATCAGCCATTGTGCGCACGTCGATCCACGCCTGCGGCACAGCGACAACCACATTCGCATGGCCAAAGCCAAGCGGTGAGACAAGTTCAAGACGTTGATCCGCATCCGCAATCAACTCGCGGATCAAATCTTCGCCGGTGATTCCAAAATGCACACCTCCTGACGCCAATTCACGCGCAATTTCTGATGCCGATAAAAAGAGGACTTCAACATCTTTGAGACCTTCAATCGCGCCCCGATAATCACGCGCGCCACGCGATTGTTGAAGCGCCAATCCGGCACGCGCAAAAAAGGCGAAGGCATTTTCTTGCAGGCGGCCTTTCGAGGGCAAGGCAATCAAAAGCGGTTCATCGTGACGCGACGCATTCATGCCGCGCCTCCTTGCAATCGATCAATAAACACCGCGCAGCCCACAGCGGGAATGCCGTCTGCAGCGCCAAGTAATTTCAACAGGCGGTCATAACGACCGCCACCGACGACAACACGTTGATCAGTCTTGCGGCGAATTTCAAACACAGCACCCGTATAATAATCGAGATTGCGGCCAAATCGCGCTGAGAAAAATACGTCATTCAAGTCAATACCACGCGCCGCATAAAATCCGGCACGGGTTTCAAAAGCGTCGATGACCAGGTCAAGATTTAGCTCGGCTTCACCATTCAAAACACGCAATGCGTGAGCCACAGAATCGGGATCCCCTTCAATGGCCAAGAAACGCTCGAGCACAGAGCGCGACTCTTCAGAAAAAGACCCTTCATCTTCACGCGAAGCTTGCGACAAAAAACGTTCAGCAATCTCGCCCGCGCTACGACCACCAACCGAAGAGATGCCCGCGATCTTTAAAAGATCTTCAACAAAACCACGCGCTGCGCGCGGATCTTGTCCCTGCATCGCTTTAAGCAAACCGGCATGTTCACTCGGTTCTCTCTCTTCATTCGCAAAGGAAGCGAGTGAAGACGCATCAAGCGCACCTTTCGCAAAAGCACGACGCAAGCGACGTTGCCACACGGCGGACAGCCCAAGCGCTTCAAGTAGAGCGGCGAAGAGACCCATGTCGCCCAACCGGATTTCGTATTTTGTTTCGTCAACTGCACGCAACGCTTCAAGCGCACGTGCGAGAATTTCAGCATCGGCAGCTTCGGAATCTCTGCGGCCAAAAGATTCAATTCCGGCTTGAATGAATTCGCTAGGCTCCCCCGAGCGCGCACGAAACACCGGTCCGTAATAACTAAAGCCTGCTTCTTTCAACGTGCCAGATGCCAAATAGGCACGCGCAACGGGAATGGTGAATTCGGGACGTAACGCCCATTCACGACCTTCATTGTCGGTGGTCAAAAGCAAGCGATGACGAATTTCCTCGCCCGATAAATCGAGAAAAATATCGGCTGGTTGCAGAATATCGGGCTCGATCCGGGCATAACCGGCCGCCTCGAACAAATCTGTAACCGGCAAAGCTGGGGACGGGGTGAACACGACGCCTGATCCTTATGGTGCGGGCGCGCTTGTAGCAAACCTATAGCCCCAACGCGACAGAAAATCGTATCTTCAGATTTAGAAATCAGTCTTGGCAGGGCTAAATTCGGACAAATATTCGCTTTTCTACAAGGCTTTTGCCTTGCCGAAGAATTGAGATGACAGCCGCGTAGCTGCCGGGCGCCCATCCGGCTTCTGGCCTTTTCTTCCCGATAAACTGCATAACTTGTGCTTTTGGACGATCAAGCCGATCAAAAACCTTTTGCGCAAGCATCCGACCATCGGCACCAATCAATGTAATCGCAACGGCGTCACCCTCTAAAAGACCAACCGCGCGGACATAAACGACAAGCGCATCCGAAGAGCGTTTTGGCGCGCGTTGATCTAATCGTCCCTCTTCCACATCATCCGAAGTTACAGGGCCGTTAGCAAAACCGACATTGAGAATAAACCGATCAATATAAGGCGTGGTTTTACCCACATTGTCGAAGAGGCTAGCTGTGGTAGAAACCCCACATTGATCAGAAGGAAGATCAGGCGCGAAGGGATCAATAATTTTTCCATCCTGACGCATTGTTAAATGAAGATGCGGAAACGCTGTGCGTCCTGAATAGCCAATAAGGCCTAATCGTTGTCCCGCTTTCACACGATCACCCGGCCTCACAAGCAGCGAACCTTGCGCCATATGGCAATATTGCGATTGCCATCCGTCGCCATGATCAATCACAAGCCCATTGCCACAAGCACGCGGATCGCTCTCAGGCCCTTCTTCTAAATTGGGGCGATCAGGCATATCCATGCGCGTGCACAAGACCGTTCCCTCGGCAATCGATAAAACACCAACGCCATTCCGTCGCGCCGCGAGCGAAGGGATACGGATATCGGTGCCATCATGGCCATCATAACTCATCGCCCCACAAGTGAAATCACGCCACCCCGGCCCCGTATCGTGATCAACATAATTTTGAATGATGCAGGTTTCACCAAGCACACAGGCCACTGGAAACGTAAAGTGCGGCGCGTCTACTGCGAAACTGTTATCAGAACTCAAAAAGAATGCAGCGCATATCAATACAAATATTTTTTCATGGACGCGACCGCGGACTATTGTGTACCGAAGGTCGAGTCAAAAATGACCTAACGTCAATAAAAACTAAATATGCCGGGCAAGAATCTTGCGCACCACGGTGATCATCTCTGATTCCGGCACGGCGAATTGTGCTTCGGCCTGTTGCTTCAAATAGGCTTCGCGATCCGGCGCGGAGGACAGCGTCGCACCAAGGACAAGATCCTTGATCTGCACTTCGCCCTTCTCGCGCTCATCCGAGCCTTGAATGACAACGCAGACCGAGCCGCGCTTGTCGGCATATTTCATCTGCGCTTTCATGCCCGAGCCGCCGAGATAAAGCTCGGCCTTAATACCCGCCTGTCGTAAGGTTGAAACAAGACGCTGATAATGTGCGGTCTGGTCCTTATCCATGACAAGAACGACAACGGGGCCTTGCGCTTCTTTTTCACTGCCGAGTTTTCCGAGAATTGAAAGTGCCGCGAGCAAACGTGAAACACCGACCGAGAAGCCCGTTGCCGGAACAGGCTCACCACGGAAACGCGCGACGAGACCATCATAGCGACCTCCACCGGCCACAGCACCGAAGCGCACAAGCTTGCCGTCTTCATCTTTCACTTCGAAGGTGAGTTCCGCTTCGAACACAACGCCGGTGTAATATTCGAGACCACGAACGACGGATGGGTCGATCAACACGCGGCCATCATCATAACTGCCCGCCTTCACAAGCGATGCGATCTCTTCAAGTTCATTCACACCTTCGATACCGCGCGCGGAACTCGCGACGACGGCATGAAGATTTTTGAATGTTGCAGCGGGCGTATCGGCCCGCGCAGCGTTGAAGGCGAGAATGGTTTCGATGGCTTTTGACTCAAGCCCCGCACCCTTAGTGAAATCACCTGAGGGATCCATGCGGCCTTTGCCGAGCAAATCGCGTACGCCTTCGGGCCCGACCTTGTCGAGCTTATCGATGGCGCGCAGAACGATCAGTCGCCGCGCGGCATTTTCATCGCCAGCAAGACCGATGGCTTCCATCACACCGTCGAGCACTTTGCGGTTGTTGACTTTGATCACATAATCACCGCGCGCAATGCCAACGGCTTCCAACGTGTCGGCCATCAGCATGGCGATTTCAGCGTCCGCGGCGACCGACGGCGCGCCAACAGTATCCGCATCAAACTGAATGAATTGCCGGAAGCGGCCCGGACCCGGCTTTTCATTTCTGAAGACGAAGCCATTACGAAAGGAGCGGTAAGGCTTCGAGAGCTTGTCGAAATTCTCGGCGACATAGCGCGCGAGCGGCGCTGTCAAATCATAGCGCAGCGAGAGCCATTGATCGTCATCATCTTGAAAGGAGAATACACCTTCATTCGGGCGATCCTGATCGGGCAGGAATTTGCCGAGCGCGTCAGTATATTCGATGAAGGGCGTCTCAACCGCCTCGAACCCGTAAAGCTCGAAGGTGGCGCGGATCTTCTCGAGCATGCCGCGCATCGCCGCGAGTTCTGCGGGACCGCGATCCGCGAGCCCACGCGGCAGCCGCGCCTCGACCTTGCGGGCGGCATTGTCTTTCGGGGCGTCGGAATTGGCGGTCATCAGCGGAACACTCTAAGGCGGGGGATTTTAAAAGCATCGCGCCTCGTAGCGCGGGAGAAGGGTGGCGGCAAGCCTCTGCGAAGAACCGCGTCCCCCTTCGCGCGCGCCCTTGTTAGGGGATCGCCAAGAGACTAGTCTATGGACTGGTCTACTCAAGGCATAGGAATCATGTTCAAGCCTCTCGATCAAAATCCTCTCTTCCTCAACTCAGCCAGTTTGTCTCATAAGCCCTGACGCCGGACAAAAGACAACGCGTGGCCATTGCACGCGCCTTGGCGAATGAGCCATCTGTCATTCTTGCGGATGAACCGACTGGCAATCTTGATACGGTTTCAAGTGCCCAAGTTGTTTCAATTTTACGCAAAATCGTTGATGAAGAAAAAAAGGCGATTGTGATCGTAACTCACGATCCCGCATTGGCGGCCAAGGCTAATCGCCAAATCCAAATCATCGATGGACGGATCGCGAACGAGTCCTCTCCAAAAGATCACGCGGCAACCGCGGCCTCATAGCCCGCTTTTGTAATGGCCGCGGCGAGTGTACCGCCTTCGGCTTTCGTTTTCGCTTCAACGCGTCCCGCAGCTAACTCAACCGCAACATCAGCATTGGGATCGGCTTTGCGAATCACCCGCTTCACGGCTTCAGCGCAGCCGCCGCAGGTCATGCCTTTGACACTGAAAACAATGATTTTCGCTTCGGTCATGACAAAACTCCCAGAAAACTTGACGCAATGTAAGAAAATGAAACTAATTCCAACTGATTGTGCGCGCGAATCATTTATGGGTCTAGATGGCTCTTCCAGAAGCGGTCTGCCGAATTTAGAGACACAATCAAAACTTAGGCCCCAAGCGAAACATGGCGTCAACAATCAGAAATTGGCTTAAAAAACGGGCGGAACTTTTGATCGTTGGCGCTTTCTTTGTCGCTTTTATCGTGGGCTTTGCCTTGTTCGCGGCGACAAGCTCACTCGAACTGGCGGCGGCGGCAATCGGTATTGGAGCCATCGGGGTACCCGCGTTGCTGCGACAAATCCTGCCGAGTGAGTCAGTCGCGAAAGACACGCTATCTTTTGAAGCACGCCTAAAATTCTTGGAAACCGCGCATCAAACCTCGGAAGTTCGATTGCTTGCGCTTGAGAACAAAGCGCCACCGGTGACAGTGGGAGATATTGATCGTTTGACCATAAAAATTGGCGCTCTTGAACGCCGGCTGACTTTAATTGATTTGAAAATTCAAAATCAACCACAAACGTCTCTGACCACACCGCTTGCTGTAAAAATACCCCCGCTCGATGTAGTCGCGATCCGTAAATCTTTGAGTTCGGGTCAAATCAAAATTGAATCTGTTGAAATTGAATCGCGAGTGACGGGGCGCTTGGCCTATCGTTCCATTGTGATGAAATGTGACGACAAAAATGGCAATGCTCTCTCAGAAGCGGAATTGCGTGAAGCTGAAATCAGTGTCGATGCGATAAAATTTTTTGATCGCGTTCGGGTCGCGTTGACTTACAATATGGCCTTGCAAGAGGCTCGTAATCGAGAAGCGCCAATTCATCTCTGCCCCATTGGAAAAGAAATTTTATCAGATCCTCAAGGGATCGCCGATATACGAAGCGTGATGGAAAAAAGCCCATCGATCAAAAACAAAATCGGTTTTATCTTTCCCTCAGAACCACTCGACCATGCAAGTTTACGGCTTCCGGTACTGATGAAATCATTACAGCAGGCAGGATTCTTTGTGGGCCTGAACTTAAACCAAGAGATGATTGCATCACCGAGCGATCTTGTTCGGCTCAATCCGAATTTTGTAATGCTCTCGGGCGAACTAATGGTTGAGGTCATGCGCAAACCTTCGGATTTATCGATTCATCCAGCAGATCTGATTGCTCTCTTCGAACGCGGTGGCATTGATATGATCGCAGTGAATCTTACAGTGAATGATCATGTCAAAGCAGCAGAAACTTTGGGTATCCATTTTGCCGAAAAGTCGGCAACACGCAAAATCAGCCGCTCAAAGCCCGTCTTGTCCAACAAAGCACAAAATGCCAATACCGACCTCAGATCGATTTTTGAAGATCATC
>Ga0194119_10006456_pt1 | contig 16975 bp, 10 predicted proteins | sample TA2MahC100mmetaG_FD_148620 | JGI IMG/M metagenome (GOLD analysis project Ga0194119, IMG submission 148620) | Freshwater microbial communities from Lake Tanganyika, Tanzania - TA2015018 Mahale Deep Cast 100m | ecosystem: Environmental > Aquatic > Freshwater > Lake | place: Tanzania: Lake...
GTCACCCACACGCGCGCGAAAGACTGCGCGACAGGCTGCAGGGCGCGGCGCGGCGTGTGTTGCACGGGGTGTTTGGATGAGCGCGCCCATTTCAATTCTGCTGTGCGCGCTGGGCGGCGAGGGCGGCAGCGTGCTTGCAGGATGGCTGGTCGCAGCCTGCCGGGCTGCGGGGTTGCCGGCCCAGGCCACCTCCATACCGGGCGTTGCGCAGCGAACCGGCGCCACCACCTACTACCTTGAAATCTATCCTGAGCCGCTGGCGGTGGGCGCGCGCAAGCCCGTGCTGGGGCTCAACCCGCTGCCAGGAAAGCTCGATCTGCTGGTTGCCTCGGAACTGCTTGAATGCGCCCGCCAGGTGGCCAATGGTTTGCCCTCGTCCGACCGAACCATGATTCTCAGCAATTCGGCGCGTGTGCTGACCACGGCCGAAAAAATGGTCATGGGCGATGGCCGGCGCGACGTCGAGCGTTTGCGCGAGTTGATCATTGCCAACAGCCGGGATCGACGAATCGTTGACATGACAGCGCTTACTGCGCAGGCAGGCACCGTCATGAGCGCGGTCATGCTGGGCTGCATTGCGGGTTCAGGGGTCTTGCCGCTGACGCCTCAGCATTATCAATCGGCCCTCGAGGGCGACAGCGCATCGGCCCAGGCGAGCCGTCGTGGGTTTGAACTTGGCCTGGATGCTGCCTCTGAGGCCACCAAAACCGAATGGAGTTCGGTATCGCGCTCGGTATCCCGCCTGGCTGAGCAACCGGTCAACGCCTCGGTATCCCAGCTCGCACACGAGCAGGCGGCGCGGTTTCCGGACGACGTACGGGTGATTGCGGCGTTGGGTGTTCAGCGCATGCTCGACTATCAGGGCGCAGGCTACGCAACGCTCTATATCGAGCGTCTTCAGGCAGTGCTCGCCGCCGAGCGCCAGACCCAGTCGGCTTCCCACCCGGTTACCCTTGAAGTTGCGCGCTGGCTTGCGCTCTGGATGGCCTTTGATGACGTTATCCGGGTGGCTGCGCTCAAGAGCTCGCCCGAACGCTTCGAGCGCGTCCGGCGCGAGGTGGGCGCTGCGCCAGAGGATGTCGTCCGCGTCTATGATCACTTCAAGCCCGGGCTCCCCGAATTCGCCGGAATGCTGCCAGAGCGGCTGTCGCGCCGGCTGCTTGCCATCGACCGCCAACGCATCGCGCGGGGGCAGGCCCCCTGGGCGCTTGCTCTGCGAATCGGCACGCATTCAGCCACCGGCCTGGCAGCACTTCGCCTGCTTGCGGCACTGCGGTTCATTCGTCCCTGGGGTAGCCGCTATCAGCAGGAACAGAAGGCGATCTCAAGCTGGCTGGAGGCCGTCATTCAGGGCACACGCGAAAATGGTGGCCTTGGGCTTGAACTGGCGCGCTGTGGCCGGCTGATCAAGGGCTATGGCAGCACCAACGAACGTGGCAAGCGCAACCTCGCACACCTGCTCGAGCATGTGACGAATCGTGATGGCGGCTCGGCCGAGGCGCGTTGCGCCGCGATCGCGCGGGTTCGTGAGGCGGCGCTGAAAGATGAGGCGGGACGCGAACTCGATGAGGCGCTGCGTGCCCAGGGGGCGCCGCCCCGACCGGTTGAGGCGCGGCCGGTGCTTTGGATGAAGAACCCTCGCACCGGACGCGGCTGAGCGCAACGCCGCAACGCCGCAACCCCCGAACTTCGGAGATCGCATCGATGAACGCTCTTACCAAAAAAATCTTGACTGTCGTTAGCCTGATCGCTGCCATGGCAGGTGTTGCACCGGCGCTGGCGCAGACAGGCGCGCCTCCCAGGCCGCTGCGGATTGTGGCCAACTTTCCACCGGGGGGCGCTGCCGATCTGATCGCGCGCGCGGTGGCGGTGCCGCTGTCAGAGTCCTTAGGGCAGCCCGTTGTCGTCGAAAACCGCGCCGGTGCCAACGGCAACCTTGGCGGCGAAGCGGTGGCGCGCTCAGCGCCTGACGGCACAACGCTTCTGCTCAGTTCGGGTGGCATGGTGTCGGTCAATCCACATATCTATCCCAAAATGAGCTTCGATCCGGTTCGCGAGCTGACACCTGTTGCGTCGGCTGCGCGGGTTCTGGTGTTTCTGGTTGCCCGGGCTGATCTGCCGGTGACCGACATCCGCGACTTTCTTGCCTATGCCAAAGCGCGCCCCGGCAAGCTCTCGTTCGGCTCGGCGGGCAATGGCAGCTCGCCGCATCTCGCGGCTGAAATGATGAAAAGTCAGGCGGAACTGTTTGCGGTGCATGTTCCGTATCGAGGCGCGGCGCCTGCGCTGCAGGATCTCCTGGCGGGTCAGATTGACTTTTATTTTGATCCCGGCATCGGGCTCAACCAGGTTCGTGCCGGCAAGCTCAAGCTGCTCGCGGTCGGCAGTCTGCGCCGTTCGCCGATGTTCCCCGACACGCCGACGCTCGACGAGGCGGGGCTTAGGGGTTTTGATGCCGACACCGTGTTTGGCTTTTACGCACCCGCAGGCCTGACTGCGGACGCGGTGACACGCCTGAACGCCGAGATCAACCGTGCGCTTGCAACCCCGGCGGTAGTCGAGCGAATTCGGTCGCTGGGTGGCGAGCCTTTGCCCCTGTCGCCTGCGCAGTTCGCTGCTCGCATCGCTGATGACTCAAGGCGCTTTGGCGCGATCATTCGCGAGAGAAACATCCGAGGCGACTGATGCCTATCGGGTGGTTCTCGTGGTGTCTGACTGTCCTGCTTGGCTTTAATTTTTTGGCGGTGCTGGCGAACCCTGCCGCTGCCAGCCAACCCCTTACTGCGCAACTCCCGGCCGGGCCACCGGCCCAGAGTACGCCTTCACCGCGCAGGCCTGTGATTGCGGTGGTGCTTGGTGGCGGCGGCGCGCGAGGCGCCGCGCACGTGGGCGTGCTACGTGCCTTGGAAGGGCTGGGCGTACCGATTGACATCATCACGGGCACCAGCGCGGGTGCCATCGTTGGTGGCCTGTATGCGGCCGGGCATTCCCCGGACGACATCGATCGGGCGCTGCGCAGCACCGACTGGGATGCCGCGCTCGAAGATCGCCCGCCTCGATCGCGGCGCATTCAGAACAATCGAGCCGATGAGCGCGCGATGATCGCCCGGGAAGTGGCGGGTGTCAGTGCGCTCGAGGTCAAGGCCCCGAGCGCGCTGCTGCAGGGTCAGCAATTCGATTTCATCTTGCGTAACCTCACGCTGGCGGCGTCCAACACGAAAGATTTTGATCGCCTGCGCGTGCGGTTTCGTGCGGTGGCAACCGATGCAGTCACCGGTGATCCGGTGGTTTTGGGTTCAGGCGATCTGGCCCGCGCGATTCGCGCCAGCATGGCGGTGCCAGCGGTTTTTGCCGGGGTCGAGATCGATGGGCGGCTGTTGATCGATGGTGCGGTATCGAACAATCTGCCGATCTCGGTAGCCCTTGAAATGGGCGCTGACGTCGTGATCGCGGTCGACATCAGCACGCCTTTGCGAACCCGGGACCAGTTGGGCTCGCTGCTTGGCATGATGGATCAGATGACAGGCTTTCTGACCGCGCGAAACACCGCCGATCAGATTGCGCGGCTTCGTTCTGGTGACCTGTTGCTGCGCCCTCAGGTGGATGGCGTTTCGCCGTCGAACTTTGCGCAGGCGCCCCAGGTCGTTGAGTTCGGTGAACGCGCGGTCAATGAGCAGAGAGTCTGGCTGTCCCAGCTTGCGGCACGGGCTCGTGCGGTTCCAGAGGGCGCGCCCGCGTCGGCAACCGATGTCGCAGCGGGGCCTTCGGTGCGTCCTGGCATGCCCATGATCCGGTTTGTCAGATTCGACAATCCGTCGGTACTGCGGGACGACATGCTGCGCGCCAAGCTGGGTAATCTGCTCGATCGACCACTTGATCTTGACGCACTCAAGCTGGGCCTCGATCGAATCTATGCAACCGAAGCCTTCGAAAGCGTGCGCTACCGGCTTGAAGAAGAAGGCGAGCAGACGGGTCTGATCATTTCGGTGGTGCCACGATCGTGGGGACGTGATGCCCTGCAGTTCGGGCTCAGGATGGCCAACGAGCGTCGCCGCGGCGCCGATTTCGACTTCGGTCTCGCCCCTTAGGCGCGGGCGATCAATTCGCTCAATGGCAAGTGGCGAAGCGAACTTCAGTTTGGGCAAACCACATCATTTGCGACTGAAATCTACCAGCCGCTCGATCCTTCTGAGTATTGGTTCGTCAACGCTCGCCTGGCGACAACCGAGACGCTCCGAAAGCTGTACCGCAATAACAGCGCGGCATCCGAGTACATGATCGCGCGCACGGGCGTGTGGGCAGCGCTGGGCGCCAATGTTGATCGCTTCGGTGATTTGCGAGCCGGGTTCCGCCGTTTCATCGGGAAAACTCGGCTTGCGGTGGGCGATATCGACCCGTTCCCGCGCTATCAGTTCGATGAATCCAGCGTGTTTCTGTCTGCAGAGTTCGAGAACCTCGACTCGATTCGCTTTCCGCGATCGGGTGGGCGTCTGATGGTGATCCGAACCCAGTCGCTTCCCAACCTGGGCGCCAGCGCTGACTATCGCCAGATCGAAACACGGATGACCGCGGCACGCACGTGGGGGGCACATACGTTTATTGGTCAGGCCAATCTCGGGCTGACCACGGGCGGCTCCTCGCCGCTTGAATCGCGGTTCACAATGGGTGGGCTGTTCTCAATGCCAGGCTACAACATTGATTCACTGGTCGGGCAGCACCTGGCTCACGCATCGATCACCTACATGCACGCGCCCTGGCGATTTGGGCTATTGCCCGTTTACCTTGGCGCGTCAATGCATGCCGGCAATGTCTGGGAAACACGCCCGTCGATCAACGCGGCAAGATTGCTTCAGGGCCGTTCTGTTTTCGCAGACACCGACACCTTGATCGGGCCGGTCTACTTCGGATTGGGTACATCCCCGGGGGCTTCGAACGTGGTGTACCTCAACCTTGGGCAGCCGGCCTTTTGAGCCTTGCTAGGCAGACACACTGGGAAGACCCGCAAGCGCCATCGCGAGCTCTTTCTCGTCGTAGCTCTCGTCAACGAGTTCCCCTGCAAAGTACTTCTGGTAGGCACTCATGTCGAAGTGACCATGCCCGCACAGGTTAAACAGGATGGTCTCTGAGCGGCCTTCACGCTTGCACCGAAGCGCTTCCTCGATAGCGCCTTTCACTGCATGGTTCGCCTCAGGAGCGGGCACGATACCTTCGCTTCTTGCAAAAGCCACGCCGGCTGCGAAGCATTCGGTTTGCGTGTAGGCGGTCGCTTCGATCAGCCCGAGCTCCTTCAGATGCGACACCAGCGGCGCCATGCCGTGATAGCGCAATCCGCCTGCATGAAACGCGGGCGGCGTGAAGGTTGATCCCAGCGTATGCATCTTCACAAGTGGCGTCATTTTTCCGGTGTCGCCAAAGTCGTAGCCATAGCGGCCTCGCGTCAGAGACGGGCAGGCTGCAGGTTCGACTGCAACGATCCGGGGCTTGACCCCGCCACGCAGACCATGGCCGATGAACGGGAACGTGATGCCGGCAAAGTTGGAGCCTCCGCCGGTACAGCCAACAATCACATCAGGCCAGGCATTGGCCATCTGCATCTGCTCGATGGACTCGAGCCCGACGATGGTCTGATGCATCAACACATGATTGAGCACGGAGCCCAGCGCGTATTTCGTGTCTTCGCGCTGTGCGGCCAGTTCGACCGCCTCGGAAATTGCAATGCCAAGACTGCCCGGGTGGTCAGGGCGTTCAGCCAGAACGCTACGACCGTAGGCGGTTTCTGTGGACGGTGAGGGCAGGCAGCGAGCGCCGTAGGTTTCCATGACCGCGCGGCGATAGGGCTTCTGGTCATAAGAAACCCGCACCTGAAAGACCAGGACTTCGAGGCCATAGAGCTGACCGGCAAACGAGAGCGATGTTCCCCACTGTCCAGCGCCGGTTTCGGTGGTCAGGCGTTTGACGCCCGCTGCGGCGTTGAAAAAAGCCTGCGGTACTGCCGTGTTGGGCTTGTGGCTACCGGCCGGGCTCACACCTTCATACTTGTAAAAGATCTTCGCAGGCGTGCCCAATGCCTTTTCCAGCCGGTGAGCTCGATACAGCGGGGACGGGCGCCACAGCCGATAGACCTCGCGGACCGGTTCGGGAATTTCGATTTCGCGCTCGGTACTGACTTCCTGCAGGATGAGATCCATCGGGAACAGGGGCGCCAGATCGGCGGGTCCGATGGGCTGCAGCGTGCCTGGATGCAACACCGGCGGCAACGCCACGGGTAGATCGGCCTGGATGTTGTACCAGACGCGCGGCATCTGCGATTCGTCGAGCTGATACTTGGTGGGTAGGCTCATGCTCTGTCTCCTTTGTTATGGTCAGCAATCGGTTCGAATCGCGGTGGACGCGCCTGCGTACAATCATTTCATCACACTTGATCAGTCGGCGAAAACACCCGCCTTCTTGATGACGGGTCCCCACTTGGCAATCTCTGCCTGCAGGTGCGTGCGCAGACCGTCAGGTGAGATTTTATCGACTGGCGGGATATCGGAGCTGAGATCAGACATGCGCTTGACGACCGCCGGGTCGGTGAGTGCTTCACGCAGTGCGCGGGTGAGCTTCTCGGTGACGTCACGTGGCGTGCCTTTTGGGGCATAGACGCCATGCCACACCTTGACCTCGAAGCCTTTCAGACCCTGCTCATCGAGCGTGGGCACGTTGGGCAATGCACCGAGGCGGGTGGTTGATGTGACGCCATAAATCTTGACGCGTCCGTCGCGGATCATGGGAACGGTCTGCGTGGTCTGATCGCACAGCAGATCGACCTGGCCGCCCAGAAGGTCGGTCATGGCGGGGCCAGTGCCTTTGTACGGTACGGTGGTCAGGTCAGTGCCGATCGCCGACATGAACATCATGCCGCACAGGTGCGACACCGCACCAAGACCCGCATTGGCCAGCGTCACCTTATCTTTGTTGGCCTTCACGTGCGCGATCAACTGCTGCAGGTTCTCGGCAGGAAAGTCTTTGCGGGCCAGCATCGTCATCGGTACATCAAGTGCCTGACCGATGTACTCAAAGCTGGTGAGCGGGTCAAAGGGCAGCTTGCGGTAGAGCGCCGGGGCAGTGGCCATGCCCATGTGATGAATAAGAACCGTGTAGCCATCGGGGTTCGCTTTGGCCACACGGCTTGATGCGATCGTGCCGCCTGCGCCCACCGTGTTTTCAACCACGACGGTGGTGCCCAGCGACTTACCCATTGGACCGGAGATCATGCGCGCGACCACATCGGTGGGGCCGCCCGCGGCGAAAGGAACCACCAGCGCGATGGGCTTGGTGGGATAAGACTGGGCACTGCTCAGCGTAGGAAATAGCGAGAGGGCCGCCGCAGCAAGCGGCAGCAGGAGTCGGCTACGGTGTTTCATTGTTACCCTCGGTAAACGGGCGACTGACCCGGTTCGACTACTGTAAACCGACGACAAAACCGCTGCCAGATTGGCAGGGGTCAATTTAGGGAAACTCAGAGTTTGGCGGCAACATCCGCATGAAGTTGCAACCAGTGCCCGATTGATTCGGGTGGCCGCCGGCCCAGGCCGCATTCACAGGCGAGTCCGAATGCGGGTGTAAAGCGCTGGGCCGCCCGAATTCGACGCAGCGCGCCGTCGGTGCCATCTTCAAGATGCAGCAAGCCCAGAAACAGCTGGCAGTCGCGACCAAGCCGCAACGACTGCAGGGGTGAAAAATAATCGGTGTCATCGCGGTTCTGGGGCACGGGCAGATGCACGAAATCGAGTGCGCGCGAAAGCTTGGCCGCAAGACCGTTTGCCACCGCCACCAGATTCGCCGTGTCTTTCGGCTCTTTCCAGTGCCGGTTGTTCATGCTGCCGTAGCAAAGGTGAAGTCCCAGTTCAACACCCTCGGGGACTGCGTTCAGCAACCGCCCCACGCTGTCGATCACGCCCGCTTCGATGTCGCTGAAAGGCGCCGGATAGACCCGCTCCCACCAGCTCATTTCAGTGGCCACGTCCCACTGTAGGGTCAGCTGATCTGAGGGAATTGAATCGGTGATCAGCTTGAGCTCAGCGAGCAGCGCCGATTCGTAAAGTGGGTGGATATCGCGTTGCCAGCGATAGCTGATGAACGAGTAAACAGGCGCCCAGGCGGTGGGCAGCGCCACCTGGAATCGGGTGGGCGCTGCGATGTCGCCAGTTGCTTTCAGGTCGCGGAATGTCTGCCACGAGGCGAGGGCCTCGCGAGCGAAACCCAGCGCGCCAAACCGCACATCCTGCAGCGTGTTGCCTGGCCGCAGCGTGAACGGTGGAAACAGCTGGTAGTCGCGTTCGCGAGCGTCGGATTCAACCAACGCGCTTACCGCTCCGAACACCGAGCGCTGCCAGGCAATCCAGTTGCTGCGCCGCCCGGTTTCACCGTCGGGCAGCCGCGTGGCGCTGGCGCCCAGCGCTCGCGCGGCCGCGCGGAACACCGCAGCCGAGTCCGCGAGCGGAACACTGCCGACCAGCAGCGTTGGCACTTTCGGATTGACGGTTGAGGCGGCGGTGCTGGGCACGACGACAAACCGGCGTATCAACGTCCGACGAACTGATTGGTAAACAGGTCGGCGACTGGCGTCTCCTTCGGAACAATGCCCTGCGACACATAGAACTTCTGGATTGCAGTCAGTTTCTGTACATCGATGGCGCCAAGCGGCCCCGGGCCCTTGTAGGTGTACTCGGTGTACTGGCTGAACACATCTTCCAGGAATGCCTCGCGACCCTTGAAGGTGGGCGAGCCCGCGACGAAGTCAGGCACCGCAGCCTTGGGGTCTTTCATGATGTCGGCCAGGCCCGTAAGGGTGGCGCGCACGAGCTTTTGGATCAGATCAGGGCGCTTGGCGATCATGTCGTCGGAGGCAAGAATCGCCTGGGTGGTGGTTGGAATGAACTGATCTGACGCCACCGTACTCACCTTGGCGCCGGCACCGCGGGCGCTGATGGCAAAGTCAACGGGGCCCGCGAACGCCTGTGCCTTGCCGGCGGCGGGCTGTTGCCAGACACCGACCGGACCGGCGGCCTGAACTTCCACGTCGTTCTTGGTAAGGCCCGCGGTGGCCAGCACACCAAGCAGCACGTAGTAAGACGTGTCCTGATAGGACATCACCGTGATGGTTCGACCCTTGAGATCGGCAATGCGCTTGATGCCGGCGCTGTCGAGCACATGCAGATGGTGAAGCGCGCGGCCGCCAATGAGCGCCACCGCTTTGACCGGCACACCCTGGGCCCGGACGATGATTGGGGTGTCGCCGATTCCGCCTCCAATGGGCGCATTGCCAGCGCCCACCTGCTTGGCAACATCGACGCCACCCTTGGCAACCAGAAAATTAACCTTAAGGCCCTCGCGCGCGTAGTAGCCGCGCTGCTGGGCAAGCACCCAGGGCGCGAAGGCCGGCAGCGTGGGGGGCGCTGGCAGCAGATAGTTGACCTCTTCGAGCTTCTGCGCCGACTGGGCCTGCGCGGCGGTCCAAGGCAAGAGCGTGGCGGCGGAAAGCGCGATGGCCGCTAGGGATCCGGCAAAACGATTCATGGTCTCCTCCAGGCTGAATTCACGCAGCCGCGACCCGCGGTCTACGCGTGTGTTTTGGTGGTCTGCATAGTAGCATCGGCGCGGGCAATTTCTCTTCGGGGATGATGATGATCGACAGGCGCGACCCACCCACCGACCCGGTCTCGACCGCGGGTGTCGGGCCCCTGCGTTTCTCCGGGCGGATATTGTTCCTGTCGGCCAGCCCGGCGATCATCGACGCACAACTTGCCGGCAAGACGCTGTCGCTCCGCGAGGCCCGACCGCTGCGCGATAACGTGTCCACCGACGAGATCACGCCCGTACCGGCCATGACAATCTGGGATGACCGGCTGGGTCGCGTCCCCTACACGGGCTTCAAGGCCGGCGACCGGTTGCCGATTGGTCGTGATGCGGTGCGTCAGGCGGGTATCGAGGTGGTCGTTGCAGGGGCGCGCTACGGCAAAGGATCGTCCCGTGAACACAGCCCGGCCGCTGAACGTGCGGCAGGCGTCCGGCTGGTGATCGCTGAAAGCTTCGAGCGCATCTATCGACAGAACGCTGACAACATCGGGCTCTACACCTCCACCGATTTCGGTCTGATTGACCGCATCCAGCGCGGCGAGTCTATCGCCGTCGAAGAACTGCTGTCGGGTCGCGATAGTCTTACCGCAGCGATCGTGCGCGCGGGCGGGCTGATCGAATTCGGTCAACGGCACCTGCGCGAACCGGCAAGGCTGTCAGGCGTGGGCATGCCAGGGGGCGCGCAGCGACCCAAAACGCTGTTCGAAAAAATTGTCGAGCGGCACTTGCTGCATACACCGGTGAGCGCGCATGCGGTTGAGCCCGGTGCGGGGCTGTTCGTTCGCGCTGATTGGCGCTTCATTATCGAGTACTACGCGGGCATGGCGATCCACATGCTGGAGCGTCGGTTTGGACAGGGGCTTACGCTGGTCGACCCCGAGCAGATCGTGATGTTCGAAGACCACACGTCTTACGCCACGGAAAGCCCGGCACACGTGCAGCTGGGCCTGCTCCCTCAGGTGCGGGCCATGTGCGAGGCGCAGCGTGACTTCGCGTCGCGTCATCGGCTTAAGTTTTTTCGCACCTTGTCGGAGGACGAGGTGCTGGCTGACGATGGCAGTCATGTGGCGGGCATCAGCCACGCGGTGATGTCCGAACAGTTCGCGCTGCCAGGGCAACTGATTGCCGGCACCGATTCGCACACGCCGCATAGCGGCGCGCTGGGCTGCGTCGCAATCGGGGTCGGCACGACTGACATGGCCAACGCATTCGTCACGGGTGCGCTGCGATTCACCATGCCTGAGACCATCCGGGTTGAACTGAGCGGGCGGCTGCGAGAGGGGGTCACCGCCAAGGACGCTGTGCTTCAGTTGCTGGCGCAACCAGCGATTCGCGCCGGCGCTGCCCTGGGCAAGGTGTTCGAGTTCTGTGGCGAAGCGGTCCGCGCCATGAACATCGATGAGCGGGCCACACTCACCAATATGGTCGCCGAGCTGGGCGGTCTTACCGGTCTGGTCGAGCCCGATGACGAAACTGTGCGCTACCTTCGCGAACGCAGGGGAATTGAATTTGCGCTGCAGGACTGGATGCGCAGCGATCCCGATGCGCAGGTTGCCGACCATATTCAGATTGACTGCGGAACGCTGTCGCCCATGCTGGCACGTCCGGGCGACCCGGGGCAGGGGCTGGCGGTGAATGCTCTGCCGTCGTCCGTTCCAATCGACATCGCTTACGGTGGGTCATGCACCGGTGGCAAACGCGCAGACTTCGACCTGTATTTTCAGGTGCTCAGCTGGGCGCTTGAACGCGGTCTGTCGGTGGCGCCGCGGGTGCAGCTGTTTCTGCAGTTTGGTACCACCGCAGTGCGTGACTACTGCGTGGCCCGCGGCTACATGCCCGTGTTTGAGCGCTCGGGTGCCCGGCTGCTGCAGCCGTCCTGTGGCGCCTGCGCCAACTGCGGGCCGGGATCGTCGGTCCGTCCGGATCAGGTCACAGTCAGCGCGATCAATCGGAATTTCCCTGGTCGCAGTGGGCCAGGCCAGGTCTGGCTGGCCAGTCCGCCAACGGTGATGGCCAGCGCCATCGCGGGCGAACTGCTGTCGCTTGAAAGCCTGCGCGCACGCCACGGTTGTCAATAATTGACCGAACCCCGTTGCATGCGCAGGCATGCGGCGAGCGCCGGGTTTGCGCTTGTTATGACCGATTCCCTTTAAGTGCTCCAGAGCCGTTCAACCCACCGGCCGCCTGCCCTCATGTCACACCGAACTCCATCATGTCGATTGCCGCAGCGTCTGCGTGCCACGATGCTGAGCGGGCTCCTGCCGCTTGCCCTGGCGATTTGCCCTGTCTCGGCTCGCGCACAGGACCCCGTTCCAGGCTTCAGCATCGATCAGGTGACCGAGCGGGTTCTGTCCGGTAATCGGGATCTGCAGGCGGCATCGCTGGCGCGCGATGCGGCGCGGTCGGGCATAGTAGCTGCGCAGGCGCTGCCCAATCCCAAGCTCGACCTCACGGGCGGTCGCGCCGCCCCGCGTTTCGGCGCGGCCAGTTCCACAACGGTACAGGCATTTGGTGCGTCGCAGCTCATCGAAAGCTCGGCACTGCGCGGATCGCGAATCGACGTTGCACGGGCGCTGGAGCGCGGCGCTGGTCACACCATCGCTCAGGTTCGAAATGATCTGGTGGCGCTCACCCGGCTGGGCGCCTTTGAGGCGTTGTTGAGGCAGGAAGAGGCCGATGCAGCCGCTGAAGCGCTGAGGCTCCTCGATCAGGTGCGCGAGCGGGTTCGGGTCCGGGTCGATAGTGGCGAAGCGCCTCGCTACGAGTTGATCAAGGCCGATGCCGAGATCATCACGGCGCGGCAGCGTCGCGACGCTGCTCGATCTGAACCGCCTCGCCGGTGGCGCATTGCCAGAGCGTTGGCGGCTGGCAGCGGCGCTCGACGAAGCGGGGCCGCCGCTGGTGCTCGATGCGCTGATTCGTGAAGCGCTTGAACGAAGTCCCGACCTCGCTCAGCTGCAGGCCGACATCGATCGGGCGCGCGCGCAGTTGCAGGGCGCGCAGGCCAGCCGCTGGCCCGGGTTTGAATTACGGGTCGATCACTCGCGTGAGCCCGATGTGGTTCAGAACCGGATCGGCGTCAACGTGGCGGTACCTCTGCTCGATAACCGGTCGAGCGTTATTGAACAGGCCAGCATCGACCTGACCCGGGCTCAGCGGCTGCTGGAAGGCCGCCGTGCCGAGTTGCGCCAGCAGATCCTGCTTGGCTGGAAGTCGCTTGAGATGGCGGCGGGCGCCGTTGATGCGCTCAGCCGGGGCGCAGTTCGCGAGGCCGAGGCGGCGTTGCGGGTGGCCGAGGCCGCTTACCGATTCGGTGAGCGCGGAATTCTCGAAGTGCTCGATGCGCAGCGCGTGCTCCGATCGGTACGCGCTGATGTGCTGCAGGCGCGCTTTCAGGTGCAGGCCGCGCGTGTGGGGCTCGAGCAGTTGGCGGCCCGGTACATCGATCGCTGACCGAGCGCACAATCAGACGACTTGAGGATTCTGATGTTTAGAACTGTTTCGCGTTGGCGGGTAGTCGCGCCCCTGGTGATCGCGTTGACGTTGAGCGGCTGTGGTGATCGTGGCTCCCAGACTGCCTCCAGTACCAAATCCAGCGCGGCTGCGCCATCGTCAGGCGCTGCCGCGCCAGCGGCCGCAGGGACGCGCAAAGCGTCTGACCCCATGGAGGTGAGGGTTCGCCCTGAAATGTCGGCCTACTTCAAGGTGGGCAAGGTGACGCAGGCCGATATTGCGCAAACGGTGGAAGCTGCGGGTCGCATCGAGGCCGACGCCCGTCGCGTTGCGAGAATCGGCGCAGCCGTGTCGGGGCGTGTCACCGAGATTCTGGCCGAGGTGGGTGATACGGTTCGCCGCGGGCAGCCGCTGGCCGAGATCGCCAGTCCCGAACTGACCACCGCCCAGCTGAACTATCTGCGTGCCTACTCAGCAAGCACCCAGGCCGAACGCGCGGTGGATCGTGCACGGCAACTGCTTCAGGCCGATGTGATCGGCTCGGCCGAGCTGCAGCGCCGCGAGTCCGAGCTTACGATTGCGCGGGCTGAGCTTCGCGCGGCGGGCGATCAGCTTTCGCTGATCGGAATGAGCGAAGAGCAGCTGTCTGCACTTCGAACCAGCGGAACATTGAACGCACGTCTGCTGATCTCCTCGTCGCTCGCGGGCGTCATCCTGGAGCGTAAGCTCAGCACGGGTCAGGTTGCGCAGCCTGGCGATTCATTGTTCACGGTGGCCGATCTCAGCAGCGTCTGGGTGGTGGGTTCGCTGCCCGAGCAGGTGGCAAGGCAGGTCAAGCCCGGGCAGACAGTTGAGATGGATGTTGCCGCGCTGCGCGGTCGCAAGCTGACCGGGCAGGTGATCCATGTCGGCGATCTGGTCTCGGCGGAAACCCGTACGATCGAGTTTCGCACCGAGGTCGTCAACCCCAAGCGAGAGTTGAAGCCGCTGATGATGGTGTCAATGCGGGTGCTGGGCGAGCCGCAGCGACAGCTCGCGATTCCCATCGAAGCCGTGGTTCGTGAAAACGATCGCGATCATGTATTCATCCGCCTGGGGCCGGATCGATTCCGGCTCACTGCGGTTGAGTTGGCGCCGGCTGTGGGAATGCTCCGACCGGTTCGGCGCGGACTGCAGGAGGGCGCCGAGATCGCGGTGTCGGGAGCCTTTCACCTGAATAACGAACGCAGGCGCGCCGAGCTGGAGTAAGTGCCATGATCGCGAGCCTGATTCGCGCTGCGCTGGGCCAGCGCCTGATCGTCATTGTTCTTTCGCTGGTGCTGGTGGCGTTCGGCATCCGCGCTGCGATGCGCCTGTCGGTCGACGCGTTTCCCGATGTCACGAATGTCCAGGTTCAGATTGCCACCGAGGCGGCGGGCCGGTCACCAGAGGAAATCGAGCGGTTCGTCACGGTTCCGCTCGAGATTGCGATGACGGGTCTGCCCGGTCTGGTGGAGATGCGCTCGCTGAACAAAAGCGGGCTGTCGATCATCACACTGGTGTTCACCGATCAGACGGATGTCTACTTCGCCAGGCAGATGGTGACCGAGCGACTGATCGAAGTGACGCCGCGAATGCCCGCCGGCATCGTGCCAATACTGGGGCCGGTGTCCACCGGCTTGGGCGAGGTCTATCAGTACACACTCGAGCATCCCGACGACGGTCAGCGTGCGCTGTCCGAGCAGGAGCTTGCCGAGCGACGCCTGGTGCAGGACTGGGTGGTGCGGCCGCTGCTTCGCTCCATTCCTGGCGTGGCCGAAATAATTCACAGGGCGGATTCGGTTCGCCAGTATCAGGTGCAGGTCGACCCGGGCCGCCTGTTTCATTTCCGGATATCGGTTCAGCAGGTGGTTCAGGCGATCTCAGCGAACAATGCCAATTCAAGCGGCGGCATTTTGCCGCGTGCCTCAGAGCAGTTCCTGATTCAGGGGGTGGGACTGATCCGCACCGTCGATGACATTGCGAACATCGTCATCCGCGAAGAAGCCGGGGTTCCAGTGTTTGTGCGTGATGTGGCAAGCGTCAGCATTGGCTCGGAGGTGCGGCAGGGCGCGATCATCAAAGGCGGATACACCGAGGCGGTTGCCGGAATCGTGCTGATGATCCGGGGCGGCAACGCGAAGCAGATCGTCGGTCGCATCAAGGATCGCGTGGACGAAATCAACTCAAAGGGCATGCTGCCAGGGGGCCTCAAGATTGTTCCCTTTTACGATCGCACCGACCTGGTGGATGCGGCGCTCTGGACTGTGGGTAGGGTTCTGCTGGAAGGCATCGCGCTGGTGATCGTGATCCTGTTTGTGTTCCTGGGTGATGTGCGGTCCAGTCTGATCGTGGTGGCGACGCTGATCATTGCGCCGCTCACCACCTTCATCGTCATGAATCACTACGGCATCTCCGCCAACCTGATGTCCTTGGGCGGGCTTGCCATTGCCATTGGATTGATGGTCGATGCCACGGTGGTGGTGGTTGAAAACGTTTACCTGAAGCTTGGCGAGTACGTGCCTGGCGGCAAGTCGCGACGGCGCATCGTGTTTGACGCCACCAGCGAGGTGGCCACCCCCACCATCTTCGGAATCGCCATCATCATTCTGGTGTTCCTGCCGCTGATGACGCTGCAGGGCATTGAGGGCAGGATGTTTGCACCGCTTGCGCTCACCATAGCGATTGCGCTGGCTGTGTCGCTCATCGTGTCGCTGGTGCTGTCGCCGGTTCTGTGCTCGTTGTTCCTCAAGGGCGGCGGCGACCATGAAACCTGGCTCATCGCCTTTCTCAAGCGCGGCTACACCGGTCTGCTTGATGGCGCACTGAAACTGCCATGGCTCACCATCGGGGCAGCCTTCCTGCTGCTTGCAGGGTCGCTGGCGCTCTTTCCATTTCTCGGCAAGTCGTTCATGCCGATCATGAAAGAAGGCGCGCTCACGCCGCAGATCAACCGGGTAGCCAGTATCTCGCTTGATGAATCGCTTCGCATCGAAATGGATGCGATGAAGCGGATCGCATCGGTGCCCGGTGTGAAGATGGTGGTGTCCAAACTCGGGCGCGGAGAGTCGCCGGCGGATCCAGCAGGCCCGAATGAATCGGATCCCATCGTGTTGATCGACACTAAATCGGGACGCACGCAGGACGAGATCGACGAAGACATCCGGCAACGACTATCCACCATCCCCGGTGTCCAGATCGTGTTGTCGCAACCGATCGCAGAGCGAGTCGACGAGATGGTTACCGGCGTTCGCTCACAGCTTGCAATCAAAGTGTTCGGCAGCGAGATCTCGGAACTACGCAGAATTTCCGAGGCGGTGGCCCGAATCCTGCGGTCTGTCCCGGGCGCTCAGGACATCCGAATTGAACGGCTCTCGGGCCAGCAGTCGCTGCGAATCGAAATCGATCGGTTTGCGATCGCACGCTATGGTCTGAATGTCGCAGATATTCACGACATCATCGAAACCGCGATCGGGGGCCGGGAGGTCACTTCGTTGTATGAGGGTGAGCGTCGCTTCGCAGTCACGGTTCGTTTCCCCGCTGAACGACGCAATTCAATCGAGGCGATCTCTGCGATCAAAGTGCGCAGCCACGATGGCAGCGAGGTACCGCTTTCCGCGCTCGCCAGAATTCAACTGGTGGATGGCCCGGCCCAACTGTCCCGCGAAAGCGCCAAACGAAGGGTGGTGGTCGGGGCCGACGTGACCGGGCGTGACCTGGCGGGCTTTGTTGATGAGGTGCGCCAGCGACTCGAGGCGGAAATTCGCCTGCCCGAAGGCTACTACTTCGATTTTGGCGGCCAGTTTGAAAACATGGAGCGCGCGATGGAGCGGTTGTCGGTGATCGTTCCGATCACCATTGCCGCCATCTTCCTCCTGCTGTT
>Ga0194119_10006458_pt1 | contig 16970 bp, 18 predicted proteins | sample TA2MahC100mmetaG_FD_148620 | JGI IMG/M metagenome (GOLD analysis project Ga0194119, IMG submission 148620) | Freshwater microbial communities from Lake Tanganyika, Tanzania - TA2015018 Mahale Deep Cast 100m | ecosystem: Environmental > Aquatic > Freshwater > Lake | place: Tanzania: Lake...
CAGATCAAAGGAATAGCCGCGAGACATGCTGCGCCTCCCAAATCAGAGCCATACGCAGACTCCCGCATTCCCAGCCCGATGGGAATCCCAAAACCAGACCGATTCACATCAACTGGGGAGCGCTCTAGTGGGCTGGCCCCATCCTGGCCTTGCTCTCGCGGCAACGCACAGCGGCTCATAAAGCGTCATCGGGAGGCGAATTTGGCGAGCAGTCCAAACCAAGAAGTCCCCACAGACATCACGCACGAAAAACTCAGCCGCGAAGAGTTGCTCGCGCTCCTGCGCGATGTGACCCAGCAGCGCGATAATTTGCTTTCCCAATATGAGGCGATGGCCGTGCAAGTCGACGAGTCGGTCAGAGAGATCGCCGCCGATGCGCTGGACGCACAGCAAAGCGAAAAGAAGGCCGAGGCGAGCGAGCGCCACGCGGCGCAGGAGGCGACGCACGCCATGGAGCTTTCGCGCCAACTTGACGACGAGCGCCGTAAACGCGCCGAAATCACGGCTGAGTTTGCTCGTTTTCGCGATGCGATCGAGCATGCGCCGGTTGAAGACCCGTGGGGCGTGTTGTGGCGCGCGGCATCGCAGATCGTCAGCGACTGGATCGGCTGGGCGCGCGCGAAAATCCCGCCGGACAGCGCGTTCCTGCCATGGTTCGACCGAGCGATTGCCTTGTTGAAAACCGTCGGACGCTTGGCGATTCGCGGCGGCAAAGCCCTCTTCGAATGGGCGACGCCGCGCATCATCGAATTATGGCGGAAGCTGAAGAGCGAAGCGCGGCGTCAGTAAGCAGCGCTTGGTGCGGCGCGCGGTTTCTCGAAGAGGATGATTTTTGAATCGGCGCGGGCGTCATAACGCCCGCGCCGCGCCTCATTGAGCGTTCGGCTTCGCCGTCGCGTCCTTGATGCATTTCTTGGCGAAGCTCGCCTTGGCGGCGCCGGCCAATTTCTTCTCGGCGGCGGCGGCTTCGCACGAGGCGGCGGCGGCGTCCCTCTCGCACTTCTTCATGAAGCTGTTCAGCGCGGAGCCGTGCAGCTTCTTTTCGGTCGCGCGAGATGCGCAGTCCGGAGCCGCCGGCGCTTGCGCGAATGCGGTGGCGGAACACGAAACGCAGGCGGCGAAGATCAAATAGGCGAATGTCGATCTCAACATGTCGTTTCCCCTCAAAAGGCGCGCCGTCACGACTAAAAGAGCCAAAGCAGCGCGACCAGCGAAGCCATGCCAATGGCGTCAAACACTATGCCCTCCCAAGTCGGCCCAATCCATGTTCCCAGCGTGAGAAGGCCAACGCCAGCGACGAGAGCGATAAACGATCCCCGGATTCCGCGGCGCGTCGGCGGTTCGGCCATGACGTCGTCTCCATCGTTGCAAGATGGCGATAGGCGGCCTCCCAATGTCGCTGTCGTCAGTCCGCGGACGCCTCCATTGTGCGAGAAACCGGGATCTTGATCGGATCGGCGATCAAAATCGCCCGCCGGCGCGAGGACTATCAGCTGGCGCAGTATTACCTTGGCGCGGGTCTCGACGGGTCAAGGACCTCGAAGCGGCGCGAGCCTGCGCCAAAGCTTGTCCGCGGCGCGCCACAATTGCCATTGAGTGAGGAAGGGAGCCGCTGATCCGGTCGGGACTAGACGTCGCTTGGGCCTGATGGCGTGGAGCGACGCCTCGTCGTCGCTTTCCGGCCTCATTGCTGGACGAAATTGCCCCCTGAAAGCAGAATTCGCGGTCTGGATTTCGCGCGCAAGTCATACGCCGACGGCGCTCCTTTAGTATTTATACGAGAGGCTTGCCGACACGGTCCTTGGTTCGCCGTGGTAGAGGGCGCCGTTTGAGGTCCAGTTTGATTGGTTGGTGAGATTGGCGGCGTTGAGTTCGAATCTGAGATTGTCGGTGATGCTGTAGGCGAGCGAGGCGCCGAGCATCTGCTGGGGCGCGAGGGTGAAGCCGTAGGTGTTAGGCAGCGTCGCTTCGAGGCGGCTGGCGTAATAATAGCTGAAGCCGAGTTCGAGCCCTTTGAGGTCGCCCGTGTCGAATGTGTAATTGGCGGAAAAATTATAGACGCGCCGCGGCGCGCCGAGAAGATCGCTGCCCTTCTGCGAGGGGACGTTGTCGTCCTTCGACACCAGCGCATGCAGGAAGGTGGCGACGGCGTTGATCTTGAGGTTCGGCAGAATCTCGCCGCCGAGATTGACTTCGATCCCATGGCTGTGCTGCTGGCCGGTGACGACGGAAAAGAAGCCGCTCGGATTGGCCGGATTGGGGATCGCGACATTGTCGCGGGTGACGTCGAAGAGACCGACTTCGAAGCTCATCTTGCGGTCGAGAAATTCGCGCCTGAAGCCCAGTTCATATTGGGTGTCCTGTTGCGGCGGCGGCGCTTCGCCGCTCTGAATGCGCACGCCGGTGTTGGGGATCAGCGATTTGCCATAGGCGGCGAAGAGCTGGGTCTCGTCGTCGGGCCGATAGAGAATGCCGGCGCGCGGCGAAAAATAGCCCTTGGTCCCTTTGCTGAGGCTCGATGTCGGCTCTCCGGCGAGCGCGCCCAAGGGATCGAAGACCCGTTCGCGCTGGGCGAGAAGATCGTAGCGCCCGCCGATCAGAATGCGCCAGTTCTCGTTGAGGTCGATCAGATCCTGGCCATAGGCGGAGCGGCTGATGGCGCGGGCGACGCCATTCGACCAATAGGCCCCGGCGTAGCTCACCCCCGGCGAATAGACGGGCGCGAAAATATTGAGCGGCGCCGCCTCGTAGCGGGCGACGTCATTGTTATAGCCGTAATAGAAGTCCCAATGTTCGAGGCCGAGAAAGACGGCATGGGAGAGAAAGCCGGTATCGAAACGCCCGTTGAGGCGCAATTGCGCATCGAAGCTGCGGTTGGCGGCGCGGGCGCGCACCGGATTGCCGAAGACCACCGACTGAAAGCCGTCATAGCCCCAGCCGGTGAACCAGCCCCAGCGGCTGGCGGAGAGAAAATAGTCGACGACCGCCTTGACCTTCCAGTCGGCGTTGAAGGCGTGCTCATAGGTGAAGGTGAGATCGTCGAAGAAGGGCGTCTCATGTTCATTCGCCGGCAGGCCGGCGTAGAACTCCTTGGGGACATGCAGAAAAACCGGATCGGCGGGAACGCCGTCGCGCCAGACGAGCCTTGCGCCATTGTGCTCGGCGCGCAGGCTGACGTGGTCGCCATTGTCGGCGACAAAGGCGAGCATCGGCGCGATATCGAAGCTGCGGGTGCGCGTGAAATCGACGAAACTGCCTAAGCTCTGCGCCGAGCCGGTCATGCGAAAGAGCAGGCTCTTCTCGTCATTGAGCGGGGCGTTGACGTCGGCGGTGAACCTTGTGACGGCGAAGCTCGCCTTGGTGGCGACAGCGCGGGCGAAGGTCTCTTGCGTCGGCGCCTTGCGGATGTAATCGGCGGCGCCGCCATAGCCCCCGAGCGCCTTGCCGAACAGCATGGCGCTCGGTCCCTTGTAGAATTCGACGTGATCGACGGTCGAAAGATCGACGTCCTGGGCGGTGAAGCCATGCGAAGCGCCGTCGAAGAGGGTCACCCCGGCCGGAAAGCCGCGCATGACGAAGCTTGGCGAAAAAGCGCTGTTGGCGGCGGGCGCGTTGACATAGACGCCGCTCTGGTCGCGCCCCAGCGTCTGGGCGTTGGGGGCCGATGCGCTGCGCCGTTCGACGGCGCCATGGCGACTATTCTGCCGCTCCTTCTGCTGCCTGTCCTGTTGCTTGCCCTGCCGACTGCTCTCTTCCTTGTCCCGGACCCCGTCCTTATCGCGCGGCTTACCGTCGCTTTGCAGCTTCTCCTCATCCTGGTTTTCCCGCAATTCTTCGGCGCGCGCCGGCGCGGCGCCGACGCATAGGCACAGAAATGCGACGAGCGTCGATCTCATGCCGCGCCGGGCGGCGGTCGCCGCTGGCGCGCGACGCGCGAGCGGACGGGGCGCCGGCGCTGGAGCGCGACTTGCGCCAGCGGCGCGATGAAGCTCGCGCCGCCGCCATCTTCCGCGACGGCGAAGCGGCACATCAGGCCGCCCGCGTCGCCGGCGTCGAACACGTCCAGCACGATAAGCCGAGGCGCGCCGCGTCCATTGAGGCCGCGTTGGCGCAGAAAGGCGATGAGCGCCGGCCGCGGATGCCCCGACAGCGGCAGCGCGCGGCGCAGATTGTGGACGAGACTTCCCCGCTTTTCGCAATCGAAATCCATTCGTCGCTCCATCAATCTCAACAACCCATCCGCATCAAAATCGCGCCAACCTTCGCTCCGCCGGCGCATGTTGCGCCGCCGTCCGCCGAACATGCGCCAGCCGCGCCGAACGCTTCTTCCACCAGATGTAAACCCCGGTCACGGAAAGCATCGCGATCGCGAGACCGAGAACGCAGACGAATATTTTGTAAGGAAGGCCGAAAACGTCAGCCATGTGCAATCCCGAGAGCCACGTCGTGATGGTGTTTCCCAAGCGATCGCCGGTCGGAATGCTGAGGCTGACAAAAGCTCCGGTGGACGCGTCAAAAGCCAGCGAGGTGGCGCCATACTTGTCGGCGATGTCTCGCTCGCTTTGGACTTCATAACGATACAATCCGCGTTCCCTCATGAGCGACAGCCCGAGCGGCCGAATGACCGCGAAGCCATGGATACGCGACTGATAGCCATCAGCGTCTGGCCAATGGCGTCGGCCTTCTCCCAACCCATGGGCTCGGCGCTCGGCGCAGGACGCCTCGAGGCGGGCTGCGCCCACTGCGGCGGCTGGAAATCGGCGATGGCGCTCATCACCGTCGTGTAAACGCTGGGGAGATTCCAGTAGACGCTCGACCAGGCGTAGACGAGGAGCATCGCCCACAGCCATAGGCCTGCTGCACGATGAAGATCGAAAGTGGCGCGGTAGAACGAGCCGGAAAACTTCACGAGCCATGCCGGCTTCCAGCGCGAGAGAAAGCCCTTGCGCGACCTTTCGCTCGGCGCCGGCAGCGTCACATAAAAGCCGACGAAGCAGTCAATCGTCCAAACGAGCGCAACAAAGCCTAAAATCCAGACGCCCAACTCTCCGAGCGCCAGTGAGTAATGCAGCGTGTAAATGAAAGGCATCACCATAGCGCGCGACGTAGGCAGCGCGCCCCAGTTGACCCGGCCCAATTCTTGACCGGTGACGACGTCAAGATAAATTCTGCTGAAATCGAGGTCCGTCGCTCCGGGAGCGGCCTCCATTTCAATCATCGCGGCGCCTGTGTAACCAATGAACACGGTGGTCGTGCGCGCGTTTGGCGCGAGCTCTTCGGCGCGCTGCGCCAGCGCCCCCAGCGACATCTCCTTCCCCGGATGCGGACCAGGAAAAAGCTCCGGCGTAAGCCACGCATTCAGTTCCGGGTAGAACGCCAAGAGACTGCCGGTGACGCCGACGATGATCAGGAAACCTGCCATCGCCAGCCCAGCCCACCGATGCAGCCACACCCAGAACCAGCGCGCCATTGCTAAAACTCCACTCTCAGCGTGCCAATCGCGACGAACGGCGGCGCTGGGAGCACGTTCATGCGAGGCGCCCAATTGTTGAAAAAAATGTCGTTGCCGGTGTAGTAGCGCGTATTGGTGATGTTATCGAGATTGAGTTGCGCTGTAAGCTTGTAACCCTCAAGCAGGGTGGTGTAGCTCGCAAAGGCGTCGAGCCGCACCCAACTCGGCAACAGGAAGGTGTTTTGAATATCTCCCCAGACACGCGTCGCGCCGGAGAGGCCGCCGCCCAATCGAAACCCAAGCCCGTTCTCGCCAAAGTCGTAGGTGGCGAATAGCTTGCCGGAATGGCGGGGAACATTGTCGAGGTGATTGTAGAGAAGGCCACTGCCGAATGGGTCGAGTGGATTTTTGGGATTATCGGCGATGACCTTCGCATCGGTGTAGGCATAATTCGCCATGACGCTCAGCCGGTCCGTCACCCTGCCGAGAACGTCCAGTTCGGCGCCGCGGCTTCTCTGCAAGCCAGCGACGCGCCGGTCGGCCGGATCGGGCGTGGCGAAATCGAGCGTCGTCACGTTGGACTTGGTAATTTGATAAAACGCGATCGCCACGGAGAGATCGGTCAGCAACTGCGCCTTTACGCCCACCTCCCACTGCATGCCTCTTTGCGCGGGGAATGGATCGCCATAGGCCGAACGCCCGTTGTTCGCTCCAAACGAGCGGGAGTAGCTGGCGTGAACGCTCACCTCGGGGGTCACATCGTAAGTCACGCCGACCCTCGGGCTCCATCCCTTGTCGACAAAGGTTGGCGCTCTCAGCCTCGCCGCGATGGCGGCGAGCTTCGTCGAATCATAAAGCGGCATCCCGTTTTCGTCATAGTTTTCGAAACTGTCGCCATTGGTCACGTCGGCGATGTCGTAACGCACGCCCGCGAGGATGTGCGCGCGATCGTCAAGGAAGGTCATGAAATCCTGAACATACATCCCCTTCTGACGCGCCAGGAATGACGAATGTCCATTGAACCCGCTGCCGAGGAAGCCTTCCTGAAAACCCGCCGGCGGAACGGTTCCATAAATCGGATAAAAGATGTTGATCGGATAGTTTCCCGCCCCAATTGAATAGTAGTAGTCATAATATCTGTGCAGATAGTCGAGGCCGAACAGAAATTCATGTTTGGCGCCGAAGGTGGTGAACTTGCCTTCGAGATTGATATTCGTCGAATAGGTATCGCCCAACAAATTTTGCGAAGTGGTGCTGCGATTCAGCGTCATGAGATCGGGCTGCAGCGAGATGGGCACGATCTGCCGGGCATTGAACCAGGTGCTGCCGTATAGGAATCGATTGACGATCCGCCAGTCCTCATCGAGGTTTTGCCGAAAATAATAGCTGCCGATAAACTGCGCGGTGCGGTCTCTTGGGTCGTTCGGCTCGTTAAAGGTGCGTCGGATCGGAATTGGCGCAGGCGCCGCGCCGACGACGGGAACGCCGGAAAATTCATGCACCGTATTGCCGAGATATTGCAGATCGGCGGTAAATTCCGTCCATGAGGAAGGCTGGTAAGTTACGACCGGCGCAACAAGAATGCGGCTGCCATTCGCAAACGGCAGAAAAGAGTCGCTGTCCTGATAGGCGCCGCTCAATCGCCAAGCGACCCCCTGCGCCTGCTTCACCGGCGCCGAGAAATCCCATTGCGTTCGATAGTGATTGAACGAACCTATTTGCTGGTCGACGACATAGCGCTCCTCGAAAAGCGGCTGCTTCGTGACGAGGTTGATGACTCCGCCCGGCTCCGCGCGTCCGTAAAGAACGGAGGCCGGACCCTTCAGAACCTCGACGCGTTCGATATTGGCCATATCGTTCATGCCGGCGTAGCTGTCGCCCGGCAACGCGAGGCTGTTCCGATAGACGTCGAAACTGGTAAACCCGCGAATCTTGTAAACATAGCCGCCGCGGTTATTGCTGTTCGACCGCACGCTGGAAACGTTTTCCAAAGCTTCCTGCAAGCGTGTGACCGCCTGATCGCGAATAACCTGCTTGGGAACGACAACGATGGACGCAGGCGTCTCCTTGAGCGGAATGTTCATCTTCATCGCTGTCGTGGCGCTGCGCACGACGTAGCCCTCGGCCGGCGTTTTCGGTTCAGTTGAACTTCCCGTCGGGCCTCCTGTTGACTCAGGCGCGCTTGAATCTGCCGGCCCCGGACTGGACGGTCCCGCAGCGGGCCGCCTCGGATGCGTTCCGCCTATGTCGATGGTGGGCAGCGACTGCTGTGCGAGGGCCGTCGTGGTGGTAAGCGAGAGCGTGAGGGCGCCGGCGGAAACGCCGCGCATGACGAGCGAACGACGCATTGGAGGTCTCCTGGCGCGGCGTCCTACGCGCGCGCGAGCAAGGCGGAGCTAAGCAAATCGGGGGATCTGCCCCGAGGCGATCTTGGAATCTTCAGCAAGCGCTCGGCGGCGCCTGCGAAGACCACGAGCTTGCCCAGCCGATCGGCGGCCTCGCCAATGAGCGGACGACATATCGCGCACTCGAAGGCTGCGGCGATATCGGCGCCATCGCATTGGCCGCAAGCGACCGCCCAGGCGCCGACGGCGCATCCAGGGCATGCGCGCCACATAGGGCGCAGCACTGCGCCTGGACCAACTTCTTGACCGGCGTAGGCGTCTCGCCCCCTGCATCGATGCTGCAGGTTGCGCTGAGCAGCGCAGCGACTATCGGGGCCTCATCCGACGGATGTCTCGCGCCGGAGTGGGAGCCGGCTGCAGCGAACCCTTGGAATACGAGCAGAGTCAGGAGGCAAAATGCGAGCGCGCAGGCCAACAGCGATTGGCGACGCTCTCCTCTCTCTCTCTCGGCTCGACATATCATCAGTCTCGTCCTTCGCCGCAGCTTGCTTTCTCGGCGAGCCCAGCGAGGTTCGCGATGCGCCAACCGGGAGATTGGCGATTATTTCGCATTGAGAGGTAGATGCGAAGAGTCTCGCGAAAGTTACGTGGCGGCGGAGAAGGAAAGAATGTAGTCGGTGTGGCAATGGCGCCACAGTCACCGTTTTGTGCCTGATGAAGCGAAGCAAGACGATCTTGCAAATGTTCGGCGCTTCAGTTCACATGCCACTCACCGAGGATCAATGGGAGCGGCGCCCATGCGGATTCTGCTTGTGGAGGATAACAATGAACTCGCTTCTCGCCTGGCCAGGCGAATCAGGAGCGCAGGCTTTGTCGTCGATCACTTGGACACAGTCGAGAGCGCGGCTCTTGCCATCGCCGGCTGCCCTTATGCCGTCGCCCTGCTGGACCGGCGGCTACCTGACGGCGACGGACTGCGATTGATCCCGCATATTCGTGAGAAGCAGCCGGGCATTCGCATCCTGATGCTCACCGCGCTCGACGCCGTCGACGATAGAATTGAAGGTCTCGACGCAGGCGCCGATGATTATCTGACCAAGCCGTTCAATCTTGATGAGATGATGGCGCGCATTCGAGCCAGTCTGAGAAGGCCGGGCGGCGACCGCGCTCCCCCTGTGGTCCTCGGCAGCCTGTCATTTGATTTTGATGCGCGCGCCGTCACGGTTTCGGAACGGCCTGTGGTGTTATTGCGCCGAGAACTCAAATTGCTGGAAGCGCTCTTGAGGCGGGCAGGCCGGATCGTGCCACGAGAGGCGCTTGTCGACGCCGTCTACGGCTTCGAGGATGACGTGCAGCCACATGCATTGACGACTCTCGCCTCGCGCTTGCGCGCGCGACTGCAGGAGCTTGATGCAGGCGTAGAACTGCACGCAGTGCGCGGCGTCGGCTACATGATCGCCAAAGACAAGCCCAAGAAAAGCATGTGACGTCTGATTCCTCGCTCGCGCGCCGCGTCGTCGGCCATCTCTTCGCCGCGCAGCTCTTTGCTTTTCTGCTTGGCGCCGCGCTCACAATGGGTCTGGAACTGGCCAAGGTCGCCTATTTTAGAACCTCGCTCGACGAATTCGCGACCTATCGCGTCAGCAATCTTGTCATCAGATCACTGGCGAAGAGAGAAGACGGAACCATCCGCATCACCCCAGTCCCTGCGCTCGTCTCTGAACTCGAACGCGCCCCGCAACTGAAATTTGCCGTCTTCGACGAAGCGCGTAAGCCGCTCGTTGGATCATCTCCTGAGCTTGTTTCGACTCTGATCAAGACGGGCGTCATCCAGATCACCGCCGCCCATTTGCATTTTAATCTTCCAGAAGACCATGAGACGAACCCGCTCGGCTATATGGAACGGCGATGGACGCCTTTCGGGTGGTTGCACGTCGCCATCTACCGTCAGAAATTTAGATGGGACGACGTTTTCGGATATGTGATCGACGCAATCGCGTGGATGGCGGTCTATCTCGTCGCGATCGTTTTCCTGTCGGCGGCCGCCGCATGGTTTGCGGTGCGCAGGGGGTTGTTGCCGCTGCGCGCCGCCGCGCGCCAGGTAGAGAACATTGATCTCGCTACGCTCGATCAAACCATCGTGGCCAGGGACGCGCCCCTGGAGATCAGGCCATTCGTTACCGCCATCAACGCCGCGCTCGCGCGCCTGAACGCAAGCGCGGCGCGCATGCGGCGCTATACCGCCAACGCCGCGCATGAACTGCGCACGCCGCTTGCGATTATGCGCGCACGCCTCGAAGATGCGGAGGAGCCAACTTTCAAGAGTGACCTGCTGCGTGACGCGAGTCACTTGCAGGCCATCGTTGAACAAATGCTGATCGCCGCACGATTGGCCGAACGTCAGGCCACTCGGGATCAGCAGGTCGATCTCGTCGCCACAATCCGGCAAATTGTCGCCGACTACACGCCTCTCGTGATCGAATGCGAACGAAACATCGAACTCGACGCCGGCTCGACGTTGGTCGTTGCGCGCGGCAACCAGCGGGCGATCGAATGCGTCGTCGGCAATCTCATCGACAACGCTCTTCGCATGGAGCCCGTCGGAGGAACGGTAATCGTTCGGATCGCCGATGATGCGATGGTCGAGGTCGTAGACCATGGCGAAGGCGTGGACCCTGTCGATCGCGAAATGATCTTTGAGCCATTTTGGCGCAAGAACGAGGCGACTCCCGGCACGGGACTAGGGCTCGCCATTTCAAAGGAGCTCATGGACAGGCAAGGCGGCCGCATATGGGTCGAGGAAACGCCCGGCGGCGGCGCGACTTTCAAACTATGGTTTCGTGCCGAGACATCGGAGACGCACGCGAATCTGAACGACGAGCGTTCCTCCTTGCGCAGGAACGCGCGATCGTAGGCGGCAATTTCCTTCTCTGGTTTTATCTAGCCGATGTTGTTTCGGTCGTGACGGCATGGACGCCATCGCCGGTTAGGCGATCATCAAAAGCCTGAACGAGAGAGAGCGCCCGGATCGCGCATGAATCGTTACGGCTCACAAATGCCCGCTTTTCCGATCTCCCGAATGAACGAACATAACCGCCGTCCGCGCGGTTCGATTGACCGACTCCGGATTTTGGCGCGTCGATCTGGACGAGAGAATTTTCGCATTGATCGTCGAACCGAGACGCTGGGGATCATCGCACCTAATCTCGACGCCTATGGCGCAATGGTGAAAGCGATGCGGCAAAGCCCCGCCTTGCGGCTCACGCCCCAAGAAAATGGCCGCAAGGATCGCGGCGGCGGGCGGAAGCGCGCGCGTCGAAGACCGGAGCGCCATCGTGCGGGCGCGCGAGACGCTCAACACAGCGACCGAGAAATTGGAAAGACTCGCCCTCGATGTCGCCAGCACAGACGAACAGCGCCTCCGTTTTCTCTTCGCGGTCGTCGCTGGAGTGCTCGCCGGCGTCCTGCTCTGGTCGTTCCTGCTCGACGCCATTGCGCGCGCCTTAGGCGAATAGCTAAACTGGGACCAGTTTCTCGATATCATTAAAAAATTCATTGAATATATGTAGTTAATATACAAAAGTGGCGGAGAGGGAGGGATTCGAACCCCCGATACAGTTGCCCGTATGCCGCATTTCGAGTGCGGTGCTTTCAACCACTCAGCCACCTCTCCGCGGCCATGGGCCGCCGCAAATAGCATGCGCCGGAAGCGGGGATCAAGTCGACGGCTGCTCTTCTCGCGAGGCTTTGATCGGCGCGTCGGCCGGGTTGCGAAAAAAATCTGACCCTTGGTGCGGTCTTAATCGTCAGACCTATCCACCGAAAAATATATACACAGATTGACGGGCGATAAAACGCCTGTCACGCTGGCGTCATGGGCGCGACTCGCATTTTCAAGTCCGGCAATAGTCTGGCGGTGAGAATTCCGCGCGGAATCGCTTTCGCCGAGGGCGCCGAGGTCGTGGTTCGGCGCCAAGGCGAAAGCCTCGTTGTGACGCCCTTGCGGCTCGACATGGCGGACCTCATCGCGCGGCTGAAAGCCGCGCCGCCTGCGGTCCCGGTGGCGCGTCCCGAGTTCAAGCCGCCCAAGCGCCTGTTCGAGCCGCGTTAGCGTCATGGCCCGCTATCTCCTCGACACTAATGTCGTCATGGCCGCGGCGCTCGGTCTCCCCGGCGTGCTCGATCGGCTGTCGGCGCTCGAGATCGGCGATGTGGCGATTTCGGCGATCAGCCTCGCCGAGACGCTGGCCGGCGCAGCGGCGGCCGAAAATCACGAACGACTCGGCGAGTACATCGCGCTTATCGCCGATAATATCGACGTGCTGCCCTTTGATCGCGGCGCGGCGGACGCCTATGGGGCGCTGTTACGCAAAGTGGACGCGAAACGCCGCCGGACGCTCGACCGGATGATCGCCGCGCAGGCGCTGGCCCTCGGCCTGACGCTGGTCGCCGCGAACACCGAGGATTTCGACGACATCCCCGGCCTGACTGTTGAGAAATGGGCGTGACTAGTCGACGTCCTCAACCTGCTCCGGTCCGCCCCCGTATATACGCTGCGCCAGAGAGGCCTGCATGAAATCGTCGAGTTCGCCGTCGAGAACGTCCGAGGGCGTCCCCGAGGTGAAGCCGGTCCGCAAATCCTTCACCAGCTGATAGGGCTGCAGCACATAGCTGCGGATCTGATGGCCCCAGCCGATCTCGGTCTTCGAGGCCGCCGCCTTACTGGCCTCGGCCTCACGCTTTTCGAGTTCGAGCTCGTAAAGCCTGGCGCGAAGCATGTTCCAAGCGGTGGCGCGGTTCTTGTGCTGCGATCGCTCCGCCTGACAGGCGACGACGATGCCGGTGGGCAGATGGGTGATGCGGATGGCGGAGTCGGTGGTGTTGACGTGCTGGCCGCCGGCGCCTGATGATCTATACGTGTCTATACGACAATCCGATTCATTGATGTTCACCTCAATCTTGTCGTCGACTACCGGATAGACCCAGACCGAGGCGAAGCTGGTATGGCGCCGCGCGTTCGAATCGAAGGGCGAGATGCGCACCAGCCGATGCACGCCCGATTCGGTCTTCGCCCAGCCATGAGCGTTGTGGCCCTTGACGAGAATCGTGCCGGATTTGATGCCGGCCTCTTCGCCCGGCGTCTCCTCGATCACCTCGACCTTGAATTTATGGCGCTCGCCCCAGCGGGCGTACATGCGAAAGAGCATGCGCGCCCAATCCTGGCTTTCTGTGCCGCCGGCGCCGGAATGAACCTCGATGAAAGTGTCATTGGCGTCGGCTTCGCCGGAAAACAGCGCCTCGATCTGGCGGGCGCGGGCCTGCTTCAACACGCCTTTGAGCGCGTCGACGCCTTCCTTTTCCGTCGCCGCGTCGCCCTCCGACTCGCCAAGCTCGACAAGCGTCAGCGCGTCGTCGAGTTCGCGCACAAGGTTAGAGAGAGCGCCCATTTGCTCTTCGAGCTGGGTGCGCTCGCGCATCAGTTTCTGCGCGGCCTCGGGATCATTCCAGAGCGCGGGGTCTTCCGCGCGGACGTTCAGTTCGGCGAGGCGCCGCTGCGAGGCGTCGACGTCAAAGATGCCTCCTCAGCAGTCCGATGGACTGCTCAATGTCGGTTTTGAGCGCAAGCGGTTCGGCGCGCATTCTCTTCCTTCCGGGCCATGCTTCCGGGCTAAGGCCCTCTTGATTTGGCGCGGAACTTAGGGGCGGCGGCGGAACGTGTCAAAGCCCTCCGCTGTCAAATTTTGATGCGATGCGGGCGCAGTTAGTTGTGAGTGACCTGTGATCGACGCGTTGACGGAACTGCGCCGTCGTGCAACCCTTCGTTCACGCAACGTTCTCTTAGCGATGCTAAGGTGTCATTATCTCATGTCCGACCGCGATGAACCCGCAGCCGATCTTCTAGCTCTTGCCGGCTCACGTCGTTTCTCCACCGTTCTTGCAGACCCCCCATGGCGGTTTATTAACCGCACCGGAAAAATGGCTCCAGAACATCGGCGTTTGTCGCGCTACGGAACGATGACCGTAGAAGAAATCGCCGGATTGCCAGTGAGAAAAATCGTCAATCCGACCGCTCATTTATATCTTTGGGTTCCCAACGCGATGCTTCCGGAAGGTCTCCAGGTTCTGAGCGCCTGGGGCTTCCATTACAAGTCGAACATCGTCTGGCATAAGCTTCGAAAAGATGGCGGCTCTGACGGTCGAGGCGTCGGCTTTTATTTTCGAAACGTAACAGAGTTGCTGCTCTTCGGCGTGCGCGGCAAAAATGCCAGAACGCTTTCACCAGGACGAACGCAGGTCAATTACATTGGAACACGGAAGCGCGAACATTCGCGTAAACCTGATGAGCAATATCAATTGATCGAGAATTGCAGTCCCGGTCCGCATTTGGAAATGTTTGCGCGCGGGACTCGGCCCAATTGGGCCGCATGGGGCAATCAAGCGGAGGACGGTTACAAACCTACGTGGGACACCTATGCGCACAATTCGGCATCCGAGCGTCGACTAGTCGCAGCTGAATGATCCGTATCTGGATGTCTTCAAAGAATGTTCGATTCGCTTATCTCCAAGGGTTTTCAGATAGAATTTCACTCGCACGCTCAAGCCATTGACCTGCCCCTGAGAAATTCCTCCAGAAGCGATTAGAGTCCGGCCCATTGAGGACGGACACGATGAAGAAGAAGCGGTTCACGGAAGAGCAGATCATCGGGATTTTGCGGGAGCAGGAGGCCGGCGCGAAGGCGGCCGATTTGGCTCGCAAATACGCGGTTTCGGAGACGACGCTCTACAACTGGAAAGCCAAGTTTGGCGGCATGGACGTTTCCGAGGCCAAGCGCTTGAAGGCGCTGGAGGATGAGAACGCCCGCTTAAAGAAGCTGTTGGCCGATCAGATGCTCGACGCCGCGGCGCTGCGGGAGCTCTTGTCAAAAAAATGGTAGGGCCCGCCGTCAAGCGCGAAGCCGTCGCGCACCTTCGGGCCGTGATGGGCCTGTCGGAACGTCGGGCCTGCCAAATCGTCGAGGTGGATCGCAAGACCGTTCGCTATTCACCACGGCGAGCGACGGACGCAGAGCTTCGCGCCAAGCTGCGCGATCTCGCCAACGCTCGCCGGCGCTTTGGCTATCGGCGGCTGTTCGTTCTGCTGCGGCAGGGGGGCGAGCGATCTGGCAGGAACCGCATCTACAGGCTTTATCGCGAGGAAGGGCTGACGGTGAGGAAGCGCCGCGCTCGCCGCCGCGCCGTGGGGACGCGGACGCCGATCCTGATCGAGGCGAAGCCGAACGCGCGCTGGTCGCTGGACTTCGTGCACGACCAGTTCGCCTGCGGGCGGCGGTTCCGCATCCTCAATGTCGTCGACGACGTGACACGCGAATGCCTGGCCGCGATTCCGGACACGTCGATCTCGGGCAAGCGCGTCGCGCGCGAGCTGACGACGCTGATCGCAAGGCGCGGCAGGCCGGGCATGATCGTCTCCGACCACGGGACGGAGTTCACCTCGAACGCCATCCTGTCGTGGACGAACGAAAACAAGGTCGAGTGGCATTACATCACGCCGGGAAAGCCCATGCAGAACGGCTTCTGCGAGAGCTTCAACGGTCGCATGCGCGACGAACTGCTGAATGAGACGCTGTTCTTTGGGCTCGACCACGCCAAGGCGAAGATTACCGCCTGGGCGAACGACTACAACCACGAACGCCCGCATTCGTCCCTCGGCTACGCGACACCAGCAGAATACGCAGCAAATCTCATCGCAACAGGCGATCGGCTGCGCAACCCCGACCAGCTCCGCCGATCGCCTGTTGCTACATCCGCGCCCTCGGGCGTATCAAACGCCGGGACTCAACTTGCTACTGGATGAAAGTTCAGGGGCAGGTCATCGGGAAGAAATTTTGGAAGTCCAGCTTCAATATAAATGAACTTTCAGTATGTAGACTGGCGTTGAAGGCGATATTTTTCCGCTGAACGTAGGCCGTCGCGGCGGGATGCACGGGAAACTGGTGGAGTTTCGTATCAAGTAGATAACGCTGAAGAATCTTCAAATCACGAGCAGGCTGCGCGATAACCCTTGTCCCTCCATTCCGCTTCGGTATTTCGTAGATTTTGTATCGGCGGGGAGCTGAGGTGATGATGTGCATTAGGCTCCGGACCCATAAAGGTTCTCAACGGCTGGCGTTCGTGATTCATTGCTTCCGACAGGAGGCGGCTCATGATTCGCGATTTGTTTTGGCTGACCGATGCTCAGTTCGCACGGCTGGAAGCGCTCCTGCCGACCGACACACGGGGCAAGCCTCGGGTCGATGATCGAAGAGTGATCAGCGGGATCGTGCATGTGCTCAAATCGGGCGGGCGCTGGATTGATGCGCCTGACGCCTATGGCCCTCGCAAGACGCTTTACAATCGCTTCGTGCGCTGGTCGGCGAAAGGCGTGTGGGTCGATATCTTCCATGCGCTGGCTTCTGCGGGCGGCCCTCCCGCGCAAGTCCTCATCGACAGTTCGGCCGTAAAGGCGCATCGCTGCGCGTCCGGGGCTAAAGGGGGGAGCACAATCAGGCAATCGGCCGCTCGCGCGGCGGACGCACCACGAAAATCCACGCCCTGACCGACGCCGAGTGTCGTCCGATTGCGTTCTTGCTAACGGGCGGACATGTCGCCGACTGCACGGCGGGCGCGCTCTTGCTGAGGCAAATGCCTGCATCTTCGATCCTGCACGCAGACAAAGGATACGACAGCGACGCCATCCGTCGTCAGGTCGAGGATAAAGGCGCGATGCCGAACATCCCGCCAAAGACGAACCGCAGATGGAAGAACTGCTTCTCGCCCTTCCTCTATCGCAACCGCAACGCCATCGAGCGGATGTTCGGGCGGCTGAAGGATTTCCGACGCATTGCAACGAGATATGATCGACTCGCAGCAAACTTCCTCGCAGCCGTCTGCCTTGCCGCGACCGTCAGCTATTGGTTATGAGTCCGGAGCCTAAGTCACGCGAGCTGATCCCCAGTTCGACGCTGAGTTCTTGAAGCAAATCATGGGGCTGAGTCATGACGGCACCCTAGCAGCTTGTCGGACTTAAACACGGCGCGATGGTTCGGTTTAGAATCGGCTCGTTGATTCCCACCGGACCACGAGCGACTGTGGATGTCCAACTTCCGAACGATAGACCGGCAGACCGGATTTTT
>Ga0194119_10006463_pt1 | contig 16961 bp, 13 predicted proteins | sample TA2MahC100mmetaG_FD_148620 | JGI IMG/M metagenome (GOLD analysis project Ga0194119, IMG submission 148620) | Freshwater microbial communities from Lake Tanganyika, Tanzania - TA2015018 Mahale Deep Cast 100m | ecosystem: Environmental > Aquatic > Freshwater > Lake | place: Tanzania: Lake...
GCGCGGCGACGAACAGGTCCCAGTGTGTCAACCACGTGCGCTCCGCGGTCAGTTCGAATGTGCCTGGTACCACGGCTTGCCGTCCGCTGGCGGTGGCCGCCGTCTGGAAGCGTCCCTGCGGAATGACCCAGGTCGCCGCCATGGCCGTGGCCATCAGCAGAAACAGGAGCGTGAGTGTGTGCGGAACCTTGAGTGTCAGCGCCATTGGGTCGTCATGCTATCGCGCCAGTGCCGCATCGACCATCCGCTCAAGCGCCTGTGACCCATCCGCGTGCGCGTCGGCCAGGTGCATGTGCACCACATGCCGGCCGTTCGCACACAGCGCCTCGTAGTCGCCGAGAGCCTGCGCATGTTTGAGCCGGCTGAACGTGTAGTCCTCTCCAGGCACCGGTGTCTTCGTCGCATCAACGGCCGTCAGCAGCAGGAACAGACCGGCGTTGGTGCCACCCTTGTGGAATTGCCCGGTGGAGTGGAGGTATCTCGGTCCGACGCCATACGTCGTCGCCGCTTTGGTGCGGCGGCGAATGGCCGCACGCACACGAGAGACGGCGGACTCTCGACCGGAATCCTGCGGCATGTAGTCGAGGATGGCCACGAAGCCGCCGGCGCGGTTGACCCCATCGGGACGATACGAGCGCCAGAGTACACCGTGCCGCTCGACGAGTGGCGGATCCACCGGTAGCGACTCGCCGCGGGAGAGCAGCGCCTGCGTGCGGGACTTCGCATCGCGCACGTTGGGTTCATCAAACGGATTGACGTTGAGCAGGATGCCGGCGATGGCGGTGGCGAATTCCCACCGGAAGAACTCCGCGCCCAGATGTGCCGGCGTGCTCTGCAGATGCAGCACGGGATGGCCGGCTGCGGCCAGCGTCTGTCGCCGTGCGACGGCCGTCGCATCAGCCAGGTCGGCGACGAGGACAAAGGCGCGGTCGGACCCGTACTCGGCGAGGTCGGAGGTCGCAGGTTCATCCACGATCGGCAGCACACCCGTGCCGAGTTTGCCGGTGCTCTCGGCGACCAGTTGCTCGACCCACAGGCCAAGGGCCGCCATCGAGTCCGGCAGCAGCAACGTGAGTTTGTCGCGGCCGGCGATCGCCTGTGTCGCCATGAATTCGCCGAGCACCACACCGGCATTGTCATCCGCGTCCTCGCCATCAAGTCGGCAGGCACCAACCATCGTGTCCGCCGAGTCGAGCAGCGACGCCGGGTCGATCCCCATCAGTGCGGCCGGCACCAGTCCGAACAACGACAGCGCCGAGAATCGTCCGCCGATGTCGGCGGGATTGATGAACGTGTGTCGATAGCCGTGTGCGTCGGCATGTGCACCGAGCGACGTGTCCGGATCGGTGATCGCAATGAAGTGCCGTCCCGGTGACGTGATACCGGCGTTCGCGACCCACTGACGGAAGTACGCCTCCAGCGCGGTGACCTCGATGGTCGATCCGCTCTTGCTGGCGACAATGAAGAGGGTGGTGGCGGGGGTGAGGGTGTCGGACACCTGTCGAATGGCGCGTTCGTCGGTGGTGTCGAGCACGTGCACGTGTGCGCGCGTGGCTGTGGGCGAGAGCGTCTGGCGCAGGACCTCCGCGCACAACGAACTGCCGCCCATGCCGAGCAGACAGAGTGAAGTGAGGCCGTCAGCCTGTACCTGTTGCGCAACACGCGTGACGTCGTCGAGGTGTGCGCGCATCGCGGCAGGCGCAGTGAGCCAGCCGAGCCGATGGTCGATGGCCCCCCGCACTGCCGGATCGGATGCCACCGTGAACACCGACAAGTCCTTGTTCCAGAGCCTTGTCACCGCCTGGTCGGTCACGACATGCGCTCCAATCGCTGGTTAATCACGAGCATCTTCAGTTCGGTCATTTCCTCGATCGCCCACCGGGGGCCTTCACGGCCCGTGCCGGAGTCCTTGACGCCGCCGTAGGGCAGGGAGTCCATCCGCCAGGTGGGAACATCGTTGATCAACACGCCGCCGACCTCGAGTCGATCGAAGGCGGCCAGTGCAGCGCCGAGATTCTCGGTGAAGATTCCCGCCTGCAGTCCGTAACGCGAATTGTTGACCTCGGCGATCGCCTCTGCCACCTTCGCAAACCGATACAACCCCACGATCGGCGCAAACACCTCGTCGCGGCAGAGCGACGTGTACGCCGGAATGTTGTCCACGACCGTGGGCGCGTACATCGAGGCGGACAGTTTGTGTCCGCCGGTCAGCACCCGGGCGCCGTCCGCGACGGCGTCGCGGACCCATTCGTCGATGCGATCGACGTCGCCGGTGGTGATCATCGGGCCGAGGTCGTTGGCGGGGTCGCGCGGGTCACCCACCTTCAGCGCGGCCACTGCCGCCGTGAGTCTGGCGGCGAACGCGTCGGCGACTGACTCGTGCACGTACACGCGCTGCACGGAGATGCAGCTCTGCCCGGCATAGGTGAAACCGCCGGCCACCACGCGCTGGACGGCGAGGTCGAGGTCAGCCGAGGCGTCAATGATGACGCCCGCGTTCCCGCCCAGTTCAAGGACCACACGTTTGCGGCCGGCTCTGGCCTTCATGTCCCAGCCCACGGCGCCGGACCCGGTGAACGTGAGGAGGCGGAAGCGATCATCGGTGACCAGGCGGTCGGCCGCTCCGCGCGTGAGCGGCAGCACACTGAGTCCGCCTGATGGCACGCCGTGGTCGTGCAGAAGCCGCGCGATGCCGAGGGCCGAGAGCGGCGTTTTGGTGGCGGGTTTGAGCACCACGGGATTGCCGGCGGCGAGCGCCGGAGCCAGCTTGTGCGCCGTGAGCAGGAGCGGGAAGTTGAACGGCGTGATGGCAGCGATGGGACCCAGGGGGACACGCCGCGTGAGGGCCAGCCGCCCGTCCCCGTGCGGCATCATGTCGGCCGGCAGCACCTCGCCGCCGATGTGGGCGACTTCGTCGGCGGCCGTGTCGAACGTGAACGCGGCGCGTTCGACTTCGAGCCGGGCGTCGCGCAGGGGCTTGCCGGCCTCATCCGACAGCGGAAGGGCAAAGGTATCCGGGTCCGCCCGGAGGGCCTGGGCGACAGCCCGAAGCGTTCGGGCCCGCGCGTGTGACGGCCAGGCGCGCATGATGGGGGCGGCGCTGACCGCCGCTGCGATCGCCACCTCCACCTCGGCGTCGGTCCCGACCGAGGTCATGGCGACGGTGCGGTCGTCAAAGGGGCTGCGGACCTCCAGAGGCGTCGGAAGGGTGGTCCAGTGTCCGGCAAGCAAAACGGGCCAGGTCATCCCTGGATCCTACTTGGAGACTCCCCCCGGTATAATCGAAGACATGATTAACGTGACCGAAACGGCGGCGTCGCGCATCTCCGAGCTGCTCGTGGAAGAGGGACGCCTGGGCGCGGGGCTGCGGGTGTTTGTGCAGGGCGGCGGGTGTTCGGGATTCCAGTACGGCCTGATGATCGATGAGGGCGAGGGGGATGCCGAGTCCGACCAGGTGTTTGAGGTCAGCGGCGTCAAGCTCCTAGTGGACCCCATCAGCCTCCGGTACCTGAGCGGCGCGGAAGTGGACTTCGTCGACAACAACATGGGTGGCGGGTTCACCATCAAGAACCCCAACGCCAAGTCCACCTGCGGCTGCGGCTCGTCGTTCAGCGCGTAGGCCGGACGGTCGGTCCATGCAGTCCGCCAAGGAGTTTGTCGAGCAGCTGCGCCCCGCCGGGGGGCGCCGCTCCGGCAAACGCGACGTCATTGTCCAAATCTTCCTGCGTCAGGAGGGCCATCTGGCCGCCGACGAGCTGGTGGAACTGATCCGCGCGGAAGACGCGCGCATCAGCCGGGCGACGATCTATCGCACCCTCCAGTGGATGGTCGACGCCGGAATCGCCCAGAAGGTGGACTTTGGTGAAGGGCGGTTCCGCTACGAACATTCGTACCGGCATCCGCGCCACTTTCATCTCATCTGCAAGACCTGCAATCAGTCGTTTGAGTTTCTGAGCTCCGACATCGAAGCGTTGATCGAGGAGATTGCAGAGGCGCGCCGGTTCTCGCCGCGGCAGAGCGTGCTGCAGATCTACGGCACCTGCGAGGATTGCCAGGCCGGGCGGCAGCCGGAGCGCATCGCGGCGCCGACCGACGCCCTGTTTGCGCGCGACGCGTTGCGGATTGCCATTGCGACCGAGCGCAGCGGGCTGGAGTTTTACACGCGCGCGGCCGCCCTCACAAAGGATGCACGGGGCAAGAAAGTCTTCCAGCGGCTCGCCGAGGAGGAGCAAGAGCACCTCGGGACGCTGGAGCGCCGGTACCGGCAGCTGGTCAAGGCAGATCCCGAGCTGGAAGCGCATCCGACGTTCCTGTTTTTCAAGGGCGCGGCGAACGGCATCTTTGCGGCGGGCACCGAAGAACTCGTCAAGGGCGTCGACGACCGGCAGGCGCTGCTGATCGGGATTCGCTGTGAGCGGGGATCACACAAGTTCTTCAAGCGGTACGGCGAGCGATTTGAGGAATCCGAAGGCAAACAGATCTTCCTGGAGTTTGCCGACGAGGAGCGCGAACACCTTGATCTGCTGATTCGCGAGTACCGCAGTCTGGTGGAGCGTCAGGCGGCGGGCCCGAAGCGAAGATGATCGATCTCCACATGCACACGACCGCTTCCGACGGGCGGTCCACTCCCGAGGCACTCATCGCCCAGGCGGCCGCGAAGGGGTTGCGCATCATTGCGGTGACCGATCACGACACCACGGCCGGCGTGGACGCGTGCCGTGCGGCGGCGCGTGCGGCGGGTCTGACGTGCCACGTGGGCATCGAGATCACGTCGGTGGATGCCGGCCGGGATGTGCACATGCTCGGCTACGGGTTTGACCCGGCGCATGCCGAACTGCAGGCGTTCCTGGCCACCCAGCGCGCAGACCGCCGGCGCCGGCTCGACGACATCGGTACACGGCTGGCCCAGTTGGGTGTCCCCGTGAATCTGGCCGACGCGATCGAGGACGCGGGACGAGTGGCCGGGCGTGCGATGGGACGTCCGATGGCCGCCGCGGCGTTGGCGAAGGCGGGGCACGTGGCGGACATCCGCGAGGCCTTTGATCGGTATCTCGGTGAGGGCAAGCCCGCGTTCATCGAGCGTGTCGGGCCGTCGCCGGTCGACGTGGTCACGCTGATCGCGCGCGCGGGTGGTGTCGCATCCCTGGCGCATCCCGGCAAGTCGCAGCGGGACCATCTGATAGCCGGGTTGGTCGAGGCCGGACTGCCGGCCATCGAGGTGTATCACCCCGATCACGATCCGATCGACACCGCGCGGTACCGGCAGATGGCCCGGTCGCTCGGATTGCTCATCACCGGGGGATCCGATTTTCATGGCGTGGGCAGCACGCGCGAAAAAGCCTTTGGCCACGTGCATCTGCCGGCCGCCGAATACGCGCGGCTGGCGGACCGTGCGGGGTGGATCGCGATCCATGCTGATTGAGGTTGCCGGGATCCGCAAACAGTTCGGGGCCCTGCGCCCATTGCGCGTCAATGCGTGGCAACTGCCGCCGGGCGGGCGTGTGACGTTGCGGGGATTTGATGCGCACGCCGCCGAGATGTTCTCGCTCCTGCTGACCGGTGCGGCACTTCCTGACCAGGGGATCGTCACCGTGGCGGGCCGCGACACCCGCGACATCGCCACCGATACCGAGTGGCTCGAGTCGCTGGACCTGTTCGGCATGGTTACCGGACGCGCGGTGCTGCTCGACACGATGACCATCGAAGCGAATCTCGCGTTGCCGTTCACGCTCTCGATTGTTCCCGTACCGGAGGAAATTCGCCGGGCCGTGGCCGATCTGGCCGACGAGGTCGGGCTGGGGCGTGAGCGACTGTCGGCGTCCGTCCAGTCGCTGTCACCGGCCGATCGCGTGCGGCTGCACCTGGCGCGTGCGCTGGCGGTGTCTCCGCAGCTGCTGGTCCTGGAACACGTTACGGCGCCGCTGACGCCCGCTGACGCCGCGCAGCTCGGCCGGAGCCTGGTGACGATCGCCGATGATCGGTCGCTGGCTTGGATCGCGCTCAGCGAAGACGATGCGTTTGTCGAGGCCTTGGGGGGCACGGTGTTGAAGCTTGATGCGGGCACCGGCGACCTGAAGCCCGCACGGTCCGGATGGCAATTATGGTGACGTTGGTCCTGTTTGATATTGACGGCACGCTCGTGCAGACCGGACGTGCCGGCGTGCGTGGCATGAACCGGGCGTTTCTGGATCTGTTCGGCGCGCCTGATGCGCTGGACGGTGTGCCGGTGGCCGGCCGGACCGATCGCGCGATCGTGTCCGAGGTCTTGCAGAAGATCGGACAGCCCGCCGAGACCGACACCATCATCCGCGTGCGGGATCAATATTGCCGGCGGTTGCCCGAGGCGCTGGCGGATCCGGCCTCACGTCCCATGGGCGTGTTGCCGGGCGTGCACGATCTGCTCACCGCACTTGAAGCGCGCACGGACGTGGTGACTGGTCTGCTGACAGGGAATTTTGTCGCCGGCGCGGCGTTGAAGCTGAGGCACTTCGAACTGTGGGATCGGTTTCCCTTTGGCGCCTTCGGCGACGACCATACCGAGCGCCGGGCGCTGGTGCCCATCGCGGTCGCCGAAGCCGCGCAGCGTGGGCATGCGCCGTTTGCGCCCGATCGCATCGTCGTCATCGGAGACACGCCACTGGATGTGGATTGTGCGCAGGCGCACGGCGCGCGGGCGATCGCGGTGGCCACGGGGATGTATGCGGAGGATGTCCTGCGCGCGACCGGTGCAGACCTGACGGTCACCACGTTGTTGGACGTGTCGGTCGATTGGTTTTAGGTGGCGGAAACCCGAGGGAGTCGAACCCTCCCACCCCACCGGAGGTGGGGTGCGACCGGTTTTGAAGACCGGGAGGGCCACCGGGCCCCGGGGGCTTCCGGCTACAAGCCTATCAGGCGCCCAGACCGAGCCAGTACGCGATCAACTTCGGAAACTCGAAAAACGTCTGCCTGAAATCGCCGCGGGTGCGCCACCACCAGGTGGCGTTGTAGTCGTCGTACCGGGTATCCCGCATCACGATCTCGATGTCGTCCCCCAGCACGCGGCGGAACGCGTACCCGGCGCGGCGGGTGGCGGCGCGCGTGGTGATGACCACGATCTTCGTCCAGCCGTCGCGCCGCGCGCGGGCCTCGATCATTTCCGCTTCGTGCGCGGTGTTGTCGACCGGGTCACGCAGGATGTCCACGGCCTCGGCCGGTATCCCGAGTTGTTCGATCATCAGGGTGCGTGCCACGTCGGCTGATGAGAATCCGCCGGGCTCCACCGGCCTTGTAAATCTCGATCGCCTCAAGCCAGCGATCTACCCGGGATCCGCCCAGCACGTACACGACGTCGGCCGGCATGGCGGAATCGAGCGGGTCGACGCGAACCAGAAGCCGGCTGGCGCCTGCCATCGTGGCGGCTCCGAGCAACAGCCCGGAGCCCAGCACGAGCCGCCATTTACGCGATCGAATGATCAGGGGGATGGGTGGGGGAGACGGGACCGACTATTCGTCCAGCAGGCGCACTTCACCGGCGCGAGGGCCCTTGGGAGAGTCCTCCACAATGAAATCCACGCGCTGCCCTTCACGAAGCAGTTCGAAGACGGCGCCACGAATGGCAGACCGGTGGAAGAAGTGTTCCACGCCACTTTCGTCACGAATGAACCCGAAACCCTTGTCGATCAACAGCCGTGCAATCGTGCCATTGGGCATGATTGTGTCCTCCGAGGCCCGCGGGGGCCCATTGATTCAATGAGATCCGGCGGCCAGTCTAGGCACGGCAACGGGGGCAAGTCAAGAAGGGGGGATTTGGTGGACCTGACCGGGATCGAACCGGTGACCTCCTGAATGCCATTCAGGCGCGCTCCCAGCTGCGCCACAGGCCCACATTCAGAGTCCCTGATTATATGTCAACGGCGGTGCTGGGTGCTATGTGCTTGGTGCTGAGTGCTGTGCACAGTGCACGGTGCACGGTGCATCTGCACCGAGCACTGAGCACCGAGCACCCAGCACTTGAAAGCGTTAGTACTCTCTGAACATCCGCTGGATCTCTGCGCCGTCGGTCGTTGTGGCGATGGCGAGCATCAGGAGGATCCGGGCCTTGATGGGCGTCAGGTCATCGCCCGCGATGCGGTAAGTAGGTGCGTTGCCGCCGCGTCCCCCGCCCCCGGCGGCAATGCGGCCCTGGCCGGCGCGGGTCGTCGTCACGACAAACACCTGCTTGCCGATTGCGTAGGACGTACCCTCGCCTTGCGTGCCGCTGGTCGCACCGGCGCCGGCAGTTGCCATCACGACGCCCTTGGCACCGGCGTCCACGACCGCCTGCACCACGTCTCCGGTCGCGCCTTGATAGGTGTACACCACGTCCACGCGCGGCAGCGTCTTGATCGCGTCCACGTCGAATTCGCTTCTTGCGGAGTGACGACGTACGGTGCGGCGGTAGTACGCGACGCCGGCTGAGTCCACCACTCCCAACACGCCATATCGGCCCGACTGGAAGGTGTCCAGACTGAGGGCGTCGGTCTTGGTCACCTCCCGCGCGGAGTTGATCTCGTCGTTGAGGACGACCACCGTGCCCATGCCTCGCGACATCGGGTCGCCGGCCGCGCGGAAGGCATCTTCAAGATTGGCCGCGCCTTCGTACCCGAGCGTGCTCGGGTTGCGCATCGAACCGACCACCACGACCGGTCGTTCATCCCGGACGGTCAGGTGGAGGAAGTACGCGAGTTCTTCCAGCGTGTCGGTGCCGCTGGTGACCACCACACCGGCGAGGTCCTGGTCGGCCTTGAAGCGGGCGTTGATTTGTCTCGAGAGGTCGAGCCACTGGTCCAGTGTCATCGAGCTCGAGGCCGTATTGGCGAACTGGATGCCTTCCGGCCGGACGTATCTGGTGAGGTTGGGGAGCGAGGCGATCAGTTCGTCGACCGTCAGCCGGCCCCCGGCCCGGTTGGAAATGGTGCCGCCGGTGGCAAACAGAACGACCTTTGGCAACGGCGCCGCCGGTGCTGTAGTGGCGGGTTGTTGTGGGGGCGGCGCTGGTGTCTGCGCGGCGCTCTCGATCGGCCAACTCAAAACCATAAGACCCACCAGGGCGGCCGTGCCGCGAAACGCCTTCAGCATCCGCCTACTATAGCCGCCTGGACGCCTTCGTCAGCCATCCACTCAGATGTTCGGCGGCCTCAACGGGCGTAGTGCCGTAGAAGGGCATCAGGGCGGTCCGGCCCCCAGGTACTCGGGCAATTTGTGCCCGCCACCGGTCCCGCCCGACCGACGACACCTCAATCAGGATGGGCCGGCCGTTGATGGTGTCTTCAAAACGCACGAGGGTGGGGGAGGTGGTTACTGGTGTCACAGTCGGACGACGATTGTCGTGGTCCTTCGCACCCCGCGCAAGCGAAGCCGCGTACGAAGCTGCACACGAAAGTGGCAGGTCGATCGGTCCTCCTCTGTCACACCGATCGACTTTAATCACATGCACAGCGCATCCACAGCTAATGCACATGTCATCCACAGGTTTTGCACATGCACCACTCGGATGGGCCGATGGGCGGGTGGGTGTATGGGCGGATGGGTTAGGTGGGTAGGTGGGCAGATGGGTGGTTGGGCGGATAGAGTGACTGGGGATGATCGGCATTGCGGCGGTGGCACTCGTGTGGACAGGGATGCTGGGCGGCAGCCACCCACACGCCCATCGGTCCATCCGCTCATCCTGGCAGTCGCCCACCAGCCCATCGGCTCAGTCTCGCGTGTTCCTGTTGGATGATCGTGTGCTCCTGACCCACGGGGAGTGTGCCTGGTTGCCCCAGGAACTGGTGTGTGTGGTGAAACTGGGCGGCGGTGATGTGGCCGAGTCGTTTGATGTGTTGACTGTGCCACGCGCGCTTGTGAACGAGGCACGTACGGCGGCCTATGCCGATGTGTTGCGCGCAGCCCACTATGGCGCCACGCGGGGGGATCGGGAATACGCCGAACTGACGACCGAGCTGGCGCGTGTGCTCGCGGAATTGGAGCGCAGTACCGATCGCGACCGTCGTCTTGGTATCGCTCAGGTGGCTCGCGCGCGGTTGGCGGGATGGTCGGCCGATCATTTCGGGTACAAGACCGAGGAAACACGTCAGCTCGTGGCGTTGCTCGACGACGTGATCGCGGAGTTGCGGATCGCAGCGGGTGAGACGACGTTTTCACTCGATCTGGTGGCAAATCTGGCCCCGGTGGCATCGGTGCCGATCCTGCCGGCACCAGATGTTGCCGAATCGCTTGAAACGGCACTGGCGTCTGCCGCCGTGACGCAGGCGGCGGCCGAACGCTTGGCCATTCTGCGATCCGCCCGTCGCGTCGCGGCCGCGAGTGTGGTGCCGGCCGGCCTGAGGGCGCGTGTGGACGCGGCGTGGCGCGCGGAAGAATCGAGTGAACGTGAGTACCGCGCCCTGTTCGATGAGGCGATCACCCGGTCGGATGCCGCGGTGCGACAGGGACGACCGAGCGCGATTCAACGTCTCCAGCGGGATGTTGCCGCGAGAGATCAGCAGCTGGGAGCACGGCGCCCACGCGAGATGGCGGCGTTCAATCGCCGCCTCGAATCCGAACGGGTGATGGCGACGACGCAGCAACAGGCGTTTGTCCGGTGGCAGCAGGTGAAGTCGCAGTTGCTGGCCTACGAACTGGCGCTGCGACCGCTGTTGGATGGATGGGTGAGTCAGCGCCCTGTGCTTGACAGTCTTCGCGATCGCGTGACTCCACAGCGCCCGGCTCTCGATCGGGCCGCGCGCAGGTTTGCCGGCCTTGAGGCGGCGCTGGCGGCGTTGCGGCCGGTGCGTGAACTGGCGGACGTGCATGCGGTATTCCGCAGTGCTGTGCAGATGGCGCGTGTGGGTCTTGAACTCGGTGAGCGGCTGACCGTGGCGCGCAACCCGGAGATCGCAGGGAACGCCGCCGCGGCCATCGCGGGCGCGGAATTGCTGCTCGCCCAGGCCCGGCGCGATCTGGTCCCGGCACTGAATCCCCGGAAGGTGCGATGACACGCCGCCTCGTCAGAACCACGGACGTCGCCGGTTTCCGTCGGGCCTGTGTGCGCCTGGCCACCGACGGCACCCTCGCTGAGCGGCGGGGTCGACTGGTGATCGTCCCGACGCGCGCATCGGTGGAGTTGCTTCGGCAGACGATCGAGTCGCACCTCGACGGCGCCGCAGCGGCCACGGCGATCCTGCCCGATCTCGTCACGCGTGATGAGTGGATGTCGCGCTGGATGCTCGCGCTGCCCGACGCGCCGCGTGTGCTCAGCCGGGTCGAGCGCGAAGTGCTCATGGCGGTGTCGGCTGAAGCCACTGCGGCACGACCACGCATGCGCGAAGCGCCGTTCCATCTGCGGCCCGGACTCGTTGGCGCGATGCTGGACTTCTACGATGAGCTGCGGCGACGACAGCGCACGGTCGGCCGCCTGCGACGCGAACTGCTCCGGGAACTCAAAGGCGAGCGGGGGTTCGACCGCGGCACCGACAGTCTGATTCACCAGACCGCGTTTCTGGCGCTGACGTTCCTGAAGTACGAACGCCTTGTGGCGGCGTCAGGCGCGGTGGACGAACACGGATGTCTCCAGCAGTTCCTGCGTCCGGGCTTTGTGCCTCCGCATGACCATGTGGTCGTCGCCGTGGCCGATCATCCATCAGACCCGCGCGGTCTGTGGCCGGCGGACTTTGACCTGCTGGGCCGTTGTGCCGGCCTGCGCATTGACGTCGTGGTCACGGACGAACTGCACGACGCCGGATTCCGCGATCGACTGGAACGCGAGTTGCCCGGCATCGAGGAAGTGCGGGAACCGGGACAGCCCTGGGCGCCGGTCGTGGTGCGTGACGGCGAGTCGTGGTGCTGGATCAGCCGGGATCGCGAGGAGGAAGTCCGCGATGTCGCGCGCCTCATCCGTCATCGGACGCCGCGACCGGACGCGACGCTCGCGACGACCGCGCTGGTGGTGCAGCGGCCGCTGCCGTATCTGTATCTGACGCGTCAGATTCTGGCTGACGCGCGCATCCCCTGTCAGGCGCTCGACGCACTGCCGCTGGCCAGCGAACCCTATGCGGCCTTGTTGGATCTGGTCCTTGTCGTCGCGCGCACCGGAGGCACACGCGAATCCGTGGTGGCGCTCCTGCGATCCCCGTGGCTCCGGATCGAGGTGGAGGACGAGCCGGTGGCATTGCCGGAGGTGACCGCGCTGGACGCCGTCCTGATGGCCAGACGCGCGACGGGCATGGCCACGACGTACGTGGACGAAACAGACCGGTACTTCGACGGCAAGGCGCGACGTGATGGTGTCGACGCTGCCGCGGCGCGACGGGCGGCGCGCGGCGCGGTCGCACTGGCTGAGGCGCTCGACGTGTTCCGAACAGCGGCGTCCGCGTCGGAGCAACTGCTGGCGGTATCGAGCTTTCTTCGACGTCATGAACGGGGGCCTGCCCCGGGAGCCGAGTGGCGCGAGTCGTCCTTGCGCGCGCGAGGGGCGGTGCTCGGTGCGCTTGATGGGGTGACCGACGCGTGCCGGCGGCACGACGATCGGCCCAGGACCCCTGAGGCGCTCGTCGCCGTGATTCGCCATCGCATCGAAGGCCAGACCTTTGCGCCCTCGCGTGATCGCGCCGGTGTGCATCTCGTCGACGCCGTGGCCGCACGTTTCGGCGAGTTTGATCATGTGCACATCCTCGGCCTGGTGGACACTGATTGGCCCGAGCGCCAGCGCCGGAACATCTTCTACACGTCAGGGTTGCTCAAGTCGCTTGGCTGGCCCCAGGACGCGGATCACTCCGCCGCGCAGCTCGCGGCCTTCCGCGACCTGACGGGCCTGCCCGCCAAGACGCTGCATGTGCACGCGTTCCAGCTCGACGCCGACGCGGTTGTCGGCCTGTCGCCCATGGTGGACGTGGTGCGTGGTCTTCCCGCGATCGACGGGGAAGCGCCGGCGGCGGCCGCCATCTTTGATGACGAAGTCCTCAGCGGGGACCATGCGGCTGAAGACACGCTGGAGCCCGTGCCCCTGTCCTGGCTGCTTGCGCGGCGGTCGCGGCCACCGCTGACTGAACCGAGGTACCGCGGCCAGTCCGATCCACAGGACGCCCAGCAGTACAAGGTGAGCCGTGTCGACCGCTACGTGACGTGCCCGTTCAAGTACTTCGCGGAGTCCGTCCTGAAGTTGCCCGAGGAGCGCGAGGATACCGCCGGCCTCACGCCGCTGGAGCGCGGCACCTTGCTGCACGATCTCTTCGAGCGTTTTTATCGCGACTGGCAGGACGCGGGATACGGCAGCATCACGCCCGCGTTGCTGCCCGAAGCGGTGGCCCGGTTCACGGCCCTGGCGTCCGGGACGCTCGCGCGGCTGCCCGAGGCCGATCGCGTGCTCGAGGAAACCCGGCTCCTCGGCTCCCTGGTCGCCCGTGGTGTCGCCGAGCGCGTCTTTGAGCTCGAGGCCGAGTCCGACGACCCCGTCGTCCAACGCCTCCTCGAGGAGAAGATCGTCGGACCGTTCCAGTTTCCGCGGCTCGACGGCCTCGACCAGGTGAGCGTGGCCATCAACGGCAAAGCCGATCGCATCGACGTGTTTGCCGACGGCCGCCTGCGTGTCATCGACTACAAGCTCGGCCGCATGCCGGACCTGGCGACGTCGATTCAGATCGCTGCCTACGCGCACGCGGTGCAGCAGCACCTCGAAGCCGCCGATGGCCGGTCGCATCCGATCGCTGCCGCGTCGTACCTGGCGTTCGGCGACGAATACAAACTCGAAGGATCGATCGGCGCGAGGGACGAGTCGGTCGCTGCTGCCGTGAAGGCGCGTGCTGCCACCTTCGCCGACGTGGTCGGGCGCATCGAAGCGGGGCAGTTCCCGCCGCGGCCCAAGGACACCAGTGAATGTGAGTGGTGCCGGTACTCCGGCGTCTGCCGCAAGGAATACACGTGGGAGGATGATGCAACAGAGCCTGTTTAATCCGCCGCCGGATCGTCCAGCCCAGGCGCGGGTGGATCCGCCCGACCAGGCCGCGCGCGACTTCGCCGTCGATCCCGGCGAACACGTGGTGCTCGAGGCGTCGGCCGGCACCGGCAAGACCCGTGTGCTCGTCGATCGGTACGTCCGCCTGATTCGTGACGGAGCCTCGCCGCGCAACATTCTGGCGATCACGTTCACGCGAAAGGCCGCCGCCGAAATGCGCGAGCGCATCCTCGTGCAACTGCGCGAGACGGAACCCGCCGCAACGCTTGCCGAGATTCAAATCGCGACGATCGATGCGTTCTGCTTCGGCCTGTTGCGCGAGTTTCCCCTCGAGGCCGATGTCGATCCGGGGTTCGAGATTGCGGACGAAACCGAGATGGCCCGGTTTGCCGCCGAGGCGCTTGACGTCACGTTCCGGATCGCGCGTGGTCTGCTCACCAGGCAGGAACCGCTGCGCCTGCTTTTCACGCGCGTGAAGCCGCGCACTCTCCGCATCGCGCTCTCGCGTCTGCTCGACAGCCGCCACATCACCGTACCCGCCATCGCGTCCTTTGTGCAGCGCAAGGTCGTGCGCCGATCGGCCGACGATGTGGCGCAGGCGTTTGTGGAACGGCTGCGCGCGGCCTGTGCCGGACAGCCGTCGCTCGTGACCGACGGACCACTTGGGACGCCGGAGTTCCGGTGGGTGGCCGCCGACTTGGCCCGCATCGCCCCGCGGGAGACCTTCCCCGTCGCTGAGGTGCCGCAGTTGCAGCGCCGTTTCGGGAAATACTTCCTGACGCAGAAGGGGGAACCGCGCAAGCGGCTGCCGTCGTTCGCCAAAGCCGGGCATTTCGCGAATGCGGCCGCCAAGAAGCGGCACGAGGCGGCGTTTGGTGTGGTGACGCCGGCGGTGGCGGCCGCGATCGCCGACCTCGAGCGCGAGGTGGATGGCCTGCTGGCGCTTGGCCTTCAGACCCTGCTCGCGATCGTCGTGAAGGAATACCAGCGCCTGCTGGATGAACACTCGGTGCTGGACTTCGCGGGGATGCTCGACCGGGCGGTGACGTTGTTGTCGCGGCAGGAAGAGTTCGCGCGGAGCCGGTTGAAACTGCAGTCGCGGTATCACCACCTGCTCGTGGATGAGTTCCAGGACACCAGCCGCCAGCAGTGGCGTCTGATCAATCTGCTGGTTGACGCGTGGGGGGAAGGCGAGGGCGTCGTCGACGGCCCGACATCGATCTTCATTGTCGGCGACCGCAAACAATCGATCTACCGCTTCCGCCACGCCGAAGTGGTGCTCCTGGACGAAGCGGCGCGACGGATTTCAGCACTGCGCCCGGGCCGCCGGGTGCGTCAGGCGATTTCGACAAACTTCCGCGCGGTGTCCGGTCTCCTCGCGTTTGTGAACACGCTGGCATCGTCGATGGAAGGCGATCCCGATCTCGACGAGCGATTCGCGTATCGCGAGAGCGATCGATTCCCCGTCGAGGCCGTCGAGGATGGCGCGCGCCGCGACGGGCACCCCGTGCTCGGTGTGGTGGCGCAGCCGTCGATTCAGGCATCCGCCGAAGCCGTGGCCAGTGAAATCTCGCACATCCTGGCGCACACGATGGTGCGCGACAAGGATGGCCCCTCACGCAGGGCGACACCTGACGATGTGGCGATCTTGTTCAGGGCGAGGGCCGGGCATCAGGTCTTTGAGGACGCGCTGGAGAAGCGCGGGATTCGCACGTACGTCTACAAGGGTCTCGGGTTCTTTGACGCGCCGGAAGTGCAGGACCTCCAAGCCGTGTTGCGGTATCTCTCGCAGCCTGACTCGAATCTGCGAGCGGTGGAATTCCTGCGGTCACGGTTTGTTCGTCTGTCAGATCCAGCGTTTGCGCGCCTGGCGCCACACATTGCAGCCGTGTTGACCGGCGCTGCCCCGGTGCCCGAGGGGCTTGATGCCCACGATCAGCGGCTGTTGGTGCGCGCGGTGAGTGACGTGCAGCGCTGGATCGCCATGGCGGATCGCATTCCGGCCGGCGCCTTGATCGACGTGGTGATGCGCGAGTCGGCATATGCGTCAGAACTCCAGGGGCGCCGGCGGGATCAGTCGCGCGAGAACATCAAGAAGGTGCGCAGTCTGATTCGCCGTGTTGAAAATCGAGGCTATGCGACGCTGGGCCGTCTGGCGGAGTACTTCGAGACGTTGCGCGCGGGTGACGAGTCGAATGCGGTCGTCGAGGCCCGCGGCTGTGTCCAGCTCATGACGATTCACGCGGCCAAAGGCCTTGAGTTTCCGGTCGTCTTTGTCGTCAACCTGCAGAATCCGGGACGCGGGCGGCATCAGGGCATCAGCGTCATCGACCGCAGCGTGGATGGCGAGCCCGAGGTGGCCTTCCGGTCCACGGACGGCACGAAGCTGGAGGATCGACGCGAGGCCGAAGAGCTCCGCCGGTTGCTGTACGTGGCGGTGACCCGCGCGCGCGACCGCCTCTACCTGTCGGCACAGGTCGATGAAGACGGGTACTTGAAGCATGCAGCGCGGAGCCTCGCTGGTTTGTTCCCGGCGTCGCTCCGCGAGGTGTTCCCCAAGGCCGCGTCGGCCTCCGCCGACACGTCCGAGGTGTTCTGGGATGCCGGAGGCCGCCAGTTCGCGTTCCGCGTGTGTCGTCCTGTGGCGGCCGAGGACGCGACGATCAGGACCGGGACCGAAGGACCGTTTCCCGCGCTGGATCGCACGCCCCTCAAGGCGCTCGGGGGTGTTGTACTGGCGACCCAACCTTCACCCAACCCTACTCAACCATCTCCGGCGACCGAGGCGCGCTCAACCCCAGCGCGCCCTCCTTCACCGACGTTGTCCCGCACCGAAGAGCGTATCGCCGGTACGCTGGTGCACCGCCTGCTGCAGTGGGCGGGCAGCCGGCAGCCGACAACGCAGGAGTGGGGTGACGCGTACGATCGGCTGGTGCGGCCGGAGGCGCTGGTGGACGTGCACGACATGCCCTCGCTGAGGGCCGACGTGGTGTGCGCGGCCGAGGCCTTG
>Ga0194119_10006467_pt1 | contig 16951 bp, 11 predicted proteins | sample TA2MahC100mmetaG_FD_148620 | JGI IMG/M metagenome (GOLD analysis project Ga0194119, IMG submission 148620) | Freshwater microbial communities from Lake Tanganyika, Tanzania - TA2015018 Mahale Deep Cast 100m | ecosystem: Environmental > Aquatic > Freshwater > Lake | place: Tanzania: Lake...
ATAAACCACCCGCGAACTCGCCTATGAACACCACCCGCCGCCACTTCATCCGCACCAGTTCCGCCATGCTCGCGCCTTTTGTTGGCCGACTTGAAGCCGAGAGCCGGGGCATCGCTCCGAAGCGCTTCGTCTTTGTGATCGAGGGCAACGGCTTCCCGGCAGCGCAGGCGCAACCGGTTGGCATCGTCCGCCCCGAGATTCCGAACATGCGCAATGCGGGAGTATCGAAGCAGAACGGCGCGGAAAAATTGATCGACCAGCCGTTGTCGGCGCCGGGGGTCAGCCTGCCGGAGGCACTCGCGCCTTTGGCGCGGCACCGCAAGCGCCTGACGATCCTCCAGGGGCTCTCGGGGCGCGTTTGCGGCGGGGGACATTCGAACGACTTTGGTGCGCTGGGCGCGTATTCGGCGCGCGCCGGGGCAAAGGACATCACGATCGATGCCGCGTTGGCGCGTGCGAATCCCGGCATCTTCCCGCACGTTGCCCTGGGGATCTCGACCAACTCGAAGCCGAGCATTATCTATTGCTGCTCGGCTTCCGGGCCGGATCAAAAGGTGCCGCATTATCAGGACCCGGCGCTCGCGTATGAGATGCTTTTTGGCCGGATTCTCGGCGGCAACACCAAGGCGGAGGTGGGCACGCAATCCATGGTGCTCGACTTCATGGCCGGAGACATCCGCCGGCTCAAGGGCCAGTTGCCGCGCGAGGACGCGGACAAGTTGGAACGCTACGCGGATGCGTTTGCGACCATCGCCAGGCGGCAGTCCAAACTGGCCGACGTGGACCCGCGCAGAATCCCGGCATTGCGTGAGGAAATCTACAAGTCGGAGGTCGAGATCAAGCGGCTCGAAGCGCACTTCGAACTGGCGGCCACCGCGCTCATTACCGGGCTGACCAATACCGTGACGCTGGCCTCGGGCGCGGGCAGCCCGAACTTCGAGGTCACGTTCAAGGGCCTGGGCATCAGCGTGGACAAGCATCAGATCGGCCACCGGGCGGTCGAAGGCGCGGAAAAGATGGAACTCAAGACGCGCGGCTTTCATATGGAGCAGATCGCGAAACTCATGGACATGCTGGAGGCGGTTCCCGAAGGCAAGGGCACGATGATGGACAACACGGTCATCGTTTATTTGAGCGACAGCGCGGAGAATCATCACTCGACCTGTTTCGAATGGCCGATGCTCGTGCTGGGCAATCTGGGCGGGAAACTGAAGGCGGGCGATCGGTTCGTCAACGTGCCCAAGTATGGCGAGAAGGGACATCGCACGGTGGCCGGGTTTTACACGACGCTGCTCCACGCCGCCGGGGTTCGGGTGAATCATTTCGGCCAGCAGGATCCGGAGCTGAAAGGCGCCGTCGAACAGGCAGGCCCGATGAGCGAGTTGCTCGCATGAAGCAAATTTTCATCGGTGCCCTTTTGCTCGTGGGTCTGATGGCTGCGGACGCCCGCGCCGAGCACCGCCATGCCTTGCTGATTGGAAACAGCAAATACCCGAAGGCCGAACTCGCCTCTCCGCCGAAGGACATCCGCGCGGTCGGCGAGGCATTGGTGAAACGCGGCTTCGTGGTGACTCAGCTTGAGGATCTCACCGCGGAGAAACTGCGCACGGCCTTTGATGCCTTTGCGCGTTCGGTGCCCACGCGCGGCACGGCGCTGGTCTATTTTTCCGGTTACGCGCTGCCGGAGAACAAGGCGGCGCATCCGAACGCGGACAATGCCCTGCTTCCGGTGGACGGAAATCCGCTGACCGAGGGCACAGTCGCCAGTTCCCAAGCGGGTGTGATGCGGCTGCTGGGCACTTTGGCCAGGGACAGCGGCAGCGTGCGGCACATCCTGATCGTGGACGGCTGCTATGCGCATCCCGGGCAGGCGAAGACAGCGGCAAAGGGCCTGATCAAGCCCGCCAAGCCAGCGCCGGAGAGTCTCGTCATTTTTGCCGCGCCGATGGGGGAAGTGATCGAGCCAGCGGCGGAAGGGATTTCGCCGTTGGCGAAAAAATTGAGCGACGGGCTGAATTCGGCGCAAACGCTCGACCTGGTGCTCAACGGACTGAGTGCCACAAAAGAATCAACGCTCGCCGATCTCTCCTCGCTTGCCACACCGGCGTCGAAAGCGGTCGCGCCGCCCGCGAATTTCCAGCCGGGGAGCAAAGCTGGCGACGAATGGGTGAACCCGTTGGGCATGGTCTTCTGCTGGTGCCCGCCGGGCAAATTCACCATGGGCAGCGCCACGACGGAAGCCGGACGTGACGAGGATGAAGTCCCCGTGGAGGCCGCGATTCCCGAGGGCTTCTGGATGGCCAAATTCGAGTTCACGCGCAGCGAACTCAAGACTCTGACCAAGCAGGCCGGGCTGTATCTCGCGACCGGCGATCACAAGCTTTACCCGTTGAACAAATTTCGCGGGGACTTTCCCGGGACACTCCTCGCCAAGCTCAACGAGACCGCACCCGCTGGCTGGCAATATGCGCTGCCGTCCGAGGCCGAATGGGAATACGCCGCGCGGGCCGGAACGAAGACGGCGTATGGCTTTGGCGACCAGGGCGCGGAACTCGGCCGGCACGGAAACTTTGCCGACCGCACGCTCCGGGAGAGCGCCTCGCTTGGCGAAGTCGGGAAGTCGATGAATAAACAGGAGTTCCTCGGGGACCGCCAGGCCGGTCTTTTCACCTATGCCCACAAGACCTGGAGCGACGGGGTCATGAACATGGCGCTCGTCGGCAGCTATCCGCCGAATGCCTGGGGATTGCATGACGTGTGCGGCAACATGGCGGAACTCACCGCGACGCCCTATCACCCGCAACGGATCCCGCCGGAGAAGTTCGACGCGAAGAGTGGCTGGGTCTGCAAAGGCGGAAGCTGGATCAGCACCGCGGCCAGTTGCCGCCTCGCGTCCCGCGGGCAGTTCACCTTCCTTTCCCGCGAAAACCAGACCGAAAACTATCTGGGGCTGCGGTTCATTTTGAAGAAAAAGTAGAGCGATGATGCACCCTGTAAATCCATTCCATCTTCTGATCGTGCTAGGGATGCTGTTGTCCGGCGGAGCGTGGGCCGCCGACATTGCGCCGGGTCCGTTCCTGGAGCGCTACTGCACGGAGTGTCACGACCAGGCCGAGAAAAAGGGCGCGCTCTCGCTCGAAGGAGTCACGACATTCAAGACCGCCACTCCGGAAGTGTGGGCCTCAGTGCGCGAGCAAATCCTGCTCGGCCAGATGCCGCCGAAGAAGAAGCGGCAGCCCGGTGTGGAGGAAAAGCGGCAGCTCGTCGAGTGGATCGCGTTGTCGTTGCGAACCAACGGGCATCACGTCGTGGACTGGCTCGGACTGCCGAATTACGCCAATCGCGTCCCGCACGAAGCGCTGTTCCGGTCGCCGCCGCATCCCGCGCCCGCCACGCTCGTGCGCATCTGGCGCAAGCGGCCCGGGGCCTACACCGTCATGAATCCGTCCGGCATCCAGCCTTTCTCCATGCTGCCGGGCCAGCAGGTCAGCGACTTCAGCACGCTCTACGCCGTCGATGAACCGTCGGCGGAAATCGTGATGCGCAACGCCCAGCAACTCATCGATGCCAGGACGCGGATCGAACTGCGCGACGGCAAGGTGGTGGCCGCCAAAGGTGCGAACGCCCAGAGTGCGTTCTTCCCGCTGCTGCATCCCGAAAAGGTGCCGACTCCGGAGGAGTTCCGGCAGGTGATGAACTGGCAGTTCCAGCAGGCGGTGCAACGCGCTCCCACGGATGAGGAACTCACCCGCATCCGCAAGCTCCACGACGACGTGAGCGCCGCCCACGGCCGGTTGCAAGCTGCGCGCGCCGCCTTGATCATCCCGCTGCTGATGCCCGAGTCCCTCTACCGCTTCGAACTCGGAGCCGGCCCGCTCGACCCGCATGGCCGCAGACGCCTCACCAAGCCCGAGATTCTTTCCGCCCTGCATCACACGTTGTTCACCACGCCGACTCCCCCGGCCATCGATGCCGCCCGGCGCGGAGGCGAGATCGCCACCCGCGAAGAGGTGTCAGCCCTGGTGATGACCCTGCTCGACGGCAAACGTCCCAACGCGCGTGTGCTGGAGTTTTTTGACGAATACTTCGACTACCGGAAGGCGGCGGGCGTGTTCAAGGAACCAGCCGCCAACTCGCAATTCAACGCCAGCCTCCTCGTCCGCGACACGCAGCGGCTGATCGAGAAAATCGTCGGCGAAGACAAGGACGTGCTGCGCCGCCTCCTCACCAGCACGCAGACTTACGTCAATGACAACAGCGACCTGCCCCGCGGCCATCGCTCCTATAACCTGCCTCCCGATTGGAAGTGGCGCGACGGCCTCATCGACCTCCCCGCCGATGAGCGTTCGGGCATCCTCACCCAGCCCGCGTGGCTCGTCGCGCATTCCGGGAATTTCGACAACGATCCCGTGCGCCGTGGCAAATGGGTCCTCGACCGTCTGCTGGGCGGAGTCGTCACCGACATTCCGATCTCCGTCTGCGCCGTCGTGCCCGAGGACAAGCAGAAAACGCTGCGCGAGCGTTTCGAGATCATCCGGAACAATAACTACTGCTGGAAGTGCCACTACCAGATGAACCCGCTGGGGATGGCCTTCGAGAACTACGATCACTTCGGCCGCTACCGCCTCATGGAACTGAACCGCCCCATCAACGCCACCGGCGCCGTCGTCGACAGCGGCGACAAGAGCATTGATGGCGAAGTCGCGAATTCCATCGAACTGATTCATCGCCTGGCAAAATCGAAGCGCTCGCAGGAAATGTTCGTGCGCTACGCCTTCCGCTTCTTCCTCGGCCGCAACGAAACCCTCCGCGACGCGAAGACGCTCCAGGAGGCCGACCAAGCCTACGAGAAAAGCGGCGGCAGCATGAAGGCGCTCGTGGCGTCGCTGTTGAGTTCGGATTCGTTCCTGTATCGCGCGCCGGAGTTGTGAAGCGGCATCCAGCGCCGACTTGCGCCGCATCGTGGCCACAGAAAGATTCCCAGCATGAATACCACCCGTCGGCGCAGAAGCTCGGCTACGCGCCGTTCGACGTCACCAAGACCGGCGTGACCAAGGAATTTCCGCACTGGCTGGCGGAACGTGGCACTATCTAAGATTGAACGAAAAGGAGATGGACACATGAAAAGAATGCAAAAGGCCACGATGATGACCTTGGTTTTGACACTGGGATGCCTGCTGACCAGTGCCCGGGCCGCTGATTCACTCGTGGTCGTGCGGGACGGCAATCCGGCAGTGGTGCGGTTCGTGGGCGGTGATTGGAAGGCCACGGACACCGGCCTCGCCCGCCAAGGCCAGTATCGGTGGCTGTATGCCGATCGCGGTCTGGCAGCCGGTGATTTTCGTGTCACGGCGCGGCTCAAGCTCACGAGCCTCGCGGGCACGGCAGGGTCCTTCGATCTCGACGACAGTCGCCTGATATTCGATGGCGGTGGGGAGCAGCCGCCGAAGGCCACCGCAACGCTCTTCTTGGAGGGCCCGCTGTTCGACCGCAAGTCGCTCAAAGCGAACGGCACCGATGCCGGCATCAAGGCGAATACGTTCTTCGATCTCGAAGTCGCTCGGACGGGGGGAGTAACGGTCTATCGAATCGACGGCAAGGAGGTCGTCCGCACAGAGGCGGGGAACGGCCGGATCGCGCACGTCGGCTTCCGGCCGTGGCGGAGCGAGATGACGATCCGGGACTTCGAGATCCGGGGCACCCTCGCCGAACCGCCTCCTCCGCCCGTGTATGCTGGCGGCCGCGACGGATACCACACCTACCGCATTCCAGCGCTGGCGGTCACGACCAAAGGCACACTGCTGGCCTTCTGCGAGGGCCGCAAGGCAGGGGCGAGCGACGCCGGCGACATCGACCTCCTCCTCAAGCGCTCAACTGACGGGGGCCGCACATGGGGCGGTCCGCGGATCGTCTGGGACGACGCCGGCAACACCTGTGGCAATCCCGTGCCGGTGGTCGATCGGGAGAGCGGCACGATCTGGCTGCTCATGACTTGGAACCTCGGTGCAGACGGCGAGGAGGCGATCAAGGCCCGCACAAGCAAGGACACCCGGCGGGTGTTCGTCACCAGCTCGTCCGACGACGGCCTGACCTGGGGACCACCCCGGGATATCACCGCCACCGTGAAGAAGCCCGAGTGGACCTGGTGCGCCACGGGCCCGGGCGGCGGCATCCAGATCGAACAGGGGCCTCACAAGGGACGAATCGTCGTGCCGTGCAACCACATCGAGGCGGCCACCGGCCTCAACTACTCGAACGTCTTCTACTCCGACGACCGCGGCAAAACGTGGCAGCTCGGCGGCCGCACACCGGAAGCGGGCGTGAACGAATGCCAGCTCGTGGAGTTGCCCGGTGGCCGGTTGCTGCTCAACATGCGAAACTTCCACGACTACACCAAGGCCCGCTACGACTCCAAGCGAGAACGGCAGGTGGCCACGAGCGACGATGGCGGGATCACGTGGAAGGATCAGCGGTTCGATCCGGCCCTGATCGAGCCGATCTGCCAGGCGGCGATCCACCGCGGCCGCCAGGCGGGGCCGCAAGGGAGAGGCATGATCCTGTTCAGCAACCCGGCCGATCGGCAGGCGCGGCGAAACATGACGCTCCGCGCCAGTTTCGACGACGGGGCGACCTGGCCCGGATCGCTCGTGCTGCACGCCGGCCCGAGCTCGTATTCCGACCTGGCCGTGCTCACGGACGGCGAGATCGCTTGTCTCTACGAGACCGGGACGAACTCCCCCGTCGGCGACATCGTGCTGGCCCTAGTGCCGCCAACCGCCCTGGAGCTGCGGCCGGCCACCCCTCCCGCGAAGCCCGCGCTGCGGTTCGAGGTGAAGTAGGTCCGCACGCGTCCGTCCGGCGGCGGCACCATGCTCGACAACACCCTGCTCGTTTACACCAGCGACAGCGCCAACCGCCAGCATTCCCACGGAGAGAACTGGCCCTTCGTCCTCTTGGGAAATCTGGGCGGCCGGCTCCTGACCAACCGCTTCGTCACTTACCCGATGAAGGAGTCGAAGTATGAGAACACCGGCTTTCGCATCGGCACGGGCGCGCCCGCGAACCCCTCTATCAACGCCCTCTATACGACGATCCTCCACGCCATCGGCGCCCCGCGCGAGCACTTCAATCTCATCGGCCCGAACCGGGAGGATCCCGTTCAAAAAGGCCCGCTCAAGGAATTGCTGGCGTGAAGCACCTCCGCCGCCATGCCCATCCCGCTCACAGCAACCCGTCACGCAGCGCCTTGGCGACGGCGCCGCCGAGGGTGTTGACGTGGAGTTTGTGGTAGATGCGGCGGAGGTAGTTGTCCACGGTGTGCTGGCTGAGGTCGAGCTTCTCGGCGATTTCCTTTTTGGTCAGGCCGTCGGCGAGGTAGCGGAGGACGTCGCGCTCGCGGGTGGAAAGGTCGATGTCGCTTTTGGCGGGCTTTGTCTGGTTGAAGCGGTCGAGCACGCTGCGGGCGATTTCCGGTGTCATGGGCGATCCGCCGCGCCGCACTTCGCGCACGGCGGCGACGATGCGCTCGAGCGGTTCGGATTTGAGCAGGTAGCCGGAGGCTCCGGAGCTGATGGCATCGAAGACGCGCTGCCGGTCGTCGAAGACGGTGAAAATGAGGATCTCCGTGGCGGGCGCGGCTTCTTTGAATCGCCGCAGCCCCTCCAGGCCGGACATGCCGGGCAGGCCGAGGTCGAGGATGATGACATCGGGCGCCGCCGTGTCTTTTGCCATGGCGGCCAGGGCGTCTTCGCAGTTGGAGAAATCTTGCACTGTCTTGCCTTCGGAGAGTTCGAGCGCCTCTCGCAGGGTCCGGCGAAGATGCCGGTGATCTTCGATGAGCCAGATGGTCGGATGGGCGGCGGGTGCTTTCATGGCGTGACTAAGCCGTAACGAGTCGGTGGAGCCGAATGTTTCGAACCACAGAGACGCGATGAACACAGAGAAAACAGCGGATGGACGGTGCAATCATCTTTCACTGGATGCTGACGGTCTCAATCTGATGCAAATTGGATTTGCGTTCTGTGTTCATCGCGTCTCTGTGGTCATCTTGGCGTCTGCGACTGCATAGATACGACTAGGGTCGGTTAAGGTCGGACAAGAGGTGAGGAAAGCCGGATCACGGTGCCCTTTCCGAGGGTGCTTTGGATGTCGCAGGAAGCCTGCATGGCGGCGGCGCGGGTCTGCAGGTTTTCGAGTCCGCTGCCGCCGCGATTTCGAGCCGTCTTCACGTCGAAGCCCTGGCCGTCGTCCTCGATGGTGACGACCAGCGGGCCGCTCCAGTCGAAGCGCACCCGCACTTCGGTGGCGCGGGCGTGTTTGCGGGCGTTGGTGAGGGCTTCCTTGAGGAAGGCGAGGATGTCGCGGGTGTATTCGATGGGGGCACGTCCATCGGGCGGCTCGCCGTGGTGTGTGATTTGATGCCCGACGCCATCGAGGAGCCGCCGGGCGATGGCTTCCATGCGGTGGGAGAGTTCCTGCCAGTCTCCTTCCTTGGGCGTGAGCAGCCAGATGATGTCGCGCATCTGGTCGAGCGTTTCGCGGGCGGAGGCGGAGATTTTTTCCAGCCGTTCGGGCGAGAGTTCGGCGCGCTGGAGTTGCTGGCGCGCGAGGTCGCCCTGCATGGCGAGGTGGCTGAGGCTGGCGCCGATTTCATCATGCAAATCGCGGGCAATGCGGGTGCGCAGGGCTTCCTGCTGCCGCCGCGCTTTGACGCGCTGGATGAGCAGGAAGACGGCGGCGATGAAGGCGATGGCGATGGTCGAGGCGATGGCGCCGGTGGTGATGCGGCGGGCGCGGAGTTCGCCGAGTCGCTGAATCTGCGTCCTCAGCGCGAGAGCTTCGGTGCGCAGGGTTTCGGCTTGTTCGATGCCGTCCAGCCAGGTCGTCCAGTCGAGCAGCTCGTGGCGGCTGGAATATCCATCGGTGAGCGCGGCCGGCGACCAGCCCGCGTCCGTCTCGGAACTGCTGGCGAGCACCGGGCGGCCGGCGGCGATGTTTTTGCCTTCGCGCCAGCATTGCAGCTCGCCGAGGGCAAAGACGTATTCCGACGGGTCAGCTCCGCTGGCGGGACCGCGCCGCCACAATGAATCGCAACTGACACGCACCCGCCGGGCGATGAGGCCGGGCGTGGACACCATGATCTGAACGGCGCCGGGATTGGGCAGGACCGAGAGCGGGTCGGGAGTCGGGAGCTTTCCATCCGCCGGCAGCGGGTAGGGCCGCTTCGTTTCGTTGTGGATGAGTTTTTCCTCCGGGGAATCCGCATCGGCGAGCACGAGGAAGCGCGGCGGAAAGCCATAGCCCGGCAGGTCGGCCAATCCTCTCGGATGGGCCGGGACGAGATGCACTTCATCAAGGGGCTGCGCGGCGCCGAGATCCACCTCGACCCATGTTTGTCTGTTCACGTAGGCCCTCGCGCCGACGGTGCTCTGATAGCCGTTCGCGGGAGAGGTTTCGCGACCGCGCAGGGGCAGGCACCAGAAGTATCCGTCCACCAGATTCCGGGGCTCCCATGCGCGGGAACTGATGACCCCGTCCGTGCAGTCCACGTGACAGCCCAGGGCCGCGTTGTGCCCTTTTTCCAGAACCACGATTTCACCGAGGCGGAAATACGGTTGCGCCGGTTCATGCGGGTTTGTCCGGAAGGACGTGATGCGGACGCGCAGAAACCTCCCGGCGGCGCCATTGCCGGTGAAACTCAGGAAGGGCACCTGCTCGCCCGCCCCCGGCGTCGGCTCCGCCCATTCGGCCAGGCGGACGCTGGTGGCGAAGTCTTCCGTCGCGGCGATCTCGATCTGAAACGAGGGCGGAAACCCCTCCGACGGCACTTTCCCCGGCGCGGGCAGCCGGGCCGGAAAAATCACGATCCGCTCTGGAGTCACGGTCTTGCCGAAATCGAGCCTCACCCACGCGGGATCGGCCTTGAGGCCGTGAAATCCGAGGCGCTGCTGGGCTTGGGCGTGGGGAATCAGTTCCGGCAGGGCCTTGAGTTGTTGCTCGATGGCATCCAGGCGCTCCCGAAGCGCAGCGACATCACCGGCAGGCTCCGCCGCCCGCACCTGCGATCCGAGAACGCAGAGGGCGGCGAGCAAAAGTGCTGTTCGGGTGAAAGGCACGCGGCATCGGTAGCATAACAAGGCGGCGGTGGAAACGCACGGCCATGTGACGTGATCACGTCACATGACAAAACGCCCTTTGGCATCCAGTTTACCCCTGTATCAGATAAACCATCCGCGACCTCGCCCATGAACACCACACGCCGCCACTTCATCCGCACCAGTTCCACGCTGCTCGCGCTGCCCTGGCTGGAGACTTTCGCCAAGGAAAGCACGCCCGTGCCGCCCAAGCGCATCATCAATGTCTGCACCAATTTCGGGCTCTACGCTCCGTCGTTTTTCCCGAAACAGGCTGGGCGCGATTACGAGCCGAGCGAATACCTCGCCATCCTCGGCGATCTGCGCGAGCGCTTCACGGTTTTCTCGGGCATCTCGCACCCGGACATCGGCGGCGATCACGCCTCGGAGTCCAGCTTCCTCACCAGCGCGAAGCGGCCGACCCAGCCGGGCTTCCGCAATACGGTGTCCATGGACTATCTCGCCGCTCAACAGGTGGCGGGGGCCACGCGTTTCCCGCTGCTGACGCTCTCGACGCTGGAGGGCAGCCCGCTTTCCTACACCGCCACGGGCGCCGCCATCCCGTCGATGAGCACGCCCTCGCAAATCTATGCGAAGATGTTCCTCGCGGGCAGCAAGGCGGATGTTGAGAAGGAACTCGCCCGCCTGCGTCGCGGACACAGCATGCTGGACAGAATGAAGGAGCGACTCGGCGACCTGAGCCGCTCCCTGAGCCGGCACGATCAGCAGCAGGTGGCGGACTACGCCGAAGCGGTGCGCGCTTTGGAAGTGCAACTCGTCTCCGAAGAGCAGTGGGTGAATCGCCCAAAACCCACGGTGAGCGATCCCGCGCCGAACGAGAATTATCCTAGCCCCTTCGCCGCCCGCAGCGACAGCATCGGCCGCGCAAAGGTGCTGTTCTCGCTGGCCAAGCTCGCCGTGCAGACCGACTCAACCCGCGTCGTCTCGATTTTCATCCGCGGCATGGACGATAAACCGCCCATCGAAGGTGTGACGGAAGGCCACCACGCTATTTCCCACCACGGTCAGAACCCGCAAAAGATCGAGCAGTTGAAATCGATCGAGAGGATAAAAATGGCGGCCTTCCGCGAGATGCTGGCCTCGCTGCGCGACACGCCGGAGGGCGGCGGCACGCTGCTCGACAACACCCAGGTCCTCATCGGCAGCAATCTCGGCGACGCCAGCGGCCATGGCACCACCAACCTGCCCATCCTGCTGGCTGGCGGTGGCTGGCGGCACGGCGGACACATCGCCGGTGATGTGAAAAACAACACCCCGCTTGCCAAACTCTATGTGAGCATGCTGCAACGCTTCGGTGTCCAGACGGGGGCCTTCGGCTCCGGGCAGGGAACCCTCACGGAACTGAGTTAAGGCGAACGGCAGGTGAAAAGTTACTCGTGAGCCGAACTCGCTAGCGTCGGCCTTGAAAATTGCGTAATCAACCCACCAGAAGAGGAATCAATCAACATGAAACCCACTCTCACTTTTCTCACCGCCCTCCTGTTCCCGCATTTGTGGACGCTTGTAGCGGCAATCGTGCTCACCCTGGAGGTTCCGAGCATGTGTGAGCCAGGCGAACCCGCCACCCGCGCCGCGCCCGCCGCCGTAGCCCCGCTCAGAATCGGGTCGCGTCGCGAGCTCTTCACGGACCGATTCCTGATCGAAAACATGAAGGGCACGGAGCTGCGGCTCCATTCGCCTCAGCGGAAGGAGACGGCGATCGTCTGGGATCAGCCCTGGGAAGGAGCTCATACGGGGTACGTGACGGTGTTGGAGGATAAAAACCATCCGAAAGACAGCCCTCAATTCCTCATGTATTACCGGGGCTGGCCCAGTTGGTTCGACAAAGACGGAAAGGCCATCCGTGGCAAGGAGGTGACCTGCGTCGCGTTCAGTGAGGATGGTATTCGCTGGATCAAGCCGTCCTTGACCTTGTATGAATTTACGGACCAAAAGTCCGGCTCAAGAGTCCGCACGAACAATATTGTGCTTCCGACTGACGACCCCGCGGCGAGTCACAACTTTACGCCGTTCATCGACACCCGTCCCGGCGTCCCGGCTTCAGAGCGCTTCAAAGCCCTCACCGGATCTTTCAAAGATGGAAGACCATTCTGGGGCTACGTATCGGGGGACGGCATCCACTGGAGGAAGATCTCCAAGGAGCCTCTGCTCAACAAGAAGCACTGGCCGCTGCGCTCGGACGGATCTTCCATCCCTTGTTTCTGGTCCGATTCCGATAAATGCTACTTTGCGTATTTTCGCATCTGGATCGACCACAACAAGCAACCCATGGCCGCTCCCGGTGCTGGCAATGATGAAAAGGGGTGGCGGTGGTTCGGTCGGGCCCGATCCGAAGACTTCATCCATTGGAAAGACGTCGAGCCGATCAGTTGCGGCGACGCGCCGGTGGTGGAACATCTCTACACAAGCGAGGTGCAGCCGTACTTCCGGGCGCCGCATCTCCTCCTGTCGTTTCCCTGCCGAATGGTTTATAGAAAAGCATTGAGCGATGCAGAGCTCGATAAACTCAAGGTAGGCCCGAATAACAGAAACAATGTGAACGACGGTGCCTTCATGACGTCCCGGGACGGGCTTCACTTCGAAAGGACCTTCATGGAATCCTTCCTGCGCCCTGGGCTCGACCGGAGGAGCTGGAGCGGACGGAACAACTACGCCGCCTGCGGGATTCTCTCTACCGGGCCGGAAGAATTGTCCCTGTATTACACCCAGGGCATGGACCAGCTGACCGAACCGAGCAGAACTCATCTTGTGAGGTGCACGCTGCGCACCGACGGGTTTGTCTCCGTTCATGCTCCGTATCGGGGGGGCGAGCTATTGACGAAGCCCCTGATATTCGAGGGCAAATCTCTGGAGATCAACTACGCCACCTCTGCGTCAGGAGAAGTGCGCATCGAAGTGCAGAGCGGTGAAGGCCGGCCAATCGAAGGTTTCACCCTTTCCAAATGTGATGCAATCTTCGGCGACCAGATTTCGCGTACCGTGACATGGGGCGGTAACGCCGATGTGTCAAAAATCAGCGGAAAACCCATAAAGCTCAGGTTTGTTCTGAAGGATGCGGACCTCTACAGCTTCCGGTTTGACCAATGAACAAGGAACCACCACCCACAGGGAGAACCATGAATAAACCAACCGCGCTCCTGCTGATTCTGGCCGCGGTCGCTGCCGCGGGCACACTTCGCGCCGACGAACCCACGCTGTGGGACGCGCACACTCCGCTCCCGAAAGCTGCCGAACTGCCGCAGGTGACCGGCGCGAAGTTCTATGTTCTCAAGAAGCCGCGGCCTGATGAAGACGGCGCAAAGTTCACGCTCGGTGTTGGGCTCGCCTGGCACAAGGACAAGCTCTATGCGTCCTACGGCTTCAGCACAAACGAACAAGAGAACACGCGCGACGAACAAGCTCATGTCCGAGTCAGTGAAGACGGCGGCAAGACATGGGGCCAGCCGGTCGCAATGGATGGGGGCAAAGGCAACCTCGGCGTGAGCCACGGCGTGTTTCTCTCGCACGGCGGCAGGCTGTGGGCCTTCATGGGGGCCTTTTACGACAACTTTTACGGACCAACCTCACGCACTCACACGCGCGGCTACGTGCTGAATGAGACTTCGGGAAAGTGGGAGGCGCAGGGCGTGGTGCTCGATCAAGGATTTTGGCCGATGCAGGAGCCGCAGAAGATGGCCGACGGCAACTGGATCATGTCCGGCGTCCGCATTGCCTTTGGGCTTGGGGTAGTCGGCCATTTGCCCGCAGTCGCAATCAGCCAGGGGGATGACTTCACGAAGTGGAAAATGGTCGTCATTCAAGCAGACAAGAGTCTGGGAACGAACCTCTGGGGCGAGTCCACGGTGATCGTGGACAAGACACAAATCATCAATATCGCTCGCAGATCTGCGGGGCGAGTCCGCGGTGATGCTCTTGTCTCGATCAGTAAGGACCACGGTCGCACCTGGACTCCGGCCGCCGCTTCCAATCTGCCGATGGCGACCCAGAAGCCCTACGCGGGCACCTTGAGCACCGGCCAGCGCTACCTCATCGGCACGATCACTGCCGACACCGACGGCAGGCGTTCGCCGTTAACCATCGCCGTGAGCAAACCTGGCGAGTCACTCTTCAGCCGAGTCTTCCTCATCCGCACGTCGGTCTTCGAAGGCACGCCGGGCGTCTCCGCCCCGAACGCTGACTTCAGCTATCCCTACGCCGTCGAGCACGAAGGCAAGCTCTACATCGGCTACACCCACAAAAGCCACATCGCGAATGAGCTTGCCGTGATTCCCATCAGCAGTCTGGAGATCAAACGATGAAGCCCACCCTAACCATCCTCACCGCCCTGCTGCTCGATCCACGTGACGCCGGACGGTTCGCGCCGTGCCGCTGCTAAAAATCGCTGCACTCACCACACTCACCGAGGCTTGAATATGCGACCCATACTGCTGCCGGTCATTCTGCTGTTTGTGATTCACACAACCGCACGCGCCGAGGCGAACGCTCCTTTCCCGCCGGCCGCCGAGGGTAGCCAGTTGCAATGGACCGCCGCGGCAGTGTCGAAGCGTGAGAAGGCGGTCCAGTTGTTCGGCCGGAACGGCTTCGCCGTGATTCGCAACGCGGCGGAGGAGAAGATATTCCTGAACCGGCTGGAACGGACGGGGGTCAAGTTGGAATGGGCGCAACACAAGCGCACTGCGGAGTGGGCCAACTTCAAGCAAGGCATGCAGGTGGTCTGCTGGCGCGACATTCATACGGCCGACACTCTGAAGATCAACGGCTCCGAACAAGTGGCTGGCAGTGGGTCCGGCAAGCGAGACACGTTGCGACTCGGCCTTGAGGTCACCATCGGCTTCGCGAAAGCAAATGCCAGGGCTTGGAAGGCGTCCTGCGTCTGGATTCCTCGCGTCCCTCGCATCGAAGTCCCCGGCCCGGGCAAGGACGAGATTTGGCGAGCGGATTCCGCCTGGGGCGATGTGGCCGACGGTTTGCAGGCCAGCCTGGAAGTGAAGCAACGTCAGATCCAGCCCGGTGAAGACATCACGCTCACCATGAATCTGCGCAACGTGCGGCCCGCGGGTGGCGATCCGGTCAACGATCCGGTCCGAGTCTGGGACAACAAGTATTCGGAGGGCTATCGCGCTGACTTCTATCTGGTCGTCGCGCCGGACGGGCAAAGCCGCATCCTGCGGCGAGCTGTGCAACCCGAATGGGACAAGAATGTTCCCACGCCGATCACGATCGAACCAGGCAAGTCCTGGACCCTTGCGGGCATTGCGAACGATGCGATCGTCAAGTCGCTCAAAGAGCTCGGGCTCGACACGTCCCAGGAGGGCATCTACACGATTACTGCTTACTACGAGGCGAATGCCAATCCGGGACCCAAGCCTACCGGCCCCATCCCGTTCTGGAGCGGTCAGATCGCCACGCCACCGGTCGAAGTCCGCGTGGGCAAAGGTGAATTCAAGGCGCCGGCGCCGGACAAGATCAAGGCGACAGCGGACGCGCAGACGCTTTACCTCCGCTCCCCAATCACGGTGAAGGAAGTGGCGACGGCTGCCCCGGCGCCCGAACTGTGCGTCCGCTCGGCCAAGCAACAGGGTCAGTTCGATCTGGAACTGCGAATGCCCGGCAAGGGCGCCAACCCACGGATGACCGTCGAGGCGGGCAAGTGGGGCACGCTCGAAGTGGCTGGCGATACGGCGACGCAGCTGAAAATCCGCCCCCAGCTGAAAATCCGCGCCCGCGTGAATGCGGAGAAGGAAGCGGCCCGCGTGAGCTGCCAAGTGACAGTGGCCGTAACCGGCGGCTTCAAGCAGTGGATCGCCGAGGACGAACCTTGGTCGACCGGTGAGTGGAAGGCGCTCAGGGAAGATGAGACCGCAGTGGTAGCCAACAAGCCTCTCGATGCGGCACAGGCGGCCGTGATTGCTCAGGCTGCCATCGAAAAGTTCCTTCGCGAGAAGCATCCGGACAAACTGCGCGGGCTGAAGCTGGTTCGCCCGGTGGAGTTGGTCCAGCCGTTCAACACGCCGGCCTACTGGCAAGCCGTCTACGATGCTGACAGCGGGCGCGTTGGCATCGGACTGACGGTGCAGGTGGATCAAAAGAGCGGCCAGCCTTCGGTGATGGTGACAAGAGGCGGGCGGTGAAATCATGAAGCACCGACTGATCATCGTTGGGATGCTGTTGGCGGCGGCGATTGGGTGTGACGCCGCCGGCACCATTTCCGGCGTGAAGGAAATTCGTCTCAGCCGGGGCGTACCCAACAGCCCTTCCGCCGACACCGTCACCATCAAAGACCCGGCGAAGGTCGCTGAATTCCTGGCCACGATCAAGCTGGAGAAGAAGAGATATGCCAGCGCGTGCCTCCATCTGGAATCGGCCGTGTTCGTGAAGGACAAGGGCGAGATCAAGGTGTCGCTCTGCGAACACTGCTTCGACTTCGACGGCAAGTCCTACGTGATGCCGGACGGCTTCTATTCGCTGTTTGAGAAGGCATTTCCCAAGTCCGTCCAGCACGACTCCCCAATCCAGAAGAATTCCCGGCAGACCGGTAACCCCGGTTCCCCAATCACGGTTACACCGGTCGCCGGCAAGCCGGACGTGAAGCAGCCGCGAAATGAGTTTCTCTGCACCACGCGCGACTATGCGGATTTCGAGCTGCGGCTCCAATACCGGCGCGGCGACAACAACGGCGGCATCCAGTTTCGCAGCGAGCGCGTTCCGAAGCACCACGAGGTGAGCGGCTATCAGGCAGACTTCGCGCCGGGCATTGATGGCTGCCTTTACGACGAGTCGCGGAGGAACCGGTTCCT
>Ga0194119_10006470_pt1 | contig 16948 bp, 14 predicted proteins | sample TA2MahC100mmetaG_FD_148620 | JGI IMG/M metagenome (GOLD analysis project Ga0194119, IMG submission 148620) | Freshwater microbial communities from Lake Tanganyika, Tanzania - TA2015018 Mahale Deep Cast 100m | ecosystem: Environmental > Aquatic > Freshwater > Lake | place: Tanzania: Lake...
TCTTCCGGTGAGCGAAATCCGAATCCATGGTTTGACACTCTAGCGGCGCATTCAGTAAATTGCGCGGCCTCGAACGGGTCACCGACCCATGCCCGCCTGCCGAGGTGGCGAAATTGGTAGACGCGCCAGCTTCAGGTGCTGGTGGGGGAAACCCCGTGAAGGTTCAAGTCCTTTCCTCGGCACCACACTCCGGATATTCCTGCATCACTCCTTTGTCTCACCGGTCTCACTGGTCGTTCCGCCACCGGTTTGTGGTGTCAGATCAACCGGCTTCTGCCGCTCATACCAGGCTTCCGGTGACTTGAACCCTTCCCACGCGGCACGAACCCAGCGAATGAGCGCGAACGCGAGCCAGAGAGACCAGCCGAGCATCGCCGCCCGATACACCCACATGGGTAACGAGATCACCCACGGAGCAGGTGGCATCTCACCGGCCTGATCCGTGAACCAGCGGTAGAAGTGTGAACCCGAGTCATTGCCTTCGATGTGCATGTCCGGTGAAGACAGCAGCGCGTCCGGAACACTCGCAATGAGCACGAGTACGGTGATCACCGTGACGAAGCCGGTGAGGATCTGCACGAGATTCTTGCTGGCGGCGCTGGTGATCGATTCAAGCCACCTGGGCCGCACTGCCAACAGCAACAACCAGACGGCGACCAGCAGGGTGGCTTCGAGGTTGCAGAGCGCAAGTCCTGCAGCAAGCAACAAGGCATCGGTGCGTGTCAGCGCAATGCCCGGTATCCGCGCGATACCCGCTGCCAGAACCAGTACGACGATCATCACCCCCCAGAACAACATGGCCGGGCCCATGGTCGGCCCACCGAGGAGGAGCACCCAGCGGTTCTCCGGGAACTGGACTTCCGACGTGATGTTGCTGGTCGCACCCGCAAACACGGGCGGTGTTGCGGTGTACCGTACACCGACGGTTTCTTCACTCGTCCAGCCAATTACGTAAGACGTGGAGCCGGGCAACACCGGCAGCGCGAGCTGATTGTCCTTGAGCGGAATGGGCGCCTCATTACCGTCGATGACCACGGAGACCACACTGTTGGTTCCTTCCGGCAGGGTCAGCAGATAGTTGCCACCCTGGCTTGCGCGCAAGCCGAGATCGAGCTGGTGGGTCGCGAGTCGGTCACCGGGAGTAATGTGATGCCGAACGGATTCCACCGTGCTGGTATTTCCCGGCAGCGGCTCGGTCGGTGTCGCCGTCAGTACCAGTTCCTCGCCGTTTCGCGGGCGAAAACTCACGCCGTTCACGTCTTCATCGAGAACCGGTGTCAGGCCCTCATGACTCACGTGCCAGAGGTTCGTGGACTCAATGAACCAGCGCTGCATCTGGTCCCCGGATTGTGCGGCCTGCAGCGTCAGCGGCGATTCACGTTTCAGAACACCGTTCCACTGACGGTCTTCATCCGTGGGGCCGAACACCACTTCAACAAATCCGCCGTCGGCCTGATAACCACCCTCGAGAATGGACTCGCCCGGCAGCAGCGCGACCTTGACAGTGAAACCGCCGATGACGGGGGCAAGACGGGTCACTTCGGTGGAAACCTGCCAGTCGAGATCAAAACGGATGTGGCGGCGAATTTCCACGAAGGGCGCGGCTGCGTCCTGTTGCAATACAGACGCATCGTCGCGGGCCTCCTGTCGCTTCTGCCGCTCAAACCCGAGTGAACCACCCACTGCCCGGCCTTCAATCAAACCGGAGATCAGCCACACCTCGTCGACCGATGTTTCGATCACTGCGGGCTGGGTGGGCAAACCGATCTCGAACCGTTCGAGATGCGAAACGGCGCCTGCAAGCTGCACTCGATGAACACCTTCACGCACTGCCACTTCGAGGGTATTGCCCTGACGGGTCAATACCGCCGCCTCACCATCCACGATCACTGACGTCGGCATCCACGTCGAACCGGAGATCAACGGCACCGACACCAGAGAACCCGCGTGTACACGCAGATCGAGAACAGCCTGACCAGCGGCCAGCCGGATCCCCAACGACTCCACACTGGCGCAACCGGGAAAACACTCCGGCTTCTTCATCAGGCGCTCTTCCAGCACCTTGAGAATGGATTCAGACGGTGTCGAGTCCGCGCGGGATTCTTCAGGCACCGCGATGAGTGAGACCAGCAGGAGCGGCAACAGACCGGAAACCAGACGTGGCAGTCTCGCCTGCACCGATTCACGACCCAGCAAGGCTAGGAAAAGAAGTGCTATCAACAGCACGGAAACGATCGCCGTAGCCACATGACCCAGACGTACGAGAGCCGGCCGGGCAAGGGTGAGATCAAGGGTCTGCGTTGCAGCGACAGGTCCGTTCCACACCAGCGACTGCACGTTCCAGGTCCATTGCGGCAGACCCGGTCCGGTTTGCACCTGCACGCCTTCCTGGTAGCGGTTGCGGTACACCTGACGGGCTGCTTTCGCGGCGGTGACCATGACTTCTTCCATGACCTGCCCACGCGCCAGATCCGACTCAACAGGCGCAGCCGCGGCGGGCGCCATGTCCATGGCATAACCATCAGCAGACTGCTGATCAACACTGGTACTCACCCAGTCCTTCGGCTCCAGCTGCGGATACACCGCCTGCTGCGCGGAAGTGATGGCAAGGTCCAACGTGATCAACGAGGTGATGACCAGCCACACCCAGGTCACGGTTCTGCCGATGCGCACGAGTTTGCCTTCATCAAAACGCTTGAGCACGGACACTGCGCCAATGGCGAGCAGCCAGCACACGGCTATCCCGCTTTCTCCGGGCAACAGCAGTAACAAGCCGAGCAGAGACAGGATCGCGAACGCAGGCTTGAGAGAGCGGAACGCCAGCACCACGGCAAACACCAGCACAAACACGTTCCAGAGTGACCATCCCTCGAGCCAGCTTTCCGGGGCACTGTCGACACCTTCTGCCCACAGCAGGCGCCAACCCGGTGGCAGGTGCAGCGTGCCGGTCAGCGACTGCGCATCAACGCGCCAGCCATTGGCAAGCTGCTCCGCATCACGCGCAACCGCGCTGACGGATTCAATGATGTAGTTCCCTTGTTGCAACTCGATGCCGGGTTCTCCGCCGCTCACGGTGTTCACGAGCTCAGGTTCGCCATCGAGTTCAATGCGCCCCAGCGGATAACTCGCGGCCAGGCGTTTTGCCTGCCGGATCTGTGCGCTCAGGCGATCTTTGACGATGAAACCGTCACCCGCAAAGTTCACCCAGATTTCACGGCTCACACCGATGGCGTCAGGTGGTGGATCAGGATTGCCGCGCTGCAGCTCACTCAGTTCGAGAGGCTGGTCCTTCGAGACCAGAAATCCCTGCGCCCCCTCGCCATTGAATCCGCCACCAAATTCCGGCCAGTCGACCTGCGAAAGATCCACGCCCGGAGCGCCACCCGCTTCAACCAGGCGAAGGTTCCGGTCCGGCACAAACCCCCAGATTTCCTGTGACGGCCAGATGTCGCCGCGCTGTTCCATGCCGATGGAGGTGAGCACCTTGTTCGCCCGCGCGCCGAAGCGGATTTCATGCTCACCGGCAATGGCCTGCACTTCGAGATCACCGTTCGCGGCGATACGCGCCGGCAGATCGGATTCGAAGGCCATCAGCTCAAACCCGTCGAGCAGCGCTCTGCCGAGCGAGATGAGCCGTGGCCGGCCGGCCACATCGAGGCTCACCACGGTTTGCGTCGACAGGGGCTCGTTGTCCACCACCAGCCGATACACATCCACGGTCTGTGTATCGGCGACTTGCGCAGTTTCAATCGCAGTGTTCCGTGCCAGCACCACGGCGCCGTCACGGACCAGGGGCTGAGGAACAGATTCGCCATCCACGGTGAGTGCAAGCAATCCGAACTGCGCCGGAACCGGGACGGAAGCGGGGCGATGCGCCCAGCGGATTTCACCCGCCAGGGTATGCGTGCCTGCTTCAAGACGAACCAGCGGCTGATCCTGACCGGTAACAGCGACCGGATTGCCGTTTGCAGTGACGTCGATCGGCCGAAGGGCTGTGCTTCCAGGCAAAGGCACGTTCACTGCAGCAAACGTGCGCACGGTCATCACGAAAGACAGCCGTTCGCCGACATTGAGCCCGATGCGGCTGATCCATGTACATCGGGTCACATCACCGGACATCGCATCCGCAGGACAGTTTCTCTCGGGATGCGCTTCGTTGATCCACTGCACCCAGGGATCGAGTTCCGCAGGCACATAAGGCGTTGCAGCGTGCAGCGAGAAAGGCCAGGAGATGAGCAGCCCGAACAGGGCGATCAGCCGGTTTTGCATCCCCTCTCTCCCGCTGCACACAGTTGCGCAGGAGAATAATCCTGCAGCATCGGGCCTGCCACTACCGCACGTTTGCGGAGTTCATCGTGTGTTCATCTGCTTGTCAGCGACAGGCACGAATACGATCAGATCCCACCCATGCAGAGATACTTGAGCTCGAGGTAGTCATCGAGGCCGTATTTCGATCCTTCATGTCCCTGCCCTGATTCCTTGATGCCACCAAAGGGTGCCGCCGGATTAGATACGAGGCCCTCGTTGATCCCGACAATGCCGTACTCCAGCGCTTCGCTCACCCGCCACACGCGGCCGACATCCCGCGAGTAGAAATAACAGGCGAGGCCGAACGGCGTGTCATTGGCCATGCAGATCGCTTCGGCTTCATCACGGAATCGAACCAGCGGCGCCACCGGGCCAAAGATCTCTTCATTAAAGACCCGCATGCGGGTATCGACGTTGGCGAGAATGGTGGGTTCAACGAAACAGGCGCCCAATGCCGAACGTTTACCGCCCGTCACCACGCGGGCGCCTTGTTGCACGGCATCATCCACCATCGCCATAACAGTGTCGGCGGCACCCTCGTCGATGAGCGGGCCGATGGTGATTCCGGCATCGATGCCGTTACCGACTTTCAGTGTCGCCACCGCACTCGCGAGTTTCTGCGCAAACGTATCGTGCACCTGGTCCTGCACCAGAATGCGGTTCGTACAGACGCAGGTTTGCCCGGCGTTGCGGAATTTCGAGGCCATGGCTCCCGCTACCGCCGCATCGAGGTCGGCATCATCAAAAACGATGAAGGGCGCATTGCCACCCAGTTCCATCGATGTGCGTTTCACCGTGGCCGCACACTCCGCCATGAGTGTTTTGCCAACGGGCGTCGAGCCGGTAAAGGTCAACTTCCGCACGATGGGATTGCCCGTGAGTTCCGCGCCGATTTGCGCCGTATTGCCGGTCACCACGTTGATGACGCCATCCGGGATACCCGCACGCTGCGCCAGTTCCGCAATCGCATAGGCTGAAAGCGGTGTGGCGTTGGCGGGTTTGCAGACAACGGTACAGCCCGCGGCAAGGGCAGGCGCGACCTTGCGCGTCAGCATCGCGTTGGGAAAATTCCACGGTGTGATGCATGCCACGACACCTACCGGTTGTTTGATGACCACAATCCTCTGGTGCGGTGCGGCTGCGGGAATGACGTCACCGTAGACCCGCCGTGCCTCTTCGGCGAACCACTCCACATAACCCGCGCCATAGGCAATCTCACCTTTGGCTTCAGCCAGCGGCTTACCCATTTCGGCGGTGAGGATTTCCGCGAGATCCGACTGGTTGGCCATCATCAGATCAAACCAATTGCGAAGCAGTTCGCCGCGGGCCTTGGCGGTGAGCGCGCGCCAGGCAGGCAGCGCGCGTTCGGCGGCTTCAATGCCTCGCCGGGTTTCCGCGGTACCACAACGGGCCACCTCAGCGATCACTTCACCCGTCGCCGGATTGTGTACGGCAAGTGAAGCGCCTGAGTCTGCTTCGATCCACCGCCCATCGATGAACGCCCGGGTACGAAGCAAACCCGGATCCTTGAGGCGTTGCGTCAAGCTGCCCATACCGTGCTCTCCTGAATTGCCATGCAATTGCGCTCTGTAGCTGATCTCTGCAATTGCTTTAGTCCGTCCGACTCTGCTACCGAGTAGCTGAGATTACAATCAACACCCCATCCATTACCTATCGATCCCGGAAACAACAATGAGCAAGATCCAGACAGACCCCCGCATTGACCCCCGCATCAAGGCCATCATGGGTAACTTTCCGGTGGTGAGCAGTGGCAATAGCCCGGATCGGAAAAGCATGCTCGCGGCGGCCAACACCCCGGAAGCCCTTGCCCGGCGGGAAGCCTCACAGGCGATGTTCAAGATGATGGATAACGAAGCGATTGCGCCGTCCGGAAATCTTGACATCCAAACACTGGAATTCCATTCGCGCCCGGACAACAACACGATCAACGTGCTTTTCATCAAGCCGAAAGACGTCACCAATCCCGCTTGTGTGGTGTACTTCCACGGCGGTGGCATGATGACTATGTCCGCTTTCGACGGCATGTATCGCGCCTGGGGTCGCATCATCGCCAACCAGGGTGTGGCCGTGGCGATGGTGGACTTCCGCAACTGTCTGACCGCGTCGTCATCCCCCGAAGTCAAACCGTTTCCTGCAGGACTGAATGACTGCGTATCCGGGGTGAAGTGGGTGCATGCGGAGGCCAAGACACTCGGCATCGATGCGGACCGGATCATCCTTGCCGGTGAAAGTGGCGGCGGCAATCTCACCCTCGCCACCGGGCTGAAGCTGCGCAAGGATGGCGACCTCGGTCTGATCAAGGGCATGTTCGCGCTGTGCCCCTACATCGCCGGCGCATGGCCGGATCCTCGTTATCCCTCGAGTACCGAGAACAACGGGCTTCTGCTCGACCTGCACAACAACACCGGCGCCATGGCGTACGGCATTGAAGCCTTCAATCGCAAGGACCCGCTCGCTTGGCCAGGGTTCGCCACGGAAGAAGACGTGAAGGGACTGGTACCTACCATCATCAGCGTCAATGAGTGTGACCCTCTGCGTGATGAAGGAATCGAGTTCTATCGGCTCCTGCTGCGGGCCGGGGTCCCTGCACGTTGCCGAACGATCAATGGCACCATCCACGGCACGGAGATCTTTGCCATCGCCTGTCCTGATGTGAGCCGCGATACCGCCCAGGCGATTGCGGCATTTGCGCGGGGTGGCTGAAGGTTTGATGACCCGGTGATGCCTGCGAAGCAACGGCGATGGCTGCTCACCGTCATCAGTATCGGTATCGGGCTGCTGCTGCCATTGCTGCTCCTCGAAGTGGTGCTCCGGTTTCTGCCGGTAAATGAAGGTCTGCGAACGGAGCCCGTCAACGCTCAAAATCCGGTGCCCCGGTTCGCGCCGAACCGGACGTCGACCTTTTCGCGCGGCTGGAATTTCAGCATCGTCAACATGGTGCGGACCAACAACTACGGGTTCGTGAATGACCAGGACTACGACCCTGCTGATACCCAGTCGCTCATCGCTGTGATCGGTGACAGCTACGTCGAAGCGATCATGGTTCCGTACGCGCAAACGGCCGCCGGACAACTGGCTCAGGCCTTTGGAAGTCAGGCACGCGTGTATTCTTTCGGTGCATCAGGCAGTGCGCTGTCCCAGTATCTCGCCTACGCCCGCTATGCACGGGATCAGTTCCAACCCGATGCGCTGCTGATTCTGGTCGTTGGCAACGACTTCGATGAAAGTCTGCAGAAATAAAAGGACTGGCCAGGCCAAACACTGTTTGCAGAGGATGGAGCTGGCAACCTGTCCCTCGTGCGCCGTGACTTCGAACCCTCCTTGCCCCGCCTTGCCGCACAACAGTCCGCGCTGGCCATGTATCTGCTCACCAACGTCGGACTGAACGGAGTGCAACGCTTGTGGCAGACGTGGTGCAAACCCGCGGCGGAAACCTCGATCGGCAATACGGCGGCAACGGCGACATCCGAAAGCCTAGAAGACTCCAGACGCGCCGTAACTGCCTTTCTCTCCATGCTGCCAGAGGAGTCGGCGGTACCGCCCGGAGAGATAATCATCGCCACAGATGCCAACCGTCAGTTAATTTATGGCCAGATCGATCCGGATGTAGCTGCGAACAGCTGCTTCGAAGTGATGCGCGAGTTGCTGATGGCTGAAGCCCGCAGCAGCGGCTGTCAGATCATCGGCCTGCGAGGACCGTTTGTGGAGCACTGGGCAAAACACGGCGAACGTTTTGAATGGGCGGACGACTGGCACTGGAGCGGGACCGGCCATGGCATTCTCGCCGCCGAGTCGGAGCCCCTGCTGCGGTCTGTTCTCAAGCTTCATCCTCATGCTGCAGATACACAGTGATTTGATCCTCGTCGGCGTACACGGTGATGACGATGGGCCGGCAGCAAACGGAACAGTCTTCAATATAGGACTGTTCCGGCTCACTCGGATCGATCAGCAGCTCGATTGATTCGCCACAGTAAGGGCAGTCCGCATGATGGGGGATGGTTTCGTAGTACACAGGACTTCTCCGTTCAGCTCGATCTTCACCAGCGTCATTCGGCCTTGTGCTGAAGCACCCGCTTTCCAAGCCAGGGCATGCATCCGAGCAGAATCACATAGATCACCGCGGCAGTGGAGTAAGGCAACGTTGGCGCAACCTGGTACAGCAGACCACCGAGCAGCGGGCCAATGGTAAAGCCGAGGGGGCCGCAGCTCCCGGCTACCCCGGCCACTGCGCCCTGTTCATGTTTCGAAACAGCGAGCGATGCACCGGCCATGAATCCTGGGCCCGCGAGCCCCATGCCAAAACCCTGGATCATGAGCGCGCCGGTGAGCGCCCAGCGGTTTTCAGCCAACGCCATGATCACGAACGCAACGATCAGGAGTGGCAGCGCCAGACGCAGCAGCGTGAACGGCGCCACGTCGATCCTCTGCACGATCACCGCTTGCGCAAACAACGAACAGACCGCGGAGGCCATCATCGCCACGCCCATAGTCTGCGCGGTCTGGGCCCCGGTGAGCCCGAGGGCATCCTGAAAACGAAAGCCCATGGTCTGCTGCACCAGTGCATTGCCCATGAACATCGTCACGCCGACGATGACGAAGGGCAGTATGCGTGGGTCGGTGTACTTCATCCGCGGAGGTACCACACCGGGTGAGTGCTTCGGCAGTTCGGGCAGGAAGCGCCATACAAAGAGCCCGTTTAGCAAAGCGGCTGCCGCCATAATCCAGAGCGGCGCCGTCAGGTCGATGGTGGCAAATACAGCAACGGCTGGACCGAGAATCGCGCCGACATTGTTGGCGGCACCGGCCGCACCCATGCCACGTGTGCGGTTGGCCGCGCTCGTCACATCCGCCATGTACGCATTCGCCGCCGGCATCGTCGCCGACATCACCGATGCATGCATGACCCGCGTGACGAGGAGCGCAATGAAAAGTGCTGTGCCCGTGATAAAGCCAGCGATGCCCAAGTGCAAAGTTGTATTGAAGAGCCCCGTGCCGGCTGTGAATCCGAAGATGCCGGTGAGAATGATGCGCTTTCGTCCCAGTGAGTCCGACAACCGCCCCCAGCGCGGGCTTGAGAGAAAAACGGTTAGCGACGATGCGCTGATGATGGCGGTGATCTGCAGCTCCGAGAGCCCCATATCGCGGCCGAGTGGCGCCAGTACGGGGAAAAGCACGGTGAACCCCATGCCGACGACCACGAGCGAAGCAACCAGCATGCGCTGCGCATGCGCGTGATCCGTATCGGTCATTTCATATCCGCTATGAGTCAGCGCTTGCGCAGAACCAGCGAGCCGATGGAGTACCCGGCACCGAAAGAACAGATCACTCCGTGATCACCTGCCCTCAGGTCCTCATGATTCTCAGCGAAGGCGATGATCGAGCCGGCGGAAGCCGTATTGGCGTATTCATCCAGCACGATGGGCGCCACGTCCTTCGTAGGTTCTGTGCCGAGCAGGCGTCGCACGATGAGCTGGTTCATGTTGATGTTGGCCTGATGCAGCCACCACCGACGGATATCGGGTACGGCAAGTCCGAGTGTTTCGATCTGTGCCAGCAAATGATCCGCTGCCATCGGACAGACTTCCTTGAACACCTTGCGGCCATTCTGGTGGAACAGCTTGTCAGTGCCAAAAGGATCGGAATCGTCAGCGAAAGAGAGATAACCGAAGTTCGAACGGATGTTGTTTGAATAGACTGTTTTCGCTCGGGTACCCAGCACGGTGTAGCTGTGGGCCGAGGTGCAGGTGTCGGCGCGTTCAAGCACCATCGCCGTCGCCACGTCACCGAAGATGAAGTGACCGTCGCGATCCTTGTAGTTCACTTGCGGCGATGTGAGTTCCGGATTGATGACGAGCACTGCGCGGGCAGAACCAGCCGCGACGGCGTCATAGGCGCGCTGCAATGCGAAAGTGGCTGCGGAACACGCCACCAGCATGTCGAATCCGAAGCCGTCGATACCAAGTGCGGCCTGCACCTCGATCGCGATCGCCGGATAGGCGCGCTGGGTATAGGCACAGGACACCACCACCATGTCGATGTCGGCGGCGGTCTTGTTCGCTGCGGCAAGCGCTGGTCGCGCCGCATGCAACGCCATAGCAGCCTGGTGGGAAAGTTCATCCTCTCCACGCTCTGGAATAGCGGGTCGCATCCGTTCTATATCGAGGATGCCGTCCTTGATGTAGGCATACCGTTGGCGGATACCCGAGGCTTTTTCAATGAACTCCACACTTGAAGGCTGGTGCGGCTCGAGTTCCCCCCTCTCGATGCATACTGCGTAACGACGGTTCTCTTCCGCTGCCCAGGCGTTGTAGCTCTCCACGAGCTCGGCATTGGTGATGACGTGTTCAGGATGCCAGAGCCCGACACCACTGATGACAACTTCATTCATGCGCGTTCCAGGGAAGCCAGTTCTTCATCGCTGAGTTGCCGGGCTTCTTCTTCTACCAAGTGCGGGACATCGTCGACCACCGGGTAGGCCAGTTCACTTTGCCGGCACCAAAGCTCACCGCAATCACGCCTGTAGATCAGCGGCGCTTTGCTCACCGGACACACCAGTAGTTCGAGCAGCCGCGGGTCGATCATGCGAACGGATCCTTCAGCACAATCGTCTCGCTGCGTTCGGGACCAGTACTGATGATGTCGATGCTCGCACCCACCGACTCTTCAACGCGGCGAATATAGCGCCGGGCGTTTTCCGGCAACCCCTGCAAGCGCTTGATGCCAAGAGTCGACTGCGACCAACCCGGCAACGTCTCATAAACCGGGGTTACTTCTTCGTAGTACTCGCTGCCGAAATTCGGTAGGTGGGCGGTATGGGCAGGTCGCTCATAACCGGTACAGATGCGGATTTCTTCGAGCCCATCGAGAACGTCGAGTTTGGTGAGACAAAGCCCGGAGATGCTGTTGATCTGCACGGCCTGTCGCAGTGCCACCGCATCAAACCAGCCACAACGCCTGGGCCTACCTGTGGTGGAACCGAATTCCTTGCCCCGCTCGGCGAGTCGTTTACCCACATCATCAAAGAGCTCGGTGGGAAAAGGTCCCGATCCAACCCGAGTCGCATAGGCCTTGGTGATGCCAAGGATGTAATCGAGGTACTTCGGTCCGAAGCCGCTGCCTACAGCGGTGCCGCCCGCTGTGGTATTGGAAGACGTGACAAAAGGGTAGGTGCCGAGATCGATGTCGAGCAGTGCTCCTTGTGCACCCTCAAAGAGGATGTTCTTGCCGGACTCGCGCAGGCCGTGTAGCAGAGCGACGACGTCAGTGACCATCGGCTTGATCTGCTCACAGATGGCGGCGCAGTCATCGAGAGTTTTCTGGAAATCGACGGGCTCAGTCTTGTAATAGTTGACGAGCATGAAGTTGTGATAGGCCATCACTTCCGAAAGCTTGGCCGCAAACCCCTGCCAGTGAAACAGGTCACCCAGACGTACGCCGCGCCTAGCGACCTTGTCTTCGTAGGCAGGGCCAATACCGCGCCCTGTGGTGCCGATCTTCTGGCTGCCTCTCGCTTCTTCTCGTGCGCGATCGAGGGCGGCGTGATACGGCAGGATCAGGGGACACGCGGGGGAAATCTTCAGGCGCTCGCGCACCGGCACACCCTGTGCTTCGAGATTCTTCACCTCGTTGAGCAGCGCATGGGGTTCGAGCACCACACCATTGCCGACGATGCACTCGACGCCTTCCCGCAGGATGCCACTGGGAATGACGTGCAGTACGGTCTTCTTGCCGTCTATGACCAGCGTATGGCCGGCATTGTGACCACCCTGGAAACGAACGACCGCGGCCACACGATCCGTCAGCAGATCGACGATCTTGCCTTTGCCTTCGTCACCCCATTGGGTACCGATGACGACAACATTACTGCCCATGCCGACCTCTCAACACCCACCCCTCACTGTTCTTCACAAGTTCACGCACACAACGCGACGGTGGTGTATCGCTCTTGTCGAGTGCCTGGATCACCACCTCGCCTGCCTGTCGTAGCTCACGGACACGTTTGTCACGTGCGACATCCAACCCCTCGCTGAATGGCACCCAGATGGCAGCACGCCGACCGGTTTCATTCGCCCGGTCGAGCAGGCGCAGCAGGTTCAGATCGAACCCCGTCGCCGGACGGCCATGACCGAAGTGTGCGCCAATGCCGTCGTAGCGGCCACCCTGGGCCAGTGGCGCCCCTTGATCCGCCTGGTACGCCGCAAACACGGGGCCGTTGTGGTAGCCGTAGCCGGAGAGTTCACTCAGATCAAAACGGATCGATATCCCGGGCGCTTCAGTCCGGACTTTCGCCGCTACCGTCTCCAGTTCATCCAGCGCCGTATACACGTCCCGCGGAGCGCTCTTCCAGCGAGTGCGCGCCGTGGCCAGAATCGAGGCGTCACCCATCATGGCCGGCAGTTCTACCAGCATCGTTGACACACCGGAGGCGGCAACCAGCTCCGCGATATCCGTCTCCGATTTGCGCTGAACGGCCTCGAAGAGCTGACGGGCCACTTGAGGGGACAGACTGGTTCCTGCCACCAGTGCGCGGAATACACCCATGTGACCGAGCAACAGTACCGGCGCTGCAACTCCGGCGATTCGCAGTGCTTCGATCATCAAGCCGATAACTTCCGCGTCCGCGGATGGTGATGGAGACCCGAAGAGTTCGGCACCGGCCTTGAACTGGATGCGGGAATCGAGCGGCCCGCGCGGATTGGCATGGACCACCGGCCCCGCGTAGCAGAGGCGTTGCACACCTTCCACGCGGCGGGAGTGTGCATCGATCCGCACGGCCTGCGAGGTCATGTCGGCACGCACCCCGAGCATGCGCCCGGACTGCTGATCGATGGCCTTCAGCGTCTGCAGGTCAAGATCGCGACCACTGCCGACCAGAAGTGAATCGAGATATTCGACCAACGGGGGTTCAACGTGCTCATAACCCCAGACCACAAACAGGTCGAGGACTGCACGTCGCAGGTCTTCCAGTGCGGCGGCAGCAGGTGGAAGGAGGTCGTCCACGCCATGTGGCAACCGCCACCGGTTGTCGTTCATGGCAGGTTCCCAGGGCGTCAGCCTTCGATCTTTTTCAGGTATTTGAAGAAGTCGCTCGACGGGTCGATGACGATGACATCGTCCTTGCCGGAGAACACCTTCCTGTAAGCATTAAGGCTGCGATAGAAGGCATAGAAATCCGGGTCTTTCCCGAACGCATCGGCGTAGATAGATGCAGCCTTGGCATCACCGTCACCGCGAATCCGTTCCGAATCCCGGTAGGCATTGGCTTCAATCACCAGCGACTGGCGCTCGGCATCGGCACGTATTCCTGCGGCAAGTTCATCACCCTGCGCGCGATAGCGTTTGGCTTCAATTTCCCGCTCGGAGGCCATCCGGCGATACACGTCTTCAGATACTTCCTGGGGAAGGTCGATACGCTTCACGCGCACATCGATCACTTGCACACCGGCGGCCTCACGCATGACGCGGTCAAGCGCCGAGGTGATTTCTTCCATCAGCTCATCCCGCTTGCCGGATACCACCTCATGCATGTCGCGACGGCTGATCTGGTTGCGCAACCCTTCGTTGACACGTTCCGAGAGAATGCGCATCGCTGCGGTCTCGTCACCGGAGGTCGCCTTGTAGAACGCGGCCACATCGTCGATCCGCCACTTGGCGAACGAATCGACGATGACCGGCTTTTTCTCCAGCGTGAAATATCGTTGTGGCTCCGTATCCAGCGTGAGGATACGGCCGTCGAATTTCTTCACCTCTTCAGCCACTACCCAACGAAAATGCAAGCCGGCCGGAATATTCGACTGCACCACGGCACCGAACCGTAGCAGTACCGCCCGCTCCGTCTGCCGCACCACGTAGAGTGAGTTGTAGACCAGCAGGAAAACACCAAACACCACAGCCAGAATCATCATCGAGCGGTTGTTCATGAGATTACCTTTCGCCCCTTCGCTGCGTCGTTAACGTACCACGCGGCTGCGTTCGGCATCCGCACGATCGTTGAGCTTGCGGATATCGTCCGCAAGTTCCTGCACCATGTCTTCATTGCGGGGTGCAACCATTGCTGAAGCTCCGGCCTGCTGCATGCGATCGAGAGGCAACATCATGAGATTATTGCCCTGCACATCCACCATGATCTTCGAAGTATTGCCAAGTACGGATTCCATGGCATCGATGTAGAGGCGATCCCGCGTCACCCCTTTGGCACCCTGGTACTCGGCCAGGAGCTTGGAGAAGCGCTCTGCTTCACCTTCTGCCCGAGCGATGACCTGATCACGATAGGCATTGGCGCGTTCGATCTGCTTTTGTGCTTCACCGCGTGCGCGTGGCACCACGCTCTCCGCTACGGCGTTGGCTTCGTTGATGACACGCTGCTCATCTTCCTTGGCTTTCTGTACGTCGTCGAACGCATCCCGCACCTGGTTCGGCGGCGAAGTACGGTCAATGTTGACCTTGGAAATGAGGATGCCGGTGCGGTAACGGTCCAGATAGTTCTGCAGCCGCTCCTGTACTTCCATCGCAATGGCTTCGCGACCCTCGGTCATCACACTGTCCATCTTGGAGCCGCCGGCTACATGGCGGAGGGCACTCTCCGTCGCGTGAACAAGGCTCGCCGCCGGATTACGCACTTCGACAACATGCGCTTTCGGATCACTCACAACCCACTGCACGGTAAGGCTGACTTCGACGATGTTTTCGTCTTCGGTAAGCATGTGCGCCGAATGTTCATGGGACTGCACGCGCGTCACATTCAATTTTTCGACGCGATCGATGATCGGCGGGTTCCAGTGCAGACCGGGCATGACGACATCTTCCTGCACGGCGCCGAAGCGGAACACGACACCCCGCTCCTGTTCATCTACCTGGTAGATGCCAAGAGCCAAATAAAGGATGACGAGGAGACCCAGTCCGATCCCCAGCGCGCTACCCGCCGCTTTGCCGGAAGACGCTCCGGAGCTGCCACCGCGGCCCTTGCCGAAAATGCCAGACAACTGCGCCTGCAGTTTGCGAAACGCCTCATCAAGATCCGGTGGGCCCCGGTCACCGCCACGGCCACCCCACGGGTCACGGTTACCGCCACCCGACTCATTCCACGCCATAGATGCTCTGCGTCATGTCATTTGGGACGGCAATTCTAGCCCACATTGTTCACGCGGGGCTATTTGGGGCGGGCATTCACACTGATTCGATTTCTTCGATGAGTCCACGATGGGTCTGTCGCAACCGCCCGAGCAGTTGTTCATCCGCGAGCACAGTGATCGCGACCGAGCCATCCTCACGGATGTCCTCGGATTGCACCGCACCCTGCGCATAGAGCCAGGCGCGAGTCTGGCCATCTTCCGGAGCCAGCAGAATGCGCACCGCGGGCCGATGTACACCGAGGGTGTCGCCCATCGCTTCCACCAGCGCCTCGATGCCCTGCCCGGTGATGGCACTGACCGCGGCGCCATCCACCGGTGGGGAACCCTCCACCCGATCAATCTTGTTCCAGACCATCACCGTAGGGATCGCATCCGCGCCAATTTCCGCAAGGACAACTGTGACTGCGGCGATCTTGTCCGCGACTTTTGGATCACTGGCATCAACCACGTGCAGCAGGAGGTCCGCCGCAGCCACTTCTTCGAGCGTCGCCTTGAACGCTTCCACCAGACCATGGGGCAGATTGCTGATGAAGCCGACGGTGTCGGTGAGGATGCACTCACCGGCTCCGGGTACGAGCAAACGCCGCATGGTTGGATCGAGAGTCGCGAAAACCTGGTCTTCCACGTAGGTGCCCGCGGCGGTGAGCGCATTGAAGAGCGTGGATTTGCCGGCATTGGTGTAACCGACGAGCGAGATCACCGGGACATGGTTTCGCTGTCGCCGTTTGCGTGACAGCAGCCGGCGCTGTTCCACTTCTTCGAGGCGAGCCTTCGTTGCCTTGATGCGCGTCGCAATCATGCGCTGGTCGAGTTCGATCTGAGTCTCCCCCACACCTGCTCGCCCGCCGATACCCCCACTCTGCCGATCGAGGTGTGTCCAGCCGCGCACGAGCCGCGATTGCTGGTGTTCAAGCTGCGCCAGTTCCACCTGCAGCTTGCCTTCGTGGGTTTGGGCGCGCGCCGCAAAGATGTGCAGGATCACTTCGGTGCGGGTGAGCACTGCGAGCGAGAGACTCTTTTCGAGGTTACGTTGTTGCCCCGGCGACAGATCATGATTGACGATGAGGACATCCGCGCCCTGGGCGCCGGCTTCCATCAGGATCTCTTCGACCTTGCCTTCACCGATGAACCAACGAGGATCCGGTGCATCGCGGCGTGTTGTGATCCGTCCACACACCTCGAGTGAGAGTGCGCGGCAGAGCTCTGCGAGCTCATCCAGATCTGGCGCAGGGCCTTTCTGATTCGACTGTTTATTACGTCGCTGCTGGCGGAACTCGACGTGCAACAGCAGGGCTTTTTTTCCAGCGGATGGGCGATCCACAAACATGCGACAACCTCCAGCTCATCTGCGGTGGTCTGGGTGGCCGGTGGATCGACAACGATGCGTCAGAAAAGTCGGAGCTTGCGCGCGGGTCAGGTCCCTCTCTTTACTGCGCTTCGCTCTCTTTATATCGATTCACTTTTGGCTTCGTCGATTCCCGGCCCGA
>Ga0194119_10006472_pt1 | contig 16943 bp, 12 predicted proteins | sample TA2MahC100mmetaG_FD_148620 | JGI IMG/M metagenome (GOLD analysis project Ga0194119, IMG submission 148620) | Freshwater microbial communities from Lake Tanganyika, Tanzania - TA2015018 Mahale Deep Cast 100m | ecosystem: Environmental > Aquatic > Freshwater > Lake | place: Tanzania: Lake...
CACGCCCGCCGCGAAACTGGTAGGACCCAGGAGCCGCTCGATCCGATCGAGCAGTTCCAGCATCGTGTAGGACTGCATCAGTTGCTTCAGCACCTGATCGAGCAGATCCCGCGGACCCGCAAAGTACGCCTTGCCGTCCATGTTCCAAGGAAGGCGAAGACTGGGGAGCGCCGCGGTCTCGGATTCGAACCCTCCGATGGACGCGCGCACGGGCCGGAACGTGGGCCGGTCCACCGGCGGTCCGCCGCCGTTTGACGCGAATTCACCCGCACCCCGCCACGGACCTGGAATACGATTGCCTGCCACCGGTGCGATTGCTCCCCCTCTACCATACGCGATAATTTGGGCTCCGGCGGTTCATGGCGTTTGGAGATGATCCCTTCGGACCCAGGTTATCGCGTATTCTGTGGAGGGCGGCCCTGCCGCCGCGGAGGAATCGCTTGCTTACCGTTCGCCCACAGGCAGTGGAATCGCTGCAACAGCAGCGCCTTGACCGAGCCAATGAGCAATTGGCGGACTACGCCCAGGCCCGCTTTCCCAAGATCTTCACGCCGGCGCACCGCGCGCGCACCTTGCAACTGGTTAAAACCCTGCGCGCCCGCGCCTCCGGCTACGGCATCACGCGCGAAGATAACGTTGCCAATTTTGTCGACCTCGCCGCCATGTACGGAATCGGCTTCGATAAGGCTCCCTGGGCGGCCGACGTGCTGAACAACCAGAAGCTGCACGGTCCAGACAAGGTATCGGTGCTGAAGCGCCGCATGCGGAAACAAGGAGTCAAAATCTAATGCCGTTCGATCCCAGCGCACCATTGAAGGACTTCAGCCCCGCCGCCGCCTGCGCCGCGGCCGACGGGTTGCGCGAACTCGCCTCGCAAAGCCCAGCGGGGCTGCTCGATCAGTTGGGCGGGCAGGAGTTCTTGAACGGCATCCCGTCGAACCTGGTGGATCGGTTCGGCCCCATGCTGTCGGATCTGGCCCCGGCAGAAATGCTAAGCGCCATCAACGCCGCGGCGGGCGGACTTACCGATCCCGCGCAACTACAGCAGTTCATGAACATGCTGCCGCAAGAGGAGTTGCAGAAGATGGCGTCCGGCGCTCTGGGAGATGCCACCGGAGCGGCCACCAATGCGCTGGGCGGCGCACAGAGCGCGCTCGGCAATGCCGCCAATCAGGCGCAGGGCGCCGCGGGCGGCGCGGCGGGTGCGCTGGCGTCGGCCGTCAAGAACCAGATCCCAGCATTCCTCGGCCAGCAGATTCCCAACATCCCGAACCTCGCGCAATCGGCCGGGCTCCCCAGCATACCCGGCACGCCCGGCATTCCCGCCATGCCCAGCATCCCCGGGATGCCCGCATTGCCGCCGATGCCGGCTCTGCCCAACCTGCCTGGCGTCCCCACGCTGCCGGGCATTCCCGGCAATCTTGCCAGCATGTTGCCAAACCTTCCCAACATCCCGGGCCTGCAGGCTCCGCCGCAAGCGCTCGCCGGACTCGTCAGCGGTTTGGCCGGACAAGCCGCGGGCCTCTATCAGCAGGCGATGAATCAGATTCCCGTACCGCCCGTGCCGCGGGTGCTGCCGGAAGACGTGCCCCTGCCTGATCCCACCGATCTGACAGAAGCAATGGCGATTTGCGCGGAGACCGCGGGCATGACGCATGAGCAGAAAGTAAACGAGGCGCTGGCCATGGCGCCGCCGCTGCCGCCCGAGGCCACCGAGGCGTTGGGCGGCCCCAGTGCGTTGGCCGATGAGTTCGTGGGAGGCATGGGCGAAGTGGCCAATCAGATGGCCACCTGCCCCGGCATCGGCCAGGAAGCCGCGGGGATGATGAGCCTGCTGGGCGGGCCGGAAGTTCCGCTCGCCGATGTGACGCAGGGGATGGAGGGCATGATGAACGCCTACCAGGGTACGGCGTGCGATGGCATGCAGTCCATGGAGGATCTGGCGAATGCCGGCAACCAGCTTTCCGAGGCCGCGCAGCAGATGCCGCAGGAAGCAATGAGCGGGCTGTTCTGATCGCTTGCGGGCGCCGGTCTCATCGACGGTCTCGTGCCCGGAACACCCCAGGCGAGGTCGCCGGCGTGGCGTGACGGCCGGCCCGCCGATCCGCACTTCCGATCGATAAGGGGCATCCCGATGACCCACCCACTCACGGCTACTTGTCTCCCCGGGCCGACAAGCCCGTGTCGAACAGATTCGTGTTTTCGCCCCAGATCACATTCTCGCCCCAGATCACGTTCTTACCGCTCAGCCAGGAGACGCTGAGGCGGGCAACGCCAGTGGTGGCGTCCATCGTGGCTTTGGGCGAGAGGGCCACGCGGCTGGAGGTGCTCGAATCGTTCAGCGCGGCGGCGATGTCCACGTAGCCGGCGCCCAAGGTGAAGATGTCGTGCTGGCTCACGTAGGTGGCGTTGGTCACCGGGTCCGTGGCGGTGGACTGCCAGGGGAAAGCCTTGCTGGCCGTCCGCATCAGCCGCGCCTTGACGATGTTGGGCGTGAGGGTGGGCTCCTTTTGCAGCATCAGCGCCACCGCCCCGCTCACCATCGGCGTGGCCATGCCGGTTCCGCTCAGCGTGAAGCAGTCCGAGGATGTCTGCGGGCTGAAGTTGATCAGGTAGTAGCTCTTGAGCACTTCGTTGCCGGGGTACGTAGTCATGAGGGTGCTGCCCGCGACCTTACCGGCGATGATCAGGTTGCCCGGCGCCACCACGTCCGGCTTGACGATCTTGTCGATGGCCGTGGGGCCCTTGGAACTGTAGGAGGTAATCACGTCGTCGCCGCGCGTGGTGGTTTTCAGATCGCGCAGCGCGCCCACCGTGATGACGTAGGGGTCGTTGCCAGGCGAGGCGATCGTGCCGTAGCCGTTGGTGCCCATCGAGTTGTCGCGTCCGCCGTTGCCGGCCGCCGCCACCACCACGATACCGGCCTTGTAGGCTTCTTCCACCGCGCGGCACAGCGGATCCTTCGTGTAGGTTTCGAAGATGGGCCGGCCGAGCGACAGGTTGATGACGCGAATGTTGTGCGTGCTCTTGAGCGTGATCGCGCGGTCAATGGCGTCGATCACCTGCGAGTCCGTGCCCATGCCATTGGCATCCAGCACCTTGAGGCTGACGATTTTGGCGCCGGGCGCGATGCCGCGGAAGGTCCGCGTGGCATTTGAGCCGGAGGACGCGGTGGCATTGCCGGCGGCGATCACGGCCACGTGCGTGCCATGGCCAAAGGCATCCGCGGTGAACGTGGAGCCGGCGACAAAGTTCTCGCTCGCCACCAGGCGTCCGTTCAGGTCCGGATGCGCACCGTTCACGCCGCTGTCAATCACGGCGATGCCGATATTGGTGCCAACCCAACCTGAGGTAAAGGCGATCGGCGCATTGAGCGCCGGATTGGCGTAGTCCAGCGTACCCTTCACGCTGCGGTTCTTGCTGGCGCATACGACATCCGTATTCGGTCCGATATCAGCCAAGCTGGCGCCGCTGAGATTGTAGAAAGCCGCCGGAACGTTGGTGAACTGCTTCTTCATCGTGTCGCCCTTGGCTTTTGCCTTGTCCAGCATGGTCTTGGTGGGTTTTGCCTTGAACTGGACGATGACGTCCACATAGGTCCCGCTGGCCACTCCGGCGAGGTCGGACGACAACTGGCCGGCCGCCACACTGGACACCGCCAAAAGAAAGCCGGCCAGCCCGGCGCTGAGATTGCGTTAAAGTTGATTCATGGAACTCCGTTACCCCACAAGGGGGGCACCGATTCTAGAGCATGTCGCGCTCCTTACATAAGTCGTTCAGAATCAGGGATTCCGGCGAACTCTGCCCCCGACAGCGTGGCTGCCGCCGGACAGAATGTCTGGTTTCACGCCAAAGTGCCCCCGGTTCTCGGCTGGGGCGGTGCGGCTGCGGCATGCCGCCTACGGGCGCTCTATTCGCTGAGCCCTTGGCGCCGCGGCTCCGCGGCCCTTTGCGCGCGGGCCGGAAGTTCCGCTCGCAGATGTGACGGGCGATCTGGCGAACGCCGGCAGTCAGCTTTCCGAGGCCGCGCAGCAGATGCCGCGGGAGGCAATGAACAGGCTGTTCTGATCACTTGCGGGGGGCGGTCTCATAGACGGCCGCGTGCCCGGAGCCCGAGGCGAGGCCCAACGGCGCTCCTATCAACGCCTCGATCGCCAGGCCCACCACCGCGAACAGGCCGCGATAGTTGTCATCGGCGCCTTCACGCTGACCGAGCGCGGCGTACCCGCCCATCACGCCCTCACCTACGCCGCCGCCGAGCGCCACGCCGAGCAGCGCGTTGCGCGCCTTCCTCTTCGGCGCAACGGAAACCTGCTCGACCTCGGACTTCGGGATGCTCGTCACACCGCCCTGTAAAGTGATCTGGATGGCCTCGCCCGTCGCTCTGGCAAATTTGCCTGAGATCCGCTTCTCGATGCCCTGCCGCTTCACCCGCGTGTCGGCCCCCTGGCGCGATCGACATCACAAGACTCCATGAGCCAACCGGCGCGGCGGGTCCGCCCGGTTGCTGCGGCGCCAATGCGAGCGAAGCTGCCAATACCAGTGCAATGAGTTTCGTCACGGCTTGGTGTGTCCCACCGAAACCACGTTGGTGAACGTGTCTCCATTGGCGTTCCGCACTTCCTGAGTCGCCTGCACTGCGGTCTGCGGCGCGAAGCCGTCGAGCAACACGCCTGTCGCAGCGTCCACCACTTCCGCGCGAACGGCGATCTGACCGCGCGCCACCCATTGCCCGACGGCTATGGACCGTTCGGCAGTTACCTGTTGGCCCGTTGCCGGATCTGTTACCAGCGTCCGGAGTTTCTGCTCTACCTGCGTGATGGCCGAATCCGCTGGGGTGTAGTGCACCACCGCGACCCGAAGCAGTGCCTCACCATTCGCCTGAACGATGTTGAAGGACTCTCGGAATACCTGATCCAAAGCAGCCTGGATTTGTGTGACAGGTACAGATCTTACGGCCGTCGAGCCCGCGCCGCTGGCTTCTGGAGCGGTGCTGGCTACTCCTGCCTGGCCGAATGCGCCGCCCGTAGCGCCCTTGACGTCGATGGGCCAACGCGAGGGCGCGGATGAAAATTGGGTTGGCGTTTTCGCGGTAGTAGGTTTAGCGCTCGGCGCGGTGATCGGAGCGCCGTTGGGCCTCGCCTCGGGCGCCGGGCACACGACGATCTATGACACCACATCCCCGGTGGCACGCACGGCAGCAAACCAGGGCAGCAACCGAAGGAGGGCTCCGTGATCTGGTGGAAAAGCGCCGTTGGGTCCGTTGCCATACCGCTACTGCTGTCCTTTTCGATGAACCTCGGTGCGGGACGGTTCAAACGAAGCCTTCGCAATTGGCGCGGAGCCAAGGACCGGGCCACGCAGGCGCTCGAAGCGAGTAACACTTTGGGGCTGCGCGTATTTGCTCTCGGGAGCCTGCTCACGCTGCAGGCCGCTGAACGAAGGCCCGGCAATCAGGCCGAAGCCGACCGCGCCCGGAGCCAGTGTCTGGAGCTCGCTCGCGCGTTTGGGTTCAGTCCGCCTGAGGCTTCGGTGGGCGTCAGGATCTGGCGCGGCGGTGGAGCCTCGACCGCCGCTAACGGCAAAGACCTCCGCCTCACTGAAATCGCCGCATCGGCGTCAGGCGATATGCGCACCCGTTGTCTGCACCGCCAGGACATACAGCGACTGGCTCGCCGTCATAAACAACCGGTTACGGCGCTCCCCGCCAAAACAAACATTGGCACAATTCTCCGGCAGCCGGATCAGGCCAATCAGTTGGCCCTCCGGCGTCAACACCTGCACACCCGGCCGTGCGCCGCACCAGATGTTGCCGTCCACGTCGCAGCGGATGCCGTCGGCAGCGCTGGGCGCGCCGGTGCCGGGAATCGTCAGCTTGGTGAGTTGCTTGCAATTGCGGACCCGGCCATCGGTAACATCCCACACCTTCATGTCGCGCCCTTCGGCGCCGGTGTCGGCCACGTAGAGGCGTTGGTAGTCGGGTGAAAAACAGATGCCGTTGGGAGCGCTCACTTCGTCGGATAGCTTGGCAATCGCGCCGGTCTTACCGTCCACGCGATACACCGCTTCCTTCACTTCCTTGTCGGCCTTGTAGCCTTCGTAGTTGCCGTTGATGCCGTAGGGCGGATCAGTGAACCAGATGCTGCCGTCCGGATGCACCACGATGTCGTTGGGCGAATTCAGGCGCTTGCCTTCAAAGCGTTCGGCGATGGTGGTGGCACTGCCATCGTACTCATAGCGAACCACGCGCCGGCCGCCGTGTTCGCAGGATAACTGGCGACCTTGGTAGTCAAACGTGTTGCCGTTGCTGTAGCCGGCGGGGTTGCGGAACACGGTGACGCGGCGGTCGTCGGCAATCCAGCGCAGTTGCACGTTGTTGGGGATGTCGCTCCACACCAGATACTTGCCCACGCCGTTCCAGGCCGGTCCCTCGGCCCACGAGGTGCCCGTGTGCAGCCGCTTCATCGACGTGTTGCCGATCATGTATTTGCGGAAGCGCGGGTCAATGGCGATCACGTCAGGGTCTGGATATTGCACGGGAACAACGCCCGTCCAGTCGCGCGGCGTGGGCGCCGGTGAAACCGGCGGCGGCGCTTGTTGCGCGAAGGCAGCGGCAGCAGACGTGGCAAAGAGGAAAGCACGGCGGTCCATGATCAAGTTAAGATATCGCGGAATGAATCGCCGCCGCTTTGCGCTTTCTCTGCCGGTACTCGGGCTCTCTCGCGCTCAGGCGCAAGCAACGCCGGGGGCGGTACAGTTCACGCCGGACATCGAACCTCTGGTGCGCGAAATCGAAACGATGCCGCGCGAGAAGTCAGCCGAGTGGTTGGCGGCGCGGATGCGGGCAGGCAAGCCGCACCGCGAGTCGCTTGCCGCGGTGTTCCTCGCTGGCATCCGCAATGTGAATCCGCGCCCGCCCGGGTTTGCGCTGCACTGCGTGTTTCTCGGCCACGCCGCGCATGAGTTGAGTTTGCGCGCGCCCGCCGGCGTGCGGGCCATGCCGCTGTTCCACGTGCTGGATGACTTCAAATCCGCGCAGGCGCGCGACGCCGGGGCCAAACCCGGTGACTATACGATGCGCAAGCTCGCGCCATCGAAAGCTTCCGCCGCCGATCTGGCGGCCGCGATGGAAGCGTGGGACCTTGAACGCGCCGAGCAGGCCGCCGCGGCGCTGGCACGGAGCGGCGCCAAGCCCGCCGCGGTGTTCGAACAACTCTGGAAGTACGGCGCGCGCGACTATCGCAACATCGGCCACAAGGCGATCTTCACGGCGAACGCCTGCCGCACGCTGGAGACGATCGGGTGGCAGCATGCCGAACCCGTGCTGCGGTCGCTGGCGCTCGGGCTGCTGGACTTCGAGCGCACTCTGTCGATGAACGGCTACGCACTCGATGACCAGTGCTTCGCGACGAACGAGAAGCTCGCGCGCGCGTGGCCGGCGGGGGGCGCGAGCCGTGGCTCGGCCGAGTTGCTCGCCGCGATGCGGTCGGCAAGCGTCGCTGAGCTTTGCGCGGAAACGGCGCGGTCCCTCAATGCGGGCTCGCTCAACGCCGCCGGCGTATGGGACGCCGTGCACCTGTTCGCCGCGGAACTACGCCTGCGCTCCACCGGCGCCAACGCGATCGCCGGCATCCACGCGGTCACCGCGGCCAATGGGCTACACACGGCGTGGCGCCGCGCCGCGTCACCGCGTCTGCGCGGATTGCTGCTGCTGCAGGCCGTGGGATGGATGGGCCAGTTCCAAAACTTCGCCGCCTCGCGCGCCGGGCTCCTGAGCGCGACCTCGCTCAAGGATCTTCAGCCCATCGGGGGCACCGTGGACGAGGCGCTCGGAGCCATCGCCGCCAAACCCGTGGAAGCCGCCGCGCGCATGCTGCCGTTAGCTGCTAGCGCCGAGCATCGCGGCCCACTGGTCGAGGGCTTGTTGCGCTACGCCATTACACGCGCCGATGAGGTGCACTACTACAAGTACCTGGTCTCCATTCTCGAATCGGAAGCTCTCGTGAGCCCCGCGGCCAGCCCGGCTCTCCTCGCCTCCGCCGCTCTCTATGCCAAGGGCCCGTCGTCGCCCGAGCCCGTCTGGGCAGAACGCGCACGCGCCGCTCTTTCGCCGCAAGCCTGAGCGATTCAGCGGCCGCTCGCGCCGGCCATCGCCGCCGTTTGAAAGGCGAGGCGCACGGGCGAGTCGTCCGAGTTGCGGAAGTTCGCCCGCTGTACCATCAGAATCAGCGCCACGCCGCTCTTGGGGTCGATCCAGGCCTGCGTGCCGTACGCGCCGCCGTGGCCGAACGTGCCCGGTTGCGACATCGCGGTTTGTCCTCCGGGTGTGCGCACCACGCCCACACCGAGTCCCCAACCGTGCCCAGGAATGAAGCCCGCTTTGAGATCTCCGGTTTGAATCGCCGCCATCAGTTTGAGTGACGCGGGCGAAAGATACCGCCGTCCGCCGAGTTCCCCGCCCCGCAGCAACATGCGCGCAAATCGCGCGTAGTCGGGGCCCGTGGAGAACAAGCCGCCGTTTGCCGCAGGGTAACGATCCGTGGAAGTGGGCAGCTTGCCTTGTAGCAGCCCGATCTGCGCGCTGACGAGTTGATCCCCTTCGCGCCGCGCCGGCGTCACCAGCCGCGGCATTTGCGCTTCGCGCAGATAGAGCGCCGTATCCTTCATCTTCAGCGGCCGTAGCAGGCGCGCGGCGATGAAGTCCGGGAACGATTGGCCGGAGACCACCTCCACCACACGAGCCAGCATGTTGATACCGGACTGGCAGTAGCGCCACTGGCTGCCCGGCGCAAACCCGAGCGGCTTGGACGCGTAGATGGGCACGAGGTCCGCCAGCGTCCGCGCGTCCTTCGTTTCGGCCGCCGTGGCCTCACCCATCCCCGAGGTGTGCGTGAGCATGTGGCGCAGCGTCACCGCGCTTTGCTGCGCGGCGAACGCAGGTACGTGCTTGCTCAACTTGTCGTCAATCGAGAGATTGCCTTCGTCCTGCAGCATCAGCAGCGCCACCGCCGTGACCGGTTTGGTCATCGACGCGATCCAGAAGATCGAATCCTTGCGCAACGGCTTCGCATTCGCATCCGGGCCAGCCTTCCCGGTGACGCCGAGATGCGCGATGCCGTTCGGCGTAGCCACCACCGTTACCGCTCCCGGGATCTCGTGGGCGGCGATCATCTTGCGCATCTTCGCCGCAATGGCCGCATCCTGCGGGCCCTTCGCCCAAGCGCTCAGTGTGAGCAGCAAACCAACCGGCACCTTACGCACCATGGCGTTCATTGTATGCTTAGGCGGAGGGCCGACAATGACACTGCCTTTCCTCCTGCTGGCCACGCTTACTGCGACAGACCCGCGCCTGGATGTGAACGGACTGCCGTGGCTTGCCGAGAACAACGGCGAATTGATCCGCTTGCCGCGGCGTTTGGAGAAGCAGTTGCCGCCAGCGGTGTGGAATCTGGGCCTTTCGCCGAGCGGCGGCCGCATCCGTTTCCGCACGGACTCAACGCGCCTCGCCATCAAGCTTTCTTACCCTTCGCCACCGAACATGGCCAACATGCATGCTTTCGGGCAGACAGGTGTGGATGCGTATCTGGACGGCGTTTATCGCTCCACCGCCATCGCGCCGAAAGACGCCGCGCCGGACCAGCCGGTGGAACACACGTTCTTTGAAGGCCTCCCCAAGCAGATGCGCGACGTGACGCTGTACCTGCCACTCTACAAGGGCGTGAAGGTGCTGGGCATCGATTTCGACGAAGGCGCCGCGATTCAAAAACCGCGCCGGTTTGCGGTGGCGAAGCCCATCGTGTTCTATGGCACCTCGATCACGCAGGGCGGCTGCGCCAGCCGCTCGGGCTTGAGCTATCAGGCACTTCTCGGCCGCCAGTTGAATGTCGATTTCGTGAACCTCGGTTTTTCGGGCAACGGCAAGGGCGAGCCGGTCGTGGCGGCGATGACCGCCGAGATCGACGCGTCGATGTTTGTGCTGGACTATTCGCAGAACAACCGCACCGTGGAATCGCTCCGCGAAGTCTACGCGCCGTTCCTTTCGACGCTGCGCGGCAAACATCCGCGCACACCGATCGTCGCCATCACGCCGATCTCGTCGTCGCGCGAGGGCCAGAATCTGCGCGACATGCGCGCACATATTCGCACGGTGGTGAACGCGCAGATCGCCGCCGGCGACAAGCTGCTGACGCTGGTGGAAGGCGAATCGCTCCTCGGGCCGGGACGCCTCGACGGACTCGTGGACGACTCCCATCCGAACGATCTCGGCTTTCAATGGATGGCCGACGATCTCGCGCCTACGGTGGCGCGCATCTTCGCGCTGCCTCCGCCGACTCTGGTGAATGACCGCGCGATCACCGTCACCTCGTCCGCCGCCGCCGAAGCCAAGCGCGCCGAAGTGGTGCGCTACATCTGGGGCGCGGCCGGTTTGCCCCGCCGCGCACGGCCCGCATCGATCCAGGCGAATGCCCCGAGCCCGGTGCCGGATCTGCCGAACCTCAAGCGCGTGGACACGTTCACGATCAAGATGGATGCGGGCCAGGAAAACACCACGCATCACTTCATTCCCGCCGCGCGCGCCAATGGCAAATTGATGGTGGTGCAACACGGGCATGCCTGCACGTTCGACGACGCGCGCGACCCGCGTGGCGCGGGCATGGCGGGCACGCTCGCGACGTTGCTCGAAGCGGGCTACGGCGTGCTGGCCGCCTACATGCCGCACATGCGTCCCGGCGAGTGCCGCACGCTGGCGCACGGCAAGCTGTTCGATCTGCCGGTGGCCGCGGGCACCAGCACGTTGAAGTTTTTCCTTGAGCCTGTGGCCGTGAGCCTCAACGAACTGCGGCCGAGGTACAAGGAAGTGCACATGGCCGGGCTCTCGGGCGGCGGCTGGACCACCACGCTCTACGCCGCCGTCGACCCGTCGATTCGCACCAGCTATCCCGTGGCGGGCACGATTCCGCTGCATCTGCGCATCGGCGGATCGGTGGGCGACCTCGAACAGTACCTCGACGAGTTCTACCGCATGGCTGGCTACCCGGATCTCTATATGCTCGGCAGTTGGGGACGCAAGCAGACGCAGATTCTCAACCGCCGCGACGATTGCTGCTTCGGCGAAGCGCAACACAACGCAGCGAGGGTCGGCATGCCGTACGCAGACGCGATGCGTGCTTACGCCGCGCGCGTCGAGAGGGCGCTGGGCACGCAGGGCGTGTTTGAGTTGGTGATCGATGAAAGCGCCCCGCGCCACATGATTTCCCCGGAGGCGGCGAAGCGGATTGCGGCGGGCGCGCGGTAGCGGATCTCCGCGAGATCAATCGCCCACGGCTGGAGCCGGCACGTCGCCGCCCGAAGCCCGAGAGCCTCGGCGCCGCGATACCCATGCCTTCGCCTCTTCCACGTACGAGTACGTGACCGGCACCACTAGCAGCGTCAGCAACAGGCACAACGATTGGCCGCCGATGATCGTAATGGCGATGGCCGAACGTTGCGACGCGCCCACGCCTTGGCCGAACGCCGTGGGCAACAGGCCCGCGATGATCGAAAGCGTGGTCATCAGAATCGGGCGCAAGCGGACCATGTTGGCTTCATAGATCGCCTTGCGCAGCGGCAGCCCGTGTTCGCGCAACTGGTTCATGTAGTCGATCTGCAGAATGCCGTTCTTCTTCACGATGCCCAACAGCAGCAGCACGCCGAGCGCGCTGAACAGATTCAGCGAGCGGCCCGTGCCCCACAGCGACAACAGCGCGAACGGAATCGACAGCGGCAGCGTGAGCAAAATAATGAACGGGTGGATGAGGCTCTCAAACTGCGCGGCCAGCACCATATACATAAAGATCGACGCGAGGCCGATCGCCATCAGCATGTTCTTGGTCGTCTCTTCGAGCACCTTGACCTGGCCCGAGAACAGCAACCGGTAACCTGTGGGTAGGCCCACACGTTGTACCGCCGCCTGCGAAGCCGCGGCCGCTTCCTGCAAGCCGTGCCCCTGCGCGACATTGCCGTAGATGCCCACGGCGAACTGCCGTGCCTGACGGTCAATGCGGCTGGGTCCGAGTCCGCGCTCCAGCTTGGCGATCGAGTCAAGACGAATCAGGCCCAGCTTGGAGGACGGCACCAGCAGACGGCTCAGCACGGCCTGATCGTCACGCTGGCCCGGCATCAGGCGCATCATCACCGGATACTGCTCGGAGTCTTCCTTGAAGGTGGAGATCTGATCGTCGCCCGACATCAGCAAGCGCACCGCGCCGGCGATATCGGCCACCCGCACGCCGAGGTCCGAAGCCAGCGGACGGTCGATCGTCACTTGCAGTTCCGGACTGTTGAGATTCAGGTTGGCCTTGATGTCGGTGAGCGAAGGCTCCTTCTGCATCTCCATCGTCGCTTCCTTGAAGAGCGCCACCAGCTTGCCAATATCAGGCCCCAGCAACATCAGGCGGATCGGCGCGAAGCTGTCACGCCCGCCCAACACGTTCGGGAAACTGATACGCGGACGCAAATAGGCAAACTCGCGAATCGACTCGCGCACGCGCTGCGCCATGGTTTCGATGTCGGCCCGCTGGCCGTGCGGCTTCAGCAGAATGGTGAAAAACGCCATCGTGACGCGGTCCATAAAGCTGGCGGACTTGGGCACCACCAGTTCGACGCCTTCCACTTTTTCAATCTTGCGCCCCATTTCGAGCGATATCTTCTCGGTCGCCGCGAGCGATGACCCTTCGGGCAGTTCCACAAACAACCCAAGTTCGCTTTGATCTTCCTGCGGCATCCAGTCGCGCTTCACCATGTCGTTCAGGTAAACCGTCGAACCGAGCGTCGCAAAACAGATCACCATGATGGCCCAGCGATGATTGAGCGACCAATTGAGCACGTAGCCGTAGAGCCGCCCGAACCAGGAATTGCGCGCGTGGCCATGTCCGCTACCCGTACTGCCGGTGCCTTTGCGCTTCAGCAGCCGCGCGGAGATGGCTGGCGTGACGGTGAACGCCACGAGCATCGACACCATGATCGACATCGCCATCGTCCACCCAAACTGATTGAGGAACTTGCGCGCATATCCGGTCATGAACGCAATGGGGATGAAGATGATCACCAGCGAAAGCGTGGTTGCCATGACGGCCAGCGCGATTTCCTTGGTGGCCTCGACGGCCGCCACCTTCGGCGGCATATCCTTTTCCTCTAGGTATCGATAGATGTTCTCGAGCACGATAATCGCGTCGTCAATCACGATACCGACGGCCAGCGTCAGCGCCAGCAGCGTCATCGAGTTCAGAGTAAAGTCCATCACCCGCAGCAGCGTAAACGTGGTGATGATCGAAGTGGGAATGGCCAGCGAACTGATCAGCACCGTACGCCAGTCGCGGATGAACACAAAGACGATTAGCGAAGCGAGCAGGCTGCCCAGCAACAGATGCTCTTCCAAGGCCGCAACGGAATTGCGGATGTAGCTGGCTTGATCCTTGATCACGTCCAGCTTCACGCCGGGCGGCAGTTGCGCACGAACCTGTTCCAGCTTGCTAATCACCGAATCAACTACCTTGACGGTGTTCATGCCGGTTTGCCGCTGCACTTCCATCGTGACGGCGGGCTGCTCGCGCAGGTAAGCGAAGTTGCGTTTCTCAGCCATGCCGTCTTCCACGTGCCCCACGTCGCGAATGCGCACCGGCGCGCCGTTGACGTTCTTGACGATGATGTCGTTGAAATCCGCAACACTTTCCACGCGGCCCATGGTGCGGACGCCCATTTCCGACAAGCCGCGAATCATGCGCCCGCCCGGCATTTCGATGTTTTCGTTGCGCACGGCCCGGTCCACTTCCTGCGCGGTCATGGTGTAGCCGTTCAGCTTGTTCATGTCGAGGAAGATGTTGATCTGGCGAGGGCGAATGCCGCTCAGATCGATCTGCGCAACGCCGTCCACGGTCTCAATCGAGCGGCGGATTTGCTTGTCGGCAATTTCGGTCAACTCGCGGATCGGCCGCGGACCGCTCACGGCCAGAGTGATGACCGGCTCACGATCGACCTCCGCTTTTTGCACCACCGGCGGCAGAATGTTGGGCGGCAACCGGCGCATGGCGCCACTCACCTTCTCTCGCACATCCTCCACCGCGCTGCTGATGTCGCGCTCCAGCACAAACGTCACCATGACGCTGGCCGACCCCTCCATCACCATCGCGCGGAGTTCTTCGATGCCGCTGACGGCCGCCACCGATTCTTCGATGGGCAGGACCACCTGCGACACCATTTCTTCGGGACTCGCGCCCGGCAGGCGCAGGCGCACGTAGACGGTGGCGGGGTCGCTTTGCGGGAACAGGTCCACGCCCAGGTCGACGAAGCTGAACACGCCCATCACCACCAGGAACAGGATGAGCATGAACGCGAAAACGGGTCGTTTAACGCAGATTTCTGAGAGCTTCACTCGTGCGAGTCCTTTCGGCAAAGCCCCGGCCGGCAAAAGACACGGGTTCTTGTCTGAACACCAGGATTGTACCTGCTTCGGTGGTTACTTTATCTTGCGCAGAATGCCACACCTTCGTCGAACATTCGCCTCCGTCGCAGATTGAGGTGGTAGTTTGGAACGACGATGACAGGACTGAAGCGCTTGGTAGCGTTGGCCGTGACCGCCGTTTGGCCGTTGCAGGCCCAGCCGGCGCACTATTCCGTGAAACTGCGCGTCGACTTCGAGCGGCGAGTCTTGGTGGGAGTGGAAGATGTGGAACTGCAGCGCTCCGGCAGCGCCGAGTTGCGCGGCGGCAAGGGCCTGAAGATCACCCGCCAAACACCGGACGGGACGCACTTCGAATACGAGGCGCAGGCGGGCCGGGGATTGCGGTGGCAGGAAGACGGGAATCTTGCCGCCATGTTTGACTGCAGCGCATGGATGGTGTGTGATTCAGGTCCGCACTATCGTTCCACGCTGCGGCTTGAGATTGTGGTCCCGGTATCCGGCGGGGGCGGCCGGCGGGCAGTGGGCCCTGGCCGGCTCACACGGCAGTTTCGCAGCGCCCAAGGAGAGCACTTTGTGTTCGAGGTCGCGCGCCCGGTGCAGTCTTATTTGTTCAGCTTCGCGGTGGCCAGACTGGTGAGATCTGCAGCGGGGAATTTCGAAGTTTGGTCGGTGCGGAAGGCGGGTCCGCGGGTGTTCAAACTTTTTGCTGAGATGTACCGCGTCTTCCGCGCCAAGGCTGGGGTGGATTGGCTGGACTCGCAGTATGTACAGGCATTCGGTTCAATACGCGGCGCGGGGCAGGAGGCGGCAGGGACGGCGCTGATGTCGCAGGAGTATCTGGAGGATTCAGTCGTGGTCAGACTGCTGGCTGAACGAAGGCGTGACGGAGATCATGACCGCGGCGTTTGTGGAACATCACCAGGGCCGCGCGGCCTATGAGGCGAAGCTGGCCACACTGCGCCGGGAGATAGACAAACTTCGCGCCGAAGGCAAAGACCGCCCGCTGCACTGGGAGAAGTGGACGGATGCGGTGAACGCGTTGGGGCCGTTGCCCTATCGCAAGGGGGCGCTGTTTCTGGACCGGTTGCGGCGCGAGTTGGGCGAGACGGCGTTCTGGCGAGGGCTGGCAATCTACACGCGCCGCCACGCAGGGAAACTGGCGGACTCGCGCGGCCTCCAACAGCCGATGGAGGAAGCCGCCGGGCGGCCGCTCACCGCGCTGTTTGAGGAAGGCGTTTATCGCTGACGACCGTCAGCACCACGTGCGATTCGCGCCCCGGCCCGTAATGCACGCGATTGTGCGCCACCACTCCGTTGGCTTCATCGAAATTCTTGCCGCCGGTATTGAGGTCCCGGTCAAAGCGCGGGAAGTTGCTCGATGAGATCTCGATGCGTATGCGGTGGCCGGGCGCGAAGTAGTTGCTGGTGGTCATGCCTCGCAGCGTCACGCGGTACACCTTGTCTTTTTCTATCCACACCGGCGCGGCGGTGTAGCTGTCGCGGTAGCGCATGCGCTGGATAGCCTCATCAAGATTGTAGACCGCGCCGTCCGGGTACACATCCACCAGCTTCGCCGTGAAATCCGTGTCGGGCGCGTCGGAGGAGACGTACAGCGTTACGTCAATGGGTCCGCTCACCTCCACACCTTCTTTGAGCGGCTCGGTGGAGTACACGAGCACGTCGGCGCGCGACTCCATCTTGCGCTGATCGAACGCGCCGCCCGTCACCGCGTTGCCCGTGCAGCAGACATTGCCGCCGTAGGAAGGCACGGGATTCGATGGGTCGTAGGCGAAAGCGTCGGGGCAGTCTTCGGCGGGCGGCGCTGTGCTCAGCACGCCATCGCGCATCAGCGAGTTCGCTTTGCCCGCGCTCGACAGATAGAACTTCACCGGCTGCGCGCCTGCGGGCGGCCACGTGAACAAGGACTGCCACTTGTTCAAGCCCATCGTGTAGTAGCGCACCTTGGACCACTTGGCGATGGTGGCGTCTTTGCTTTCTCCTTTGAGGAAACGATCGAACCAGCCGTAGGTGAGTTCGTCGTAGTTCAAGCGCGCATCGCCGACACTGCGCTCGCCCACAATCGTGTTTTCCGTGGCGCATTTATACGCGCAGTGCAGCGTCGGCGCGATGATGGCATACTGCTGATCGGCAATCTCGGGGCGCGCGGTGCGGCGCACGTGATTGTAGGCGGCCAGATTGGGCCCGACGGAAACGTCGTACCAGGACATGAACCAGAAGCCCAGAATTTGAATCAGCTGGCCGTCATGCCACAATCCGCCGCGATACCAGGCCGGATCGTTTGGCTCGCGCGCGATCATTGCACCGCCCGTGGGCACTTCCATCCAATCGGCGTAGACCCCGCGCGGACCGTCAATCGCCTTAATCCGGGATTTCCGTTTTGGGCTTCCCGGAATCCAACAGTCTACACCCGACGCCTCACTCCCGTGCCGGAGTTGATCAGAATCCCCATTCCGAGGGCGGGCCAGTGCCTTGCCGATGGCTT
>Ga0194119_10006483_pt1 | contig 16920 bp, 12 predicted proteins | sample TA2MahC100mmetaG_FD_148620 | JGI IMG/M metagenome (GOLD analysis project Ga0194119, IMG submission 148620) | Freshwater microbial communities from Lake Tanganyika, Tanzania - TA2015018 Mahale Deep Cast 100m | ecosystem: Environmental > Aquatic > Freshwater > Lake | place: Tanzania: Lake...
AGAGCTCTTCCCATGAGCTTAGGTAATGCGTGGTGACTAAGGCCCGCAGCCGATCCCAAAGGGACGCTTTGGTTCGTCGAGAAGCTTTTGCTCTCTGTAACAATGGACATCCTAGTGCTTGAATTTGATCCACCAGGAAAGCGAGAAAAGTTAGGCAGCCAAAAACGGTAGCCAAGAACTTTTTGCCATGCCCATAATTATGCTCCAAATGATAGCCCTGATTTTTCAGCGTATTGAACGTCTCGTTTTCTATCTTCCAGCGTGCCCGACCTCCGCGAACAATATAAGCCACATTCTGTGGGGTGATTTTGATATCGGTGATCCAACTAAAGTTTAGCACCTTCCCTTTTTTTACTTCCCAGTATTCCACTAAATTAACCAAGATATCCGGATGGCTCGCGTTCAGCTTCAACCCATTAGCATAGCGATATCCATGCAAGACACCCGATTCGTCGGTCACCTCGAATTCATGCGCTGTGCCGTCTTTCACGTGGGCATCCAACTGGTTGAACAAGTAGCCGTTGCCGACGGGTTTAGCGCCTATAATGAAACTATAACCCAATGATTTGATTAGACTTATGTGTGGTCCATTGGCACCCAAGGCGTCTTCTACAAGGATCACTTTGAGTTCGGGATGATCGGCTTTCAGGCGCGGCAATAAGCGGTTGGCGGCATTGCGTTCACAGTCATTCTTGGTGGTACCATCCGCCTTCAGAATGGCCTCGGGCATAAAAGGCAATACCACGGGCAGGTCGGGATGCACCACCACCGCCCCCAACAATTGATGATAGTTTTCAGCGAGGCCGTTTCGGTGTATTTTCACACAGCACTGCGGACAACCCATTTTGCAGGAGCTAAAATGACCGGTTCCGTCCAGGGAGACGAGTACATGGCCATGAAGATACTCATATTTCTGCAGCAACGATTGCCGGTCAACGATTTCATGAAGGGCGACAAAGGCAGACCTCAAATACTTTGGATCGACGGGATCCAAAATCTCCCTAAGCTGGGTATCGCAGGGAGTCTGCTCCACGCCATAAAGGCTTTTTAGGTTATGTTTTATGATGCCTTCCTCGTTATGTTCATCGAATTTCAAGAGGGATGGGTATTTGAGGCCAAAGACAGCTAAACCTGACATCAAGGAATCCACTAAAGTGAAAACCTTGGCCACGCCACGATGATCCGGCACTGCGCCAAAGGCGGTCCGCACGGCGGTCAATAATGGTTTTGCGGAGCAACCATATATCGATTTTGGCAAGGGATTTGAATTCATTAATAAACTTTGTTATTCTATATGATAAATTAACGCAATCCTTTGCCAGTTTATCCAGCACGTCTCGCGAGCCTTACAAACGATTCTAACACCTTGATTGTTAAGGATAAAGATGTCCCGGGAATTGCTGTTTCTTGATTCAGCTTGTAAAGTGGGCACGTATTCCATGCCTACCGGAATAGTCTAGATATTAAAAATTATTTTGCAGACGCATTTTTTGTCAGAATGCATTCTGATTTAAATCTATCAATAACGGATGTGTCTGCAATATTTTTATATACAACTTCGAGCTTATATCTTGCGCATCCACCTGCCCCAAATGCCTTATCCTCGCTCCAAGCTTCTGTTTGAATACAAGCGGTCCTATTTCCGTCCGAATAAGTCACTTCTGATTTAGAACATCTGCCACCATGGCAACAAGTATTATGAGGGGTGGCTTGTATGATCTGTTGATTTACTCCGACGGTATGACATGCCGGGGCTCTATCTCTAGGAATTGACCCACCTAGAGATTTTGAGCCACTCCTAGCGCCTTGTTCCTCTGATAAGACAGACTCTTGTTTCTCATAGTTTTGTACCTTTTTAGACACACAATCATCTATTTTTAATTCTCCAATGTTTGTCGAGCAGTTTGCAGTTATCCAACACTGCAAATCAACCGGCCACTTGAAAAATACAGATCCAACTAAAAAAATTGAAACCGCCATAAAAAGCAATAAAGTAAACCATGTAAATACTAATGCAGGCTTGGCGAATTTCTCACTTGCGAGACTTGACGCTCTCGCAAATACAACCAATACCCCCATAAGCAATAACATTATTATTGCGCCAATAACGGCGACTCTTGGATCAATCTTGAATGAATATACCAAGCTTATAGTTGCTGCTATGCCACCTATTCCAATGGCATACTTAATTGCTGGCACCGCTTTGCTTGCTTCACGTATAAACTGAATTGGTGTTGTCATTTTTGTATTATTTAAAATGGTTTTTATGTTGCAATAAATCTCTTCAAAGCATGGGCACCATGTCCATAAAATGGCTCCACCCAATCAGATAGCGTCACATAATCAAACAAGTAGGGTCGCTCGTCTAGCATCCTGAAACACCACGACCTACCCCCCCTAAAAATCCAACGCCAAATTCCGCCCCTCCTCTTTAACCTTCCGCCCTTTGCGAACCGCCTTCTCAGGCTTAGGCACCGCCACAGCCACCGGTTCAGCAACATCCGCCTCCAAAGCCGCCCGCCGCCCATTCAACGCCAATAACCGCGCCAATACCTCATCCCGCACTTCGTCCGGCCAGCGGTAGCGCCAGGGCTTTTTCCTGCGGCTTGAGCGAGCGCCGGTTTCGGGGGCTTCGTCCTCGTCGTCTTCCCAATCCAGGAGAAAAACGCAGTCGGTCGGAATATCATCCCAGCCGTAGGCATCCAGCACGGCGCGGTCCATCGCCGCGTGCAATTCGCGCAAGCGCAGAATATCGGGCGCGGTTTCTTCCGGGTCGTGGAAGCGGTTATAGGTTTTGGTCAGCCCTTCGTTATTGCGGACCATGAGTTCGGCGCGGAAGTCGTAATAGGCTTTTCCGGCGGTTTCCAAGGCATGGCTTGATTCGTAGTTGAGCGGGAAGGGGAAGGTTTCAAAGCAATCGGAAGGCGAATAACGCATATCGTCTTTCATGGACGAGGCGAAAAAACGCGCCCAAGTTTCATGAATTCGGGATTGGACGATTCCGAAAGCGGCGTTTGAAGGAAACGGGAATACCACCATCGACTCGGCAAAAACCGAATCGGCGGTTTTAAAAGCAAAAGTCCCTTGCTGGCCTACCCGAGAAATCACTAAAACCTGCTCTAAGCCATCAATTTCAGAAAATAAGGTCGGTGTATATCTCCCCCATTGCCACCAAAATTTACCTCGCTTCTTAGCATCCGCATTGCCTTTGAGCTTATCCCTTTCTGGCTTAACTTTCCGCTCTACAATCTCCAACAAATCCGGCCAATCCGCCGCCACCGGATCGGGATAATCCAGCGGCACAATCCCCGTTCTCAACCAGGTTTCCCGCTGCTCATCCTCCGCGCCCGCCCAGGTCTCGCCCAGTTCCTCCCGCCGCAACGGGAAATCCGCGAAATTGATGACATAGCGGTGATGGGCATGGGTGGGGCTGTCGTTCACTTCCTCTCCGCCGATGTAGGGGAATATCCGCTCGGCATTGCGCGGGTCTTTCTCGTTCAATCGATGCATTTCCGCCAACGGCGAGGCCACACCCCGGCTGTCGGTGTCGTCGATGGTGAAGCCCATCCCCAGCACATAGCTGCCGATGAAACTCTTGCCCTTATTCGCCTTGAGCGGCGCGGGATCGTCATGGCCCCCGGCATGGAATAGATAGGCGGTGATTTTCTCGACCGGGCGGCCATCGAGTTCCGCCCTCACCCCAACCCCTCTCCCGCTGGGCGAGGGGCTTTTTTGCACATGTACCACGCTCACCACCACCGCCGCCGCGCCCGGCCAGCGATAGCGTTTCCGCGCCCAATAAATCACCCCGCCATGCGTGCAAATCCAACGCAGCCCGGTGGAGCGGGTATCGCCCTGGCCGATGGTGTTGGTCGCGATCAAGCCGAACGCGCCATGGGGTCGCAGCAAATCGAAGGCCCGCCGGAAGAAATGCGCCACCAGATCGGCGTTGCCGTGGGATTCGGCATGGATGACCTTCAGCCAATCCAGATAACCCGCCCGGTTGCCGTTGATCAGCGTGTTCTTGCCGGCAAAGGGGGGGTTGCCGACGAAGGCGTCGAAGCCGGGCGCGTCCCGCTGGAACACCTCGGGAAACTCGATTTCCCAATGGAAGGGATGCACCGGCCGAGGGCCGGTGAGCAGCGCCGCCTGGGCCGCGTCGACTTCGGTCGGCAAGCCGGTGGCCATGGTTTCGTGGTAGGCCGCCAGCAGCGCCAGGCGCCGGGTTTCCCTCGCCTTGTCCTTGTCGGCGCCAAAATGCGCGGCGACGGCGGCATCGCCCGCCAGCCGTACCGGATTCAGCCGTTCCTCGGCCTCGCGCAGGCGGCTGGACTTTTCCTCGGGCAGCAGGTCGTCGCCGGCATCCAGGATATCCCGGCGGCGGGCCGTGGCGGCTTGCAGGCGTTCTTCCACGATGTCATGGATGTCCCGATTGACGGCTGGCTGCCAGTGAAAGGCCTCGATTTGCCGGCGCGAGAGGCCGACCAGCGAATCCCCGGCTCGAATCGAGTGATCGAGGAAGGTGAAGGGATGATCCCGCGCCAGGGTGGCCAGCCACAGCGAGAGCTTGGCGAGATCGGCGGCCATGGGGTTGCGGTCCACTTCGTAGAGACAGCGCTGGGCCACCAGTCGCCGGGCATGCAGTACCTCGTCCTCGTCGGGGGGAATGGACGGTATTTCGCCGTGGGCGTGCCAGGCGTCGACCAGGGCCTCGCCCAACTGACGGCAGGCTTCCACCAGGAAGGCCCCCGAACCTACCGCCGGATCGCAGATCTTGAGGTCGAGGATTTGCCGCGGCGTGGGGCGGTCACCGAGCCGGGCCAGCACGGGCGCCAGGGTGCGTTCGACGATGGGCGCGGTCAGCGTGCGCGGGGTGTAGTGGGAACCGCTCTTGCGGCGTTCGTCGGAGGGTTGCAATACCATGGCGCCGGCGGGTACCCGATGCGGCGTGGCCCCCCGGGCGATGCGCCGGTCCAGGGCCGCAAGCAGGTCATCCAGGCTCGTGGCCTGCTTCACCGCCGTCCCGGCGACGCCTTCGATCTTCTGGTCGTGGCGCTCCTTGAGCCACTTGCCCCGGTCGGCGGGCTTCACCGCCAGCAGGGCGGCCAGGTTGACGACCGTGGGCGCGGCCAGCTTTTTGGCGGAAGCTGGCTTCAGGGCGATGGAGGGTCCCTGCGCCAGTTCCAGCCGGAAGCCCATCATGGTTTCGTAGACGCTGCCGATCTGCTCGACATCCAGGGTCCGGTAGGAGAGCCGCTCGCCATTCAGGATCAGCAGCTTGGACAATACCCGCCAGATCACGCCATCGGCGATCAGGGGCAGTTGCGGCGGTTCCTGGGTGCTCCCCTCCAGAAAGGGGAACCGGTGCGGATCGAACAGGTAGCCGGCGCGTCGGGGCATGGCCATCCGGGGATGGCGGCAGCCGCCATGCACGGCCCGGAACAGGGCAATGAGCCGGGCCCAGGCGCCATAGCGGGAATCCAGGGTGTCCGGGTAGCGTTCGTGGTCGGCGCGCAGTTTCTCGAAGAGGCCATGCACCGAGTAATTTTGGGCATAGAGCGTGGAATCCGGCATCAGCCCGCGATCCTCGGCATACAGCAGGAACACCAGGCGCAGCAGGGTATTCAGCAGTCCCGCATAGACGGCATCGGGATCATGGGCCAGCACGGCGGCCAGCAGGCGGCCATGGCTGCGATCGTCGGCGGCCTGGAAGCCGCGCAATAGCTCGTAGAGCGCGTCCAGGACCTGTCCGGCCAACTGAGTGGATACCCGGCTCTGGTACTCACGGCTACGCGCCAGGATCGCGGGCAGGCGTTCGCTGGCCGGTCCCGCCAGCAGGCGCGAGCGCTTCAGGAGCATGTGGAAGGCGGCCAGGATGGGCCGCCCCGCGACCTCCAGCATGTCCCGTACCTTGAAGGTCAGGCTGCCGGCATTCTCGCCACGCGGGGCATACATCAGACGCAGGTCGGCGCCGTTCGCGATCAGACCGATGGGCGCCCCGGTTTCCCGCAGCAGGCGCTCGCAGCGGCGGCTCGGCGAGGCGGCCCAGGGCCGAACGTCCTGGGCCGTGACCGTGTCCAGGTCGGCGCCCATGGGCAAGGACTGGACCAGCAGCAGCCAGGGCTGCTCCGGGTCCACTGGCTTGGGATCGCGCAGGGCGAGGGTGGGCTGCAGGATTTCGCCATCCGGGAGTGGAATCGACAGCTTATCGGGCAAGGGGCGCGCGTCCGTGATTCCGTGCAACAGATCGGCGGGCCAACCCAGGAAGCCCATGAGCAGGGCGGGAAGATCGGTGATCGCGGGCAGCGGGTCGCCGTTGCTGTCCAGCACTTCCCCGATGAAATTCTGAAAGTGTTGCTGCTCCTCGCGGACATCGCGCGGGAGGATGGCCTGCGAATCCACCAGCGCGGCGGGGGATACCACCAGGCCATCGGGTTGCAGATAGCCCAGCCAGGCTTGGTGATCGCGGAGGGCGTAATCGTCGGACACTTGAGAACCTGAACTCTAATGATCGCTAGGCCGCGTCAGGAACCCAGCCAGGGATTCATAATCCCGACCCCGGTGGCTTGGAAGTCCTCCACATTGCGCGTCACCATGCACATGCCGTGCACCAGGGCCGTCGCGGCAATCAAGGCATCCCGTTCCGGGCGCGGATCCGGCACATGCAGCTTTGCGCAGCGCAAAGCCACAGCGGTATCGACGGGTAGAACGCGGTCGGCAAAGGTCGGCAGGACGCGGGTCTCAAGCCAAACGCGCAAGATTGAACCCTGCGCCGGGTCCCGCCTTTCCGCGAGGAGGACTCCGGCTTCCAGTTCCAGCACCGTGATGCTGGACAAAAACATTTCCGGCACCGGGATTGTGTTGGCCCAAGCGACAACGTTCGGGTCCGCTTTGCCCGACTTGGCTTTCCTCAATTCCGAAACGACATTGGTATCCAACAGAAACATCAAAACTCCGCCGGGCGGAAAAACGGGCCGGCCAAATGGGGGGGGGCGAACGGGATATCCGCGGAATCCGGCATGGCCAAGAGATCGACAATGCTCCCTTCGCCGCCCGAAATCCGTTGATACTCCTCGATGGTCATGAGCACATGGGAAGGCCGGCCCCGGTCAGTAATGAAAACCGGCCCCGCTGCCGCCGCCCGCTTCGCCCCGCCAATATCCTGGTTGAACTCGCTGCTGGTAAAAGTGGTGATTGCCATAATGAACTCCATTGCCCGGTGTAGTCATGTTGCTAAAAACAAACGAAGCGCGGAGCGGTCATGCAAATCCTCGCGCCGCCCCATGCCTTGAGCGCCCATCGGCCAAGGGTGTTCCAATAGATCCGCCGCTATTTGGCGGGCCTGCTCGTAGTCGCCCGCCTTTACATCCCGGATGGCTTGCAGCAATTCCGCGCCGATATCCCGCTGGGCATCGCGCTCCAAGAGTTCTTTTTCACTGAGTGACATAGCCGAATTCCTCCGCAATTTGCCTGAGTATGTGGGATGGATGGTGAGCATTATCCCGTGACCGGCCACAGATAAGCGATGCCCACTGGCTCCACGCGGGTGGAGGCGATCCGGTAAAAATCCAGGATGCGCTGGGGTTCGCGGGCCAGGTCGGCATCCACGCCTTGCAGCCAGCGCTCCCAATAACGGCGGTTGGATTCGGCCTGCCTGACTTCCTCGGGTGGGGCGTCATCGAAGCCGAGTTGCATCTGGATGGGCTTGCCCAGGGCCTCGGCGACTCGGCGGCGTTGATCCTCCAGGATGCCGCGCAAGGCATCCGCCTCGATCCGGCCGCGTTCCGCCAGTTTCTGTTCCGCCTCTTGCCGCGCGGCCTGGCCACGGGTTTCCAGGTGGGCCAAAAGCTGTTCGATATCCATCGCCAGGGCCGCCTGGAGCTGGCGCCGGACGGGTTCCGATACGGTAGGCCCGCTGGATTGCGGTAGCAAGGCCTGCTCCAGCAATTCCAGGGTGCGGGCTTCGGTCTCGCGTCCATAGGGCGCCAGTCCCGCTTTACGGCGTTCCGGCTCGACCCAGCGCGCGGTCACCGTCAGCAGTTCCTCGTGCAAGCGGACTGCTCCCGCGCCATACAAGGCCAGGCGGCCCAGCATGACCACGCGGGGGATCGCGTCCTCGGATTGGGCCAGGCAAGCCCTTGAGAGATCGTGATGCACGAAGCCCTGGGCCAGGAACCGCCCCAGCAGGCGTTGCACCACCCGGTGTTCCAGGTGCAACTGGACGACGTCGTCGTCGATCCCTTCGGGCGCGCTGAATACGACCGGGCGAATGGGGGCCGATCTCCGCCACTCAAAGGAACGACGACCATCCTGGGGCAGGGCCCGCAAGGTATCCAGGGTGCTTGACCAGGTCGGGTCGGCGCCACGCCGTGCATCGAGGTTGGGGAATTCCCAGCGCTCCGGTTGTTGCGGCGGGGTCGGGACTTTGCGCAACGGGTCCGCGCCCAATAGTTCCAGGGAACACGACAGGGCTTGCCGGAAATGTTCGTGGTCCAGCCCGATCCACCGTCGGGCATCGTTGATCCGGCCCCGCAAGCCATCGATTTGCTTGCGCAGGGCATCCTGACGTTCCCTGGCCGCTTCCAGTTCCTCCCGGACGGTGGCCTCCTGGTGTTCAGCCATGCCGATCCCTTCGATCTCGTTCGCCAAAGCCTCGGCCCGGTCCCGGCGGATGCCGCCCTTGAGCGTGTCGGCCAAGCGCGTGGAAATCACCGGAGCGAGGCTGCCCAGTTCGCGGCGGATGTTGTCGGTCTTGCGGATCAGGGCTTGCAACACCCGGTCCTCGGGGCGCTGGGTGTAGACGAAGTAATGGCAGAAAACCTCCGGGTTCGGCTGGAGCTTGCGGTCGATGCGCCCATTGCGCTGCTCCAGGCGGGCGGGATTCCAGGGCACATTGAAATGGAAGAGGCGCCAGCAATGGGCTTGCAGGTTCAGGCCCTCGCGGGCCGCGTCGGTGGCGACCAGGATGCGCAGCGGATGTTCTGCCGGCGATTGATTGAACGCCCGCTTGATGGCTTCGCGCTTATCCGGCGGGGTGGGGCCGTGGAAGACCTTGATCCGGTATTCGGCGAGATCGGTATTCGCGATGGCCATGCGCAGCAACTGGACCAGATAACGCTGGGTATCCTCATACTCGGTGAAGATCAACACCCGCAGGCGAGACCAGGCGGCGCCAGGTTGGGGTGAATCCTGGCCGGGCGCCCGGATGCCTGGGCAGAGATGTTCGCGCAGCCAGGCCACGAGATGCCGGACCCGGGCGTCGGCTAGTCCACGGGCGGCGTTGGCGATGGCGTCCATGCGGTCCAGCAGCGCCCGTTCCAGGGCGATATCGGCGCGCTCGTTTCGGCCCGCGGTGGCGAAGGTGGCTTGCTCGATGGCGGCGGCGGTGGCCCGGTCCTGCTCTTCCTCGGGCTGCTGGGTGAAATCGTCGTCCGCGTCCGGCGCTTCGGCGAACAGGGCCAGCGCCTGTCGTACCGACGTGCCAGCGCTCGCCACCTGGATTGGCTCGTCCGCCCACAGACGCTCCATGGTCTTGCGATGGATTTTCAAGGTTCGGGCAAAGGCCTCGATGGAGGACAGCAAGCGCTGCTGCAAGCCCGAAACCAGCAGATTCGCCTCGGCCCGTTGTCGTTTGGTGGCGTCCGCGTAACGGGTCTCCCGCGCCGCCCGGTATTCCTCCAATAAACCGGAAAGCGCCAATTCCGGGGCGTCCGGCGGCAGCCCGGACAGTTCGACCTGGACTATGTTCCGCTTCAGGAAGCCGCCGCCGATTTCCCGGATATCCTCTTTTAGTCGGCGTACCATCACCTCATCGAGCCGTTTCTTGACGACCTTCACACCCCGGGTGAAACGGTGTGGATCGAGTATTTCCAACAGGGTGCTGAAACTGTTGGAATGGCCGTTGTGCGGCGTGGCGGACAGGAAGAGCCGATGCTCGAAGCGGGCGGCCAGATCCCGGATCGTGCGAGTAAAGCGGGAGTCGATGGCATAGCGGGATCCGCTGGCCGGGGCGGCATGGTGAGCTTCATCCAGAATCAGCAACGAGCCGGGGCGCAGGTTGCCCAGCCAGTCGCGCAAGGGCGCGGCGTAGAACTCGTCGATCAGCAGTCGGTGCGATACCAGGAAGCGGGGAAAGGTCGTCCAGGGATTGACCCCGAACCCGCGTTCCTGACGGATGCGCTCGATGTAGGCGCGGTCCAGGATTTCAAAGGTCAGCCCGAACCGGGATTCCAGTTCGTCCTTCCATTGCAGCAGCATCTGGGGTGGGCAGCTCACCACGACTTCCCGCGCCCTCCGCCGCAGCAGTAGTTCGGTGGCAATCAACCCGGCCTCGATCGTCTTGCCCAGGCCGACATCGTCGGCGATGAACAGGTTGACACGGGGTAATTGAAGCGCCTTCCGGAGCGGTTCGAGCTGGTAGGTATCAATCCGGATACCCGCGCGAAACGGTGACTGGAACAGTTTCGGATCGGTGGCGGTGACGCAGTTCCAGCGCAGGCTATGGAGATAGGCGCCAAAGAGCCGGGGCTGGTCAAAACCCTTTTCGCCCAGGGTTTTCCAGGCTTCCTGGTCCAGGATTTCGGTGTCCGTTTCAAGAGCCCAGACCACATCCAGCTTCTCGCCCTGGGCATCGTCATCCAGGCAGGCCGCCGAAACTTGCGTCAGCCAGGGATCATCCTGGACGGATTCCACCGCCTCGACCACGTAGGTTCGGGTGCGAAGACGAACGATTTGGCCGGTTTGAGGGAGGGTCATGCGGCAGTTCTGTTTGCAGGGAGAGCTTTTTTTGTTCCTATTTTAGTCTAGCGAGGTAGCGGGACTCGTGTGATCCACGCCTGATTTGTCCTCGGCTGTACCTGATCACCCGCCTGCTGTAATCCCTGATTGAGAAAATTGCTCAATTCCCGCCTCATCGGCCGGGGTGGGCACACCTCCAGTCATTGCGGCCCATCTTGGCTGTGCCTCCCTCACTCTATATCTATCTATCTATACTTCACGCGGCCAAGTTTTCGGTTTTTGAAAACAGTTGGAACTTCAGTGTCATCAGCGATTGCATTTGGCTTTTGAAGCGGGTGCCGAGGTCGCGCAGGCAGGCGTCGATGCTTTCCTTGAAATGGGCGAACGTGTCGTAGTGGGTGCTGTACAGCGCCTGCTTCTTGACGAAGCGCCACAGCCTTTCGATGAGGTTCAGGTTGGGGGAATAGGCGGGCAGGTAAAGGAGCTCGATCCCCAGCGCCGCAGCCTTGTCGAAGACCGACTGGCATTTCTGATAGCGGGCATTGTCCAGCACCAAGGTGACCGGGAGACCGCTGTCGGCGTAGGCGGCGGCGATCTTGTCCAGCAAAGCGCAAAACGTCTCCTGGTTGACGACGGTGTCGTTGGTCAGCGTGACGGCCTCTTGGCGGATCGGGTCGTAGGCGCCCAGAACGTTGTAGCGCTTGCGCCCGCAGCTTGACGGCAACAGCTGGCGCACAAAGCACCACAGCATCCCGAGGAACGCCCCCATCACGAAATGCGCCGCGTCCACGAACAGCACCGTGCGCCTGCCCTGCCTGGCTTCTTCCAGGCGCGGTTGCAGCTTGTCGTCGTGGAACGCCTGCTGCGCCTGAAGCTGCTTCTCGTCGTCCGGGGCCTTGCCGGGCACCAGGCCGCAACGCCTGCACTTCATGCCGAGCTTGCGCAAGAACGCCCGGCAGGCGGAAGGTTTCAGGCGCACCCCGGTTTCCCGTTCGATCACCTCTATCGCTTGGTTGACGGTGTGCGGCGGCTGTTGCCTGAAGACCTGCTTCAGCCGTTCCGCGTGGACGTCCAACTGCCCCGCCGGCTTGCGGTAGTCCTCGGCCAGCAGCCCGGGCAGGCCGCCGTCGCGGTATTTCCGCAGGTATGCCGTGACGGTGTCGCCGTCCACCCGCACCAGGTCGGCTATCGCCCGATGCGCGTAGCCATGGCCCTTGAGGTAGACCACCCAGCATTTCCGCCGGGCGCGGGCGCAGGGGTTCCCGCTCGCCTCCTGGTGCAACTCGTCCAATTGCGCTTCGGTCAGTTCCAGGTCGATCATCTTCAGGCTCCAATGCGGGATGTTCAAAGCCACATTGTTAACCCGCCATGGGTTGGATGTAAATCCGAAAATTTAGCCGCGCGGAGTATATTCGCCGTTTGGGTCTAAGACAATCTGACCGATGCGGACCGGGTTCTGACCCCATCGGAGCGCGAAAATCGACTTGAGGACGATCTTCGTGGTGTTCGATTTACCGGTGCGGGTCATGCCGAAGAGCGCAGTCTTTTGGCCGAGCAGGTCAGTCGGCGTGATCTGCACGGGCACGCCGTCGATGCCTTGGAAGGGCCGGTGGCTCGAAGCGTAGCGAACCTGCCCGACGGGGACATGGCCATTGTGTGCGGAAACGGCCAGCCGTGGGTCGCGGTAGTTAACGATGGCCTCCAGCACGCGGCCACGCGGCTTGAAGACCTTTAGTCCGCGGTTAGGGTAGTAGTTGCTGAGGTCCGAGCCGAAGATGAGGCGGAACACTGGGGCATCGTCAGGGCCTGTGTTGACCATGTAGTAGGTACCCAGTACTCGGCATCGAACACCGGCGTAGCTGAGCAGATTGTGTGTCGTGGGGTCCATAATTGCGCGGTCGTCCCAATGGCGCTCCACTTCACCACTAACGCGTTGAGCAGTCTCAACACGGACACGTAAGGCTTCATCTGCGTTGGGGAGATTGGCTTTGTCAAGCACGCGAAGCAAAACAATTGAGGCGTCTTCCTTTCGTACATCCGTAAGACTTGAGGGACTGACACGCGTGGCGATCAGAAATGAAAGCGCGGGAATGCCGCCTACTCGTTGCCGATGGAAGTCGTGAATCTGGACGAGGGCTTCGTCATACCCTAGTGAGTAAACTTCGCCGACGTAGGCACTGTCCTCAATGAGCGATGTAAACCCCCGACTGGCTTCTTTAAGCGGCTCGCTTAAGTCCGACTCACTCAGCTTTCCTAACAAACTCGATACGATGTCAGCCATCACCATCTCCTACGTTGAGCGCCTCTTGCTATTCTATTCGCCCAACATTAAATGGACACCCAAAAAAATGTCAATTTCCAGCAGGGTTTCTATCAAAATTGGCTCATTATTGACCCGGCAACTAAATATCTTCATGCGGCATATTTAACCCTAGGGTCTTCGAAGTAGGTTCGGACCCGTTCAGGCGAATGGCTCAGCAGGGTCATGTGATCGTTCGCAGCCGCCTGCAGTTTGGCTTTACTGCGTACGGCAACTTTGGACGCGATGCCATATTTCAAATCGGCATTGAGCCGTTCATCCGGATTCAGCTCAGGGCTATAGCTCGGCAGGTAAAACACTTCGATCTGGTCTTTCCGTGTCGCGAGCCATTCTTTGACGGGGTAGCTATGATGGACGCGCCGGTTGTCCAGGATCAGAAACACCTTCTTCTTGGCGTCTTTCACCAGCGCTTCCAGAAATTCAATCAGCCGATCCGAATTGAAGCTGCCCTCGACGATCATCCAGGGCAATCGCGGTATGTACCTGTCTCAGCGAAGATCAACCGGAATCGGTAATCATCATTGAGTGAGGCGAGGCGCTTGCGGCGACGCAGGCTGCGCTTGGAGGACGGGTCGTTGTGCCGGCCCTTAAATAGCCGACAAAGCGTAACGGGCTTGGGGGTAGCGGAAGTAGGCTCGGACCCGTTCGTGCCAAGTGGCCAGCCGGTTCATGAAGGCCATGGCTTTATCCAGCAAGGATTCCCGGTCGGCGCTCACGGGCCCCAGGCGCAGGGCGGTCTTGAAGTCGTGGTTCAGGTATTCGTCGGGGTTGTAGGGCGGCAGGAACGCCAGTTCGACACGGTCCTTCTTGTCGACCAGCCATTCGGCCACGGCCTTGGCGTGGTGGACCCGCAGGTTGTCGACCACCAGGATGATCTTGCGCGGCGCGCCCTCGATCAGCGCTGCCAGGAATTCGATGAAGCGGTCCGTGTTGATGGTGCCGTCGACGATCCGGAAGGCCACCTCGCCACGCGGCGAAATGGCGGAGATCATGGAGCGCTTCACCCCCCGGGCCGGAACCGCCAGCAACGGCGTCTGGCCTTTCGGGGCATACCCCCGGACCCAATTCGCGTCCTCCCGCACCGCCGTCTCGTCGCCAACGTAGATCACCGCGCCCTCGGCCCGGGCCTTGGCGACCAAAGCCGGGTAGCAAGTAGCCTGTATGGAGCGCAGCGGAATACAGGTTTTCGGTGGCCTGATAGTCGCGGATTCCGCGATACTTCACCCCGGGCTATGCTGGCATGGCAGGGCCTCGATCCCGCCTATTTCGGGATGCTGCCACGGCTTGATCTTTGCGAGAGTTTCGGCAGGCAAGTCCTTGGCCAGGGCAGCGTTATGGTCCAACTGTAAACCCGTCCAGAAACATTCGGAATTCCCGAAAAAACGGGAGAGGTCTAGACCCGTGTCGGCTGCGATGCCGCGGGCGCCCGCGACAATCTCTGTGATGTGACGTTGGGGAACCGCGATGGCCTTAGCGAGACGATATTGCGTGATTCCCATGGGTTTGAGGAACTCTTCCATGAGAATTTCACCGGGATGTGGGTAAGGAACATCACGCATAATCGTGTTCAATCAGTGATAGTCAACGATCTCAACATTGATGGGGCCTTCAGGTGACTGAGCCTGCCGAAGGTTTGTACCAGCACTTCAGGACGCACGTCGCCCCAGTGTTTATCCTGAGTTCAGCGGCGGAACTTTAGCGGGGTCCGCTGGAGCGCTGCGTCAGGCTCGCCGAATGGTTTGCCATTACGATTAGATAATCCTAAAAACGGCAGTTGGAACGCCGAACAGCCGTTCGTGCTGAGCGATATAAGCCCCGCGCACGGGGCAAGGCGTTACCAAGAAACAGGGGCGTGGCCGTCCGGTTGGCGTAAAGTAAAGGGGAGCCTTTCCAGCCAAGACCGAGATACGACTGGTGTTTCGTACCCGTCCACTGAGTGTGGTCTGGCGGCGTCGGCGGCATTGGTGGGCCTTTAAGGCACCCCGCTTGAGAGAATGAGCTTGGACGACGCCCCTTAGGCTGGAAAGGCACCCCCATTATATCCCTTTGCAGGAGTAACCCCATGGCGATGCGCACCCGTTCCGAACTGACCGTCCAGCACCCCGACGCCGCCGGCATCGACATCGGCGGCAAGAGCCACTTCGTCGCCGTGCCGCCGGGCCGGGCCGACACCCCCGTCCGCGAGTTCGGCTGCTTTACCGAAGACCTGCACGCGATGGCGGCGTGGCTGCTGGCGCTCGGCATCACCATCGTGGCGCTGGAATCGACCGGCGTCTACTGGGTGCCGGTGTTCGAGGTGCTGGAGTCCTACGGCATCGCCGTGGTGCTGGTCAACGCCCACAGCGTCAAGAACGTGTCGGGGCGCAAGTCGGATGTGCTGGACTGCCAGTGGCTCCAGCAGTTGATGAGCTACGGCCTGCTCGCCGCCGCCTTCCGCCCCCCGGCGGACGTGTGCGCCCTGCGCGCCGTCTCGCGCCAGCGCGACACCCTGCTGCGGGAGCAGGCCCGCTGCGTGCAGCGGATGCAGAAGGCGCTGACGTTGATGAACGTCCAGCTCGCCAACGCCCTCACCGACATCGCCGGGCAGACCGGGCTGGCGATCCTCCGCGCCATCGTCGCCGGCGAGCGCGACCCGCAGGCGCTCGCGAGGCTCCGCAACTACCGGGTCAAGGCCAGCGAGGCCGACATCGCCAAAAGTCTGGAAGGCACCTGGAAAGACGAGCACCTGTTCTGCCTACGCCAGGCCCTGTCACTGTACGACACCTACCGGGCCTTGATCGCCGAGGCGGACGCCAAACTGGAGGCGCTCATCGCGCCGTTGCGCCGCGCGCAGGCCCAGGCGGCCGGGGCCCAGTCCAAGAAGCGCGGCGGCAAGAACGCGCCTGGCTTCGACGTGCGCGAGGCGCTGCGGGAATGGGCCGGGGTGGACCTGACGCAGATCGGCGGCATCGACGTCAGCACCGCGCTGAAGGTGCTGGTGGAGCTGGGGCCGGACCTCTCGAAGTTCAAGAGCGCCAAGCATTTCTGCTCCTGGCTGGGGCTGTGCCCCGGCACGCGGATTTCCGGCGGCAAGCGCCTGTCCGGCGCCAGTAAGCGAATCCCCAACCGCGTGGCCCGTGCTCTCAAGCTGGCGGCCCAAGGGTTGCACCACAGCCAGTGCGGGCTGGGCGCGTACTACCGGCGGATGGCGGCGCGGCTGGGCAAGGGCAAGGCGATCACCGCCACCGCCCATAAACTGGCCCGACTGGTGTACGCGATGCTGACCGGGGGCGAGGAATACGTCGAGCAGTCGCAGGCGCAATACGAGGAGAAGTTCAAGGCACGGACCCTGAATTACCTGCAACAGAAGGCGAAGACCTTAGGTTTCGATCTGGTTCCCGCCGCTGTTTGAGACGTCATCCGTATCCTGGACACGCTGGGCAACCCATTGATATTGAAGGCTGGTTTTTGCTGTTTCTTGAGAGCCACATCGAAGCATGAGCGGCTGTTCGGCGTTCACCCATGGAGTGTGATTCAAAATCCCGTTCACCCTTCGACAGGCTCGCTCTGGGCGAACGGGATTTTGAATCGCTCAACTGCCGTTTTTAGGATAATGCAAGGCTTCGTTGACGGTTTCTGCATTTGGGAATGAGGCTATTACATCAGGTTCCAGGCGAACGGTATCGCAAAAGTTTTTGCGTTTTGGGCCTAGCCGTCTGACTTGTAAACTTTGAACGTCGTACTCTGGACGTAATTCGTAAGCCTTTATCCGATCCACTGCGGAGGCTCACTTCCTTTCAGTCCTGAGCGTCCATGTCTTCCCGCCGCAGCGGCAGCAGCTCGTCGATGCGGCTGGCGGGCCAGGTGGGGAGCTTTTCCAGGGT
>Ga0194119_10006492_pt1 | contig 16904 bp, 12 predicted proteins | sample TA2MahC100mmetaG_FD_148620 | JGI IMG/M metagenome (GOLD analysis project Ga0194119, IMG submission 148620) | Freshwater microbial communities from Lake Tanganyika, Tanzania - TA2015018 Mahale Deep Cast 100m | ecosystem: Environmental > Aquatic > Freshwater > Lake | place: Tanzania: Lake...
TACCCAATTCCGCCATTATCACTGGCCATGATTTCTTGGAAAAATCTTTAAATATAGCTCCGATAGCATCAAACTCTTCCGTAAATCCTGGAAATGTTTGCTTTGCGAAATTCAAAAGTCCGGTACCAGCCTCTCCTATTGCTGGCATTATTTTTTCATTAAAAAATTTGGTGAAATTTGCCGACATCTCCGGTAATGTTTCACCAAAAAACTTTTTGATAAATGAATATGCTTGTTCAAAATATTGCTCAAATTTAATTTCTCCAAGATACTTAGTAATTTTTTCAATTACTGGTACCACATCCTCAGCTATTTTTGTAACAACCGGTTCTAATGCCACCATAAATTTATTAGCTAAATCAGTCAATGAATCCTTTGCTTTTTCTACCGCTGTTCTACCCATACCTTTTTGTGCAGCTAATTGTTCAGTCGGTTTCATGGTTTTATATTTTTCGTATGCCTCTTGCTCTTTTGCATTCATCCCCATACCAGCAGCTTTGACTTCTTCTTTTTTATCAATTGATTCCCCCGCTGCTTTTAGATTAGCCGCAACACCATCTTGTAACATATATGCGCTTTCCATCATTTGAGCAATTCTTTCAGGTGCTGCACCATCACCACCAGCTAATTCTTTAGCTTTAGCTTCAATTTCTGCTCTTTTACCAGTAGCGTCAATAAGGGATTGAAGCTTTTTCTCTCTTTCATCTTGAGATTTAACGCCAGATGCTGCCATAAGTTTTTCTAAAGATCCCTTACTTTCTCCAGCTTTCAATACTTCTTTATGGGATTTTTCGGCATTCATACCTGCACCCCAACCACCAGCGTCTCTATGAAGATCACCGAACAATCTATCCATTTTTAGAGCAACTGAATGATACACACGACCAGAATCATTATCATCAGCTGCTGTTTGTGCATACTTTCCTTCAGCTTTTTTACTTACCTCAACAGCTCTTGCTACCCTTGTAGTAGCTTCTGCAAGAGTTATTCCTTGACTTTTTGCAACCTCCATAGCAGCTAATTGTAAATTACCTTGATTCGAAGCTAACTTACCCAAAGCATCCATAGCTTGTTGTGAATTCATACCAGATGATGCTGCAGCCTCTGCAAACATTGCAGCAGTTTTAGGATCAGAAGCAACTACTCCAGCTTTTGTAAATGCCTCTTGAGAACCTTGTTCAGTAAAAGCCTGAGTCATCGACTCACGCATTTCTTTTATTTGGTCCTCAGTCATGCCCATGGCTTTCCAACCAGCTTCCATAGTTTGTAATTCTTTGTTTAATGCAGCTTTTTGTCCTTTATCCAATCCTTTAGCTATTTGTTTTGTATTTTCATGAATAGCTTTAATTTGATCCAATGCGTACTTATTACTAACACCCATTGTTTTTGCTAACGCCAATGTTGCGTTTTGTAATGAATCCATCTGTTCAGATGCAGACCCACCACTAAGTATACCTTTCAAATCGCCCATTGCTTCCATCTGTGCATCAGCATATTCTTTACCCATTACCGTTTCAGTAAGTCTTTGTTTAACAGCTACTTTCTCCATCTCTACTTGATTTCTTGACAGAGATATACCATAACTGCGTTGTAAAGTATCTGACAATCCTTTAAGGGCTTCTGGATCCATTTGCGTTCTTATTTGCATCTCACCTATGCTTTTAACCATAGCAGCATTGCCTTCACCACCCATACTTCTGGCAATATCCATCTTTTCTTGCATATTTTTAAGACCCATGACGGCCATACCAACTGCAGCACCAAAAACACCAAGAAGCATTGAACCACTGGTAAGTGCACTTCCAAAACGTCCTAAAATTGACCCCATCTGATCGGCACTTTTTGATGATGACCCAGTAATATCACTCATAGTACTTGATAAATTAGAAACAGATTCACCAATCGTCCTTGTAGCATCACGCATTGTACCGCCAAGTCCACCGACAGCACTTCCAAATACATTCATGGTTCTACCGATAGTGGCACTTGCGGCTCCAGATGCAGCATCTACTGCTCTAGAAATTACCGGACTCATTCTGCTGGCTGTCTGTTGATTTGTTGCCCTATTTCTTTCTCTCTGAGCCGTCGCATCCAACTGACTTTCTGCAATATTATTAATTTGATTTAATGTAGCGTCAACAGCAGCTAAACGATCAGTTGCAAGTTCTTGTTGTCGTAACAAAGCCGTTCTTGAATCACTATCAGACGCAGCAGTACTTTGTAATCGCCTGTTTATTTCTTCTAATTGTCGATTTGCGGAAGCTCTTTCAGTATTAATAGCATTTGTAAGAGCTGTAACATCACGAGAACTCAATTGATCTGCCAGACGCCTTCTTTCCATCTGACCACTCATGGCATTAACTACATAATGATTTTCAACAACTTGTCTAAATTCACGACTGTTGGAAGCCAAATTTATTCTATTTCCACCGCCACCTGAAGGACTAGGACTAGGACTAGGATTAGCCATTCATTTACTCTCCTAATAATAAATTAACAATATCACTTTCAGTGATCATCGGTCTATCATCATCTGCAAATTCTGGATAATATTGAAGTATTCTTCTGATATTTTCACTATGCCATAACTTCGCATTTCTCACAGCAGAGTTCATATCATTACTATCAGCAATGACTTCAAATGGCATAAGAATAAAATGAGTATCATCATAATAAAACACAACATAGGTATCATCAAGAAGACAACCACCATGAGCCTTTTCTTCTGCTGCTGCTATCACCTCTAAAACTTTATCAGTGTTAATAGGAAAAACATAGCGCAATAGACTTTTATATGATGTAACACCACGATAATAATATTTTGATAATATAATAAATTCACTCTTTTTTATTAACGCTTTTATCAAACATCTACTATTTGGGCGAAATGCACTAGACATATTTACATTAGATTGTACTGGTACACTTTGTACCTTATTACCAACAACTATTCTTTTTAACAAATCTAAAATACGCATATTACCACCTTTTTAAGTTTATTCTTCTATTTATCTAAAAAACAAATAAAAACCACTATCATCTAATCACTTTACGATCATCAACTTGCAAATATGTAACCCAACGGTTTGGATTTATTTTTTCGATAACTTTAATACCCTCAGCTCTATAGTTACGGAATGCAACTCCCAAATCTGGAACCAATCTCTTAACCATTGGCAAAGTTAAAATTGGTTCTTGATCTTTCAATATTCTTGGTTTATTCATTTTCAACACTTGCTCAATAAAGTAATTTCTATATGTTGGAATGAAATAATGCAAATTTATAGCCTGAAAATTTTGATGTTCATCATCATAAGTATTCAGAAATAATGCCAAAGGAAATGGATCGTGTTTATAATTTCTATATTTTATTTGATACATCGACCCAAGATAAATCCCTCGAACTAAACCTCTATGATCATTTTTCCAAATTTCATTATCTTTGTAATCTGTAAGAATATCAAGAATCCAATCAATAATGTGTTTTTCATTTGTTCTAAATGTTCTTTTAACTAGTTCGTATTCTTTAAGATCGAATTTAGTAGTGAATGAAAAATATTCCATAAACATATCTCTCATTTCAGGAGGCATACTTCTGAGAAATTTATAATAATGGGGCAAGGTTTTATCATCTGCTGCCAACAACTTATCAAACATTGTCTTCAATTTTGGATCAATTTTTGGCTTAACATGAATGATCATTTTCAAAACACCTTTTTAATTACTATTTATTGTTGGTGTTTTAACAAGATAAAAAAAGAGAAGGGATGTAATCCCTTCTCTTTCAAAATTCAAACTTTATAAAAAGATAAATTAGGCTCTCTCTCTCATGGAATCAGTATCAGTTTTTCTCTTTCTACCTTTCTTTTGAGCCATCTTGTTGATGATAGCTGGAATAACAACATTTCTAATATAGACATGTGGGTATCTTGGATTGCTCTTCTTGATTTCTCTAACAATCTTACCCAATCTACCAGGGATCTTAGTAACATTAACAATAGATTTAGGACTGAAACCAGTACCCTTCATGGAACCACCCTTGGCAAAATAAGCTTTAGCTGCTTTACCTTTCTTTTCCATACACTTAATGTCACCAGGTGCACATCTGTCAGCTTCCAACATAATAGTTGCTGATTTGGCTTTGGCCAATACTCTAGCTGCATCTGTATTTTTTGACTCAGCTAAAAGTTCACCGGTAATCTTTGCCATTTCTTCTAACAAATCTCCAGTATTCTCATAATCAGCCAAAAACTCTGATAATGTCTCGCCTTCATAATCTGCTGTATCAAATTCAATTTTACCAGATTTAATGGCTTCTTTCAATAACCCAGAAATTCCTTGTAACAAAGGCTCAATACTCAAATCCTTAAAGGAATCTGGCAAATCCAACTCTTTGGCTTCATTAACAATATCAAAAATCATCTCGACTGGCATACCCTCAACGGTTTCTTCGCTGGTCATTTCAGTCAAAACATTAGTAACAACTGACAACAAAGGAAGAGAAACACGATCAGATTCACCCTCTAGCATCTCAACATCCATCTCACCAACATTTTTTACAGCTTCGGTAATAATTGTATCTGCATCTGAAGCATGCTTTCTTACAGAATCCAAAATAATTTCCAACACTTTACCACAGTCAACAGACTCAACAATTGTTGTAGCTTGAGCATCTGTATAGCTATCAACAAAACTAATTAAGTGATCGAGGTGATGAATTGAATCAAATTCGATTTCAGAACCTTCAGTCAAAATAGCTTCAACCAACTCTATTTTTTCCAAAGACAATGAATCCAATTTAGCTTCAACTTCGTCAACTGTATCAACGATTTCAACAAAATTCATATTATTTCTCCTTTAACATGCGCATAACACTTTTACTTTATTTATACACGGTCAAAAATATATTTTTTATTTATTTATTCCGTTTTTCCAAAAACCAGCAAACTTCCAAAATAAATAATTCAAAATCATATAAAATAGTAGTTTTATATTCAAAAGGAGTTTCGTATAAATGAGTCAATATAATCCATTATTACAGTCACAAGAACCAACTTACTATGATATGGCTTTGCCATCTAGAGGTATCCCATATTTTGAAATCCAAAGTTTAGGTGATATTTTTGAACAAGATGCGTTAAGTGAAAATGGCACTGTAAAAATAAGAGCACTCACAACCAAAGATGAACTACTTTGGACAGATAAAAAACTTGTTGAAGATCTTAAAGCGCCAATGATCATTCTCAAAAACACCGTTCTCGGTCTGAAAAAACCAGAAAAACTAATCAGAGCAGATGTTGAGGCTATGCTCCTTCATGCAAGAGTTTTAACATATGGCAACCTAACAAAAATTAAGTGGGTATGTTCACAATGCTCAAATGCTAACGAATTAACAGTAGATTATACCAAATTACCAGTTAAAACTCTCGAATCATTTGAAAATCTTATGTTAAAATTCAAAAATTATCAACTTTACATGATTCCGATTATTTTTAGTGAAGCAATCGAAATTCAAAAAGCAAACGATAATGATATATCCGAACAATTGGATAGAATTGTAAGTTGTATTCAGCGTGTTGATGTTGAAACAAAAGATAAAGGAGCACAAACAGTTATTGATAAAAGACTGATTGCTCAATGGGTAGAAACTATCAATCCAAAAGATTTCAAAATTATTGTTGACCACTTTACAGAAGTCAATAAAATCGGTGCAATTATGGATATAGAAGTAAAATGTACTCATTGTCAATTCAAAGAGAAAACTGATGTTGTGGTTGATATAACCAATTTTTTCTCCGAAGAGGATTGAAAAACTTTAAGAAAAGTGATATAGTACCAATCCTCAAATCACTCGAAAAACAAGCAGAAAATATTTTGTTTGAAGTATGGGCACTTAATTATCATATGAATACCCAAAGAAGTGAAACGATGATGATGACACCTACCGAAAGAAGATATTGGTTGGATCAACTAATTAAACAAAGAGAGAAAGAAAACGAAGAAATAAAGAAAGCATCAAGAGCAAAGCGTTAAACAAAAAAAGGATACCCGAAGGTATCCTTTTTCTTTTGCATTAAAAACTTATATCAAACCCAACCTACGTGCAACTTCCTGATAAGCCTCCTCAACCCCACCAAGATCCTGGCGGAAACGATCCTTATCCAATTTTTTATTGGTTTCCGCATCCCAAAGCCGACAGGTATCAGGTGAAATCTCATCAGCCAAAACAATAACATCAGTTGAAAACAACCGACCAAATTCCAACTTGTAATCAACCAATTTGATACCAATTGTCTTAAACCACTGGATCAAATTATCATTGATGCGAAGTGTCCAATAAGTAATTCGATCTATTTCCGTTTTATTAGCCCAACCAAACATTTCAATGTGATCAGTTGTTACCAATGGATCGCCCAACGCATCATTCTTATAATAGAACTCAATCAATGGTCGAGACAATTTTTCCCCTTCAGTTCTACCAAGACGCTTGACCAAAGAACCAGCAGCATAATTTCTGACAACAACTTCAACAGGAACAATATCAACCTTGCGAACCAACTGCTCACGATCATTTATCTTCTTGATAAAATGATTTGGTATTCCACAACTATTGACTCGTTCCATAAAATAACATGACATAAGATTATTGATAACACCTTTGTCAGCAATAGTCCCTTTCTTCTCACCATTGAAGGCGGTTGCATCATCCTTGAAATACTGAATTACTTCAAAAGGATTATCAGTCGCAAACAAAACCTTGGCCTTACCTTCGTAAAGTTTCTCTCTTTTCTCTATCATAGAATTTACCCTTTGTTAATTTTTTATGAATAATTATACATTATTTCTGCGGAATTAACACCATCTGACTCAAAAACCTCAATAATTTTGAAACCTTTACTCTCAGCCAAATGGATTTTCTTCATATCTTCTTGTCTGCATTCATCGGCTGTTTTCTTACTCCAACAGTGAACCCACTTAACCCATTCATGCTTAGGCATCTTTGGATTAGGATGAACATGCTCACCCTGAAATTCAATGATTAGTTTTTTGCTGGGAATACAAAAATCATATGAATAGAAATATTCCGTTCCAGAGGCAAGAAAGAACTCTGTATTGTTATCACAACCGACGTAGTACTCGATATTTTCAGAATCAAGCTTATCCATCAAAGGTTTGAAAAATTCCAAGGATTGTTTTGACGCTTTTTGAAAACCAAAGGAATTGTTTTTGATTCTGGTTTGCATTGTTTTGCCAGCTCTGGTTTTATAATCAATTTGAGCTTTTTCAACAGCATCATCAATTGAAAATCCTTTGGTAATTAGCTTATTGACCAACTTTTGCATGGTTTGCATATTTCTGGATTCGAATTTTTCTTGCATCAATTGATGCCCTTGTTCCATGGAGAAACCTTTATTCGTCCAGTATTCGATTTGAGTCCAGAGACGGGTTTTTCTTAATTCTGGATTGGCGATTTCTTTGGCAACAAGTTTTTGAGATCGTTTTGCTTGTTCTTCAGTCAATGCAGCTTTTGCTTCTTCTTCAGACATACCCTTTTTGAGATAGTATTCGAGTTGAGTTGGGAGCAAGCGATTCTTCACAGTAGACGAATGATAATATTCCAAACCTTTACCTATTGCTTCTTCTTCCGAATAATTCTTTCTCATCCAAAATTCTTTTGTATGAGGCAAAGGTTTATTTTTAGATATTTCGGAAATTTTTTCTCTAGGATTGTCCCATCCTCTGGATACCCAAAATTCAGGTTTCATATCATTACATTTAGGAAAATCAATACCATTTTCCTTAAAAAAAGATTTTAATAATAATCCAACAGTTTGCCATGATCTGTTAAATCTTGCATTAAACTGTTCAATAAACAAACCCAAAATATAATTTATTCGGACATTATCAATATTTAACTTCGCTTGAGGATATAACTCTAAAAATTTTTCCGGGGTAATAATACTCATGATGTTTTCTCCATTGTTATAATATTATTATACACTAATTGGAGAAAAATATTGCTATTTGTGCAAAAAAATACCCCACCGGAGTGGGGTATAGCAAGGATTTTTTGAGAAAAAATCCTTAAAAAACAAAGACTTATCCTTAGCCCACCGAGATCGGTATGATTAAATGTTCCATATAAGGACTTGGTTTGATAGCCACAATAGCGTTCAACTTGGACTGAGCCAAAACCATTGGTGGGTTGTAAACCGAGCTAACACTTGCAGCCGCAGATACCAAGCAGCTATTTGAAATGTACTGATTCAAATAGGACTGGAATGAGTTCTGGATTGCTGCCCACAACGATGGGATCGAAAGATTGAACAAGAATGCTTTACCACCCAAGGTCAAATCTCTAACGATTGTCTCAATCATAATCATTGTACCAACTTTCTGCATTGGGGAAGAATTAGCATAAGTAGTTTTCTGTCCTTCAATACAAATACCAGTTGTAAGGCCTTTGATGATTGGATTAACGCCAACACCATAAAGTCTATCTCTCATTACCTGTGACATCTTGATATCTTGAGAAATAGCAACAGCGTCATAGATAACACCTCTGATTGGGCCAGCTGGTGCATCGCAGATCTTACCATTCTTTTGAGTAAGAGCCAAAGACTGTAAAGCAGAACCAGAAGGAGGAACTGGAACAACTTTCTTAGTATATGAATCCAACTTCATCAACCATGGATAGTAAATCGACTCAAACTTGGAGTTATGATTACCATTTGTTCTCCAGTTATAAGCAACTGGTGGTTGAACATCAGGAGTGTCAATAATACAATGGAAGTCTCTTCTATTCTCAGCCATAGATACCATTTCACCGGAAACCATACCGTATTGTGAGAAGTATGGGCAAACCAATGCTTTGTAAGCAAATTCTTCAAATGAAGATACTGCCCAAACACCAGTTTGGTGAGCAACAGAACCAGCAATGTATGGAGCCAACTTCATATCATTGTTGTAATCTTTCTCAGTGAACATATCAGCACCACCCATCAATGGCATTGGAACTTCAACACCAGTATCAGGATTTATATCATTAACTGGAACTGTCTGTGGATTGGTTGCATCAACTGGAACAGAAATCATAATTTTGATATTCTTGAATGTCAATCTATCTGCCTTATCGGAAGAAGATACACCATTCTCAACTTCAACCAAATTTGGACCTCTTTCTTCAAAAACATGGAAAGTGACTTCATCAAGAGCTGCACTGTAATCAATAGAAACCTGATAATTGTTACCCCATGGACCTGGCGAAATTGCCTCAACTCTATAGGCTTGGTTAGCTGGGTCTTTCTTAATGTTATTCATCTTCTCGATGATTTGAGCCAACTTCTCAACTGCATTAGCGAACTGAACAGTTACGTTGTAATCTCTACCAGTTCCCTCAATTGGGTCAATAGTGGCTGGGCCGTCTTTGACTTGTGGACAATCTTTCTTGAACAATTCTTGAAGCAAGAATCTGTCTTCATCAACTGAAAGATAATACTTGTAAGTAAGAACATCACCACCTAAAGGCATTTTTTGATTTCTGATAACACCCAAAGTAACATCACTGACAACACCATCCTCATTTGTCAAAGAAACGGTTGCAGTATCAGCCAATGCTGGGTTACAAACAGCTGGATATGCGATTGCATAAGCAACGGAACCAACAGTTGTATCATAATTATTAGCTGCGCCCCAGTCTACCAACTTATCTTGGTAAACAACATCTTTCATTCCTCTCAAGGTCAAACCGCCGATGACAAGGATATTATTGTCTCTGACATATTTTTGAACATTGATTGGCAACTGAACATACTCATTTTTGGCCATAGTGTAAAGATCAGACTCAGCTCTAAACTCTGCTCTAGCTGCATCATACTTTTTGAAACCGGCCAAGTTGAAGATTGGTGCCCATGCAGTTTCGATAGCATTAGAACCACCAGCAAAATTGACAGTTGCTTTCAACTTCTCGATCAAGATCGTGGAAGTGAATGGCTCTCTCTCGAAAATGAACATAAAATCTTCAGTTTCATTCATCTTCAATCTTTCATTGACCTGTTTGATACACTTATCGGTGATAGCATCATAAAGATATTCACCAAAGTGATTAACTTGGTCAAGATCATCAATAGCTGTAAAGACTCTCTGTGTAGCAAAGTCAACATTAAATCTATTCTTACCTGGAACTGGAATCCAAGCTGGATATGGGGTTACTTCAGAAGCGGCCCATTCTGCCTCGGTCAATGGATTGATCATTTCGATAAGAATCTGCATCGTTACAACGCCGTCAAAGTTGATTGGATTAACGTCTTGGAATACACATCTCAAAGAGTTACCAAATTCACCAGACTGCTTGTATCTAATGGTCATCAAAGGCTTGCCATCTCTGGCTTTGATTGTGGTTTCTGCATAACCAGCAACATCAGCACCGGCTCTAACAATCCAACAACCAGCACCCTGTTTGAAAAATTCATATACTGCAAACATACCATACTGCTTTCTTGCCAAAACAGCTTCACCAAAAATCTGTAATGCTTCTTGAGCAGAACCAACCAACACTGGAACGTTGACTGGACCTTTTTCAGCAAAAGTAATGACTGTTGGAATAAAAGCTGAGTCACCACCGGTAGCTGGAACAGATGCATCAATTAATTGAGTTTCAACACCTACTAACATAATCGTTCTCCCTATAAAAAAGTTTTACTATACTTTGTTAATTCAATTTTATTTATAAATTTTTCTTAAAAAAGTCATTTTTTAGAAATATGTTATTTTGAAAAAAAGTTTTATTACATAAATATAGAACTTTTTGCATAAAAAAAGTGTTGATTTTTTATAACCAACACTTTCTCTCTTTATATTACTTATATTTTATTATAAAAATTAAGCAATTACTAATTCAGTAGCCTGATTTACATCAAATCCTTCGATAGCCGTAATCATGTATCTGATTTTTGTGGTTTCTGTAGATTCAATCATTACTGTATTAGAATCAACAACCTTTGTTGGCAAAACATCAAATAACCATTCAGTATCATCTTGTCTTTGAATTCTGACATCAACAAAAACAGTACCTAAGTTATGTGTAATTGTAAATGATTTTCCAGCAGATGGAGTTTCACCAACTCTTACAGTATTTTTATTATTGAACTTCAATTCATCGATTTCTTGAACAATAGAATCAATAACGTCATCCAAAGAATCAGCATCAATCTTGAAAGAATATTCTAAAGCTTCGGATGAAGTAGCACCTGCAGCAATGGCATCATTATAATGTGTGCCTTTCTGACCATCATAACCAATCCAGGAAGTACCGGATTTATTTGCAGTTTGTCTAGCAGCAGTGTAAGCATCTATGATTTGATATAATTGATATGCTGGTTGACCAGCTTCATAATTCCAAATAGAGACTTTAGCAACGGCTTGTTTAAGAGTTTCTGCAGAAGAAGTGTCATCAGATTCAACCCATCTAATCATTGGTAAAATGCCTTGACTACCTCTGTTTACAGAGATACCAGCATCTGCATCAACATCACCACCACTAACAATAGCGGAAGCCAATCTTGGATCTTCATCAGTTAAGTTTGCATTCAATACGATAATATTATCAGCAATTGTCAACTGTTCTGAAGCAATATCAACTTTGGTTGTTTGACCACCAACAGTTAAGTCGCCGGTAATCAACATATTACCATCAACAGTTGCATTACCTGTGATATTTACCTCATCATAAGTGATGTTGAGGGCGTTATTAGCATGGTCAGCAAAAATCTTTTCTACACCACTATCTTTAAGTTTGAAACTGTTAGAAGCATCAATAACTACATCTGTATTGGTTGATTCTAAAGTTGCATAAACAATAGTAACTTTGTTATTGGTATTATCAATAACATATTTGTCAGTTGAACCATCATTAATAACAAACTTATTGCTCATCTTATGAGTTTCGGTTTGACCATTAACATCAACAGTTGTATAGTTTGTGGTTAAAGAATTTGCAGTATTATTGGCGCGGAATTTTACATTGTTCGAACCATCTGTAAGAGTAAGAGTCTGACCGACTTTCAGCCCAACAGCACCAGTAACATTTGTCGTTTGGTTGGCACTAAATGTTTCTGTTACATTACCAGTAACATTTGTGGTGACTGCTCCAGAAACGGTTGTGGATGATGTTCCACCAACTGTCAAAGTATAGTTGGTAGTTACGCCCTCAGATTTAGCTGCTTGATATGTTTCTGTTACATTACCAGTAACAGTTGTATTGAAAAGACCACCAATAGTCAAATAAGAATTATTAGAAACATTTTCATTTTTGGTAGATTGATATGTTTCTGTAACAGCGCCATTAATAGTTGTAGAAGAAGTACCAGTAATACCAACAGTGTTATTACCAGTAATGGTTTCTGAACTATTTCCACTTAAAGTTGAGCTGTAAGAAGCGCCAGCAATGGTGACATTTTTTGAGGTAGCGTCAACTGTAAAAATAGTACCGCCGGATGTATTATTGACCTTGAAAGTATCTTTAATAGTTACCTTACTTGCGACAGTTTGTGCTCTTAAATCTGTTCTTGATAAAAATTCATCAACGTAGTTTGTTCCACCGTTAATATTTGCAAATCTAAATACGCCATTTTCGGTATTAAACCAAACTCTTCCGATTTCAGGAACAACAGGAGTTGCATTGCCAAGATCTGAAAAAACTGCTTCAGCACTAGAAGTAACCTTCTGCATAACAGCATTTTCAATATGAGAATCTTTAGCAATAACTGGATTATGTAATTTAGCCTTAATCATATTTTTTAATCCTTTTATTTAATCAAATTTTTATTTATTTATTCTAGCAGTGGAATTATTTCCATTGCATTTTTTTATATTATTCAAAATACATATAGATTCTACCTGTAGCGTGGTCAACCAAATCAATATGGAATTCGTTATCATCTATGATGGTGATAGTGCAATTTAAAATACAATGCTCGATATCATCAAAAATAGTGTACGTGAAATGTTTTTTTCCTTTGTTGTGCTTAACAATGATTCTTGTCACATTTGTAAAAGTTATCGTGTATTCATGGAATGCAACGGCGATGTCAATCAACGGTTGAATGTCATTTACAAAAGCAAGATCGGTGATAAAAACATTGACTACACCATTGATATAGGTTTTGAAAAGTTTTTCCGTACTGTTAAACCAAATATATCCATCGATAATTTTTTCTGGATCCAAAACCAGTTGTTCTATTTTATTTGCGTTAAATGGAAGAAGCATATTTTTATTCCTTTTTATTAAATTATTCTAACTCTCATGTTAATCACAACATTCTTTTTATCCAAAAACTCAAAATAAAAATATTCATTATGCTCTGTCACTACCATTGGATTAACACAAACCTGTTTATCAACATCAACAATTTCAAGATACTCGATTTTTCTAAAAAATTTCGGAATTTTTATAATCATTTCCTTCCTGTTAGGTATAATTTTTAGATCAGTATAATATCCTGACATACTTCCACCATGCAACCACACTGTTAATTTGTTATTCGGTCGCACACGATAAACCTTACCACTAATATTCAATATATTATTAACGACAAAAAATTCATTACTTTTCATCATAACATCATTTAGAGAAACACTAAGGGTATTAACACTTTCATCATTTAAAAAAGCACCAAGATCAAATTGTGTTTGTCCTGATGTAGTAATAAAATCTAATCTTCTATTACGGAAAGGATTTGAAATTCTGTCTTTAGGATGAAATATCAAAAGGTATAGGGTTGTAATATTACTTTCCTTGAGAATAATTTTTCTTGCATCATAAGTGTCAATAACAAATTTTGCATCCTTAAAATCTTGATCATACAACTTTATATTTTCAATTGTAAAATTGAAAACCGATTCATCAAAAACAAATTCTCTAGTACCAGCAATATTATATTTTATATACAGAAAAGAATCATAAGTCATATCTTTTTCTGTTTGCACCCAGTTATGACCCATCCATTTATACGTCATATTATCAGATTTGTTAAACCAGTTTTGACCGATAACAGGATTAATAGGTTGGGTTTCACTATAAAAATTCTGTGTTAATCTTATAAAATTTTCATTGAGCACCTTATATAAATCGGAAACACTACTACCAACCAAATGCAAAGCAAAATTATGATCATTCGCAGAATTTGGATCAATATACGTTAGCTGTTTTCCCTCAATATCATTTACTCTTTGTGTTTCATTTCCAGCCATAAATTATCTCCATTTTTAAATTTTTTGGATTAACCAAACATCTAAAAAACTTTTATATTATCCCCTTTATTTATTGCTCGAAGAATTGTTTTTTTGGAACGATGAAAACCAAAAATAATAAACATTTTTCAAAAGTTGAGTCTTAAAAATTACTCAGAGCTTTTAATAGCCGAATTCAGATATTTAACTGTTTCCTGTGGAGTCCGCGTGAATGCATTTCTGCTAAAAACACCTTTGATGATGTATTCATCAATAACAACTATCGGATCATCACATTCAGGAATGTTAGCAGCAACGGTTTCATAAATTATTGCTTTATCTTCTTTGCTTGTTTCATCAAGCCATGTATCAATACGCATCTCAATTTCATAGCGATCACTATTTTTTCCAATGTCGGTTTTTATCCACATAAGTTCATCAATGACTTTATAGCCATCTTTGATCATTTTTGTCAATTTTGACCGTGATTTGTCGTAATATGGGCTAAACGTAATATCATCTTCATCTGGATCAAGCAAACCAAGTTCTTTCAATCTACTGTCCGGTTGACTTTCGATTGTAAACTTCACTTTTGAAACTTGCAAACGAGAATCGATTCTTTCTTTTATAGTCTCGTATTCCACTCTAATATCTGATTTGGTATTGATTTCATCTACAGCTTTTTTCAAAACATCTCGATTAAAAAAAGCCCATTTTCTATTGGTAAGATTTGTGGGATCAACATTAAGAATATTAAGCAATGTTTCAAATTCGATTACTTTCGTGTTAATATTTTGATAATCCTTTAGAACCTCATATAATAACTTCGAGTATTTTGAAATCATTGAAAATTGAATTTTTAGGAAAAATTTTGTAAACAATCTTTTCACATTAAAAATCATATTACAAATTTCTCCATCCAATACCAACCTAACTTTTTTCTTATGATCATTTTGATGTCTTGAAACCGTAATTTTATGAATAAATCGCGTAATAACGGTGTCAACCATATTCTTATTTTTATTAAGAGCATTAATTACAACTTTTACATCATACAGAGCAATCAATTGTTTTATGATGTTGTCATAATAATAATTATCATACTTGCACAGTTCTTTTGGAAAAACATTAAGATCAATTTCAAATGGGACAAATTCTCCAATTTCTTTTTGTTCTTTCAGATAATGTTCTTTACTTTTATAAAAGATCAAATTTAACATATCAAGTTGAGTGGCTGTCAAAGTTGTGACAGCATTACAATCATCGCCTTTAGTAAAAACAATTTGTGTAAGTTCGCTCGGTTTGTTAATTTCCATTTTATCGGTGTTTACGATCTGTTGTTTTTTCATTTTTTTACATTTCTCGGTGGCTGAAAATTTTTAGATAATTTTACAATAATTGTAGCTTATGGTGAGAAAAAAGAGCAGAAAAAAATTGTGATGATTACTCGTACAATCATCAATAAATCGGGCAAAAACCACCCACAATCTAATCTCAATTTTATCGACCGACCCACAATCTAATCTCAAAAATCGCACTTTTACCCACAATCTAATCTCAAAAATCGCACGATCACCCACAATCTAATCTCAATTATCGCTGAGCGGCACTCCAAACCGCATTATTAATAAGGTGAAAAATGCGGATCAGACCCCTTTAAAGAATAGATTTAAAGAATTTAAAAAGAGGAGGGAATCAAACTCGCTAAAAGCTCGTTTGATCTTCCCTCCTCAGGAGGAGGTTGCTGCTTCGCAGTGCGCCCCATAGGGGCATAGAGAAAATCTGATTTTCTTCCTCGATGAATTACACTGAATTTAACCAGAACATCAGTCAAAGATAATCGGGATGTTTATCCAAAAATCAATTGACTGTGGATGCCAATAAAATAAGGGGAAATAGAGTGATTATCGAGTGATTCTGAATATTGGTCAATTTGACCGAAAAAAATACCAATTGACTTACTTCTACCATTAGCATTAATGGACTTGGATTTCCTTTTTGTAAAATTGTTTGTTAAAAATAATGGTGGAAATTTAATATGAACAAAGTCACAATGAGTACAGATTGGCATTTTGGTAAATCCCATGGTAGATTCGATAAGATTATCTATGATGGGATAGAAGCCCAATGTGAACATGCAAGACAGAATAATATCAAAGTTATGATCCACCTAGGTGATATACTCGATGTTAAACAAGCAGTTTCAACAAGCACACTTAATTTCTTAGCAAAATCATTCAAATTAATGAATGACACTTATGATAAAATTTATTTGCTTGTAGGTAATCATGATATGTCCAAGAGGACTTATGATTCCACCGGACACAACTTGCATATTCTTGGTGGATTTCCTAATGTTATATTGGTCGATGAACCCACAATTTGTAAAATAATGGATAAAGATTTTTATTTCTTGCCTTATTTTCCTTTTGAGAAGATGAAAACCCATATTTTCCCAAAAGCAGATTATATGTGCGGTCATATTGAAGTGCAAGGATTTATGCTGAATCAGTTTGTTAAAGCGGAAGAGGGAGTCGATAGGAATATCATTACACAACAATATGAACATGTGTTTCTAGGACATTTTCATAAAAGACAGTTAAACAAAAACTTATCATATATTGGTAGTCTATGTAGGTTTTTTTATGGGGAAGATGATGATGAGCGAGGATGGA
>Ga0194119_10006502_pt1 | contig 16890 bp, 14 predicted proteins | sample TA2MahC100mmetaG_FD_148620 | JGI IMG/M metagenome (GOLD analysis project Ga0194119, IMG submission 148620) | Freshwater microbial communities from Lake Tanganyika, Tanzania - TA2015018 Mahale Deep Cast 100m | ecosystem: Environmental > Aquatic > Freshwater > Lake | place: Tanzania: Lake...
GAATCGCGGTCGATGTGGTATGTTCCTGCATGGCGTTGCTTCCTTTCGTGGAATCAGCACCCCGAGCCTAACGGCTCAAGGCGAGCAACGCCGCTCCTCCTTTTTCAACAATGATCGGGACATCCCCGGGATTGGCGCCGACGGCAGTTTGATGAGTTGGCCGGCGCGGAATTTCTTCACCTTCACGTCAGGATTGGCGTCGGCGAGCGCGCGCCATTTGTTCGCCGATCCGTAAAGGCGCTTGGCGATGGATCTGAAGGTGTCGCCCGCGCGGGCGGCATAAACGCCGGGATCTTTCGCCGCGGCGGACGGTGGCGGCGCCGAGGGTTCGCTTGCGGCTTTCGCCGCTTCCGCCGGTTCGTTCGCTGCGCTTTCACCAATTCGCGCTTCATCCCCGGCGCCATTCGCCGCCTGCTCCTCGGATGGCGCCGATTCGCCCCCCGCGGCGGCAGGCTCTATCTGCGGCTCTTGCTGCTGCGCCGTCGCGGCGCCCGGACCGACATCGATGGGATGCGGGCCGACGATGAGCAGATAGGCGATTGCAAGAGCCGCGACGCCGACCGAAACTTCAGCGACGCCGCGGCGACGCGGCGGCGGGAACAGCGGCGGCCGTTTGCGATCGTCGCCGCCGGCCGGCGTCGGCGGCTCTTGCTCCCGTCCGCGCAACCAGACCGCGGCTTCGAACAGGAAATACAGGAACAGCGCCGCCGTTACCGGCGGTTTCCGGAACGGCTCCGGCGCAAACATATATGCGACTACGCCAAGCTGAATCAGCGCAGAGAGCCAAGGGAGTCCGATTGCGCCTAGCGTCGCGCGTCGCCGCACGGCGATTGCGCCGGCGACGACAAAAAGCGCGAGAAAGACCCAGAGCAAGGCGCCCTGGCCGTCGAACCGCCAATCGAAGGCGGCTTCGCCCAGAAGATAGATCAGACCGGCGGCGGCCGCCGCAAAGGCGGCATGAACCCATCGCTGCCGCCCCAAGATGCGGCTGAGATGAAAGATAAGCGCGGCCGCAAGCGCCGCGATCAAGATCAGCGCTGGATAATCGGATGGAAGTGAGGTCATGGACCCACGCTCCTTAACGGCACATCGGTTTTGAACTGAATGCGCATGCGGATGTGACAGTTTTTTGCGCGCGGCGCCGAACCACGGGGATTATTTCGATTTCTCCGACACGCCGGCGCTCTCGAATGTCGCCATATCGCGGTGACACGCCAGCGCCGCCTTGATCAGGCCGATGGCGAGAGCGGCGCCGGAGCCTTCGCCTAGCCGCATGTCGAGGTCGAGCAGCGCCCGCTTGCCGAGCCGGGCGAGAACTTCGCGATGGGCGCCCTCCGCCGAAACGTGGCCAGCGGCGCAATGCGCGATCGCGTCGGGCGAGATCGCATGAAGCAGCGCCGCGGCGGCGCAGGCGACGTAGCCGTCAAGCACGACGGGGATGCGGTTGAGCCGCGCCGCTGCGATCGCGCCCATCATCGCCGCGATTTCCCGCCCGCCAAGCCGGCGCAGAACCTCCAGAGGATCAGCGAAATGCGGTCCGTGCAGCGCCAGCGCGGCGTCGATCGCAGCGTTCTTGCGCGAAAGCCCGGCGTCGTCGAGGCCGGTCCCCCGCCCTGTCCAGCGCGACGCCGGCCCGCCATAGAGCGCCGCATAGATCGCCGCCGCGCTTGTCGTATTGCCGATGCCCATCTCTCCGGGCGCCAGGAGGTCGACGTCGCCCTGAATCGCCTCCATCCCGTAGGCGAACGTCGCCGCCGCCTCGCGCTCGTCCATGGCCGGGCCTTGCGTAAAGTCCGCCGTCGGCCGTTCGAGCGCGAGCTCGTACACTTTCAGACCGACGCCATGCGATTTGCAGATCTGATTGATCGCCGCGCCGCCGGAAAGAAAATTCGCCACCATCTGCTGCGTGACGCTCGCCGGGAAAGCAGAGACCCCCTGCGCGACGACGCCATGATTGGCGGCGAACACCGCAACGAGCGGGCGTTCGATTGAGGGCGCCGCCCTGCCCTGCCAGGCGGCGAGCCATTCGACGATTTCTTCGAGACGACCGAGCGCGCCCGGCGGCTTGGTCAGCAGCGCATCGCGGGCGCGGGCCGCCGTCACGGCCTCCGCATCGGCGTCAGGGAGCGCGGCCAGCAATATGCGGATTTCTTCGAAGGGACGGATGTGTTCGACCATGCCGCCGGCTTTACCGGGTCACGGCGCAATTGGCGAGCGCTTACGCCGATCCCAGCGCCACTTGGCTCCGCATCGACTCGAAGGCCGCCAGCGCGCGCTGGCGCGCCTCGGCGTGGTCGACGATCGGATGGGGATAGGTAACGCCGAGCCGCACGCCGGCCGCGCGCAAGACCTCCGCGGGCGCCGCCCAGGGCCGATGGATGTAGCGCGCGTCGAGCCCCGCCAGCTCCGGCACGTAGCGGCGCACATAAGCGCCGTCGGGATCGAATTTCTCGCCCTGCAGCGCGGGATTGAATATCCGAAAATATGGCGCGGCGTCGGCGCCGCAGCCCGCCACCCATTGCCAGTTGGCGCTGTTGTTGGCGAGATCGGCGTCGACCAGCGTGTCCCAGAACCAGCGCTCGCCTTTCCGCCAATCGATCAGCAGGTGCTTGATCAAAAAGCTCGCCGAAACCATCCGCGCGCGATTGTGCATCCATCCGGTGATCCACAATTCGCGCATCGCCGCGTCGACGAGCGGATAGCCGGTCCGGCCGTTTCGCCAGGCGTCGAGCGCCGCCTCGTCGTCGCGATAGGGAAAACGCTCGAAGTTCCTATCGAGCGGGCGGTCTGGCAGGTCCCAATGAGCGATCAGCAGGTGATGGCAGAACTCACGCCAGCCGAGTTCGCGCAAATACGCGTCGCCGCCGATGGTCGCCGGTTCGCTGATCGCATGCCAGACGTCCCGCGGCGAGAGCTCGCCGAAATGCAAATGCGGAGAGAGACGCGAGACGCCAACGCGTCCCATGAAATCGCGTTCCGATCTGTAATCGGCCACGTGGTGGCGCGCGAAGTCCGCCAACTCGGCGCGGGCCGCCGTCTCGCCGACAAGCCAGGCCTTCCGCATACCGCCCGCCCAGTCGGGGTTCTGCGGCAGCAATCGCCAGGAGTCGAGGTCGTCGCTGTCGGGGGGAAGCGGCGCGGCGTGCAGGCTTTTGGGCGCCTGCTGAGGCCGGTCCGGCGGCGGCGCGGCGAGACATGCCCGCCAGAAGGGCGTGAACACGCGGAAGCTCTCGCCCGCTTTGGTGCGAAGCGTCTCCGGCTCGAAGAGCAAGGACTCGTGAAAACAATGGAATTCGACGCCATCTTCGCGCAGTTGCGCAATGATTTCATCATCCCGCCTGATCGCCCACGGCTCGTAGAGTCTGTTCCAGAAGACGGCGCCGGCGCCGGTTTCGGCGATGATCTGGTCGAAAACATATTGGGCGCGCCCGCGGCGCAGCGTCAGCTGCACGCCGCGCTCGGCGAGTCGCTGAGACAGCGCCGCGAGAGAGTGGTGCAGCCACCAATGCGCGGCCGCGCCCGGCCGCCATGGACCGGGACTCTCGTCGTCCAAAATATAGAGAGCGACCAGCGGGGCGCCGCTTCGCGCCGCCGCGATCAGGGCCGGATTGTCCGCGATGCGCAAGTCATTGCGAAACCAGACAATCGCCGGCGACTTCATATGGTCCGGACCCCTGTTCGATTTTCCGAAAGGTTACGCTGTTCGTCCCGCCGCGACGAACGATCGTTGACCTATGTCGTAACCTCGCGGGAAGCTCAGGGTTCCATGATCAATGCCTTTTGATGCCCGCGCCGACCGTTCAGTGCGCGCGTTTGGCGTGCTTGACCCCATAGACGAGGTAAATCCCGATCCCGATTCCAGTCCAGATCAACAGCCGCAGCCATGTGTCGAGCGGAAGCGCGACCATCAGCGCGAAACAGGACACGATGCCGGCGATCGGCAGCCAGGGAATGCCGGGCGCGCGGAACGGGCGGCTAATTTCCGGATGCATTTTGCGCAGGTGAATCACCGCCATGCAGACGAGCGCAAAGGCGGCTAGCGTGCCGATGCTCACCATCTCGCCGAGAATATCGAGCGGCAACAGGCCCGCCGCGAGCGCGACGACGACTCCGACGAGTATCTGGCTTACGGCGGGCGTGCGCCACTCCGGGTGAAGTCTGGCGAAGATCGACGGCAGAAGGCCGTCATGCGCCATCGCGAAGAAGATGCGCGTCTGACCATAGAGCAGCACCAGAATCGCCGTCGTCAATCCGGCAAGCGCTCCGAGTTTCACCGCCCAGGCAAGCCAGGAAACGCCCGTTCGATCCATCACCAGCGCCATCGGATCCGGCACGCCGAGCTCCTTGTAGTTGACGACGCCGGTCGCGACCGCCGCGACCGCGATATAGAGAATCGTACAGACGATCAGCGAGCCGATGATGCCGATTGGCACGTCCCGTTGCGGATTGTGCGCCTCCTGCGCCGCGGTCGAGACCGAGTCGAAGCCGATATAGGCGAAGAAGACGACCGAGGCGCCGCGCACCACGCCGCTCCAGCCGAAAACGCCGAACTCTCCAGTATTTTCAGGAATGAGCGGCGACCAATTGGCTTGGTCAATATGTGCGGCGCCAAAAACGATCACCATGAGGACGACAGTGACTTTAATGGCGACGATGATGTTGTTGAAGACCGTCGACTCAGTCGTGCCGCGAACGAGCAGAGCCGTCAGTAGCAGGATGATTCCAGCCGCCGGAACATTGAATAACCCATGCACGGCCCCGTGTGCGCCGGGTATGGTTGGATCGGCGAAAAAAGCCGTTGTCAGTTCGGGCGGCACATGTATGCCGAGGCCTTGCATCACGCGGTTGAAGTAGCCGGCCCAGCCGACGGCGACCGTCGCCGCGCCGGCGGCGTATTCGAGCACAAGGTTCCAGCCGATGATCCAGGCGAAAATCTCGCCGAGCGTCACATAGGTATAGGTATAGGTGCTCCCCGCGACGGGAATGAGCGCCGCAAGCTCCGCATAGCAGAGGGCGACGAAGGCGCAGGCGAGCCCCGACAGCAGGAAAGAAATCATTACGCCCGCCCCGGCGTAATTCGCCGCCGCCGTGCCGGTCAGCACGAAAATGCCCGCGCCGATGATGCCGCCCACGCCGAGCGACATTAACGACGCCCAGCCAAGCGCTCGCTTGAGGCCGTCGCCCTCGGCGGCGTTATGTTCGGCAATGATCTGGTGAACGGATTTACGGTTAAGATAACTCTTGCTGGCGGGTTGCGACAAGCTTCGCCCTTTCGCGCTGCGCGACGCGAATGCGCCCGCGTTTTTGGTGGCGCCGATTATCATTGCGACGCCGAAACATACAAGCGGAAAGACTGTGGCGGTCGGATCGCCGGCGGCGGCGGTTCGTCTAATTTTTCTCTCCGAATCAATGTCTTCTCGTTATCCGCCGCCTGGGCGGCGCCTGGCGATAAGTCTTCCAGGGCGGGAAAAAAATGAAGGAGAAGCGGCCTCGCCGGCAATCAACAGGCGCTCTGATTCGAACCTCCCGATAGATCGGCGAAAGTCCGGCGACGAACGCGTCGCCGCCCTCCGGCGACCGCGCCGTTCAGACGCTTCGGCCTTTGATTTTTGTACTTCCGTGTGTTATAAATCACACACTGAATGCACGCCTTGTCAAAAGGCGATGCGGCGCCGCACAACCGTCTCGCGACGAACTCGAAAGCCCCTCTTTCCCAAAGGGTCGGCCCAGAGGCCCGCCCGCTTGGGTATGCAGCGCAAGCAAGGTTTCCACCAGCCGCTTTCGCGGTGTCGCTGGCTGCGCGCTAGCGGCATGCGCGGCTGTCAGCGGCAGCGACCGTCCCGTCTCCACAGCGGGGCAGCATAGGAGTAGCCCGCGTATGCCCTCCAACAAGAAAGCCGAGAAAAAGCCGTCTGCAACTGCCTCCAACGCAGCCGCGCGCGCCCGGGGCTCGGCCGCCCGCTCCAAGACGCAGGCCAAACCAGGCGCCAAAACCGGCGCCGCGAAATCTTCCGCAGCCAGAAGCTCGACGGCGAAGAAATCGGCCGGCCGCGCCGCGACCGGCAAGTCCGCGCGCGCCGCCGCCGCTTCGCGCCGGAAAACGAGCGCCAGAACATCGGCCAAGACCCTAAAAAAGATGACATCAAAAGCAACGACGACAAAAGCCAAATCGACCGCAAAGGACAAGACAGCCAAGGCTGCGGCGCGAGCCGCGGCTGCGCGCCGGGCAGCTGCGCCCGCTCGCGCCGTGACCCGGGCAGCGGCGAAAGCGCCGGCTAAGTCGCAGGCCAAGGCTGCGGTCGCCGCCAAATCCGCCGCCAAGAACGCGACGAAACGGGCGGCCGCCGCCAAGGCCGCCAAGACGGCGGCCGAAAAGGTGAGCGCCAAGCCGAAAACGCCGGACGTCAAGACGGTCAAGCCGGTCGTCTCGAGCAAAAGCGCCGCGGCTAGGCCGGTAAAGGCGGCGGCGCCGATCGCGCCGACGAAGGAAGCGGCGATCAAGCCGGTCGAGCGACCAAAGCCTGTGGTCGCCGCGGCGCCGAAGCCGGTGGAAAAAAATCCCACGCCGGCGCCGTCAGCGCCCCCGGTCGCCGCCGAGCGCGGGCCGGTCAGCGCCGCGCGGCCGATCGTTCCCGCCAAGGCGAAGCCGCCGGCATCCTCGAAGCCCGGCTTCAAGCTCAACGAATTCATCGTCTACCCGGCGCATGGCGTCGGGCAGATTGTCGGCGTCGAGACTCAGGAGGTCGCGGGCTTCAGCCTCGAGCTATTCGTCGTGAGCTTCATCAAGGACAAGATGATCCTCAAAGTGCCGACGAGCAAAGTCGTCAACGTGGGCATGCGCAAGCTCGCCGAATCGGCCATCGTCGAGAAAGCGTTGCTGACGTTGAGCGGCCGCGCGAGGATCAAGCGCACCATGTGGTCTCGCCGCGCGCAGGAATATGAGGCCAAGATCAACTCCGGCGATCTGATCACGATCGCCGAAGTGGTTCGCGACCTCTATCGTTCCGACACGCAGCCGGAGCAATCCTATTCGGAGCGCCAGCTTTACGAAGCCGCTTTGGATCGCATGGCGCGCGAGATCGCCGCGGTGCGCAAACTCATCGACTCAGAATCGCTGAAGCTCATCGAATCTTTCCTGCTCAAGGGACCGCGACGTGGACCTAAGACCGAGGAAGATGTCGGCGACGACGGCGGCGAGGACGCAGACGTCGACCGCGCAGCGTAATCGCAAAGAAAAACCCCGGAAGCTGCTTCCGGGGTTTTCTTTTCACGCTGTTGTCTCGTCGGCCGCCGTCTCTTGCATCCGAGACAAGGCGCGCCTGAGCTTCACCAGCGCGCGGCTCTCGATTTGACGTACGCGCTCCTTGGAAATGCCGAGGCGATCTCCGAGCGTTTCCAGCGTCACCAGATTTTCCGCGAGCCGCCGCTCGCGCACGATTCTCAATTCGCGCTCGGAAAGTATGGCGAGCGCGTCCTTGAGCCAGCGGGCGCGCCGATCCGAATCGAGCGTTTCTTCGACCACCTCATCGGGCAGCGGCTTCTCGTCGACGAGAAAATCCATTCGCTGGGCGGAGCCTGACGAATCGTCATCCACGAGCTGCGCATTCAATGACACGTCGGAGCCGGAAAGACGGGAATCCATCATTTCGACGTCAGCGCGCGAGACGCCGATCGCATTGGCGATCGTCTGATAGGCGTCGACTGAATAGGCACCGTGATTTTCACGCGCCAGTCTTGCGCGCAAGCGGCGCAAATTGAAGAACAGCGCCTTCTGCGATGAGCTTGTCCCGCCCCGCACGATCGACCAGTTGCGCAGGACATAATCCTGAATCGACGCTCTGATCCACCACGTGGCATATGTCGAAAAGCGAACGTCTCGCTCCGGCGCAAAGCGGGCGGCAGCTTCCAAGAGCCCGACATGCCCTTCCTGGACAAGATCGGACAGCGGCAATCCGTAATGTCTGAACTTTGCCGACAGCGCAATGACGAGCCTCATGTGCGCTGCGGTCAACTTATGGAGCGCGCGTTGATCGCCTCGCTCTCGCCACGCCACGGCGAGCTGCTTTTCTTCGTTCCGTTCTAAAAAAGGGGCTTCCGCCGCAGCCTTGATCAACTCGCGCCCGAGCCCAGGCATATATGCCATGACGCCCTCCATACGCGGCTGTCCCGACCAGTGACGAGAGAAATTCCGCGCGCCAAGAATTTGCCTTCCTGGGATAACTGACAGGGCGCGACAGTTGTTCCCTAAGCGAGCAAAAACCCGACCGTCAGTCGGTTACGATTTTGTAATGTTCGCCGGGAATCAAGGCGTCGCCGGCCGACAGCCCGTTGAGAAGCATGAAATATTCGACAGGGCGGTTGGGAACCACCATCCGCGCGGCCATCGTTTCGATGGTGTCGCCGGGAGCGGCGACGGCGACCGCAATCCTTAACGGGCGGGCGTCGGTGATTTCGTCAGGCGCGAGACGACGGAAGGATCTGATCGATTCCATGAAGCGCGCGTCGGCGTCGTCGTTCAATGTGCGCGCTGCAAAAATCAGGCGGTAGAGGAACTCGCCCGATCGAATCACGGCAAGCCGGAAGTTCCATTCGCCCGCGCGAGCGACCGCGACCACTGCATGGAGCCCGTTGATGTCCATTGTGCGCACGGTGGACGAAAGAAGGCCGTCGACCCAGCCGGAGCCGACGTAGGCTTCGAGGTTATCGTCCGCCGGCAGGCGCACGCTGTCGAGCCGCAAGGCTTCATTGTCGGGTTCGCGCACGCCGAATATGGCTTCGTTGGAATTCTCAAGAAGAAAGCCCTCGGGCGCGGTGAAGGTGAAGCGTAATCGCGGATGAGTGAATTTGCGGTCGCGAACGTAACCTTCCATAGGATCGTCGCCGAAGGCGACGCCTTTGACGGCCTCGAGATAGCCGTCGCGGTCGGTGACTCCGATCCCCGGCGCGCCAATTTGCCGCGCCGCAGCAACAGCCTTGGATATGCGGTCGGGCGTCGACGGATGCGTCGCCATAATGTCGAACTCAAGCGATTTCTTTTTTCCGTAGAGCGCCGCCCGCAACTCCGTCGACCGTCCGAGCGCCGTCAGGAACCGCGAAGCGCCATAAGGGTCGAAGCCCGCCCGCGCGATGACGCGGACCCCGGCGGCGTCGGCGTCGAGCTCCTGCTGACGCGAAAAGCTGGCGACGGAGAGCCGCTGGCTGGAGCGCACCTCATCGCCCTTCTGGCGGTTCTGAATGACGGCTGCGGCTTGCGAAATCACCGCCGCTTCTCGCTCGCGTTCGGCGCGCAGCGCGCTGTGGCGCAGCGAAACATGGGCAATTTCATGAGCCATCACCGCCGCCGCCTCCGAGGCGTCCCCGGCAAGGGCCAGCAGTCCGCGTGTGACGTAAAGATTGCCGGAAGGCAGCGCAAAGGCGTTGACGACCGGCGTGTTGAGAATCGTCACCTTATAGGCCGGCTGCCCGGGCGTATCGCTCACTGTCGCCAGCTTGGCCAGAATGGCGTCGAGATAGCGCTCTGCGGCGGGCGCTTCATATTCGCCGCCAAACTGAGCGACGAGCTCCTTATGTTGGACCGTGCTTCGATTATCGGATCGCGGCCCCGCCGGCCGGGTCGGAGGCGCAGGCGTCGCAAAGAGCTGCCCTTGCCGCTCCAGCTCGGCGCAACCTGTGAAGGTCAACGCGAGCAATGCCGCAATTAATGAGGGAGCGGCCCGTCTAGCGAGAGACGCCGCTGTCAACAAATTCGATCTCGGCTGGCGTAGCGATTTCGATGCGAGACCCGGTCTCAATAAGTCCTCGTACGCGGGCTCGCCGCCCGACCAGCGAGCGGGGCTCGATTCGCCCGAACATAGCCAAATTGCGCCGCGAAATCACGACGGTGAAGCTATCGCGCCATTTGTCGCCAAAATTAAGGTAGAAGGCGCGCCGCGACTCGCCGACGGAACGGATGTCGCCGATGACGACGATCATTCCCCTGCGCCGCTGCAGGTCCTTCACGGCGCCCGGCGCAGCGACGTCGATTGGGCGAAATTCCGGCATCGACCAAAGTCCGACGCTGGAATCGCGCGCCGCGGCTTCGGCGGTCGAATAAAATGTGGCGCATGCGGCGGTCGTCGGGTCAGGCCGAAATCGCGCGACGCCGGCAGAGAGCAGCGCCTCCGCCACCGACGCCAGTGGAGCCGACGCCCCTCCGGTAGGATCGCTGGCGTAAAGCCGCGACGGCGTCCTGCCCCAGCGGTCCGGCGACGCGGTGAAAACGCCCAAGAATACGTCGCGGCCGGCCAGCCAGGAGGTCAGACGGTCGCGGACGGCGCCGCGCAGATCGCCCCTTTCCCGTGGCGGAAAATCGAGGCCTGAGAGAGCGACGCGACGGCCGTCGTCGAGCAGCAGTTCGAAATCATCGTCGACGGCGGCGACAGTCGCGGGAACGGTACCTTCAAGAGAGCAATTCCCGCTTTCCGCCGCGGGCGGAAGCGGCTGGCCCCATGACGGCCATGCCGCCGCCACAACGGAGGCGATCGCCGCCCATCGAAGCCAAGAGAGATCGAATGCGAGGACACGGAATGCTTGCATCGCCCAACTTTAGCCGGATGGGAGCCTATACTCTGGCAAGATCATGCGCGCGTCGAATCGCACCACGCGCTTAAGCGAAAATCACGGCCGTCGCGAAATGCTCTCACGCTACACGCTCATTTTCGTCCTGTCCTTGTTCGCTGCCTACGCCGCCAAGGCCTTTGACCTCTCGGGCGGTCCCCCGCCGGCGCCCAACTCCCGTCTCGCCCAGTCCTATAATGTTCCGCCGTCGGACATTTACGACGGAGCCGAGTCGAAAGCGGCGTCCGATCCGGAGACGACGGTACGGATGGATCGGCTGGAACGCGAACTGCGCCGATTGACCGGACAAAATGAGGAGCTGCAGCACAGGGTGCAGCTCTTGGAAGACCAGTTGCGAGCCGCCAAACCGGAGCCGCGCGCCGAAGCCGCCCCGCATGGGTCAACGACTCCGCCTCCCGCCGTGCAAACCACGTCTCCCCCCGCCGCAACCCCTGGCGCTGGGAAGCGCAGCGACGCCTTCGACCCTGCAGCGCAGCCATCGGCGCCCGGCGCGCCGAAGCCGCTGGGAACGACCGCTCCGTCCGCGCCTATCGACGCCGCTGAGCGGCGAGGCTCGGCCGCGCCGGTGCGCGAGGCGGGCCAGCCGCTCGATATCGCCCACGGCCGCCTGGTCGGCGACAAGCCCGCGCCCGCCGAGATCGCCGCCGCGCCGGCCATTCCCGTTCCGAAGCAGGAATATGACCAAGCCGTCGCCGCGTTGCGGGCCGGCAAATATGAAGAGGCCGAGCGGTCGCTCGCGGCGTTTCTGTCGAAGAACGGCAAGGGCAAGCTCGCCGCCGCTGCGACGTTCAATTTGGGCGAGAGCTTCTTTCTGCGCGGCCGCCATCGCGAGGCGGCCGAGAAATATCTCGAAATCTCGACGAAATACGGCGACTCGCCACAGGCGCCGGAAGCGATGTTGCGACTCGGCCAGTCGCTGAGCGCAATGGGCGCGAAGGAGCAGGCCTGCGCGTCCTATTCCGAGATCAACGCCAAATTCCCGAAAGCGGCATCGCGAATCCGCGAGGCGGCCCAGCGCGAAAGCAAAAAAATCCAATGCTAACCCTCGGCGCGGCGATCGGCGCCCGTCTGGCGTAGGCATGCCCGACGCCGAAGCGGAAGCCGCAATCGACGAGTCGATCGAGCGACTGCGCGAAGAGGCGCTCGAACTGCTTGCGTCCTATCCGTCCTTGCTGCTCGCGGTTTCCGGGGGACCAGACTCCGTCGCCCTGATGCTGCTGTGCGCGCAATGGTCTTTGCGATCATCGCGCGACATTGCCGTCGCGACCGTCGATCACGGCCTGCGCAAGGAAGCGCGCACGGAGGCCGAGGAGGTCGGCCGCTGGGCGCATGATCTCGGCTATGCGCATCATCTCCTCACATGGGATGAAGAAAAGCCCGCGACGCGCCTGCAGGAGCGCGCACGCCAAGCGCGCTATGCCCTGCTTGCCGAATGCGCCCGTCGCGTTGGCGCATCCGCCATCGTTCTTGCGCATCATGCGGACGATCAGGCCGAAACGATTTTGTTTCGCTTGACGCGCGGCTCCGGCGTGGCGGGACTCGCCGGCATGGCGCGAGTCGCGCCCTACGAGGACATTGCGCTGCTGCGGCCGCTGCTCGACTTTCGCAAGGTGGAGTTGGAAGCGATCTGCGCCCGCGCCGGACACTCATTTTTTCGTGATCCCTCGAATGAAGACGAAAGCTTTGCGCGCGCGCGGATGCGCAAGCTTGCGCCCGTTCTCGCCGCGCAAGGGTTCGGTCACGACGCTCTTTTGAGGCTTGGCGCGCGGGCGGCGCGCGCCGATGCAGCGCTGACGCACTGCGCCGCCGAGACGCTGGAGCGCGCATTGCGCAAATGTGACGCGTCATGCGTCGAACTCGACGCCGTCACCCTGGGCGAAGCGCCCACAGAAATTCTTCAGCGCGTGCTGGCGAGCGCGATCCTGCGCCTCGCGCCGGTCCCTGCGCTTCGTCTCGAACGTTTGGAGCGCGCGAGCGCGCGCGTTGCGGCCGCGTTGAGCGCGCGCAGACCGCTTAAAATCACGCTTGCCGATATCGCAATCGAAACAACCAACAAACGCGTTCGTATGCGCCCCTCCCCGCCTCGCCGGTCGAGCCAGACGTGAGCCGATTCGCCAGACCGAGGACGATGCCGCTCAACACGGCTAAGCCGCCACGCGGCGACGCCCGGATTCCAGGCCTTTTCCGAGCCTTGGCAACGCGTTCTCGTGGGCCTAAATTAGGCAGATGAGCGGAGCGCTTCGGGGGATAAGCCCGACCGAGCGGCTCCTGACAGGCTTCCCACATGAACCCACACTTCAGGAACCTCGCGCTTTGGGCAATCATCGGATTGCTCGTGGTCGCGCTTGTCATGCTGTTTCAGCAACCCGGCCAGCGCACGCCAATTCGCGATATTTCGTATAGCGAGCTGCTGACCCAGATTGACCAGGGCCGCGTCCATGACGTGACCATCGCCGGCAATGAAATCGTCGGTCATTTTAACGACAATCGGCCGTTCACGACTTATGCGCCAGACGACGCCAATCTGGTGCCGCGCCTGCAGGCGAAGAACGTCTCCATCAGCGCCAAGCCGAATAATGAAGGCGGCGGCTTCATGATGACGCTTCTGCTCAATGCGCTGCCGCTCGTCGCATTTCTTGCGGTGTGGATTTTCCTTTCCCGCCAGATGCAGGGCGGCGCCGGCCGCGCGATGGGCTTTGGCAAGTCGAAGGCGAAGCTTTTGACTGAGACGCAGGGGCGCGTCACCTTCGAAGACGTCGCCGGCGTCGACGAAGCCAAGGAGGATCTGCAGGAGATCGTCGAATTTCTGCGCGATCCGCAGAAGTTCCAGCGCCTCGGCGGCCGCATTCCGCGCGGCGTGCTGCTCGTCGGGCCGCCCGGCACCGGCAAGACCTTGCTCGCCCGCGCCATCGCCGGCGAGGCGGGCGTGCCCTTCTTCTCGATTTCGGGCTCCGACTTCGTCGAAATGTTCGTCGGCGTCGGCGCGTCGCGCGTGCGCGACATGTTCGAACAGGCGAAGAAGAACGCGCCCTGCATCATCTTCGTCGACGAGATCGACGCGGTCGGCCGCCATCGCGGCGCCGGCCTGGGCGGCGGCAATGACGAGCGCGAGCAGACGCTCAATCAGCTGCTCGTCGAGATGGACGGCTTCGAGGCGAATGAGGGCATCATCCTGATCGCCGCGACCAACCGTCCGGACGTGCTCGACCCGGCGCTGATGCGTCCCGGCCGTTTCGACCGGCAGATTCAGGTGCCGAACCCGGACTTCATCGGCCGCGAGAAAATCCTCAAGGTTCACGCCCGCAAAGTGCCTCTGGCGCCGGACGTCGATCTGAAGGTTGTGGCGCGCGGCACGCCGGGCTTCTCTGGCGCCGATCTGATGAATCTTGTGAACGAGGCGGCGCTGCTGGCGGCGCGTCGGTCGAAGCGCATCGTCACGAACCAGGAGTTCGAGGACGCGCGCGACAAGATCATGATGGGCGCGGAGCGGCGCACGCTGGTGATGACCGACGAGGAGAAGAAGCTCACCGCCTATCACGAGGGCGGCCATGCGCTCGTGCAGCTCTCGGTTCCTGGCGCGATGCCTGTTCACAAGGCGACGATCATTCCGCGCGGCAGAGCGCTCGGCATGGTGCAGGGCCTTCCCGAACGCGACCAGATCTCGCAGACCTACGAGCAGCTGACCGCGATGCTCGCCATCGCCATGGGCGGCCGCGTCGCCGAGGAGATGATCTTCGGTCACGACAAGGTGACGTCGGGAGCGGCTTCCGACATTCAGCAATGCACCCGTGTCGCGCGCGCGATGGTCACTCAGCTCGGCTTCTCGGACAAGCTTGGCGCCGTCGCCTACGCCAATCCTGAGCAGGAGCAGTTCCTCGGTTATTCGATCGGACGCCAGCAGACGCTTTCCGAAGCAACGCAGCAAACGATCGACGCCGAGGTGCGCCGTCTGGTGCAGGAGGCCTATGACGAGGCGAAGCGTATCCTGACCGAAAAGCGCAGTCAGCTCGACTTGCTCGCCAATGCGCTGCTCGAATTCGAGACGCTGACCGGCGACGAGATGAAGGGCCTGCTGGTCGGCAAGCGGCCGGTGCGCGAGGAGTCGACCACGCCGCCGCCGCCGCGCGGCACGGCGGTGCCGACCACGGGACAAAAGCCCGAACCCGACGTCGGCGGCATGGAGCCTCAGCCGGTCTGATTTGGGCGAATTTAAGCGAAGGCCCGGCGTTCTGCGCCGGGCCTTTTTTTGTTGCGTACGGGCAGACTTTCTGTCCTCTCGCGACCTCCTTCGCATGGCGGGTTCTGGGCTTTATTTGGCGACAAAGTCACTGTTGCGAAGCGCCATAACACGCAAGATGCATCAGCCTCGAAGAGCGTCTCTTCGAGTCAAAATCCATGGAGGAGTTAACGATAATGAGCTCGACGACTGACACAGCAGCCCGGGTAGCTGCTGGCACGGAAGCTGTAGTTGACCTTAAGGGCATGTGGATTGGCCTTGCGGTTTTGAACGGCTTCTATCTGGTTGTCCGGATTTACGAGCAGATTTTTGGCTGGCGCGCCGGCCTTGACTCGTTTGCTCCTGAATTCCAGACGTATTGGATGGCGATCCTTTGGACGGAGATTCCGCTTGAGCTGATCTCCGGCATTGGACTTGCGGGCTTTTTGTGGAAGACGCGCACGCGCGACTTCTCGACGTTGACGGCGCGCGAAGAGATGCGTCGTCTGGTGGTTGAGGTGCAGTGGCTTGTTGTTTACGCCGCGGCCATTTACTGGGGCGCGTCGTTCTTCACCGAGCAGGATGGCACCTGGCACATGACGGTGATTCGCGACACGGACTTCACGCCGTCGCACATCATCGAGTTCTACATGAGCTACCCGATTTATTCGGTGATCGCGGTTGGCGGCTTCTTTTATGCGAAGACCCGTCTTCCGTATTTTGCGAAGGGCTATTCGGTCGCGTATCTGATCGTGGCGATTGGCCCGTTCATGATCATCCCGAACGTCGGCCTGAATGAGTGGGGCCACACGTTCTGGTTCATGGAAGAACTGTTCGTTGCGCCGCTGCATTGGGGCTTCGTGTTCTTCGGCTGGATGGCGCTTGGCGTGTTCGGCGTCGTTCTTCAGCTTCTGATGAACGTTCAGCGCCTGATCGGCAAGGAAGGCGTCGCCCTCCTGACCGAGTAAGGGAAACGTGGCGCCGCTCGGCGTTGAGCCGGGCGGCGTCAAGGAAAATCAAGAATCCGGGAGGTCCTATGGTCGTCGCCATGCTGATTTTGGCTGCAGCGCTCTCGCCGCTCTGTTTCCTCTATGCTGCGCCGCGTCGTGTTCCGCAGCGCGCCCGCTGTGAGATCGCTCCGTCGCAGGGTCGTAAAGACTAGCTCATTTTTAAGGAGCCCGCCGCAGCGCCGCGAGGCGCTGTAGGCGGGCTCCCTGTCCACGCCTCTGGCAGATCCGGCCGGCGGCGCATTGTCTTGCTTTTTTGGCTGAACTAGATCGTCAATGGCGGCGCGCCGAGATCCGAGCGCGCAATAGGAGAGGCCAATGAATGATCTAGTCGTGATTGCGTTTCCGTCGGAAGAAAAGGCCGAAGAAGTTCGGCAGAAGCTCTTCACCATGCAGAAGGAATATCTGATCGAGCTCGGCGACGCGGTCGTCGCGGTAAAAAATCCGGACGGGGCGGTGAAGCTCAATCAGCTCTTCAACACCACGGCCCTTGGCGGAGTCTCTGGCGCGTTCTGGGGCGCGTTGATCGGGTTGATCTTCATGATGCCCCTCGCAGGCGCGGCGATCGGCGCCGGCGCTGGCGCCGTGTCCGGGGCGCTGACCGACTTTGGCATCGACGACAAATTCATGAAGGACGTGGCCGCCGCGATTCCGCCCGGCGGCGCGGCATTGTTCCTGCTCGTTCGCAAGATGACGACGGACAAGGTCCTGGACGGCTTGAAAGGCGTCGGCGGCGTCGTGCTGCGCACCTCTTTCGACAAGTCGAAGGAAGACGCGATCCGCGCCGCCCTCGCGGCTCAACCTGTCTCCGCCTAAAGCGCGTTCGACATTCTGGGAACGGTCACGCCATCTGCATCGGGCGATTACGCCCGATGCAGCGCGATCTGACGGAACGGCGCGCCGAGAAGGTTTCGGCGCGCGCAGCTCTAGCTGTGGAGCCTCAACAGGTTGTGCTCGGTGAGGCCGAGGCGACTGATTGGCGTTTGGTATTTTATCCCGCCATGGGGGCGATGCCAGTTGTATCTGTGCATCCAGACGGGCAGCTCGTCG
>Ga0194119_10006505_pt1 | contig 16888 bp, 13 predicted proteins | sample TA2MahC100mmetaG_FD_148620 | JGI IMG/M metagenome (GOLD analysis project Ga0194119, IMG submission 148620) | Freshwater microbial communities from Lake Tanganyika, Tanzania - TA2015018 Mahale Deep Cast 100m | ecosystem: Environmental > Aquatic > Freshwater > Lake | place: Tanzania: Lake...
GACCGGTACGCTCTTTTCTTCGCCCATCCCGTTGAGTATCCATCACTTCATGCCCGACCGGCCACCCCAACTGCCGGATTTAGGTTGACAGCGGCACGAACTGACCCTTGTAGCATGTCGTAACGTCGCCGCGCCAGGAAGGAGCGACGCGCATCCAACGCATTGAATTCACGGGATGATCTGTGTTCCAAGCACGCCCTGCCCAAAATGCCGGAGGGCGGATCGATCGTGCATCTTGCCTCCGTGGTGGGTCTCACCGGCGTCCGCAACCGCTCAGCGCACTCAACCAGCAAGGGCGCACTCGTCGCACTCACGCGCAAGATGGCCATGGATTTTGCTCCGCACCGCATTCGCGTGAACTGCGTCTGCCCGGGTTTCACGCGCACGCCCTTCACGCGCCAACTGCTGTCAGATCCCGAGCGCGAAGCCAAGCTCACCGCGCTCCATCGTTTGGGCCGCTTGGGCGAGGCGTCGGACATCGCCGCCGCCATCGCCTTCCTGCTTTCTCCCGACGCCGCGTGGATCACCGAACATGCACGCGCCGTCGATGGCGGCTTCACCGCGGGCTTCGGCGTCGACGTGTAACGGCGCTATTCGAACAACCGGTCCGCCGGCGTTAACTTCGTCTTCTCGGCCTTGAAGGGCAGTTTGCGCGAATCGACTTGTTTGTCTTCCTCGAGCAACTCCTTGGGCTTCTCGGCAGTGTAGGTCATCGGCGAAGGCTCATTGGCCAGGAGCTTGGTCTTCAACTCCTCGCCGTTCGGCGAAATAGCTACCACCTGCACGTTGCGCATTTGCAAATGCTTCTTGATGGCGCGATTGACATCGTCCACGGTCAGCTTCCTCAACCCGTCCACGACGTAGCGCCCGTAGTTGGGAATGCCGTAGAACAGGCTGTCGATTGCATAGCCGAGCTCAGCGCGTTTGGTCTTCGTCAACAGGTTCACGTTCTTGGTCACGAAGTTCCGCGTCTGCTCAAACTGCGCCGGTGTCAGGCCGTTCTGAATGAAGCGGTCGAGTTCATGGAAGGCGAGGCGCAGCGCGAAGTGCGCCGTGGGCACTTCCACGGGCCGGATCCACAGTTGAAAAATCTGCTGCACGCGCGCAAGGTTCGGATCGGGCTCAAACTGAAACATGCCATGCGGGAAGTACTCGATGTAGGCGTAGTCGCCGTAGTTGAGCCCGCGCTTCTCGCGCAGGTTCTGAAACAATACGCCCGCGCTGCTGCGATGCGGCCCCAGGAACGACTGCGCTACCAGCAGCGCCAGATAGTCCGCGTGTCCGCGTTTCACTTCGATCGGAAAGCCAATCGAGTACGCCACCGAGCGCGTGCGCTTGTCCACGATGTGCAGGTTCCAGCCATGGAGAGCCGGCGGCGCGGGACGTACCGGCGTCGCGCGCTTGCCTGGCGCCAGCACCGCGAGATCTCTGCGGATGCGTGCCGGAAAGGTCGCGGGGTAGGCGCCCGCCAAGCCCACCGTGATGTTGCCCTGCGTGTAGTTTGTGCGCCAGAACTGCCTGAGGTCGCCGAGCCCGATCGAGCCTACCGTCGAAGCGCTCCCCAAAGTCAGAGGCCCGTACGGATGAGCCTCGTAGAGTAGGTTGTACAGCACCTCCTTGCCAAGCTCTTCATCATTGTTCGCCCGCAAGCTCACGCGGATTTCGTTGATCGTCTGGTCCTTCAAGCGCTTCAGATCGTTCTCGCGCCAGCCTGGGTCGAGCAGCATCGATTTGAAGATCCCGTAGAACGCTTCGAGGTTGTCCACGTGCGTATCGGCGGAGAAAGTCGTCATCTCTTTGTCCACCTGATACCCGACCTGCACGGCCATCGGGTAGAGGGCTTCCACCACCTGGTCATACGTCAACTGCCGCGTGCCGCCTTGCGCGAGCATCGCGGCGGTGAGTGCTGCGAGCCCCTCCTTGCCCTTCGGATCGGAGGCCGAGCCGGTCCGCACCACCAAGCGCAACGTCACCAGCGGCGAGGCGCCGCCGAGCGAAACGAACGTCGGCGGATCGGCCTGCAGTAACGCTGCCGCCGCGATCAGTATCAGCATCAAGCGCCGCTTCATTTGGGCGCTCCCGTCAACGTAACAATGGTGCGGTTGTTCTCCATGAAGTACCTCCGCGCCACCTCCAGCAGGTCCTGCGGAGTCAGCGATTCATACATCTCGGCAATTCGGTTCAGCGTCTCCGGCGTTCGCCGCAGGGCCACGGCTTGAGCCACGGTGCTAGCGATCGCTTCGCTGTTGTCGAGCCCTCGCGCCATCGTGTAGCGCAGGTTGCGCCGCACGCGGTTCAGTCGCTCGGCGGCCACCGGAGAGTCCTTGAAGTTGGCCAGCGTGGACAACACGGCTTCTTCCACCGCGGGCAGATCTTCGTTCTTCTTCACGCGAGACACGATGGTGAACAGGTACGGGTCCACGTGATTCGAGTACGAAGCCTGCAGAGAGTCAACTTGCTGCTTGTCGAGCACCAGCGTCTTGTACAGCGGTGAGTTCCTACTGAAGCCCAGCGCGGCGATCAGGTCGAGCGCGGCCGAATCCTTCTCCGTGTCCGTGTAGGCCGGCACGCGGAACGCCATCACCGAGTACGGCAGCGTCGGCGTGGGCCACTCGATGTGCGCCGCCCGGGGCGACTCCTGCGGCGGTTCCACGGGGATTATCGACTGGTAGGCTCCGCGCTTCCACCCGCTCCAATACTTCTTCACCAGCGTGCGCACAGGTTCAATCTGCACGTCGCCCACCACCACAATCGTCGTGTACTCGGGCCGGTAGAAGCGATTGAAGAACTCCTTGCTGTAGGCGTACTGGTTCGGCATGTCCTTGATATCGGCCAGGTAACCCAGTGTGGTGTGGCTGTAGGTGTGCTTCTTGAAGGCCGTCTCGGCTAGCACTTCGTCGATGCGGAGTTCCGGAGCGGCGCTGTTCTTGTTGTATTCGCCCAGCACGGCCAGCGCCTCGGTTTGAAAGGCCGGCAGAGCGTATTCGAGGTTCTGAAAGCGGTCAGCCTCCATCCGCAGCATCACTTCCAGATCCTGCTTGGAGAACGTGGTGTGATACGCCGTCAGGTCGTCGCTCGTGAACGCATTATTCGCCGCGCCCGCCTGTTGCAGTGTGTCCTGGAACTTCTCCGGTGGATACGCTTTGGTGCCTCGGAACATCATATGTTCGAAGAAGTGGGCAAAGCCGGTCTTGCCCGGCTCTACTTCGTTGCGCGAACCCACCTGGACCACGATGTAGAGCGCCACCACATTGGGGAAGCTCGTGGGTACGGTGATCAGGCGCAGGCCGTTGTTGAGATCGTGTTGGTCGTAGGTGTACGGAAACGCCTTTTGTTTAGGCGGAGCAGCGGCCGCCAGCAGCCCGGTGAGGCTGACGGCAAGGAGCATTCGTTTGATCATGGTGTGATTAGATTTCAGACGGGAACGGCGGTAAGGGGTCACGTACTTGTTCCAGCCGGATGGCCAAGTCGAGAAGCCTATCTTCTTCCCACGGCCGGCCGATCAGTTGCACTCCCACGGGGAGCCCTTCCTTATCCATTGTAAGTGGCACGGTGAGCGCGGGCAATCCCAGCAGGTTCACCCAAGTGAGCGGCATCATCGCCTGGAACAGGCCGATGTCTTGGGATTCGGTGGCGTAGCGGCGCGCGCGATGGGGGAACGCGCTCACGCCGCAAGTGGGCGAGAGCAGCACCGGCCATTGTTCCATCTGTTGGAGCATATGCCGGCGCATCGCATCGCGCAGCGCGAGTTTCTCCACCACGTCGCGTCCCGTAGGTTCCGGGTTGTCCTTCAATCGATCGTAGAACTCGGTGCCCGTCCAATGTGCTTGGCTTTCGCGCCCTGCGAGTAACTCCCGCGTGAAGGGCACGGCAAGTTCAGAGAAGAAGAATGACCAGACGTTCGGTGCGCGCTCCAGGCCCTGCGGACGGAACTCATCGGTCGTGTGGCCCAGCGCCTCAGACAACAACTGTGCGGCGCGGCGTACCGCGCGCCGGGCTGACGCCTGCACAGGTACATCGAGGGACTGCTCCATCACGCCGATACGCACGCCCGCCGATGTTTGCGGCTCAACGGGCATGGGCACGGAGAACGGATCGGCCGGGTCGTAGCCCTGCATCACATCAAACAGAATCTTCACATCGCGTGCGGTGCGCGCGAGCGGTCCGGCAACGCCCAGCAAGCCGCCCGGATGCTGAATCGTCGGGAAGTGGCCGGTGGCAGGCATGCGGCCCGGCGTGGGCTTCAAACCTGCGAGTCCGCAGAAGTGCGCGGGCAGGCGCACGGAGCCGCCGCCGTCGCTGCCGATGCCGCCGGCGGAGCAGCCCGCGGCGATGGCCGCGCTCTCGCCGCCGCTCGACCCGCCCGGTGTGCGATCGAGCTTCCACGGATTGTTCGCACGGCCCACAATGTGGTTGTCGGTTTCATACATCGCCAGGAACTCGGGCGTGCTGGTCTTGCCCAGAATAATCGCGCCCGCGGCCTTGAGCCGCGCCACCGCCGTCGCGTCGTGCGCGGCCCGGTGCGAGCGGCGGAACGCGCTACCGCACAGCGTCGGTTGGCCGGTGAGATCGAAGCTGTCTTTCACCGTCACCGGGATGCCGCTCAGCGGCCCGGGCTTCGGCGCGCGCGCCTGCGCGCGAGCTTCGTCGGCGAAGACGGAGATGAACGCGTTGATGCGCGGGTTCACGCGTTCGATGCGCGCCAGATGTGCGTCCACGAGTTCGGCGGCGGACGTCTCGCCGCGCCCCAGTGCCTCTTGCATCGCGGCCAGCGTGAGTTCAGTGAGTACGGACACAATTGCTAGAATAGCGGCTTGGCCACGTACTCCTTTGCCGATGCGCGGCAACTGGTGGTGGAAACCGTGCTCGCCGCCCGCCGCGCCACTTCGATTGAAACTGTGCCGCTTCACGAAGCCGCCGGGCGTGTACTCGCTGAGCCTGCGGTGGCCGACCGCAACTATCCACCCGTCGCGCGTTCACTGCGTGACGGTTTTGCGTTGCGCAGTGCGGACCTGCCTGGGGCGCTTGCGAGGATCGGCGAAGCGCGCGCGGGCACCGCATTCAACAGCTCTGTCGGCGCAGGACAGTGCGTCGAAATCATGACGGGGGCGCCCGTGCCTGCAGGTGCAGACGCAGTGGTGATGGTGGAGCAGGCGCGCCGCGAAGGCGAGACGATCCACTTCGCGCAGCGCCCGGCGGCAGGCGAGTTTGTGAACCCCGCGGGAGTTGAGTCCGCTCGCGGCATGGCCGTGATCGAACCGGGCGTGCGCTTGGGCTTCGCGCAGATTGCGCTGCTCGCCACGTTCGGCTACGCGCAAGTGAAGGTGCATCGCGCGCTACGCGTGGCGATTCTCGCCACGGGCGATGAAGTGGTGCCCATCGAGTCGACGCCCGGTGATGCCCAGGTGCGCAACTCCAACTCCTACGCGCTCGCTACCCAGGTGCGCCGTGCCGGTGGCGTCCCGACGATTCTGCCCGTCGCGCCCGATGAACTCGATGCCACGCGGCGTCTGATCGCACAAGGCCTGGAGCACGATCTGCTGCTGCTTTCCGGCGGTGTGTCAGCCGGCAAATACGACTACGTCGAACCGGTGCTCGGCGAGTTCGGCGCGGAGTTCTACTTCGATCGTGTACTGATGCAGCCGGGCCAGCCTGCGGTTTTCGGCCGTGCACGCGAACGGTTCTTCTTCGGGCTCCCGGGCAATCCCGGCTCGACGATGGTGACTTTCGAAGTCCTTGCCCGCGCGGCGCTCCAACTGCTCGAAGGCGAAACACACGCGGACCTTCGGCTGCCGCGCATGCGGCTCACAGCGGACTTCAAACACAAACCCGGCATGACGCGTTTTCTGCCCGCGCGCGTGAATTCGGACGGCACGGAAGTGACCCCGGTGAAGTGGCAAGGCTCCAGCGACGTGCCTTCGATGGCGCGGGCCAATGCGTTCATGGTGTGCGAGGCTGCGGTGGAAGCGTGGAAGGCGGGAGACCCGATCGGAGTGTTGCTGCAATGAAGCTTTCTCATTACGACGATGCCGGCGAAGCGCAGATGGTGGATGTGTCCGCCAAGGCCGTCACCAAGCGCACTGCTCGCGCGCACGCGTTTGTGAAGATGAGCGCGGCGGTCGTCGCAGGGCTCAACAGCAATCCGAAGGGTGACCCGCTGGAAGTGGCGCGCATCGCGGGCATCATGGCGGCGAAGAGGACCGCGGAGTTGATTCCGATGTGCCACCCGCTGCCGGTGAGTCATGCGGGCCTCACGATCACGGTGGAAGCGGGCGGCGTGCGGATCGAGAGTACGGCGAGTACTGCCGGGCCCACCGGCGTGGAGATGGAAGCGCTCACCGCAGCCGCGGTCGCGGCGTTGACGGTCTACGACATGACGAAGGCGCTCGATAAGGGCATTGAGATTCAAGACGTCTATTTGATTGAAAAGACCGGCGGTAAGAGCGGCGGCTACAGGCGCCCCTAAAACGAAACCTGTACGCGGCCACGTGCATCCATTACGATGGATAGGTCCATGCTCACTCGCCGAGACGTTCTGATGTCGAGCCTCGCTGCTTCCGCCACGGCGCAGAGCCTCGAAGACCCGGTCTTCAAAGTAGGCACTCTCGTCGTCAGCGCCCCGGTCACGGTATTCGATCGAGACGACCGGTTGGTGAACGGGCTTGAAGCCAAAGACTTCACTCTGCTCGACAATGGCGTCGCTCAGGACATCAAAGTGGATGTCAGCTACGTACCCATCTCGCTCGTGTTGGCCATTCAGGCCAACAACGTAGTGGAGCCGTTCCTGCCTACCATCAAGAAGCTTGGCTCGTTGCTCGAAGGCTTGGTAATCGGTGAACAGGGCGAGTGCGCCGTGATGGCGTTCGATCATCGCCTGCGCACGCTCACCGACGGCTTTGTGAGCGACTCGAACGAAGTGAAGCGGGCGCTGGCGAAGATCAATCCGGGCAGTTCAACGAGCGCGATGATCGACTCGGTGTTTGAAGCCACGCGCATGTTGCGGAACCGTTCGAAAGAGCGCCGGCGAATGCTATTGCTCGTGTCCGAAACACAAGACAAGGGCAGCGAGGGCCGTCTCCGCGAAGCCCTGCTGGCCGCGCAGATCAACAACATCATCATCTACTCCATCAACATCAACCGCCTGATTACGAAGCTGGCGAAGAAGATGGATGCGCCGCCGCAGAGCCGCATGCCTCCGGGCAATCGCCAACTGCCACCGGGTGTGGCGATGACACCTACCAACATCGATCAGATGACCGGTTACGGCGGCACCACCACGACGTTCATTCCAGTGTTGACCGAGATCTTCACGCAGGCCAAAGGTTTGTTTGTGCCCAACCCGCTTGAGGTGTTCACCAGGCACACCGGCGGCCGCGAGTACTCGTTCCTTTCGCAGGCTGACCTCGAAGCGGTGGTGTCCAAGATGGGTGAGGAACTCCACTCGCAGTACCTCATTACATACATGCCGAACGAGCAGGTAAAGATGCAGGGCGGCTGGCACGACATCAAAGTGCAAGTGACGCGTCAGATGAAGGCGCGGACACGGCCCGGCTACTGGGCCGCGGCCATGAAGTAGCTTTCAACACGTAAGCGAGCGCGGGCGTCGTACCATGTAAAAACATGTCCAGAAGTGTGGCGCTCATCATCGCGCCGTTCCACATGGGCCTCGAAGGCTCGGCCGTGGGCGCCGGTCCCAACGCGTTGCTCGATGCTGGGGCAGACCGCGTGCTGGGAAGCCGTGGGCGTCCCGCGCAGGTGGAACACATGCGGCTGCGGGATGCCGAATGCTCGGACATCGACGCGGTGGTGGATATCGGCCGGCAGATCCGTCAGGCGGTGCAGCAGGCGCGCAATAAAGACCTGTTGCCGGTGGTGCTGGCGGGCAACTGCAACTCGGCGATTGCCACGCTGGCGGGGCTGGAGCCGGACGACACGGGCATCGTGTGGCTGGATGCGCATCCGGACTTTCATGTACCGTCCACCAGCCGCAGCGGTTTTCTCGACGGCATGTCGCTGGCAATCGCGGTGGGCCACTGCCATGAGGATCTGCGCGGGCGCATCGGCTTCGGGCGGCCCGTCGCGGAGAAGAAAGTCTGCCTGCTGGGCTGTCGCGATATCGAAGACGGCGAGCGCGAAAGGCTGGCGGCTTCAGCGATTTCCGATCAGCCACCCGCCGGCGTCGAAGCCGTGTACCTGCACATCGACATCGACGTGCTTGATCCAACCGAGTCGCCCGGTGTGAACTTCCGCGGACCCGGCGGATGGAGCCTGGAACGTGTGTGCGCCACCGTCAAGAGCGTAGCGGCGGAGTTGCCGCTGGCCGCCGTGAACCTGACGAACTATCGGCCGGACTTCGATCCCGAAGGCAAGACCGCGGCGGCGGCGTTGCGAATCCTGGCGCAACTGGTGGAGTAACTCATGACCCGGCGCACATTGATGTTCACGCCCACGCTCGCGGCCACTGCTCAGACGCGGCCCAAGCCCAAAGTGGCCGTGGTGATGAACGTCTACTTCCCGAACTCGCACGCCGATGTGTTTGTCGGCCGGCTCCTGGAAGGCTACCGGCTCAACGGCGTCTCGCACCGGCCGAGGCTGGATACCCGCACGTTCTTTGTCGATCAGTTCCCGAAGAACGACATGGCACGCGAGCAGGCTGTCGAGTACGGCGTAACGGTGTATCCCGATGCGGCGGCGGCGCTGCGCCTGGGCACGGCGAAGCTGGCCGTGGATGGCGTTGCAATCATCGGCGAGCACGGCAACTATCCACGCACTCCGCGCGGCAACATCATGTATCCGCGCCGCCGCCACTTCGATGAAGTGACTCGCGTGTTTGAGCAGGACGGCCGGGTGGCACCCATCTTCCACGACAAGTACTTCGCCTACGAATGGGCCGATGCGCAGCACATGTACGATCGCGTTTGGGCGTTGAAGATTCCGTTCTTCTGCGGCTCGTCTCTGCCGCATACATGGCGGCGTCCGCCGCTTGAGTTTCCGCGCGGCGGCGTCGAACTGGACGAAGTGATGGCCGTAAGCTTCTCGGATCTTGAAGAGCATGGCTATCACGCGATTGAGTTGATGCAGGCGATGGCTGAACGGCGCAAGGGCGGGGAGACGGGGATCGAGTCGATCCGGTGCGTCGAGGGCGATGCGGTGTGGAATCTCGGCGGGTCAAAAGACCTGCTCGACGCCGCGCTCCGTCATCGCGCGAATCCCGGCTATGGCAAAGAGTGCAAGCAGCCGCAGGCGATTCAGGTGCGCTACAAAGACGGGCTGAAGGGCACGATTCTCAATCTCAACGGTATGACGCTCGACTACCTGTTTGCCGCGCGCGACAAGGCGGGCCGCGTGCACTCTTCTTGCTTCTACATACAGCTCTACGTGCACAACCACTGGAGCTTCATGGTGCGCGCGTTTGAAGAACTGGTGCTGACGCGCAAGCAGGCGATGCCGATCGAGCGCACGCTACTTTCCACCGGCATGACGATTTTCGGTCTTGAGTCGCGCCTCAAAGGACAACAATGGCTCGCTACACCGCAGCTTTCCTCTATCCAATACTCTTAGCGGCGCAAGCGCCGCCGGCACGCGTCGAACTGGTGGATGTGATGGCCGTGCGCGCCACCGGCGATCCGCGTTCGGTCATACACGCCGTGAACGTGCCGGCGCAACCCGCCGAGACCGCGTGCGACATGCTGGTGGCCGGCGCGGGCGCGGGCGGTTTTGCGGCTACGTTGCGGGCGGCGATGCGGGGCCACACTGTTTGCCTCACCGAATAGACGGACTGGATGGGCGGGCAACTCACCGCCGGCGGCGTCTCGGCGCTGGACGAGCACAAGTTCATCGAGTTCACTGGCGCGACGCGCACCTACTATGACCTGCGGCGGCGTCTGCGCGACCACTATTGCAAGACGTATCAACTGACGCCCGCGGCGGCGGCGCTCGACAACTTCAACCCCGGCAACTGCTACGTCTCTTCTTTGTGCTTCGAACCGAAGGTGGGAGTACGCGTGTTAGACGACATGCTGGCGCCGCATCCCGAAAAGGTGCGGTACTTCCCGCGCACGCAGGTGTTTCAATTGGCCGTGGAAGGCGGGCGCATCACGAGCGCGCTGGCCTACCGGTTCGATACACGCACGGTGGTGCGACTCCGCCCGCGTTGGGTGTTGGATGCCACGGAGACGGGCGACCTATTGCCGCTGGCGGGTGTGCCCTATGTGGTTGGCTCAGAGGCGCGCCGCGATACGGGCGAACCGCGTGCGGCCACGGAAGCCAAACCGGCGTGCGTGCAGAGCTCCACTTACACGTTTGCGATTGATGTGAACCGCTCGGGCGCGCCGCATTGCACGCCGAGGCCTGAAGGCTACGAGCGCATTCGCGACTCGCAGCCGTTCAGCCTGCGTATCACCTACAACCCCGAGTATGGCTGGCGCGGGCCGTTTCAATACAAGATGTTCGGCGAGGATCCGCCTGTTCCGAACAAAATGTCGCCGGGGCCGTTCTTCAATTGGCGGCGGCTGGTGGCGGCGGCCAACTACACGGGCGCGAATGCTCCGAGGGGTTATCTGGCGCTCATGAACTGGCCGCGGCAGGATTACCATGACGAGTCGATTTTAGACCGCACGCCGGCTGACCTGGCGCGGATTCTCCAAGCGGCCAAACGCGTGAGCTTGGCGTTCATGCACTGGCTGCAGACGGACCTTGCGCGCGATGACGGGCAGGGCAACGGGTATCCGGAGTTGCGGTTGCGCGGTGAAGTGATGGGGAGCGAGGACGGGTTGTCGAAGTATCCGTACATTCGCGAGTCGCGGCGTTTGATTCCGCGTGCCGGTGCACGCGTGGTGGAGCAGGACATTGGGGCGGAGTATCCCGCCGGGTCGCGCGCCAAGTGGCAGAGCGATTCGGTGGGGACCGGCTTCTATATGGTGGACATTCATCCGTGCGGCGCAAATGAGAAGGGGCGGATGATGATGCCGCGGCCTTTTCAACTGCCGATGAATACGCTGGTCCCGCAGAAGGTGGTGAACCTATTGGCCGCGGGCAAGAACATCGGCGTCACACATCTGACGAACGGCGCGTTCCGGCTGCATCCGATTGAGTGGAACGCCGGCGAATCGGCGGCGGTGATGGCGAGCCTGGCGATGGCACGCGGCGGGGCGCTGCCGGAGGCGGCGGACCTGCAGCCGGTGTTGGCGGCGGCGGGAGTGCCGCTCGTGTGGTTTGACGATCTGCGCATCGATCATCTTGACTTTGCGGCGATTCATCTGGCGGCGATTCGAGGCGTGTATCCGCTCAGCGCGCAGGATCTGCATGCGTCGCCCGATGCGCCGATGACGCGGCGGGAAGCGGCCGCGGCTCTGGCTAAGCACTACGGGATTTCGACGGCTGATCCTCAGCAACTGGCGACGGCGCGCGAGTGGATGGCGGTGGATCACCGCAATTGGTTTCACCCGGACTTGCCGTTGTACTGGACTGATATTCGCGAAGCGACATTGCCGTCGCCGCTGCCGGTGGTAAAGATGAAGCGCACCGGGCCGGTGACGCGGGCCGAGTTTGCGCGGCGGTTGATAGCGAAGCAGTAGCGCGACTGCTCGCGACGGAAACGGGGCTGAAGCCCCGTGCAAGCTAAAGCTTACACTACGAAGATGAAGACCACGTCACGGCGGGGTCAATGGGATAGAGAGCGCGGCAGGGGCGGCGGTACGGCAGCAGGCGCGGGTCATCGGCGGTGGCTCCGGGTGTGCCGGCGAGGATGAAGTCACCGGCAACGGGTTCGTACGCTGCCCGCGGGGCGACCACGCCTTTCACGATCAGGATGCGTTTGCGTTCCGGGTGGATGCCGAGGCTGAGGATTTGTTCCAGGCTGAATGGCGCCATGCGGCGGCTGGTGAGGACGACGGAGTGCTGTTCGGCGGTTTCGACGACAGCAGTGACGCCCTGATCGCTGTGCGTCCAGCCGCCGTGGCGCACTTGGGTCTCGTGGAACAAGCCGTCCGCTATCGTGCGCACGCGGCCTTTCAGGGTGAGTCCGTTGATGGTGAAAGTCGCGTTGTTCCGCACGCCGGCTTCGACGCATTGCTCCACGGCCGCGGGCGCGTAGAGCACGATGAGCGCGTTGGGAATCTGCTGGCGTAACACCTCTTGAAGAAGCACCACCGAATCCGCCGCGCTGCCGCCGCCGACGTTGTCGCCCGTGTCGAGGATCACCACCGCTGCGCGGCCCTCCGCGGCTTGCCGAACCGCTTCACCGGGAGGCGGCAAGTTGCTAACGAACTCGGCGCGGCGGTCCCAGGCGCGCTGCGCCATCCATTGGGCAGCTTCGCGCGCGAGGAGCTTATCGCCATCGGACACGGCGAGGAACGTAGCACCCACCTCTTCAACGTCTGCGTGCGGAAAGCCCATGGCGATGCTGGCGGTGAGAATGCCGGGGCGCGCGAGCACGGCGGCGAGGTCCTCGTACAACGCGCGCGACGGCATGGCCGAAGTGTGCTGGCACGAGTTGGCGAGCAGCATCGGCGGATGCTCGGCATGCATCACCGGGCGAACCTCGCCGCGCAGGATACGGGGCATGAGCTGCGCGGCTTCCAACCCGCGGTCGCGCTGGTCAAGATGCGGGTTGCTGCGGTAGCCGATGAGCGCGGTGGCGAGTTGCACCATGCGGGGGGAGATGTTGGCGTGGAGGTCAAACGTGGCAACGATGGGAAAGTTCGCGCCCAGGAGCGTGCGGAGTCGCTCGAGCAACTCGCCGTCCGCATCGGGCGCGTGTTCGGCCACAGTAGCGCCATGGAGCGCTATGAGCAGCCCATCGAGCGGGAGCGCTGCCTGCACTTCGGCGAGTAACTCCGTGGCGATGCGTTCAAACGCGCCGCGCTCAATCTCCCCGCTCGGCACGGCGAAGGTGGCGTAAAGCGGCACGGCGTTTTCCGCGGCGCCAGCGAGCATGCCGCCCAACTCATGCGACGCTCCAGCCCAGCGTCCATGCAGCGCTTCACCGCGGGTGAGTGACGTGGACGAGAAAGCTTCGTACGGCGTGCGCACCGCGGCAAAGCTGTTGGACTCATGCAGGAACCCGGCGACGCCAATCCGAAACCGGCCCGCGCCCGGCATAGTTACAATAGAAGGGCTCATGGCAAAATCTCATTCTGACATTGGGCTCATCGGCCTCGCCGTAATGGGCCAAAACCTGGCGTTGAACATCGCCGACCATGGTTTTCAGATTTCCGTCTATAACCGCACTACCGAGACGATGGAGAAATTCGTCAAGGAAAATCCGTCCACGCCGGGCGGACTAATTGGCGCGAAGACGCTTGAAGAGTTTGTGCAGTCGCTGGCGAAGCCGCGGCGCATGATCATCCTGGTGAAGGCCGGCGGGCCTACCGATGCGGTGATCAATAGCCTGGTGCCGCTGCTTGAGAAAGACGATATCGTCATCGACGGCGGCAACGCGTTGTGGACCGACACGATCCGCCGCGAGAAGGACCTCGCCGCAAACGGACTGCGCTTTATCGGCTCCGGCGTGAGCGGCGGCGAAGACGGCGCGCGGTTCGGTCCGGCGTTGATGCCGGGCGGCGACCCGAATGCATACAAAGAAATTGAAGCGATCTGGAACGCCGTGGCCGCGAAGGTGGACGGCGATACGGGCAAGCCGCTGACGGGCGCATCACCCGGCAAGCCCATCGCGGGGGGCGTGCCCTGCTCGACCTACATCGGGCCGAACGGCGCGGGCCACTACGTGAAGATGGTGCACAACGGCATTGAGTACGGCGACATGCAAATGATCTGCGAAGCCTACTGGATCATGCGCAACCTGTTGGGCATGAGCGCGCCGGAAGCGGGCGCGGTGTTCAAGGAATGGAACTCGGGCGTGCTCGACTCGTTCCTCATCGAGATCACGGCGGATGTACTCAGCCAAATAGACCCGGCGACGGGCGGGCCGTTTGTGGACATCGTGCTCGACACGGCCGGTCAGAAGGGCACGGGCAAGTGGACGTCGACCAACGCGCTCGATATGGGCGTGCCTGCGCCGACAATCGCAGAGGCTGTGTTTGCGCGCTGCATCAGCGCGTTGAAGGATGAACGAGTCCCGGCGTCGAAGGTGTTGAACGGGCCGGGCGGGAAGTTTGAGGGCAACCGCGCCGAGTGGATCCAGGCGATTCACGATGCGTTGTACTCGTCGAAGATCTGCTCCTACGCGCAGGGCTTTCAGTTGATGCGCGCCGCGCAGGCCGAGTACAACTGGACGCTGAACTTCGGTGAGATTGCCCAGATTTGGCGTGGCGGCTGTATCATTCGGGCACGCTTCCTGCAGAAGATCACCGAGGCCTACCGCGCGAATCCGCAACTGGCGAACCTGCTGCTCGATCCGTTCTTTAAGTCGGAGATCGACCGTTGCCAGCGGAACTGGCGGCGCGTGGTGGCCGCGGCCGCCGAGTTTGGCGTGGCGGTGCCGACGTTCTACTCGGCGCTCTCCTACTACGACTCGTACCGCTCGGCGAGCCTGCCGGCGAACCTCTTACAGGCGCAACGCGACTTCTTCGGCGCACATACCTACGAGCGCACCGACGCGCCGCGCGGCAAGTTCTTCCATATCGACTGGCCCGAGCCGGGCCGGCCGCAACTGGAAGCCTAACGCAGCGGTTGGGTAAATTCGACGCGTATTGAAAATGCCGGCCCCACGGGGCCGGCGTTTTTCTTCAATGACTTGCGATTTGGCACTTTGAATGCATGAGGAACGGGTGCGCCTGGAGAAAGAGCCGGAGAAAACAACAAAACAAATCCGGTCGGTTATGTTATAAAAGAAGACGTGAGGAGGTTTGTTCCTATGTTGGCTCATCGACTCTCATTTCCGGTGCTGGGCGTGGCCCTGTTGGCCGCCGCCGGAAACTGGCAATCCGCGCAGGCTCAGGGACTCGCGGTTTCGCCCTTTCAGCTTTCTGTTAACTTCCAGCGCAATACGACTTCCGGTAACGCGGTGTCCCGGTCGCTCGAAGCGACCGGCATCAGCTCCGACGTAACTGTGACGACGACCACGGACGGACCGGCGAATGCGAACTGGCTGTTTGTGAATCCCACTTTCATGAGCGCCACCGGGGGCGCGACGCGGCGCGTGGACGTGACGCTGCTGCCGGCGCCGCTCTCACCGGGCAGCTACACCGGCAAGATCCGTTTTGCGCCGGCCACGGGCGCGGCCGTGGAGGTGAATGTCGCGCTGTTGGTCAGCGACGCGCGCGTGCAAAACGGCATACCATCTGCGTTTCAGTTTGTGGTGCAGCGGGGTGCTCCGCAGGCTCCGGCGACGCCTCTCAACGTTACTGTTACCACCGGTTCGCTGACCGTTACCGCTACGGGCAGTTCGTCACCCACCAGTTGGCTGGTTGTGGATCCGGTGCCGGTGAATGCACCCGGCAGTGTGAACGTAACGGTGAATCCGGCGAGCCTGGTGCCCGGTGACTACGTGGGATCGATCACGGTCAACGCCAGCACATTGGGCGAAGTTGTGGGCAATCCGAGTATGGCCATCCCGGTGCGGCTGAAGGTGGTGGACGACAGCCGCCTGACGGTCGCGCCATCGAGTATTTCAGTGGATCATCAGGTGAACAGCGCGAATCCTCCGCCACGAACGATCAGCGTCGGCAGCACTGGTTCAACGTTGGCTTTCACGACGGAAGTGGCCACGCCCGGGTCCGCCACGCCATGGATGTCCGTGACGCCCGCCGGTGGCAACACGCCGCAGAGTCTGACGGTGAACTTTCAAAACCTCACGAGTCTGCAAGCCGGCACATACAACGGCACCATCACCGTGCGCGCTGGCACGCAGACGCAGGTGGTGAATGTCACGTTGCGCCTGGCAACCGATCCCCTGTTGACCGCCGCGCCGTCGCAGATGACCTTTACGTTCCAGCAAGGTGGCGCCGTGCCGCCGCGCCAGACCGTGGTGCTATCGAACTTCGGCAATCCTGTGCCGATTACGGCGGCTCCGCAAGGCACCGCGTCTCAGTGGCTGACGGTGACGCCGGCGGCGTCCAACACCCCCTCGGCACTAGTAGTGGGTGTGAATGCGACGAGTCTGCTGCCGGGCATCCTTGACGGCAACATCGAAGTGCGCGGGGCAATCGGCAACAGTCCGTATCTGATTCCGGTGCGGCTGATTGTGAGTGCGCCGGCGCAGCCATTGCTGCGCGTGGCGCAGAACTTCCTGAACTTTGCTTTCCAGTCAGGCGGAACCGCCGCTACGCTTTCGCAGACGTTGAATGTGAGCAGCACCGGTTCGGCGACGATCACCTATGGCACTTCGGCTGTAGGCGGGGCGGGCTGGCTGACGATCAGCCCGGCGGGCACGCAGGCAACGCCGAGCAACCCGACCGTATCGGTGACGCCGAGCAGCTTGCCGCCGGGCGTCTACACGGCGCAGGTGAGCGTGCAGAGCACCGAGCAGGGCGCCACGCCGATCGTGGTGCCGGTGCGGCTGGTGATCAGCACGCAGCCGCTCATCAGCGTGAATCCTTCTTCGCTCGCCTTCATCACCAACACGACGGGCGCGCCACAGAGGCAGACCATTGCGGTGAACAGTACGGGCACAAACTTCCCCTACACCGCGGCAGCGACGGTGGCCGGCGGCGGCAACTGGCTGGTGATTGCGCCGGGCCAGACAACAGGGTCGACCATCGAAGTTGGCGTCAACCAAGTGGTATCCGAAGGCTCCGGCCTCATCACGATCACCGCGCCGACGGCTGAGAACAGCCCGGTGTTGGTGCCGGTGACGCTGACGACGCCGGGCAGCACGGGCGGCGGCGGCACGGTGTCGAATCTGACGGTAACGCCGAATCAGTTGGACTTCACCGCCGTGATTGGCGCGGCGGCTCCGGCAGCGCAAACCCTGGACGTTTCGGTGGGC
>Ga0194119_10006521_pt1 | contig 16849 bp, 13 predicted proteins | sample TA2MahC100mmetaG_FD_148620 | JGI IMG/M metagenome (GOLD analysis project Ga0194119, IMG submission 148620) | Freshwater microbial communities from Lake Tanganyika, Tanzania - TA2015018 Mahale Deep Cast 100m | ecosystem: Environmental > Aquatic > Freshwater > Lake | place: Tanzania: Lake...
GGGCTGCGGGTGGCCCGCGACCGGGGCTTCGAAATCGCCGTCTACATGGACGCCGACATGAGCCACGACCCCGACGACATCCCCCGGTTGCTCGCGGCCATGGATCCGCCGGGGGGGAAGCCGGCCGACCTCGCCATCGGCTCCCGCCGCGTGCCGGGGGGCCGGACGATCGGCTGGCCGCTCTCGCGGGAGATCGCCAGCCGGCTGGTCTGCTGGTTCACGCAGTGGGTGCTGTGGGTGCCGGTTCGCGACGCGTCGGGAGGCTTTCGGGCCATCCGGCTCGCGCTGCTCGACCGGATCGAGCCGCCCGAGTCGAAGGGCTACGCCTTCCAGGAAGACCTGCTCTGGCGGCTGCAGCGGGTGGGGGCCCGGATCGTGGAAGTGCCCATCACCTTCACCGACCGCACCCAGGGAGCGAGCAAGGCCGACTTCGCCGAGACCCACCGCAGCATCGGCGACCTGCTCCGACTCGGGCGCCGCACCTGGCTGGGCTGGTAGGCCGGCTCAGGGCGCGGCCCGGCGGGCAAGAATCGTCTTCGCAAGGTCCGCCTCTCCCCGCTCCATGGCCAGTGCCGCCACGCGGGCATCCGGATCGGCGAGCCGGGGATCGAGGTCCACCGCCTTGTCGGCGGCGGTGTCGGCCTCGGTCGGGCGGCCCGCGGCTTCGAACGCCAGCGCCAGGCCCATCCACGCGTCGCCGCGCCCGCCTTCCGAAAGGGCGATCGCCCGCCGCGCCATCTCGATCGCCTCGGCATGCCGTCCGGTTTCGCGCAGGGCGCCCGCCAGCCCGCTGGCCCCATTGAACGAGCCGGGGTTCCGCGCGTAGGTATCGGTCCAGAGGGCGAGCTGGCTCCGCCAGACCTGCTGGCGCTCGAGACATCCGGCCAGCAGACCAACGACCGCCGCGATCGCGACGAGTGTGGCCAGCCGCCGGCGCGGCTCCCGGGCGTGGAGCCACGGAGCATCGAGCAGGCAGGCGACCACGCACGCGATCCCGGCGAGGGGCAGGTAGAGGTAGCGATCTGCCGCCGCCCGATAGATGGGCACGAGGTTCGAGACGGGAACCAGCGGCAGCACCGTGAGGGCCAGGCCGAAGGCCACCCGGCGATCCCGCCACGCGGCGACCGCCCCGGCGCCGGCCAGGATCACGAGGATCACCCCGGCGAGCCACAGCGGGAGGTGACGAACTGAGTAGCCGCCGTAGTCGGCACACAGGTTGGCGGGAAAGACGATCAGCTGCGCGTAGAAGGCCAGGATCCTCGGCTCGACCTTCATCGCCTCCACGAACGAGCCCCCGGGATACTCCGGCCGGATCTCGAAAATCCGCGACGGCGTCGGCTCGAGGAGAAAGCGGGCGGCGAGGAAGGCGGTCACCACGGCCAGCCCGGCTCCGACCGCGGCCAGCCAGAAGTCGCGCGGTTCGCGCCGCCGAAAGACGAGCCAAAAGGCGGCCAGCACGAACGGCGCGGCGACGCCCGACTCCTTGCTGCCGACGGCCAGCAGGCAGCAGCCTGCGCAGGCGACCGCCCGCCGGACATCGACCCCAACACGCGGGTCGTGCCGCGACGCGAGCACCACCGCGCCGAGCGTGAACAGGGCCGCCAGCAGATCCTCCCGGAACGTCGGCTCGCAGACGGCCTCGACGACGACCGGATGAAACGCGAACAACGCCGCTCCGATCAGCGGCACGAGCGCCTGCGGCGACGGTGCTTCCCGGCCCCCGGAGGCGAGTACGACGCGGAGGACGAGCCAGACCAAGACCACGTTCACCGCATGGAGCAAGACGCTCGTGAGGTGGTAGCCGAAGGGATTCCTGCCCCACACCGCCGCGTCGAGCATCATCGAGGCCAGGTGCACCGGGCGGTTGAAGTCCAGCACGTCCATGCCGAGCACGCGGAACGTGAGCACGTGCCACCAGTTCGACGGATCATGCAGGAACGGATCGGTGAGGATCTGGAGCCTGGCGTCGTAGACGAAGTCGGCGGAGAGCGTGGCCCAGAAGCCGGCCACCGTCGCGGCAGCGATCACCGCCGCAGTCCGGAGGAGCGCCCGGTCCACCGCTTCACTTCCCCTGCCGTGCCGCCGGGGCCAGCCGGATGCACGCCAGGTCGCCGAGCTGGCTCTCGATCGGCGGGGCGTCGAAGCCGAGTTCCGCGAGGGCCTCGAGCAGGCCCTTGCCCCGATCGGGAAAGCCGTTGCGGTTGACGTACAGGGCCGCGAACCCCTTCTTCTGAAGCTCGTCCACCGCGGCGTTCACGCTGGCGATGTTGAAGCGGATCTTCTGCGCCTGCTGGTCCCCCGCGGCGCCTTCGAACATCTTCGCCTGGATCGCCTTCTGCCACTCCTCGCGCGGGCGGCCCTTCATCGAGCCGAAGGAATACCGCAGGCCGCCGCCGTACAGGTAGGGACGGAAGTGGTCGTAGGATGGCACGCCCGGAGCCGGCGACTCGGGGAAGTCCATCACCGGCAGCTGGAACACCATCGCTCCGGGGGGCAGCATCGACTCCATGTCGGCCACGAAGGACCGGTCCGCCGCGACCTGTCGGGCGATGAGCGTCGACTGTTCGGCGGTGGGACCCCGCGGTACCTGGTCCCAGAGAATCAGCAGCGTCAGGCCGGCCACGGCGGTGAGCGTGCCGATCCGGCCCGTCTCGGAGGCCGCCCCGGCTCCCCTGCTCCGCTGCCACCCGGAGAGGCATTGGGCCGCATGCACCAGCGCGATCGCGAGGATCACCACGCTGTAGCGACAGCCGGTGCGGAACAGCGTGAACCCGAAGGCACCGAGGATCGCATTGAGCCCGCCGGTGGAGAACGTCAGCACGACCCAGAGCACCTGCCACGCGGCGGCGGGCATCGAGCCCTTGTCGACGACGTCCCGGGCGGCGACGAGCGCGAGCAGGGCCACGGCGGCGATGCCCACGATGCCGAGATAGGAGCCCTCGTCGAGCAACGGAGCCCCCGACCGGTGGGCGGCGGCGAACTTCGCGAACCCTGCCGAGTGGTGGGTGATCGGCGGAATGACGAGGTCCACGAGTTTGAGCCCGTAGATCTCCAGCCACTTGTACTCCCGGACGACCGCCCCGGGATTCACGCCGTTGGCCATCCGGTAGGTCCAGGTGTCGAGGTTCATCGCCGCGAAGGCCACGGCGGCCGCCCCGACCACGGCGAGTGCCGGCTTGAGGGCCGCGAGCGACCGGTGCCGCCAGGCCAGGGCCGCTCCGCCGAGCAGGGCAAGCTGGCAGAGGACGTTGGTGAAGTAGGGGCTCTGCAGCCCGGTGACCACCGCGATCGCGATCGCCGCCCAGAACCGCCGGCTGCCCCAGGCCAGGCCGCCGTCGGTCGACACCCACTTCCAGACCAGGATGAACAGCGGGACGTGCCAGACGTATTCGGTCGTGATGTGGTGCGGAGACTGCGCGAACAGGAAGGGGGCCAGACCGTAGGCGAGGCCACCGACGAATGCCCACGACCGCAGGCAGCCGAGCGTGCGGGCGACCGCGTAGAACGTGGCCGCCGCGGCCCAGTGGCCGAGCAGCATGCCCACGTTGAGCGCTCCGAACAGGCCGAAGGCCTTTGCGAGCAGCCCGAAGAAGATGATCTGCAACTCCTCCAGCAGCGGCCAGTCGTTCCAGTTGGCGCCATCAGGCGCGCCGAGCCGCGAGACGCGCTTCCAGGCAAGCGGCACGAACTCGCCGTCACCCGCCGCCTTCATCATCGCCAGGGCGTGGATGACGTCGCACTTCTCCGGGTCGAGATAGGCCGAGGGCAGGGCCCATTGGGCGGCGGTCCATTTGCCGTTGGCCGCGCACCAACCCAGCGTGACGAGCCCGAGGAGAACCGCCACGGCCAGCATGTCGGCCTTGCCGAACCAGCCGCCTGTACCGCCCGACGACGGCCGCTCGGACGACGGGCCGGGGGCATGCTTCCGATCAACCATCGACGCTTCCCCTGCGAGGATACCCGCTGCCGACGGCCGCCCGGGACCGTCCACGTGGCCGATATGATACCCAGGTCCGCGGCGGGTTCGACCGCCCTCCACGCTTTCGGACTCCGATCGTGCCCGCCGACATCCCGGCCCTGTTTCTCGACCGCGACGGCACCCTGATCGAGGACCGGCACTTCGTCGGTGCCGTCGACCAGGTGACGCTGCTCCCGGGAACCCGCGAGGCGCTCGCCCGGCTGCTGGAGGCCGGGACGAGGCTGTTCATCCTCTCGAACCAGTCGGGGGTGAATCGCGGCTACTTCACGCTCGCCGACGTCGAGGCCGTCAACCGCCGGATGATCGACCTGCTCGATCTCGGCCCGGCCCCGTTCACGCGGATCTGCATCGCCCCGGAGCGGCCCGACGAGCCCTCGCAGTACCGGAAGCCGTCGCCGCGGTTCATCGAGGAGATGCTGGCCGAGCACGGCATCCCCGCGGCCGCGAGTTGGATGATCGGCGACCGGCCGAGCGATTGGGAGGCGGGCCGCGCCGCGGGGGTGCGGGTGGCGGCGATCACGACGGCCGCGACGCAGGCCGAGTGGGACGCCCGGCGGCTCGACCTCGGCATCCGGGGCTACGCGAGCCTGCTCGCCTGGCTCGACGACGCGTCGCGCTGATGCGTGATGCCTCTCGGCGCTCCGTGTGGCGCTGCCCGCATCGCTCACGCGATGGCGGCTTCCTGATTGCAGCAAGCGTAACCGCGTAAGCGGTACGGCTGCGCTCCGTGTGGGTCGAGTAGGCCCGGGGGCTTTCGCCCCCAGGCCTCTCACAGAACCGGACTTGTGGGTCCCACATCCGGCTCTTTGGGTTCCGTTCTCACAGGTCAAACAGGAGCGTCTGACCAGAGGCCAGTTTCGGGATAGGGTTCAGTTCCTCCCACGCAGATGCCAGTGATACCAGGCGCTCATGAAACCAAGCGTTCCGGTAGGCCACGGTCATCCCCACGGAGTTACTGCGATACCACACTCCCCGTCGGCAGTAGGCCGTGTGCGTGGCTCCACGCACACTCGCCCCACGGTGTTGCAGGTGCCGGCAGAGATGACGAGGTCGGTTCTTCTGACGTACGAGGATGGCCCGCAGCCGTCGCCGGATGTGGGCGTCCCAGTGGTGGAGACGATAAACGTTCTCCTCCGTGCAGATATGAAAGTACCCCGACCATCCCCGAAGGTGGATGTTGATCTGTTCGATGCACCGAGACGACGACTGACCCCACATCCGGGGCGTGAGCTCCCGGATCTTGGCGTCCATCCGCTCCTTGGTGCGGCTCGAGACATGCACTTCCACCTTCGTCCGTTCCTTGGCCTTCCGAAGGGTAAAGCCGAGGAAGTGGATCTCGTCAGGTCGGGCGACCTTGCTCTTCTCCTCGTTCACCAGGAGCCGCAGGCGTCTCTGGAGGAACTTACGGATCGAGCCCATCACCCGCTGACCGGCCCGCTCGCTCCGCACGAAGATGTTGCAATCATCGGCGTAGCGAACAAAGCGGAGCCCCCGTCTCGCCAACTCCTTGTCGAACTCGTCGAGCACGACGTTGGAGAGCAGCGGCGACAGGGGGCCACCTTGGGGAGTGCCCTCATCGGTGCACACCCGCGTGCCATCCGGCATCACGACTTTCGCCTTCAGCATCCGGCCGATCAGCTTCAGGATCCGGGAGTCCGCGACCTTCTGGCCCAGACGGCTCAAGAGCCGCTGGTGATGGACGCGGTCGAAGAACTTCGAGAGGTCGATATCGACCACCACCCCGTACCCGTCGCCGACATACTCCTTCGCCTCGGCGATCGCCGTGTGCGCCCCGCGTGCAGGCCGGAATCCGTGGCTGCTTGAATGAAAGGTCGGCTCGAAGATCGGCTCCAGAACCTGGAGCACGGCCTGTTGAACACACCGGTCAATCACGTTCGGGATGCCCAGACCGCGCTGGCTTCCGCCTGGCTTGGGAATCCAAACCCTGCGGATGTCACCCGGCTGATACGTCCCGTCCAGCAGCGCACGCTGCAGCCGAGGCAGAAGCGACCGGGCGGAGCCCAGCACCTCGTCCACGCTGCGTCCGTCCACGCCCGGAGCGCCCTTGTTGCGAACAACGTTCAGCAGAGCCGTCGCCAGGTTCGCTGGCGACGCCACTGCCTCCAGCAGCCGACCTGCGTCGGCTGCACTGGCGCCGAGATCGCTCGCCGTCTTGCGGTTCGCTGTATGCAGCAGGAAGTCTCTGCCGGCGGATGCGTCCGCCGGTCCCGACTCCCCGCCCCCTGGCGGGCTGGCGGCAAACACGAACTTCAATTGGCGTGATCTCATGCTTCAAAACCCATCGCCCCCTTCGCTCCGTCCGCTTTCACGGGCTTCATCGCTACTATGAGGCGATCCGACTTCTCCTCCGGCATCGGACCCGCGTCGCTGCCTTCTTGGGTCCTACCGTCTCCGGACCAGAGGAGATCTCTTGGAGTAAGGATGAATGACTTCTCGCCGCCACCGCCCCCACTACCAGTCTGCCGCGATTGGATACCGGGCGTCGCGTTGAGCGGCACGCTTGCCCAGGCAGACCAGCCTTACGGGGGTTCACTTGCGTTCGGTGCTGCGGTTCGCCTCGGGCTTCCATCCCACACGCCCTCGCGGGAAAGACCTCGGCTGTGCAATGCCAGCCTCGACCTCGTGCAGCTGCCTCCGGCTTCTGGTTGCCTCCAATCGGCCCCATAAAGGACTCTCACCTTCCGTCATTCATCCATGCCCAACGCACCTCCAGGCATCCTGCCTTCCGCTCGCTCGATGCACCCCTCGCTTCGCCATCCTGGCTTCGCTCGGCCAGCAACGCCGCTCGATTGGCACGGGCTACCCCGCCAACCCATGAAAATCCCGGATGGACCAAAATAAAAGGTGGACCGGACCGTCAGCTCTTCTTGTTGCGATCCCAGGTCTGACCCGCCTTGTAGCGGGTGGCGCGTTCGACGAGTTCCTCGTTCTTGGTGATCCCCAGGACCTTGTCGAGAGCCGTCGTAAACTCGGCCTTGTTGGCGTCCCGCAGCTTCTGATGATGGGCCAACTCCACGACGCTCAAGCATGCCGGCTCCGCAAGTTCCGGCTGGTCGAGGAATGGCACGACGAACCGCAGCGTCTCGATCGTGCGGATCGCGTTTGCCCGCTCGATCAACTTGACCTTGTCCTCGTTCCGCTGACAGAGCCCCATGGTCCGCTTGACGAGTTCGAGCTTCTGCGAGTCATTGAGCTTGTTGTCGGGCAGCGGCGAGACCCGAATGAGCGCCCCCAGCAGCAGGGCCTTCTCGCCCTCTTCGGTCGTCTTGGAGAACAGGTCCAGCAGGCGATCCGCCACCGTCGAATCAGGCCACTTGGCGAGGGCCTCGAGCCCCCTGCGCCGCTGGATCGGATCGGCGATCATGCCGTCGATGACCCGCATGGTCTGCGGATCTCCCAGCCGGGCGAGGACCGGCAGCAGTGCGTCGCGGGCGTCGTCGGCGGCGGCGGTGAATCGAGCGAGGAGCAGCGGCGTGGCACGTTCCTTGCCACGATTCACACTGCAGACGCCCACGACCGCCTGTTCCAACGCCTTGCGGTCATCCCCGGAGGACTTCAGAAATTCGTCGACGAGGACCGTCAGTTCGTCCGGTCCGCCGAGCCTCGTCAGCCCGCGGATGCCCGCCTGACGCACGCCGCCGTCCGCATCGCCGATCGCCGCGAGCAGGCCCGGCATCGCAGCCCGCTCGCGCCGATCCGTCAACGCGTCCACCAGCAGGGCTCGCACACCGGGATCGGCGGCTCCAGCTGCGGCGGCAATGGCACTCGTGACCCCGTCGCCACGAATCTCGACGAGCGCCTTTCGAGCCGTCGCCTTGACCGGCTCCACGGCCAGCGCCTTCACCAGGATCGGAACCTCCGCCGCACCTCCCAACGTGGCGAGGGCCTTCAAGGCCGACCCGCGGACCGCAGGATCGGTCGCCGCATCGGCGAGTCGCCCGACGGCGGGGACCGCGGCTGGATCACCCCGTCCGGCGAGCGCGGCCAGCAAAGCCACCTGTGCGTCGGCCGGCAGGGCCGACAACAAATCGGCCGCTTGCCGCGTGAAGGACTCCCCCACGAGTCCCTCGCGAACGCGATCGATGCCCACCGCCCTGAGGTCCGCGTCCGCCGAGCGGACGAGGTCGGCGACGTCCGTCCAGGCCTTCTGGGACGAGGCTGTCTCGGTCAACTCGATCGCCGAGAGATCGCCGCAGGCATTCACCGCGACACCCAGACACGTGAGAAAAGCCACCTTGGCGAGACGGCGCATTGCGAACGAGTTGAAGCACGACATGCTGATGAGCCCTTTCTGGAGTGATCGGAGTAGGCGTGACGGGGGGAGGCGGGCGACTCAGGTGGACGAGGTCTCGTCCCTGGTCACGACCATACCCCTGATCGCCGCCACACGGACGTCGCGGTCGCGATGGCCCGCGGGGACCTCGCCCACTTCCTTCGAAACAGCCTCGTAGAGCGCCAGTGCGCCGGCTCGGTCACCGGCGGCGAGCCTTGATTCGGCGATCGACAGTTGCGAGTCCTTCACCGCCCGCCCGACCTCGCCTCCGACTTTTGCCCCGGCAAGTGCCGCCGCGGACTCGGAAGTGGGGATCCTGCCCAAGGCTCGCGCCGCCGCCAGCGCGAGAGGACCGTCTGCGGTGAGCAACTTGGCCAACTGTGGCACGGAGCCCGCATCGGCAAGGTCGGCGAGCGAGGAGATCATCCCGATCGCGAGTTCTCCGCCCACGGACTCGAGGGCCTTGCGAAGCGCGGTTCGCGCCTCCGGCCCGCCAATCCGCTGGAGTGCATACCGGGCCATGTGCGAGTTGTCGGCATCGGACAGAAGCGCAGCGGCGACCGGAACCGAAGCCGCGGTCCCGATGATCGATAGTTTCCGGCACGCGTAGTCCTTGGCGGCCCGACTCGCGGCGGAGGACAGGACGGCACCGAATCGTTTCTCGAGATCGGCCCGCAGGGCGGCGTCTCCCCGGGTTGCGATCACTGCGGCGTCGATCGCGGCCAGTGGCGCCGCGTCCTTGCCCCAGTCGAACGCGGCAAGCGCAGCGAAGGAATCGTCGAGGTTTTTGCTGTCGATGGCCATGGGTGGTCTCGGGGTGAAAACGGATGACTTCAGAGAATCCAGGGCTCGCGGCGGGCGCGGTCGCAGAACCGATCCGCCTCGGGATCCTTGAGAAACTTCTGGGCCTGGCGATCCCACTGCAGGGATCGCTCAAGTCGATAGGCGATGCCGATGAGATGGGGAGCGGTCATGGTGTTGACGGCAAGCTCGATGTCCCGGAACGGCCGCTCCCGGGTCTTCACGCACTCGATGAAGTCGCCGTAGATGCCACCCTGACCCCGATAGGAAGGCACCGGCTTCCTCGCGCGGGCCGCGCCATCCCCGACGAACTTGATGGAGTTGCCGTGGGCCAACGAGGGGGGCACCGTCTGAAACTGTCCCGGACGATTGTGGTGGATTTCAACACCGTTGGGATATGTCACCGACACCCAGGCGGGCTTGCCGGACTCGGCGGGGTGCCAGGTGGCCTTCTCGGGCTGCATCTCCCGGAGGTCGGCTGCGAAGATCGCCCCGCCGCAGTGATGCGCGCCCCAGTCAGTGAGGCTGCCTCCGGAAAAGTCGAAGTAGGAACGCCAGCTGTTGCCTTTCGTGCCGAAGTTGCCATCACAGCGTCCGGGGTGATACGGCTGCCACGGGGCGGGGCCGAGCCACAAATTCCAGTCGATGTCGTCGGGAGCCGGCTGACCCGGCAGATAGCACGACATCGACGGCCCATCGACGGCGATGTCGATCGACTTCACGTTGCCGATCTCTCCCGCCCAAATCGGGTCGACGACGCCGCGGTAATCCTCCATGACCCGCTGGCTCCCACCCGACACGACCCGCCCGTACCGCCGCGCCGCGGCGATCATCGCCGGACCGTCGCGGAGCACCAGGGTTTCGGGCTTTTGCAGGTAAACATCCTTTCCCGTCCGGCAGGCGGCGATCGTCATGATCGCGTGCCAGTGGTCGGGGGTCGCGATGTGGACGGCGTCGATGTCGTCGCGAGCCAGCAGTTCGCGGAAATCGACGTAAGCTGCACAGTCCTTCGTGCCGTACTTTCCATCCACGCGATTCTTCGCGTCGTCCCGCCACTTCCTTCGGACATCGCAGACCGCGACGTACTGCACGTCCGGGCGACCGAGGAAGGCATTCTGGTCACCGGCGCCCATGTTGCCGATGCCAATGCCCCCCATCACGATTCGATCGCTCGCCGGCGGAGTCAATCCGTCGCCGAGCGCCTTCGACGTGATCACATAGGGGGCCGCCACGATGCCTCCTGCCGCCGCGGCCGTCTTCCCGAGAAAATCGCGGCGGCTGGTCTGAGCTGCTGGCGTCATGCGGATGGAACTCCGAGGGATCGTTGGACTTTTTGCCGGATTCTTCGGCTCGCCGATTTCCTGACGAGCGGATCAGAGAAAGATGGTACCACGCGCTCGGCGTCGTTGTCATCGGGAGAGCAAACGGACGGATCATCGCCCCCCTTCGCGAGCGGAGTGGTCGTTTCCCGTCACGCGTGCGGCGAGATTCGACGGACACGCCCCCAAACGTCCTTCGATCAATAAAATCCGGTCAGCGACCCGCCGGCCGCAGCAGGAAATCCATCGTCTGATCACCGGCGACCACCGTGACCTCGGCGTTGTTTCCCATCGCCTCGGGAATCGGCAGCTGGCTCATATCCTCGACCGGCTTGACGGTCGACTTCTCGTACATGGCCTCGCTCGTCGTGACTTCCGGCACGACCGGGGCGGCTTTGATGGTCGCACGCTTCGCGCCCGGGGGAATTCCGGACACGAGGTATTCCCCGTCACGAACCAAACCGCCGCATGCCGAACCGGTGCCATCGGTCGGCAGGAAGACGATCACGCCTCTGGTCAGGGGCTTGCCATCGTAGGCCACCTGACCCTGAACCGTGCCGGTCCGCGGACCGCCGCAGCCGACCAGCAGGACGAGCACCGCGGTGGCGCCGAGGGCGATGTGCGACCGAAACGATCTCACGGCAGATTCCCCTTCGAGATCACCTCGCCGCCTGCGAGCGTCCCCAGGCTTCGCCAGACGCGCAGGTCGACGTACTCGATCGCAAACCGCACCGCACCGTCGGTGAATGCCGCATTCACGCCTCCGGGATGTCGGCTCCGCGCCGCGGCATGGGCATACAAGGCCTTTGGCGTCCAGCCGCCTCCCTCGACGAGCGGGCTGCATGGAGCCCGATAGCCCGTGTCTCCCCGCTGCTGCGGGCAACCGCCATAGACCTCGTCCGGGACGCTCGTATTCGGCGTGTACGCCGCTGAAAAAAGTGCCCCTCCCATATTGCCGTAGATGATTTCCCCCATCGGGCCGCCCCACCCGGGCTCGACGTCTGGAACCATGATTTCGGAGAGCAGCAGCGTGTTCAGGCGACCGTCCTTGAGCTCGGTCGCCTTCACCATCCTCGTCGTCCCGTCGTCATACGACTGGTCCCCCGTCACGGCGAAGATTCCCGGCCCGCGCTCCGGAAGAGCATCCATGGCATAGCCATACATGTCACCCGCCCCAACGCACCCGCTGTAGTTACCCCGGATAAACCCGAACGTCGTGCTGTCGATCTCGTTCCGGGTGGGGCCGCGGTCGCTCGCGCAATAGTACGTCGGTATGAATGCGTGACGCGAACTCAGCATCCGCGGATCATCGCCGGCCGGACCGTTCGGGCCAGGATGCCGCTTGGCGAGGCCCTTCGCCGGCAGCGTCCAGTATCCATCCGCGACCGACTGCTGTTCGATCCACGGCAGCGTCAGCTGGGTCCAGGTGTACGAGTCCCAGAAGTCGTACTTCCGCCCATACGGCAGTCGACGCTTCGTCGTCTCGAACGACAGGCACGCCAGTGCGAGCTGGCGGAGGTTGTTGCCACACGAGATGCGGCGAGCGGACTCGCGAGCGGCCTGCACGGCCGGCACGAGCAGTGCGATCAACAGTGCGATGATCGCCACCACCACCAACAACTCGACCAGCGTCAGGCCCGGACTTTGACGAGGCGGCGAGGCCCTCGCTCCGCGGTACGACGGCCCAACTCGATCGATGCCGGGAACACTCTGTCGCCCTTCATCCATTTCTTAGATCTTCATGGCTGCTCCACGCCACGTCAACGAGCAAGCCGCGGCGTGGACGGTTCCCGGCGGCCGTCGCCGACGCCATCGCGTGTGCACAGCCTGCCGGCACCACCATCCGCTGGCCCGGCCGCAGTTCGATGGGCTATCCTGTGCCGCAGGGTCGCTGAGCCGGCGGCCACGCCTTCCCGGGCCGATCATCATGAGCTTGTTCACCTGGCGACATGTCCTGCTGCTGGCCGGCTTCATCGCCGCTTCGGTCATCCCGTGCCCCGCGGCGGATGATGCGGCGCAGCGACTCGCTCCGCCAACGCTGACCCCCCTGCCGCTGGGCGCCATCAAGCCCGCGGGTTGGCTTCGTCGCCAGCTTGAAATCCAGGCCGATGGCCTGACCGGCCACCTGCAGGAGTTCTGGCCCGACATCCGCGACAGTGGCTGGATCGGCGGCAAGGCGGAGGGCTGGGAGCGGTTTCCGTATTGGCTCGACGGCGCGGTGCCGCTGTCCCACCTGCTGGATCGCGAACCTCTCAAGACCTACGTCACCAACGCGATCGATCACATCCTGCGGAACCAGCAGCCGGACGGGTGGCTCGGCCCCGTGGCATACGCCGGCCCCGGCAACCGCGTTCGTGATCCCTGGCCGGTGTTCGTGGCGATGAAGGTGCTCACCCAACACGCCGAAGCCACCGGCGACGAGCGCGTGAAGGAGGCGCTCGTGAAGTTTCTCGCGGCGCTCGATCGGCAGCTCGACGAACGGCCGCTCTACGAATGGAACCGCATGCGTTGGCAGGACGCCCTGCTCAGCCTTCACTGGCTTCGCGACCATGGAGGCGGTTCGTTTCCCCCGCATCTGTTCGAGAAGCTTCGCGCGCAGGGCTTCGACTGGGTCAAGCACCTGAGCGATCTGCCGATCCACGACAAAGTGACCAAGTGGGACCACGCCAGTCACGTGGTGAACATCGCCATGGGTGTCAAGGCGCCGGCGGTTCACTATCGCGAAACGGGAGATGCCGCCGAGCGCGGCAACGCCGTGAAGATGGTCGAGCAACTCGATCGCTTCCACGGCCAGGCCACGGGTGTGTTCAGCGGCGACGAGTGCCTGGCCGGGAGGATGCCCTCCCAGGGCACCGAAACGTGCGCCGTCGTCGAATACATGTTCTCGCTGGAGCACCTGCTGGCGGCCTTCGGGGACTCCCGGTTCGCCGACCGGCTGGAGACGATCGCCTTCAACGCGCTGCCGGCTTCCATGAGCGACGACATATGGACGCGGCAATACATCCAGCAGGTCAATCAGCCCGTGTCGCGGCGAGCCCCCAAGCCCATCTACACGACCAACGGCGACCGGGCCAATCTGTTCGGACTGGAGACCAACTTCGGGTGCTGCACGGCCAACATGCATCAAGGGTGGCCGAAGTTCGTCTCCCATCTCTGGATGCGGGACGAACGTGGGCTGACCGCCGTCGCCTACGCTCCCTGCACGGTGCAGACGGAGGTGGCTGGGACGAAGACCACGGTTGCGGTCGACACGCAGTATCCCTTCCGTGAGCGGGTCGAGATCTCGGTCACGGTGGCCAAGCCGGCCCGATTCCCAATCGCGCTGCGGATTCCCGCTTGGTGCACCGCCGCGCGGCTCACCGTGGCGGACGATCCGCCCGAGCCATGCGCTGCCGGCACGTACCATGCGGTGGACCGTGACTGGCACGGCACGACGCGACTCGTGCTCGACCTGCCGATGCCATTGCGGGTCGAACGTCGTGAACGGGATGCGGTCGTGCTCCGTCGCGGCCCGCTGCTCTTGGCGCTTGCCATCGGCGCCGATTGGCAGGTGCTCGACGGCGCGCCGCCGAAGGTGACCTACCAGATTCTGCCCACGACGCCGTGGAACTACGCCTTGGAGATCGACGCAGCCGATCCAGGGGCATCGGTCCGACTCGCGCAGCGGTCGCTGGGCGACGTTCCCTTCGGCGGTGCCGAGCCGGCGTTTGTCGCCACCGTCAAGGGGAGACGGGTGCCGGAGTGGGACGTTGAACGGGACGCCGCGATGCCGCCGCCCCAGAGCCCGGTCCGTTCCGCAGAGCCGCTCGTGGACCTGACGCTGGTGCCGTACGCCGCGGCGAAGTTGCGAATTACCGAATTTCCGGTCCTCGAGCGGTAACGGTTGGGCTGACAGGAACAGCAGCCCACTCCATCCGCCGCCACTGCTGCTAAGGTTGGCAGAAGCCGTTGCGCGTCGACTCGAGGACCGGTCAGAGGCTCTTGTCGGGGCCATTCCTCTATCGCGGAGTTCGTGGCTCACCACGAGAAAACTTTTTCGGGCCCGTAGCTCAGTGGTTAGAGCAGGGGACTCATAATCCCTTGGTCGTGTGTTCGAATCACACCGGGCCTAGTTGTTTTTGCTGGCTTGAAAGGTTGTTGTTGCGCGAAGTGTTGCCGAGTCGTGGGGTGCCACACCTCAGTCGTTACAATCATGGGTGACGATCAGGCCGTAGGCATTGGGATTCCTGAGGACCACGAACATGTCCACCGTTTCATACCCCCACATTGAGTTGAGTTCGGACGGGGTGCCGTATCTCCAAGGTACTCGCACCAAAGTCGTCGAGATCGCGCTCGACAGCCTCGCCCATCATTGGGACGCCGAGGAGATCCAGCGACAGCATCCGCAGCTCGCGATGGGGCAGATTCACGCGGCATTGGCGTATTACCACGATCATCGCGAGGCCCTCGACGCCGTGATCGCCCAGCAACTGACGGAAGTGGATCGCATCGCCGGCGCACAGCAGCCCTCGGTGCTCCGCGAGAAACTGAAGCGTACGGGTCGGCAGTGAGCCTCCGGCTGTACTTCGATCACCACGTGCCACGAGCGATTGCGATCGGCGTACGGCAGCAGGGCATCGACGTGCTGACCACGGAAGCGGACGGCACGGCCGATCGTGACGACGAGTTCCTCCTGCAACGAGCGACGGAACTCGGTCGGGTCGTATTCACACAAGATCGGGATTTCCTGGTGCTGGCTGCGGACTGGCAGCAGGCCCGACGGGAGTTCCCCGGCATGGTGTACGCCCACCAGTTGCGGATCACCATCGGCGCGGCAATCCATGATCTCGTCCTGATCGCCTCACTCATGAATCCCGACGACATTCGCAATCGGGTCGAGTTTCTGCCGCTCTGAGATGCTACCGAGTATCCTGTTGCCCGGAAGCCGGATGCCTCTGTTTGGGCTGGATCCCCGGCGATTCGAAGCCTGCTGGTGGGCTTCGTGGCGATCCACTGGGAACAGACGTGGCCGGCGTCGTGGAGTGTGGGGGTCCGATGACGACCGCGATCGTCTTTTTGTTCCTCGCCTTGAGTGCGATGCAGGCTTCAGGCGACGGCGATCCGACGCTCGCCGATGTCGTCAGCGCTCATGAGGCGGCGCTCGGTTCGATTCACAAGATCGAACTCACGATGCGCCATGACAACCGCTACTTTGCCTCAGGAAAACCGTGTTGGAGCCCGACTCGTGGACAGGGCATTGGGCCAAGGATGGCTTGACACAGCGTATGCGCTTTCGCACGGAACCAGCCGTTCGCAGCGACGGCTTACCGGATGGGATCTATGACCTTCTCGCCGACGATCGCGAGGTCCGAATGCTGCAGAACTGGGATCCGGATGCCCCGCAGAAGATCACCCCACTCAATCAGGGTTCGTTGAGTGCCCAGATCAGCCCACGCGACCGGGGCTCGCCGTTCGTCGTGAACCCAGAGAAACACCTCTTGTGGCGGTTTGACTTCGATGTCGTTGGTGAAAGTTGGTCTCTGGGGGATCTGGTTCGCGAATCGGGCGTGGCGGAACTGGTCGGCAAGGTAGACATCGACGGGCACCCAACGTGGCATATCCGCGTCCTTGACCCCAAGTCTGATGGGACCGTCATGCCGGGATTTGGCTTCGACATCTTCGTCGATCCGGCGGTGAATTTCTTCGTGCGAAGGGTGATCGAGCATCATCGGGACATCAAGCAGGAGATCAACGGAGTCGAGGAGACCTACCAGATCGACATCACGCGCACCGTGACCACCTTCCATGATGCGGGGGGCGGTGTTTTCGTTCCCACGTCGATGAAGTTTCGGGCTGTTTCAGGCTCGTCTGATCGGAGGGAAATGGTATGTGAGACCTCGGTGACCGACCTCAAGGTCAACGAGGATTTGTCCCCCGGCGCGCTCGATTTCCGATTCCCCGAAGACGCCTTGGTGATCTACTCGCCGCCGCTCTCGCCGACCCGTCAGCGGGTCGTCTTGTGGGGGCCCGACAACCTGCCGCGGAAGGAAATCACGAACATGCACGACATTCCCGGCTTCGGGGCGGCCCTGAGGCAGTCGGACTTGGACGCGACTCGTCGACCCGTCGGTCGAGATGCAAAGTGAATCCGCGTCGGCCCATGCTGAAGCTCGGGTCACCCCCCGCTCCGGCACCGCATCGGGCATCAGGGCTTGAGTCCAAGTTCTGTTGCGCGATCTGTTGCGCATCGCCGCGCCGAACGGGCATTTTGGCCCCTGCCCTGTTCTCGCGGAAATGCGTTTCGGCCGGGATTGGCGCACAGTCGGGACACTATGACCCGTCTTCTACAGTTTGAAAAATGAAGTCCTTGCGCTGCAGGGGTTTACGTCAACACAAAACAGGCGTGGCACCATGCGCCACGGTTTCAGGCATCGCTCATAAGTGGGGCTTTAGCCTCTGAACGGTTGGGGGAATGGC
>Ga0194119_10006526_pt1 | contig 16845 bp, 23 predicted proteins | sample TA2MahC100mmetaG_FD_148620 | JGI IMG/M metagenome (GOLD analysis project Ga0194119, IMG submission 148620) | Freshwater microbial communities from Lake Tanganyika, Tanzania - TA2015018 Mahale Deep Cast 100m | ecosystem: Environmental > Aquatic > Freshwater > Lake | place: Tanzania: Lake...
AACCATGATTTTGTTTTTTGGTGTGATATAGATTCTTTGTATATAGATAATGAAGAAAACTTCTTTAATATAAATAATCTATTTCATAAACATTTTGTTGCTTATGATGACGGAAATGGATTGTGTACCAGCCATCTTTTCATAAAAAACAAAGATTTTAATATTAAACTAATAGAATCATTATTGTTTTTAGGAGATGTGAAAGATAACAATAGATTTGGCAACCCAGATCCGAAATGGGAGCAAAATGCTTTAAAAGCTCTGTTAGATCATTTTAACTTGCCAATAGATTATTTCAGCAAAAAAACAATTATTAATTATGATCAAAAAAATGACTTTGATATAAATACATCTTTTATCCATTACCATACTATTTCTAGTGCAGAAAAAGAATGGCGAATGGTTTCTGATTTTAATTTATTTTATAGTTAGTTAGGAATTTTGTATTCAAGAATAGCGCACTCTTCATCATTTATTCCTATGCTAACATGGAAAGTGTCGTCTTTTAATATTGCCCCGCATGGAAATACGCAGAAAGGGACGACGCTAGGTTTTTTACGAGGGCGTATTTTATTTCCCCAAAGGATAGGCTGTTCTGTTATCTCGACAATCTCAAAAGGAGGCTCTGCTTTAAACTTATAATACCCCATGAAATACATTTTCGTAATAAAGTAGCCCTCTCTTAAAAGAATATGACTATGAAAAAAGCTATGATAATGTCCGTCTTTATAAATTGGATTTGTACTTAACCTTGCTTCTCCGAATTTCCATTTAGATTTAATATCAAAATGAGTTTTATATTCGGTAATAATGTTACCATTTAAATCCATTTCAACAACCGTGTGAGGACTCATGTGGTAAACAAACATTAGTTTGCCACCGTGTTCAAAGAATGTCCAGTTCTTCTCGTCGCCAGTATTGTTTTTTACATTGTCGCCATTTTTGCCATAAACTGGATGTATGTTATATAGATGTTCAAAATTTTCATTTAAAACTAATAACTTTTCATGGAAGAAATCTGTTTTATACTGATAGTAATTAGAGGTAGAAAGTATTAATTTATCTTTAAAATGAAGAATCTTAGCATCTTCGTGTTGTTCATCTGGATGTTCTTTGTTTATTTTTAAATTTACTTCTTCAAGAGAGGGGTATTTAAATAACTTTACTCTGGAATTATAAACATTTTCGCTAGACACGAAAGAATGCCTTACTAATAAATAATCTTGGTCTTTAAAAGAAAACAAGCAAGGATTAAAATAATCCTCATGAGATTCACCTGTTTGCAAAGATAAAAATTTTAGTTTGTCAGTTTGTTGTTCAAATGGGATTTCCATTCTCTGCCAGATTTCTGAACTATCGTGAGAATTAATGAATTCTATTTTTTTAGTAATTTCTTCTATGTCTATAAGCCTTTTAGGGAATTTATAATCTAAATCATAAATGAAAAGTTTTTTTACGCATATACCTAAGATCATCCTTTGGTCGTCGCTAATATAAGTAGGTTCTACAAATACATCAACCTGATCATTTGCGGCTAGAGGTATATAGATATTGTGTTCACCGTATAAAAGATCCAATTCTTTTCTAAAGTTAGAAGTGACTATAATAATCTTTTTATATGGAAAAATATTATAAAGACTAAGAACTACATTCTTTATTTCTTTTGAAAGGGGTTTTATATAAAAACTACTTTTTGTCCAGCGAAAGAAAAAGTCTCTTTCTCTTTCAACTTCTAAACCAAAAACTCCTTTGATATAGAATTGATTTTTATCAAAAATGTCTTTTGTTTCGTATGAAGAAGATGAAGTAGGGTACATATATTTAAACTAATCATAACTTATAAATATTTTTTACTTCTTGATCAGAGGTTATTCTTCCTAGTTTTCTTTGCTCTCTTAAATAATCTAAGCTATTATCTTCTCCCGGTAATTTTACATAAATAGTAGAATGACGTTTTATCTCTACGTTTGTTTTGTTTGCGGTATAATAATATAATGCTAAAGAGTTTCTAAATACTCCTTCAGGACATTGTATAGGTTGCGGAAAACCATGATATGAATTTTCAGAAGTATTAAAAATGACAAGTCTATTAAAAATAGGATATATCCTCTTCTCTAATTTTTCTAATGTATGTATTTCGTTTTCTTTTTTGCCTTTCCAAAGCTGAAGATCTCCATTATACTCTTCTTTCCAATCTTTGTTCAAATACAGTAATACGTTTATCCTCCTTTCAAGATTTAGCTTTGGATGCATATTAAAATCAATATGAACATCCAGTTTGCCATTTTTAGGGCTTTTATGAACGCCTCCTCCTCTTAAGTATGGATCAGGAATTAATCCTTCTATGCCTGTTAGTTCTTCTAAAAAATTTAAAAAATTTGGACTATTAAAACTTAATAACGCTTCTCTTGTTGAGTCTGGCAAAAGATCAAGGTTGTCCATCGCAAGTTTTTTTTCAAGTAAATTATTATATTCATAATATTGAATTTGATTTTTTTTGGGAAAATCTTGATATATTTTTTCTATAATAGAAGTTTCTAAAAAATTATCAATTACGCAATGAGGATAAGGATCGTTATTAATATATTCAGAAGATAATTCTGGGGCTATTTTTTCTAATTTATTTTTGTCAAAAGAAAATTTCATATCATTTTAATGCTAATAAGAATTCATCGACTGTTATTAAATTCAATAATGATTTTCTGTTTTGATTTAAAAAAGAATATGGCAATTTATAATAATTATCGTTGGGTAAAGAAACATTTGGAATTGGAGTGGGTGTATTTTTACTAATTATGCCACAGCCGCTACAAAGCTCTATAACTTTCATATCCCACATGGTATTTTCAAATCTTAATTTTACCCATGCTTTCCAACAATCGCCACACCAACTTGATTGTGGTCTTGGCACAATTTGTAAAATTTCATCTAAAGGATTCATGTCATGACATACAATATATCCATTTTCATTTAAAAATTTCATACTATTTACAACATCACGATAAATTTGATCGCAATGGTGTAATCCATCGATAAAAATTACATCAAAAGTTTCTGTATTTTTTTCAAAAAAATCATCTGACCTCATGTGATGCGTAGCTAGTTTCGCTACAGAGAAATCTGGGTCTACTCCTGTTTTATATTCGCATTGTATGTTTACAAAATTTTCTCCGTATTCGACTCCAATTTCAAGATACTTTTTTGCGTTAATTTTATTTATTAAGAAATTCAATAGTTCAGTTCTTGTCTTCATAAAAATTTAATAGCTCTTTCATCTTTTAAAATAATTTGTGTCCTTGTTAATTTTTCTTTTTCTGAAAACATACAGTTCAATGGATAGTGTGTAATAAGGCTAACGTCATAACCATGATAAGGGTATTCTTTAAAGATGTCTAACTTTATGTCAATATCTTTATAAGAAGATAAGATTGACATATCAGAAACGTGTGGTTTTTTATTGCCATTTTTATCAAAATCATAATAATCTTTTTCACTTATTTTAAAATTAATAATGTCATCAATTATTTTTTTATATTTATTAGGAGGCATACAAATAGATGAACAATGTATAGCAACACAAGTTGTTACTATTTTTTCTCCATAATCAATTGGAAAAAAACCATAGTTTATCATATCCATATCGGCATACCATCCTCCGACTTTCGACATATATAACCACCGCAAAAAACAATACATTTCATATTTCTTAGAATTAACTGTTGGTAGTTTTTGACAAGCATTATATAATTCTTCATACCCATCACAGTTCTCGCATTCTTTTATCCCATAAATAACAGGTGTCCACCCATAATAACTCCAGCTTTTTTTCCATATCTCAATTAAATCATTTTGATCTGAGTGATTTATCCACGGTTCATTAATAGGTTCATAAAAACAATATACATTCATAAACTTAAAATCCATTCTTTAACATCGTTACAAGCTTTATAATTTGCGGATCTTTTATAGATTCCGGTTTCTTTAAAGAAAAATAAAATTCGATAAGTATCTTCTGTATAATATTGACGAGGACCATAATCGTTATAATTAAAAATAGCAGGTTCGCATGAATAAGATCCAAATTTAAGATTTGAAACATCATAAGTATTGTTTGGATCATTCATATTTAAAAAATATTTTATTTTCAATGGATAACATAAGCCATTTTCATGATGAACGGCTAATTCTTTTTGTCTTTGTAACGAGCCTTTTGAAAAATCATAATTTCTATAGTTTAACAAAGCAGTTTTTATGCTATAAAGAAATTCATTTTTATATAAACCATAATTCATACAAGTGCCTGACTCAGTAGCTCGTATAACATCGCAATGTTTAAAATCTTCTATTTTTTGAATTCTTTCATAAAAATAATCTGATACAGAACAAGTATCGTGCAAATAAAACCAATAATCTGACATTAAACCAGCATCTACAATTCCAATGAACGCATTAAAATCTATGCAATTATAATTTATATCTACGATGTTTATATTATAGTCTTGATCTTTTCGTAAAGATACATTAGAAGACTCCATAAAAAAGCAATATATGTCATCTGGATGAATGCCATTTTTTAGTAAGGTAGGCAAAAGAACGTGTTTAATTTTTTTAAATCTTTGTTCTGATGTTGGTATGCAAAATTTAATTTTTATATTCATGTTAGTATTTATATTGATGGATTACAGCTTTCAATCCAGTTTCTAACATTTTATTACGCTGTCTTTGATTATAATAGAAATCTCCAAAACCTGAATAAGAAGAAGGAGTCCATGCTACTTTATTAAATACTTTTTCTTTTACATCTTTTAGAATTCTTAATCCTACGTCTAAATCCCAAGCATATTTACTTTCAAGGATACTTGTGTCATCTCCTATCCTATAAGCTAATTCTTTTGCAAAATATTCTTTCATTTTTGCTGTATTATAAAATGTTAAAGCTCCATTACAGTATAAACCATAAGGAGCAGCGGGTTCTAAGCTTATTGTTAAACCGCATTCCTTAGAATAGTTATAAGAATACTCTGCAAAGGATTGTAAAAGATTGCCACAGGTGCTTGCGTTGTACCTTATTGCAGGGGTGCCAGCGATAATAGGCTCAGAATCCCAAGATAAAAATTCATCCCATAGCTTATCAAACCACAGATCTTGGCCTACTTTGCAATCCCATTCATAACCAAAGAAATGATCTAGTTCAAAATTATCTGCTATTCTTATAAATTCAATAAATGACCAAAAAGCATATCTCTCTTTTGCCCATACATTATTAAATGTTAAAGGCGGCATTTCAAATTTATAAAACTCTACTGGGTATTTGTTTGGGATTTCTAAATCAACTTCAGAACAAGTAATAATTCTTACCCCGCGATTAGAAGCTTTATATGAGGTTAGATTATTTAAACATTTTAAGTTCTTGGGAGATAAATTTTGTAAATAAAGGATAATAGCAGTTTTTAAACCTTTACTAATATTGAACTCTTTTATTGTCCTTTTGCCTTTATGAGAATATAGAGTATCTACTTCAGTAATTATTTCATTATTAGTTGAAAACAAAAAATTTACATTCCTCGCTTCTTGTTCTGTTTTTAATTCACCAATCGGAATTGTGTCTATGGAGTTTTCGTTTTCAAATATTACATCATAAAATTTAAGGAATAAAACTCTAGTATCGTTTCCAAAACTAGAGCAATCTTGGCTGCTGAATTTCAACACTTGAACATCTTTAATGTCAATACTTATTGAAATCTTTTCATCAACTGTGTATTTTTGATTATGTATTTCTTTAGTAAGACCATTTTTTAATCTGGCAAGAATTAGTATTTCTTTGTCATTAAATTCATTTACTAATTCTAAGCGCATCTTGGTATAAGGGATTTCTTTGTTAAATACAAAAGAAAAACTAGGCTTTGTCCAACGAAACATTTTATTATCAAATATTTCTATATTATACCATCCTTCATCTAAGAATAGTTCCTCATTATCAAATGCCTTGTATTCAACATTTCTCTTGTCAACTACATAAGTTAGTTTTTCTATGATTATTTCTTTGTTGATTTTCCCGTTTAATTTATTAAAAGTTTCTTCATTGATGACAGATAGGATGTCAATTTTGCTATTATTAATTAATTCAATAATCTCTTCATTAACTTCGTCTATGTCAGAAAATAATTTTGCGATTATATTTTTAACGCTTGAAATTTTATTTGATTCTATTAGAGAATTCCAATCTTTCGGGTGAGAACAAAGAACTACTTCTGAATATTTTAAAAGAGCGTTTTTTACTCTGCTGACTTTTTTATCTAGTTCTGAGCTTTCCTCGCCAGTATTATCTATTTTAATTGGTTTCCAAGCTACGCTAATTTTATCTAATAGTAAATTATAAATAAAACTCTTACAAGCTATTGCTCTGCCCGAAGTCCCTGACGGGCCAATGCATAGTACATTTTTATAATTAATAGAGTCCACGATTTATTATATATTATAAAACAAAAAAGATAGCAGGATTTTAGCCCCGCTACCCTTTTGTTATCTATTCTTCTTTCTTTTTACCTCTAAGAAGAATCCTATTGCAATCAAAACAAACAATAGGAATATTATCATCAGGATACCGTCACTTTCTTTGTGAAGCGTCCTTGTTGATCTCTCTGATTATAAAAGGTTACAATAACCTGACCCTCGTCTTGATCATCTTCCTCTGCGGGGCATTCATCGCAATCGCAGGGATCGGTGTAGCTATCAAAATCATTGTCTGAGTATTTCTCAGTGTAATGGTCAGGAAGCTTTTCGGTGTATTCAGAAACTACTTTGTACTTGCAGGTACGGAGTTTCTGGCAATTAGAATCCTTTGGTATGCTAACTACATCCGCAGGATTGATTTCGACAATAAGTAAACGCTTGCCATAACCTCCTCCAAAAGAAGAGGCGTATTCCAAAGAACCAGCATGGAATCCAGCAGAACAACCAATATCTGCATCATCACAAACAGCATTGCGAACCATTTCGAGAGTCTTGCCAATGCTATTATCGAAGGTTCCAGTATGGTGGTCTTTCCAATCAGAGAGAACTGACTTATAAGCCAAGAAGTTACCATTAGGAGTAATAGGCATGGCTTTATGCTCAAGGAATGAATAAAGCTCATTTACTGCCCTCTTGGAAGGGTTGCTCATGAGATTATTCAAGAAAGCGACAAGAGGCTCAAAAGGCAATCCCTCCTTCATGAAGGAAAAGATCTTATCGCAAACGTAATTATGAACTGGTTGCCCAGCATACTTAACAGCACCATCTTTAATCTCAATGTTACCATGAGAATATTGGCGAATCGCCTTTGGGACATCGACAAGGGTTGGGATCTTGTCAAACTGCCTGTCTATAATTGCTTGTCTGACGGCACCGTAATTAGGGTGCCCATCGTTCAAGGTATGGCTAATCCCGTCGAAAACGACGGTAATAGAATTATTAGTTATAATGTATGGGATGTTCATGTTGTTTTACTTTATTACCGACAAGATGATTTCGTCGCTTTGATCAGTCTTTCTCCAGTCAAGATATCCGTGATCAATGACGGTCAAGATAGGATAGTTTTCAAAGAACTTTTCGAAGTCCTCAAATATAGTAATTGGAGAATTAGAGTTTCCAGCCGCCAGAAGAAATAGGCTGATACAAGATGTAGTCTTTAATGCTTGAAAAATAGATTCGAACTTTTTTTGTTTTTTAATACTTTCTAATTCTTCATAACCTTTAATAAGGTTCAGAACTTCTTGGTTATTTTGAACATTTTTGTGTCCAGCATAGCGGCGGAAAAATGAGATAAAAGACCTCTGCTCAGAAGGGAAATCAGAAGAGGAGGCTTTAATGTAATTAGTAAAAGCATCTAATTCTTTTTTTGTCTTGAGAGTATCAATTAGTGTATTAATGATCCAGTCTTTAAACTCAACAAAATTTTTATTCTTGTCTATACCCTTGGGGATTTCTTTAAATCCAAAGATGTTAACAGAAGGGATCGAAGCAAATGAGCAGATTTCATTAACGAATTTAATCATCGTTTCTGGACAAATGCTCTCTTTAGCAGAATATTCAAAACGAGAAATACATAGATAAACGCCAGCATCATTTTTGAGATCAACAAGAACGGGCTTCCAGTATTCAGAAAGCGTATTGGTCCTCATATTCCCCTTGTCAAGGTCTAGAATAAAAGACCGTTTAAAATGTTTTTTATTTCTTATGCTAGGGGCGTTGTTACTAACGGTCACTTGCTTAAATACAGCAGGAGCTTCAAGCTCAGAAAGCTTTTTAAAGGTATAGTTTTCGAGACCCCTGCTAACCAAAGCTTCTTGCCATTTCTGTTCATTGTTTACTTTAATGACGGTTATGCCTTTGCAAGACTTCTTGTTGATAATGGCCTCTGTTGCTCTCCTGCGAAGATACTTGCTATCGCAATCGTCAATGACAATCAACTCTTCGATTTCAGAAGGCAAGGTTCTGGTAGCATAAAAAGAAACATTCTTCAAAGACCTGTGACCTTTGAAATGGCGAGTGAATGAAGCTGGAAACTTATTGTCTACCTTGTCTTCAGGAGCAAAATCAAAATCAATATCTGGTTCAATAACTTTAAATCCTTTCCATTGACATTTATTGCCTAAGAAACGAAAGTCAAGATGGCTAAAAAGATTACCAAAAGTATCTTGATAAAGTCTTTTGGCCTCAAAGATATCAGCAGCGTTCTCAATCTTACCATTAATCTTCTCCATCAATTCGGAGAAGAGCGACTCAAGAAGCTTAACAATATTCTTCTTGGTATAATCAGTGTACTGAAGATCTTCTCTGGAAGCAGAAACTTCAAGAGTCCCAATATCAGTATAAAAGATGAAATTATAACCCAAAGGCAAGCTGCCACTAAGCCCAACCTTTTGATGAAACAAGGCTCTGATTTCTTCCGTCATCAAATCAACGTCAAGCGGGTAAGCAACATTACCCATCACGATGACAGAACGAAAACTAGAAGTAGTGTTATTCCTATTATAGAATTTCCAGTTAGTGCCTTCAATAGTAGGATCACTAAGACGAATTTCAGAGGCATCAATGCCTTTGATCTCGACTTTGTTGCTCCAAAACTTGAAGAAATTCTTGATTTTAATAGTAAAATTAGTAAGATGTTGAGACTTAACTGGAACGCAGATCTCAACTCCGTTAGGCTCGCTTGTCTCCTCCTCATTCATTTTGGCGATCATGCCAATCTGAGAAGGGTCGATGTAAGCATTGTATATAGACTTCTTGCCGTTGACATAAGAGTTAATGACAAAGTTATCGCCATAAGCGAAAGCAGACTTGGAGCCAAGACCAAGTTGCCCAATTAACTTATTGGAACTACGTTTAGTGGACTCACCGTAGTTAGCATAGATATCACGAATCTCATCCTCATTGAGACCGTTGCCAAAGTCTCGCACCCTAAAAGTAGGATCTAAGGCATTTGGAGCGGTGACGATGATTGGTTGATCATCCTTGCCAGCTTCGACGTTGGCATCGACCGCATTGGCAGAATACTCTCTGATGACCGCAAGGATCTTGTCAGAGTAGAGTTGGTTGCGTAGAACCCCAAAGATATGGGCAAGACCGTCCTGCTTGATGCCGAAAGATACGGACTTGAACTGGTCCGACATCAGCACAGAATTCTCGTTTTTCGGAGCGATTTGCATGATTTACAAGTGTTGATTTCCTACCGACAGGGACAGCTTAGAGTCTGGAAAACCAAAGCGCAAGGGATTTTTCAGAAATTTATTTTTCCGACAAGTTGAGGATTTGGTCGAGAGTCTCCTTGACCCTGATCCCAGCGGCGGCTCCATCTTTGGTGTGGATGATGGTATGAACTTTGCTAGGTTCAATAGACGTTACATTATCTAAATTAACAAGAATAGGAATATAATCACGACCATTATCATGATTAAGATCAAGCGCATGAACTTTAATTAAGTGAGCCATATTAATTATTAATATTTAGTAATTTTTGGTAACCGTTTTCAACCGTCGAGAAAAATTTATTTTGAAGGTAAAGTTCCTCTATCGTAAGCTCTCTATCCTCTAAAGTCAAGAGATTATATTGCTCTATTGAGAAATTTCCTTCTGGATCTTCAGAATAATTAGCGAACATTACATTAAAATGCTTGTCGCTCAAATAATCTTCAGCATCTTTAAATTCACTAGAGATGTAAAACGTAGAATTTTCATCCCATGTGCTATCTTTTCGTAGACAGACGCAGATTCTCGTATTATTTTTGTCTATCTTACCACGAAATAAGAAGGCATTAATTTTTTGCATCATAAAACTGGAGCGGGAAACCAGAATCGAACTGGTGCATAAACTTTGGAAGAGTTTTAGGCTACCATTACATCATTCCCGCAAAGCGGTTTTAAGGATTACCGCAAACCTTTTCTCCACTTAGAAATTCCACCTAAGTCCACCAACTGCAACTACAGAGTCATTTAGCTCCTTGATTGCAAAATTATACTTACTTACGCTAAAGTCATTGTCATAATAACCAACTTCAGCAAAAGGCTCTAGGTGATTAAACAAAACCTTTGAAACAGTTACCTTCGCCGTCTTGAAATTATAATCAGTGAACTTACCATACTCAACCAGAGGAGTGATAGTAAACCAACCGAATACATCAGTAGGACGCTTCAAGCCAAAAACGTAGCCAGTCTGATCAAGATCAAGATCGTGAGTCCCCTTTATATAAGGAGTAACGACGATATTCTCAAGAGCGATAGTACCTGCTACTTCAGTTGAGTTTGGCGCAGCGGGGATCGCAGTCTGGTGACGAAATACTTGACCATCCAACCGAACTGTCACGCCCTCAAGAACCTTGAAGCCCTTGCTAAGACCAACAACCCAATGAGATTCATCAAGAGCAGAAGAAACAGGGATGATTGTTCCCCCAAATGAAGCATCAATGCCAAAATAAGTTGCTCCAATATTTACTCCACCAAAAGCTTGAGCTTCAGTGCGAGCAACGCCATTTACGATGTAGTGAGTAGTATAGCCAACCTCTGTACTCGCCTTGATGTCTTCGGCAAAAGCCTTAGTTGCGAATAGTGAGGTGACTAACGCCAGTAGTGTTAAGATTCTTTTCATAACACCTTATTTTACACACGGGATGGGTCTTTGTCAAAAATTTATTCGTACCCCTCTACTTCAAAGCATCCGAATCCTGCCTGATGCTCGAAAGTAAGGAGTCCGCACCGCTTACTGCGAAGGCTAGTGCAGACCCCATAATCAAGACTGAAATCTTTACTCGTTTTGTCGTACAGGGGAATGAAGTGCTTGCAGCCAGCACTACAATCAAGATAATGATAATCTCTATCTGCTCTTGTTATTTTCCCTCCGTATTCGACGTAATCAGTATCTAATACTTTACAAAAATTAAAAAGGTTGATTTGATTCTTTTTCTTTTTCTTCATAACGCCTCAGGTACTCTTGGCCTTTACCTGTAAGCATTCTACCCTTTTCTGCTATTTGTATCAGATTATTTTTCAATAACCAAGTTTCAAAATCTTTCTGAAGGCTAGAGCGAGTCATGCCAACAATTGCAGAGAGATTTGTAAGAGTCATTTCTGTTTTGCATTTGAGAGTTTGCAAGATTCTCAACTCTATCTGATTGAGACCCAGAGGAAGAATACTAAGCTTTTCTTTAAGGAGGGTCCAGTCATCACTAGTGAAGACTCTCTCTTCTTTTGTCTTTAAGTAAGAGTCAATCTTATTAGCCATGGCTTGGGCCTGTCTAGCATTGCCACGCAAACAAGAAGAAATGTCGCAAAGGGAATCTTCATCGAATTCACAATTAACGCTCTTCTTTATTATTTGCGAAAGCTCGCTATGTGAATACTCTTGAAGTTCGACTCGCTCAAGGCGATCAAGCAAAGCATGAAAAATCAACTGGGGCTCAGTTGTGCAGAACAAAAAACTCTGAACAGAGAAGTCAAAGTCAACAGCATAATCAGGAAGATTAAGAGTGTTTTTGTTGAAAGCATTAGGATTAAAAAGACTCAAGAAGTTAATCTGGAGACTTTTAGGAAGCTCGCTGGCTTCATCAAAAAGCACAGTCACTTCTTTATTGGCTATCGCAGGGACATAGACATCATTGAAGAAACTTTCGGATGAACCGATAGTTGCACAATTAATCTCAAGAAGAGGCTTGCATTTGCTGCCGTCTCTCTTAAGAAGGTTTCTAGCGTATTGTTTTGCAATGGTAGTTTTGCCTGATCCCCTTGGGGCGACAAAAAGGAAATTAGGAGAAATATTACTTTTCTCATAAACGTCAAGATAAAAGTTAAGTTTATTTTTAACTAAAACCTGACCAATAATTGAATCGAAGCGTTTGTCCATATTAAAAGTTCTCTGAAATAGAAAAATGAACTTCTGGTTTTTCCTGCTTGGCAGAGATCTCTTGAGGAAGAGAAGGGGTTTCCTCTTCATCAATGAGATTCATCTGCTTTGCGAATTTGATGCTGACTGGAATTTTCGCGGCGTCAGTCAACTTCTCACGAAGCTGGGAGACACTAACGAATGCAAGGTTCTTGCCGCCCATTGGGCGGCCTCTAGTTTTCAAGGATTTGGTCATCAGGAGGCCAATTTACGAGGGTTTTGGCGCAAGTCAAGCCTTTTAGAAAATTTTTCCAAATCGAACCTGCTCGTTTTCGCCGCAGACCAAGATCTCTAACCCAAACACCATATTCTTAGAGTCTTGAGTTTCCTTAGCTAAAAGAGTATTTAATTCTTTCTCAAATTCATCAAGAAGATTAGATGGAATAATTATAGCATTAAAATGTTCGCCTACCTTGTATCCCTTAATTTGAGCTTCCTGAATGGCTTTTTGAATCTTTTGTAACATGTTAGTAAAGGAACCACTTCCAATCTCTATGTTTGTTTTCTATCTTAATAACAAAAGGGTGAGTATTGGGTTTCTTAGGTTTTTTAATTAATGGCATACCAAATTCTTCAAGAGTTTTATTAGATTTTAAACTATTGATTTTGATATCGCAAGTCACCATATTCTCCCAAGTGCTTTTGCCATTTCTGGATACGGGAATCAGGTGATCTATATTTGCGTCTTCCTTTGGCAATTTTCTGCCAGTATATTGGCAAGTCCAATCATCTCTTTCAAAAACGGCTTTTTTGCTTAGTTTAGCATGAAAGATTGGAATCTTTGAGAAGTTTTTGCTGATGACGACGGTGGGAATGCGAAAGGTCTTATATGGAGAGGAGATAGTATAATCGAAAGATCGCACCGGCAGAGTCTCCCAAACCTCCCACGAAACTGGTCTGTAATCTGGGTTTTCAAAATTATATTCTCCATTCGCTAAAGGATAATTAACATCCATAGCAAGATAAGTGCCTTTAAACACCTTGCTGATGGCACTCTCAAGCCCTTCAGTTCCAATACCTAGCCAGTTTTTATTTAATTTAAGGCAGGTTAAATTTTCAACAGCAAACATATTCTTCAAATTTATTTTCTCCATTAGAATCAACGGAGTAAAATATCTTCTTTGGGTTTAGGAACTTAATCAGATTTTGGCAAGAACTACAAGGTTTAGAATTCCTTATTTCGCCATTTCTGTCTATTCTTGTGGTAACTAAATTAACTTTCGAGAAATCTATATTAGTAAGATTCTTGAATTTTATAAAGGCATTTAATTCGGAGCAAGTATATTTATCTTTTACTTTTTCTCCGTTGGTGCCTGTTTTAGGATTTTTGAGGTTGGTGGGATTGCTTTTTCTAGAATTCTTGCCAATAGTAATTATTCTATTCTTGTGGAATACAAAAGAAAAATGCTGGCATTTTAAATCAGAATCAATCTCGCGCAAAGCCTTTGTAAGGTTAACACACTTTTCAAGATTTGTTTTTTTCACAAAGAGTTAGTTCAGCTTTTTTTATTGATTATTTTATGAAAGAAATATAAAAAGCATATTCTTTCTTAGATTCTTTTGTAATGTTGATTCTGTCTTTTTTCCATTTTGGAAAATTTTTGTAAGCCTAGTCCCAAGCTTTAGAATACTCATCACTAACCTTTCTTGATTTTGCCATACTCTTCTTCCATGCACTGCTTGAGCAACTTCAAATAATGAGTAAAAAATGATTCTCCGATCTTAGATGAGTCGGCTAACTTATCTTGCCTGTCTTTCTCACAACTAGCTTCTATAAGTTGCTGAATGAGTTTTAGAGACTGATCCATACATTTTGAGATATTATTGGGAGAAAATCAGTTTGTCAACTATTTTTTCCACTTTAGTTCTTTAAGAATTCCATCAATTAAATTTTTTTCATGGCTGTCCATATCTTTTTCTAGCTGAATAAGAATGCTTTGCACATCAAAGATCTTGTCTGGGTTTTCTCTTTGTTTGATTTTCATATCTTGTATTACGTCTATAATTTTAATGAGAGGAGCCTTGTATTCATCGAATTTTTGTTTACTAACAAGGTTACTGATTTCAAACGCTTTAGGAGTCAAACCTTTAAACAAAGAAATGACTAATGACCCCATCATATCAAAAATAGAAAATGCAGCGCCAGCAATTGGATTTACTGTAGCGAGCAATCTGAGAATAATAAATATTACAGAAAAAATAATTATCGCAGTCAAGGCACTAAAAAAGAATTTCTTTAATCCCCAAATTACAGCATTTAAACCAAACATCCCGCTCATTGAATTAAGAGTAGCTTTTGCAGCATCCGCTTCTTCCGCTACTTTCTTGGCTTTATCAGACATTTGCCAAAGTTGGTCATCGTATTTTTCATTTAACTGCGCCTTTTCTTTTTGTAATTTAATAATTATATCATCTCGTTGAGCTAAGAGTTCTTGTCCTTTCTTTCTCTCTTCTTCAACTGCGGAATTTAATAAATCAACAGTTGCTTTTATTCTCTTTATTTCATCAATATGAGGAGAACCTACAAGAGAAACGACTCTTTCGTTTAAAGACTTTGCTGTCTCTACTTGAATTGGGGGATTAGTAACTTGTGTTAAAGAATACTGAACACCTTGCGCTAATGTAGAGGTTTGAACTTTTTTGCCTTTTTCATTTTTTTCTATTTGCTCAAGTGTTTCGTCTAATTTTTTCTCCTGTGTGTCTATAATTTGCTGGTTAGCAGTAGGAGGTTTAGTGGGCGAAACAGTAAAGCATCCAGAAAGAAAGATTGCCGCAAATAAAAATAGTCTCTTTAAATATTTCATATTAAACCTCTCTATAAAAAATTACACAAAAAACCGCCTTTCGGCGGTGTGAGATTTATTATTCTTGTCTAGAAAGAAGATTACACCAATTTAAAAACATCGCTAGGTTTTCCCCTAATATTTTTCTTTTGCCCCACTTTCTTAAGGGTATTTCCTAATACCATTTCTTTAACTTTGAGATAAAGTTTGGGATAAGGTATTTTATTATAGCTTAATAAATCCTTAAGTGTAAACTCTCCCTCGGGAATCTTTAGTTCTATCTGAGTGTCCTCAGTTTGCTCTTGCTTATTTGCAAGGATTTCTCCGTGCGTTTCAATAGCCACAGCAAGAGAAACACAATCAAATCCAATCCTGCCAAAAGCATTGTCATTGGGATAGACCCACTTAGCTTCAATAGTCTTACCATGAAAGACGAACTGATCTTGCCTTTTAGGTTTAATAAGTTCATACTTCTTTGTTTTATTAGACTCTTTTGATTTCTCATAAATCATCCACCCATCTTCAAGTTTTTTAAGGAACTTGAATTGGTAGCCTCTATGAGTGAACTCTTTTGCAATCAAGAGATAACCGTCTTTATCTTTTTCCATTTTTTCTATATACTTTGTTGTACTTGTTGATCTGCTGTTTGAGAAGGATGCTATCTTTTGAGACTACTACATATTCATCGTCTAGCAAATGAATTAAGTCTCCTGCAAGAAAATTATCGCCTATTTTTGGGTGGTGATACTTTTTTAATTGTTTTTCTTTGAGTTCCATTGTGTTTACGGGTTTGTTCATGATCAACTGGTTGATCCCAGTTAATCTCATCATAATTAGATTTGAAACGTTTACTAAAACAATTTCTAGGAGAACTTCCCTTTCCGTTCATCTTTAATAGGTGGCAAAGCCGCCATTATTTCTAATCTTGTTTTTTCAGAGTATTGGGGCCAATCAATAATTTGTCGCCACGACCTTCCGCAACCCACGCAATAACCATCTTCTAATTTACAAAGTCTGATGCAAGGTGTTGAGACCTTAGCAACAGTGTCCATTTTTTTGTTGAGTTAGCTGTTTTCTACTATCAACCATATCATAAAATCTGACATAATAGTCTTGAATAATTTTATCAATATTCTTAACTATGCGATTGGGTTGTCCGCTGGCATCAATATTTCGGATATTTTTTGCCAATTCATTTAGGAGTTGTTTATTTTTTGACACGCTAATCTCCTTTTTCGATTCTGTAGCTGTCTTCATCAAAATGTTCGGTGCTTATTTCAATAATTTCACTATCTTTTAATGCATAAAATTGATGAATCATCCCGACAGGAATATGAAAACTATCACCTCGCCCTAGAGTAATCCATCTACTTCTAGCAGTTTCTTCGTCCATACCATAGTGAAGGGTTATCTTTCCACTCTGAATATAAAATGTTTCATCTTTTAGTTTGTGATAATGAAGACTACACTTACGATCTTTTACAACGAAAAGAATTTTGCCACAATATTTATTATTGTTAGCAATCCACTTCTCGTACCCCCAGCCTTTAGGAACAAAATGTAATTTTGACATGTTATTTGTTTAGAGATTCTATTTTCTTTATGGAACCGAAATTATTATAAACGTAATCAAAAAGCCATTCTTCG
>Ga0194119_10006535_pt1 | contig 16831 bp, 17 predicted proteins | sample TA2MahC100mmetaG_FD_148620 | JGI IMG/M metagenome (GOLD analysis project Ga0194119, IMG submission 148620) | Freshwater microbial communities from Lake Tanganyika, Tanzania - TA2015018 Mahale Deep Cast 100m | ecosystem: Environmental > Aquatic > Freshwater > Lake | place: Tanzania: Lake...
TGCGCCCCCCTGCTGCAGGGCGACGCGATGAATTTCGTCGTCGGCCCGCAAGCCTTCGGCGACCCGGCACCGGGCGTGGCCAAGCGCGTCACGGTGATTTATGAGTTCAAGGAGCGAACGTATGAGAAGTTGGGCGGCGACGGCGAGTCGATTCAGTTGCCGTAGTGCGGGCCTGAGGCGGGATGGGCACGCTCGACCTGCACATAGCGAGTCAAGTGCACGGCGCTCTCGTTCACACTCCCCGTCATCGGCATGGCCGTCAGCCAAACTGAGATCGCGCACCCCGCAGCGGGTATGGTCGCGCGATGCAATGCACCGCCACGAGCGACCAGCGGTCGCCAGGTTTCGACCGCGCAAGGGTAGACCAAACACGCCGCCACGCGCAGCGTTTTGCAGAGATTGGCATACGCCAGCACTTGCAGCAGATCTTGGCGATGCCGCTCGCGCAACTCGTCTTCTGCCGCGCGCCAACCCCGTTCGCTGAACTCCTCAAAGTGCCGCTTATACTTGGCATCTATTATTAGCACCGTGAAGTCACCCCATTCCAGACACACGTCCGGAATGAGCAACCGCTGCGAGCCAAGGAATCGCGGCTGCCAATTCAGTGCGCGCTCGGTATGGCCTTGGCGTCCCGTACGCAGCAACCCGCCCGTCTGCCTCGCCACTGCGTATGCCACCGTTTCCACCCACGCTTCAAAGAACTTGTCCATGGGCATCGCCCATGGCAACCCGTCGAGGTCGCTGAGCCCGGCGAGCCCCCGGTCGTCTACGGTCCACTCAATCGCTTGTAGCCCATCAAGAAAGGCCGTGGAGCGGAGCGGGCGTTGCAGCCAAGCCTGTAACCGCGCCGCAGACGGTGGCAAGGCCGGCACGGGACCAACCAGACGCAAAAGACCCGAGGCCCATTCAATGAGGCGATGGACAACGGCACCATGCGCTACCTGCGTAGACGAGGACTGCGACTGCTTTTCGAGCGCGGAGCGAATCGCTCCGCGCATTTGACGGTCATCTCTGAGATCCGGGAAACTACACGGCACAGCCAACGGCTGCGCATGGGCCAACGACCTGGTGGCGTAATGCGCCCAATCCACTTGGCCCTTCGGCGTAGAGCGGTTCTCTGACACCATCTCAAAGCGGCGGTCAAGCGAATTTAGCAGTGCCTCCAGCCGAAGCAGCACTGTGGCAGAAAGCACCCACGGCGGCACCCGACGCTCCGAGCGCAGCAACAGCGGCAGGCGTAAGGGCGTGGGCGTCACGCGCCAACCCATCGTGGCAAGCATCGGCCCAATACCCGCCCAAGGAAAGCGCGGCCGTACAATCAAGCCATAGTCCGGTCGTGCTGAAGAGGGCGAGGCGAGCGGCACGGCACCAACGGAGTTACCCGCGTGAAGCAGCAGGTCCACTGAACGCCCGTCATAGGCGGCTTCGATCCCGACTCCCAGTCGTTGGGTGATGCGCCGGTTCATCTCGATGAACTGGGTGGCCATGCGCGCCGCCGCGCCGGCGGGGTCTCGCAGTTTGCGCAGGCCGAAGAACTCGGTAGCACTGTAGCGCGATGTGGAGTTGTCGGTCACCTCGAGGCAAACGTGCGCGGCGGCTTCCGGCGGCCGGAGGGGAGAGGCGAGCGCGGCCTTCAGCTTGGGCGGGCGCGTAGCCATTGCAGATAGCTCCGAACCTGTTCAGCAAAACCAGACACGTAGCCTTGCGCCAGATATTCTTCGAGCAGAGGCGCGAGGCCCACGCGCAGCGACTCGCGCTTCAGAAAGTAGGAGTGCCCGGGCATCAGCGGCAGTACATCATCGGGCGCGTGTTCAAAGAAGGTTGAGAGAATCCGCCCGAAGGCTTCTCCCATTGGCTCACCTTGCACGATGGTCCGCGACGGCCACAACGACACGAAGGCAAAGCGGCGACGCACGGCGACATCGAGGATGGCGATGCTGCGATCGGCCGAGTTCATGGTGCCGATGATGTGGAGGTTGGACGGCAGGCGAAACTTGCGGTGAAATGGCGCGCTGAAGTCGTAGGGGAGTTCGATCTCGCGCTCATGGTCTGCGTCCGGCTCCAGCAGATAGATGGCTTCTCCCAAGACCTTGCCAAGGTCGGCCCGATTGATTTCATCAATGTGCAGCAGATAGTCACGCGTTGGATCCGCCAATGCCGCCTTGGCCCTCTCCATCAAGAATCCCATCGCGGGAGCAAAGCGCAATCCCATCGCCCCAGTGTCAGTGACGGGTGCTAGTCCACCGACGAAGTTCTCGTAAGTCGTGTTGGCGTGAAACTGGACGGACCGCCCGTTACCTCCATATTCGTCGCGGAGCAGTTCGCCCGCCATCCGAGTTTTGCCTGTGCCGGGCGGTCCTTGCACCACCACGTAACGGCGCGACCGCAGCAACTCGTGCGCTTGCGCGCGCTACTCCAATGGCATGACGTTTTCAAACCACGCATTGCGAGTCTGATCCGCCGAACCTTGATACTCCTTGACCGGCTGACTGCCGCGCTCCTCAAACAGCAGGTCGAGAAACGCCGCCACAGCTGCAGCCGTACGCCCTGGATGTGCCAGATCCGGCCGGTGAATCGCATACACTTCCGCACCATAGCGGCCGAGCGCGCGCTTATGTTCCGGCCAAGCGGAAACGATCGCTTCCGGCACTCTCAGATCGGTTCGCGTCGGGTCCTGCTTGCTCCACGCCACCAGGCCACCCTGCATCGCGTTCAACCAGTCGCAAATCGCGCGCGCTTTGCGTGCGTGGCCAGGCCGACCTAACACTGCTTCATCCGGCGACAAGCCATCTGAGCCTACCACCAAGCTAATCAGACATGCATGGTCCTCCGCCGGGAAAATCACAAACGAGAGACCGTGATAGCGCCCGGAGCTGGGATTGGACTGATGAATGATGGCTGCGTAGCGAACGCCGCCGTCGGTATCGATTTCCGGGGCACGCACGGATACTTCGTTCTTGGCGGCTTTCGGGTAGCGTCCGCCCGCGGCGCCAAACAACCCGGCAAACGCAGCAGTGGCGCGGGCATTCCAATCATTCGGTGAAGTATAGTGGAGCAGCTCAACCCACTTATCAAGACTCATAGTTCGATACCGAGATCTATCGCTACCCCTTCTTCAATTCCTTCTTCGCCGCCTCGTGCAGCGCGCGGATGTACCCCATGCTGTACGACCAACCCGCCTGCCGGCTCTGGCCCATCGACGGCACGTGGTCCGCGATCAGGTTGCCGCGGAAGTCCACCTCCACCAGCATCTTCATCAGCTTGTACATGTCGGTGTAGCCGTTGTCGATGAACGTCTCCACGAAGTACGGAATCGGCTGCGTCACGTTGCGGAAGTGGATCTTCCACAGCTTGCCCAGCTTGGCAAACCCGCGCACGGCATTGTAGCAATCCTTGCCCGTCGCCTTGCCGCCTTCCATCCACGTGCCGCAGCACAGGCACACGCCGATGGCCGGTGAGTTCGCAATCTCCAGCGCCTTCACATAGCCGTCATAGGTGCCGAACATGTGGCGCGGAATGCCGCCGAGTTCGGGCACCGGCGGATCGTCCGGGTGAATCCCGAACCGCACACCCGCTTCTTCGGCCACCGGCGCAATCTGCTTGATGAAGTACGTGTAGTTGTCCCACAGTTCTTCCTTCGTGTACTTGCGCCCGTGCGTGAGCGGCCCCTCGTACGTCTTGCCGTTCCAGAAGCCCTTGGCCGTTTCCATCTTGAACGCGCGCGCCTGAGCGCCGCCGCGCGTGGTCTCCTGCGGGCTGGACCAGATACCGTTGGCCATGTGCGCGTAGGTGATGTAGCCGATGCCCGCTTTGCCGGTGTCGCGGATGTACTGCTTCAGCCACGCGATCTTCTCGTCGCGGCCTGGAAGATTCAACGTCACCTCTTCGATGTTGCGGTTGTCGTTGTTGGAAATGTTCCAGACCTTGAGCCCGGCGTTTTCCACCTTCTGCTTGATAGCGACGAAGTTCTCGTACGTACCGCGGCCCTTGCCGGTCTGCACGTTGAGATATTCAACGCCCATCTGCTTGATCCACTTCAGATCGTCGGCGGAGACGTCTTCGCCCACCTGCATCGAGATCTTGATGCCTGAAGAGAGCGGCTCCAGCTTGGCGCCTCGCGCGGGCGCGGCAGTGTAGGCGGCGGCAGCGAGCGCGATTTCACGGCGCGTGATTGCATCCATACTGCGATGCAATCTATCACAATCAGCGGCGCCTAGCGTCCTTCGTCCGTGCGGCTTTTTCACATCGCGGGCACGAAGCGTAGCCACACCATGCCCACGATGAGCGTGAGCAGCGTCAGCGGCAACCCCACGCGCAGATACTCCCAGAACATGATCTCCACTTCGTGCCGGGCTTTCTGCGCCACGATGAGATTCGCCACGCTCGCCAGCAGCGTGGTGTTGCCGGCGAGCGTGGAGAATAGCGCCAGCGCGAGCCAGCCCTCCTGAGGGTTGGCGAGATGCGGCATCACAGGTTTGAAGATCAGCACGGCCGGGGCGTTGGAGACGAGGTTCGACAGCAGCGTGGCGAAGAAGGCCATCACCGGCAACCGGTCGAGCCGCAGCGTCTGCGCGAAGGCGAAGAGTTGCTCGTCAAGCGAGGTCTTTTCGATCCCTGCCACCACGATGAACAACCCGGCGAACATCGCCAGCAGCGCAAAGTCGATTTCGCGGTAGACCTTCTCCGGCTTGATGCGCCGCGTGATCAGCAGCAGTACGCCGGCAATCAGCGCCACCTCATCCACTGTTACGCCGGCGAAAAACGCCGCGATCATCGCCGCCGCCACCAGGAGCAACTTCCACAACATCGGCCAGTGCACGCGCGCCTTGCGCGGGGCGATATCCACGTGCACGGCGCCGGTGAATTCCTCGCGGTACGCTGCCACGTTCACCGCCACCGCGAGCGCGAGGCCGATGAGCGATACCGGTGCTAGGCGCGCGGCGAAGTCGGCGTACGGGATGCGCGAGAACGTGCCAATGAGCATGTTCTGCGGATTGCCCGTGATGGTGCACGCGCTGCCGATATTCGACGCCACGGCCACGCCGATCAGATACGGCAGCGGATTGCGCCGGAGCGTGACCGCGATTTCGAGCACCAGCGGCGTGAGGATGAGGCACCCCGTGTCGTTCACGAAGAACGCCGGGAGCACGCCCGAGACGCCCACCACTGCCGCCGGCAGCACGCGCGGCCGGTGCGTGCGGCCGATCACCCACCCCGCGGCGAGCGTTAAGAAGCCCGCCAGCCGTAGGTTCGCCACCACGATCATCATGCCGAACAACAGCAGGATTGCCTCGGGGTTGATCGCGCGCCACGCTTCTTCCATCGTCAGCACGCCCGACCCCACCATGAGCGTCGCGCCGATGATGGCCGCGCCCGTGCGATCGATCCGCAAGCCGGGCAGGCGGCCGATGGCGAGCACGAAGAACGTGGCGGCGAAGATGGCGATAGCAGCGAAAGTCGGTTCCAACTACGGCTCCGCGAGAAGTTCGCGATACCGGGCCGCCTCTTCAGGCGGCATGGACTTTACCAGCGGACGCATGGTGTAGTTGCCGTGGATTTTGCCATCCCTCCGGAACATCCAGTCCTCTATGTCCGATTCTTTGATTTTACAGGACTGGCCGACCCTCACGTTCTTGACAATACCGGGCTCATTCGAGATGACTCCAGAGAACTCGCCGTCCACATACCGGATGTTCTCCAACCAGAAGTGCTCGGTTCCGTTCGAGTCTTGAATACGCGCCTTCACGACGAAATCTTCGCCTTGGCGCTCCATCATGAGGCCGATGAACTTGCGGCTTTCCTGGCGAGCACGGGCGGTGGCAACCTCAAGCTCTTTCTGATCGTAGCCGCCCTGGACCAACTTATCCGGCGGCAGACCTTTTCCCCAAGCAGCGAGGATAAGCAGCACAATCGCAGCTAGATCGCGCCGCCACATGGCGCTACCGCAACGTCAGCGTGGCCGAGTTCGACGTGCCCACCCGGTTGGCCAGCGTCACCGCAATCGCCTGCACCGTGTCGGCGATCGTCGGCACGTTCTTGATGTCGCCCGTCAGCGTCAACGGCACCGACACTGTAAACAGGCTGCCGAACGGCGCCGACGCGGCGCTCTGGTAGTAGCCGAGGAACGACGCTTCAGCCGGGATCGTGATGTCCGTGGTCTGCACGGTCTCACCCGAAGTGGGCGTGAACTGCAGGCGCATGCTCGTCACCGAGCGGCTCGTGGCGTAGCCGCTCACCAGTACCGCGATCGTGTTCGCCGTCTTCGCGCCCAGCGACACGCTTAGGATGCGCGGCGCGGCGGCAGCGACGCTCAGCGTCACGGTGGGCGGCGCGGTGGGCGTGAGGTTGATGGCGCCCTCGGTCGTATTGATCGCCGGCGTCAGCGTGATCGTACCCGCCAGGCTCCCGGACTGGATGCGGATCTGGTTCTGGTTGTTCGGGAACACGGCGCGCGTCGAGTTGGCCGGAATCGTGAAGGTCACCGTGCGGCCGCCAGTGGCAAACTGCACCGCCGGGTCGTTCGAGAACACATCGGAGTTGAACGCCATGGTCAGCGTGCCGGTCAGCGCCAGCGGGTAGGCGCTCGCGAGCGTCAAGCCCACGGCCGGCTGCTGCAGCGCATCCTGCGTGCCGCTGGTGCCGTCGAAGCGGATGTCCGGCAGCGCCGGCGGCGCGTTGCCCGCGCCCGACAGCGTGAAGGTCTGGTTGTCGACGCGCAGCGTCGCAGTAGACGTGCCGAGCGCATTCGGCGTGAACGTCACATCGAAGGCCGTCGACGCGTTCGGCGCGAGATTCACCGGCAGCCCCGGCAACCCGCCCAGCGTGAAGACGGTGGTGGGCGCGGCAAGGCCGATCGAAGACACCGTGGCGGCAGCCGTGCCGTTGTTCGTGATGGTGAAGCGTAGGCGGCTGTTGCCACCCACCGAAGCCGGCGTGAAGATTACAGACCCGCCCGAAATGACCGCAGTCGAAGCGTTGTTGACCACATAGGCGTAATTGATCGTCGGGCCCAGGCCGTTCGCCGCCAGATCGAAATCGTCAGAGCCGATACGCAACCGTCCCAGCGCGCGGCCCGGCGTCGTGGGCAGGAAGTTCACCGTCAGCGAGCCGCCCTGACCCGCCGGAACCACCAGCGGCAGGAGCGGTGCGTCGCTCAAAGAAAAGCCCGTTCCCGCGACGCTCAACGTGGCGATGCGGCCATCCACGTTGCCCGTGTTGCGGAAGCGCACAATGATGGAAGTCTTATCGCCGCCCACCGTCGCGTCGGGAACCGGCAGCATCTGGTTGGGTGTGATGGCCGCGGCATCGGTCCCGCGCACAACTTCATACGTATAGCGCGCGCCGGTGCCCGCGCCTTCGAGATTGAAGCTGAGCTTGCGGTCTGCCGTTTCCACATTCAGTGAGCCGCGCGCCGGCTGCAGCGATTTCGGCGAATAGGTGACACCGAAGCGAATCTCGCGACCGGCGTCCACTGTGGTGTTGGGCAGCGGTACGTTCACCGTGCCGAACTCCGCGCCGGTCGCCACGGCACTGTTGAACACACCCTGATACGACCCGCGATTCTGCACGATCACCACCGCATTCGACGTCGCATCCACGCTGGTATCGGGGAAGCGGATCGTGCCGCCGTTGGCAATCGCCGTTTGGTTGCCGCCCTGCGGCGTGAAGCTGTAGACAAACTCGGGCGCAACGCCCGCCAGATTCAGATTGAAGGTTGTCGCCGCAGAACCAGTCGTGGCATTGAACTGCACGCGCCCCAGCGCCCGGTCAGACTTCGACGCCAGATACGTCACCGTGAAGCCAAACGTTCCGCGCCCTGCGATCGTGTTGGGCGTCTCGGGCACGTTGGTGAGCGTGAAATCGTTCGAGCCCGAAAGCTGCAAGAAATTCAACGTCGCGGCGTTGTTGCCGAGATTGGTCACCACGACACTCGCCGTGATGGTCTGACCCACTCCCGTGGTGGGCAACGTCACCGTGGCGCCGTCAGCGGCATCCACAGTTTGATCGGGAAGCTGCACGCGCACCGAGTACGGCTGGCTATAAGCAGCCGTCAACGAGAGCAGAGAAAACGAAAGAACCGGCGTCAAGCGACGAAGCACGAATCAGTCCTCCAGGTTCGCTACGGAATGAAGATCTTGCGAAGGTACGAAGTGAACGGTCAGCTTGCGGGCGTCGAGCACCTGCACGGCGTCGGAGTCGTCCCGCCGCGAGTGCAACAGGAACAGGCCGCCGCTGAGGGTCTCGATGCGCGTGGGCGCAAAGTCGAGTTCCAGTCGGGCGAGTTCCTCGGAAGTGGCCGCGTTCCAAACCCGAAGAGACGAACCGGAGGCGGCAAACAACCGCCCGCCGTCGACCGCCACGGCTACGGGTTCTTCCACCGCAACCACGCGGCGCACAGACGCCGAAGCGTTGGGATTCTCCATGGCGAGCACTTGCTGACCCGCTCGATCGGCCACATACAGCGTGTCGCCGGCAAGCGCGAACCCGGCAGCGTCGGCCACTGGCGCCAGCATCCGCGAGGAGTCCGCATCAGCGCGATACACACCGTCGGCGCGCAGCGCGTACACCGCGCGGCCGGAAGCGTCCACCGTGATTGCACTCAACTTGCCTTCCAGCCCGGCGATGTTCATCGCCGTCGCCGCGCCCTCGACGCTGATCTTATAGAGACGCGCACCGGAAGCGCAACCCAGCGCCACCGCCGACGCGCCGGCATTCCAGCCCACGGGGCCGCCGCAGGCCGCGCCCAGGGAACTGCGCGCGCCGCTCGCCGCCGAAACCAACACCGCTTCGCCGGCGGCCATCGCCACCGCAAACCGGCCGCCCGGCGACACCGCGCCGCCATCCAGGTCCGCAGCCAGCGCCACGCCGAGGTAAGCCGCACCGGGCACGCCCACCACCACGCGCAGCGCGCGCGACGGTGCGTCGAAAACTACCCCGCTCGTGGGGCCGGCCAAACGGGCCGATTCCTGGGCAGGCAGCAGGACGGCTGCCGAGGCAAGGGCAAGAACACGCAGTTGAGTCATATGTTGTATGGGTCCGTAATGGAAGAACGAGCCGCTATCGAGGCACGCCCACGGTTATAGCACCCGCCGAGATGCCGACGGACGTGGGCGCAACTGTTGAAGAAGTGGTGCCATTGCCGCCGCGCAGCGTCGCGGCGATGCCGCCGATGGCCGCCGCACCGATGGCCGGGCCGATAAACTTCCAGGGCAGAGCCTTCTTCATGCCCGCGGGAGTCTTGGGAATGCCCCCACCCGCCACGACCGCCGTGCCGTCACTGGAGCCTTCCACATTGATCTGTGCAATCACGGCTGAGCCGGTCTGACTGCCCATCGTCGCGGTCACCTTGATATTGAAGCGGCCCGCTTCGGTGTTCGGCGTATAGCCCGACACGGTCGCCTTACCGTTTTCGTCCGTACGAACGGTCTGGGTGCGAAGCCAGCCGTTGAAGGCCCCGCCGGGGCCGGCAAGCGGAAGCTGGAAAACCACCTCGGCGCCCGTGATGATCTTGTCGGTCGCGTCTTTCACCTCGACGACCGGGGCCACAGACACCCGATTTTTCACGCTATTACGCGCGCCTTCGCCTTCCATCACCGTGATTTTCAGCGTGCCCTGCGGCTGCTGGCTAACCAGTTTGGCGGCTTGCGCCGGAACGGCTTGCTGGGCAGCCGCGCTCAGCGCGCCGGCCAGCAGACAGGAAACGAAGTAACGAAAACGCAAAGAGAAACTCCTTCAGTCCAGGAAGGTGCGGTTAAAGGCACCACATAAGCCGGTCCTGGAGCGGCCGCATGCTTAACAATACTGAAATATACCAAAGCGCGAAAACGATCTGACGATGGGCGCTTACTCTTTGTTACGGGCCCGGCTGGTTATTCCCGGAAACGGACACCTTGGGCAGTGATTTCCACGGTTCGGCCGCCGTTGAGGATCGAGAGCCGTCCGGCCTCCACCACCGCTTCGTTGAACGAACTGTTGGCGGGGGTGGCCACCACGCCGGCGGCGTCGATGGCAGCGAGTTCCGCCGCGCGGTCCGCCGCCGCTTCCAGGCGATAGACGGTCTCCACCAAGTGTTTTACGGAGCGGTAACCGTAGCCGACGGGGCGCAACCCCGGCCCGCCCAAGTCCACGTACTGGAAGTACTCCGTGCTGGGCTCAGAAAATTGCGTGGCGCCCGGCGCATCCGGCTTGCGCGTGTAGCAATACTTGATGCCGCGATATTGGTCTGAGTGTTCAAGCCATGCGCCGCGTTCGCCGTCGGAGAAATAGAGCGTGATGCCCTGTGTGTTGGACCCCGGCGCGTCGTCCGGAAAGCTCAGCGAGTTCTGCACGTTCAGGCAGGCGCCGTTTTCCCAGATCACGCGGGCGTCGGTCCACAGGTAACCTTCGTTGCCGTTCGGGAACTTGTCTTTGATACCGTAGACGGAGACGGCGGCGGGCAGCAGGCCCGTGACGTAGTGGACAAAATCTACGTAATGGCAGCCGATATAGGTGAACGAATCTGTCTGATCGGGCGTGAACCACGACTGGAAATTCGAGTGGCGGTAGTGCCACTTTTCCATCAATCGCGCCGTGCCCAGCTTGAACTCGCCGAACATGCCGGAGCGGTAGCGGCGCCGCGCCAGGAGCGAGCGGTCGTCAAAGCGCTTGTGGTATTCCACACCCACGAACAACTGGCGCCGCCGGGCTTCTTCCTCGATCTCACGCGCATGCGCCACGCTCAGCACCAGCGGCTTGACGACGATGACATGTTGGTCCGCCCGCAGCGCCGTCATCACCACGTCATAGTGCAATTGGTCCGGCACGGCGGCAATCACCAGTTGTCGCGGCGGCATGGCCGCAATCGCGCGGCGAAACCCGTTCGGGTCTTTCCCGCCCGACGCCGGATCCGGCAGCGGGCGGAACGTGTGACCTGGAAACGCCGCGCGGATCGTCTCGTTCGCCGCCAGCGCCGCGACGGTGGAGGCGTGCTGTGCGCAAACGGTGATCTCGCCTACCTTGCCGAGGCGTTGAAGCTGGTAGAGCGAAGGCAGGATCTGATCGTGCGCGATCATGCCGCCGCCGATCATGGTGACGGTGAGGGGTCGGTGCTGTTGAGACATGACGATCTAGTTTAATCGCACGGCGCCAGCGGGCCAACGCTAAGCGCCTGGCTCCGCGACGAAAAGCCGGCGGCGTTGACGCCCATGCTACCGTGAAGCCCCCCAGCCACGGTATAACCAAATCATCGGCTCCCCAACCCCATCATCGCCCCCCGCTCCCCGGCCCGTCATCATCGTCGGCGGCGGCATCTCCGGCCTCAGCGCCGCGTGGTTTCTGCGCCAGAAGGGGATTCCGGCCACCATCGTCGAACGCGCGCCGCGTCTTGGCGGCGTCATCGGCACCGGCGAAGTGGAAGGCTGCCTCGTCGAAGCCGGGCCCGACAGTTTCCTCGCCGCCAAGACCGCCGCCGCCGATCTCATCCGCGCCGTGGGCCTCGGCGGCGAGATCATCGGCTCCAACGACAGCCGCCGCGTCACCTACATCCTGCGCAACCAAAAGTTGATCCCCATGCCCGAAGGGCTGATGATGATGTTGCCCACCAAGGCGTGGCCCATGATCAAGACGCCGCTCCTCGGCTGGGGGACCAAGCTCCGCATGGGTCTCGAACTGCTGCGCCGCCCCGCCGAGCATCCGGACCGCTCCGTCGCCGACTTCGTGGAAGACCACTTCGGGCGCGAGACCGTCGAGTATCTCGCCGAACCGCTTCTCGCCGGCGTCTACGGCGGCGACCCGGCTAAGCTCAGCGCACGTTCCACGCTAACGCGGTTTGTCGAAATGGAAGCCAAAACCGGGAGCCTGGCGCGCGCCATGCTGCAAGCGCCCAAGCACGCCGGCCCGGGCGGCTCGTTGTTCCAAACCCTGAAGCGCGGCATGGGAAGCCTGGTAGATGCGCTGCGCCCGAGCGTCCATGAGGTGATCCACGGCGAAGCCGAAGCGCTCGAACCCCAGGGACGCGTGCGCGTGGGCGGCGATTGGCTGACCGCGCAACACGTGATTCTCGCCTGCCCCGCCTATGAAGCCGCGCGGTTGATCGGCCCGATGGAGCCGGACGTTGCCGCGCTACTGAAACACGTGGACTATTCCAGTTCCGTCACCATGGCCTTCGGGTTTCGCCGCCAGGATCTCGATCATCCGCTGAACGGCTTCGGCTTTCTCGTTCCGCGCAAAGAGCGCGGCGCGCTCGTGGCCTGCACATGGGTAGGCACCAAGTTCAACCACCGCGTGCCGGACTCGCATGCCCTGCTCCGCTGCTTCCTCACCTCCGACGCCAACCCCGAGGCAGTGCTACTGGAACTCCAGCGGATCATGCGATTCACCGGACGCCCCGCCTTCGTTCGCACCAGCCGCTGGGTAAATTCGATGGCGCAGTATCTGGTGGGCCACGAAGACCGCCAGCGCGAAGTCGACCAGCGGATGAGTCAACGCAACGACCTCCTACTGATCGGCAACGCCTACCACGGCATTGGAGTACCAGACTGTATCCGATTGGCAAATCAGGCCGTGAATCGAATTACCCAGCATCACCCCTAATGGGGGTCGTGATGATACCATGAGGGCATACCGTTGGTGATCCGCGCGAGGGCCGGGCGGGTGTTGTCTGGGTTTCGTGGACCCAGTCTCGCCCGGAAGCTGATTGACCGCCCCGTCCCTCTTGCGGTATCCTGGTGAAAGTCTTTTTAGGAAATATTGTAGTCGATGGCTAATCACGTCTCAGCAATCAAGGCAACCCGCCAAATTGAAACGCGCACGGAGTTTAATCGCCAGCGCCGTACGCGCTTGCGCCACCAGATCCGCGCGATGCGCAAGGCCCTGGAAGCGAAGGACGCCAAGCAGGCCGAATCGCTCCTGCCCGCCACGTTTTCCCTCGTGGACCGCGCGGCCAAGTGGGGCATTATCAAGAAGAACACCGCTGACCGTTACAAGAGCCGCCTGCATGGTCAGATGAAGAAGTTCGCCGCCTAACTACCAGACTTTCACCACCTCGTGGGCCTCACACAGGTCCGGCGTTTCCCAACAATCGAGTAAGGCATTCATGACTAGCTCCGGTACCGGTTGGTCCCGGAGCCGGTTCTGTTTCCAGAGTTCGGTGCGCGGCGCTTCCACCCATACAATCCGGACCCACGCCCGGTGGAATGCGGCCAGGTCCACCGCCTGCCCGCGTTGATCCCGCCCGATGTTGGTGCCGTTCCAGGCAAAGCTCCGCCCCGCGCTCAGATGCTCCAGCGCCCGCTCCCGGCTGTCCACCATCGGACCATCGAAATGACGGCTGAGCCAAACGTCTTTTCCGGCGGCGGGCAAGCCGGAAAGCAGCGTCATCGTCAGCACAGGGTCGCCTTCATAGACCGCCGTCCGGAAAAAGGCGAAGCGGTCGTCATCGGAGGGAAACGCGCGCGGCAAACCCCAGCATTGCTCGCCGCGGCAGAGTTCACCGAAGATGGCGATGTTAGCCAGCAACTGCGCCAGGTCCGGGCAGATGCGCCCGCGCACGTCGGCTTCGACGAGGATGGCCAGGTGGTCTGTCCGCGCGGACTGGCTCGTTTCAATCACCAGGCGCTGACGGTCCGGCCGGTTCGCGGCATAGTAGGGCAGTTGGTGATACCGCACCAGCGCCGCGATGTCTTCGCGCAACTCCGGTGCAAACCCCATCTCCCATAGAATGCGCCGGCTCATCCGCGCGCCTTTGCCCGAGTGGCCGCGCGAGGTGATCCACCCGCCTTCCACGCGCGTGGTGGCCGGCTTGCCGGCGTCGTGCAACACGGCGGCGCAGAACAGCAATTCGCGTTCGGGGACGCTGAGCGCGCGCCACGCCGGGAGCGCAATCAACTCTCCGATCACCATGCGCGTGTGAATCCACACGTCACCCTCGCCGTGAAAGATGGGGTTCTGCGGGCACTCGCGCAGGCGCTGGATGACGTCGTAGGTTTCATCTAGCCCATACCAGTCAAGACGCCAATCGGGGGGGCTGCGGCGTGAACTGGCGCAGGTCGTCGCTCATTCTCTCTAGGCTATACTCATCCGTGAGATGAATCGTCGAACCTTTCTCAGTGCATCCGCGGCCCTGTCGCTGGAAGCGCAAATGGATAGCAAGCCCAAACGCGTGGGCCTCATCGGCTCCGGCTGGTACGGCAAGGCCGATCTGCTGCGGCTGATCCAGGTCTCCCCGGTGGAAGTGGTCTCGCTGTGCGACGCCGACAAGAACATGCTGGAGGGCGCGGCCGAGATCGTGGCGTCGCGGCAGAAGTCCGGCAAGAGGCCGCGCACGTTCACCGACTATCGTCAGATGATCGCCGAAAAGGACCTCGACATCGCGCTCATCGCCACGCCCGATCACTGGCACGCGCTGCCGATGATTGAAGCCTGCAAAGCGGGCATTGACCTGTATCTGCAGAAGCCCATCAGCGTGGATATCGTTGAAGGCCAGGCGATGCTGGAAGCCGCGCGTAAGTACAAGCGCGTGGTGCAGGTGGGCACGCAGCGCCGCTCGACGCCACACTTGATCGAAGCGCGTGACCGTATCTTGCGCGAAAACAAACTCGGCAACATCGGCGTCGTCGAGATCTACTGTTACTATCACATGCGCGCGCGCGCCAACCCGCCCGACGCGCCGCCGCCGGCGAACCTCGACTATGAGATGTGGACTGGCCCCGCCCTCATGCGCCCCTACAACGAACTGGTGCACCCGCGCCGCTGGCGTGCCTTCATGGAGTATGGCAACGGCATCGTGGGCGACATGTGCATCCACATGCTGGACATGGTGCGTTGGATGCTGGATCTTGGGTGGCCGAAGAGTATTTCGTCAACGGGCGGCATTCTCGTCGAGAAGAGCAGCAAGGCCAACATCAGCGACACGCAGACCGCGACGTTCGATTTCGGCAACCTGAAGGTGATCTGGAATCACCGTACGTATGGGCACCCGCCCGATCCGGCCTATCCCTGGGGCGCGACGTTCTACGGCGACAAGGGGACGCTCAAAGCAAGCGTGATGAGCTACGATTTCCTGCCGTTTGAAAAGGGCGGGCAGGCCGTGCACAAAGACGTTACGTACGAGCTTGAGCAGTATCCCGAAGACAAGACCGAGAAGGACCTCGAACGCCACGTGGCGCCGGCCATCCGCGGCCACATGCGCGATCTGCTGGCCAACATCGCCTCGCGCGGCAAACCGGTGGCGGACATCGAGCAGGGGCATATTTCAACCGCCAGTTGCATCGTCGCGAATATGTCAATGAAGCTCGGCCGGTCGCTTACGTGGGACCCGGTGAAGCACCGCGTGGTGGGCGATGACGAGGCCAACCGCCTGCTGCGGCGCGCCTACCGCAAGCCGTGGGTGCATCCGGAGCCGGGCAGGGTTTAGAGAAACGCCGCCGCTGGCAACTTGAAGCGCTCGGCTTCCTCGGCGTCCAGTCTAACCCGTTCCTGTTTTTTGTCGAGCCGTGCGAGTTCCGCTGCCAGTGCCTTGACACCGATTCGCGGTCCCCGCTCGGCGGTTCGGCAGCCTCGGCGGCGGATTACAGACCCCGCGCGATACACTGTCCGGATGTCAGCAGGCGACGTCACCGAGTTATTGTTGCGGTGGAACGCCGGCGACCGAGAGGCGCTGGACCGCCTGATGCCCCTCATCTGTGGCGAACTGCGCCAACTGGCCGCCCACTACCTCCGCCGTGAGCGGCAGGGGCACTCGCTCGACAGCACCGGCATCGTTCATGAGGCCTTCCTGAAGTTGGTGGATCAACGCTAGGTCCAGTGGAAGAACCGTGCGCACTTCTTCGGGATCGCGGCCCAGGCGATGCGGCGCATCCTGGTGGACCACGGGCGCGCCCGTTTGCGCGATAAGCGGGGCGGCGGCGCGGTGGTCATCGAAATTGGCGAGGCAATCGACAGGGTGCCAGCCAAGGGCCTGGAAGTAGTGGCGCTTGACGATGCTCTGCACGGACTGGCCAAGCTCGACGCGCAGCAATGCCGCGTGGTGGAGATGCGTTTCTTCGGCGGCCTCTCGCTCGAAGAAACCGCCGAAGCGCTGGGCATTTCGCGCGCCACCGTGCACCGCGATTGGGTGACGGCACGGGCGTGGCTGCTGCGCGAGATGAGCCGGGCCGGGTAGGATGCCGGTTAGATGTCCACTTCCATATCCGGGTCGTGCGAGTACGTCTTCAGGCCACTCCAATCGGAGGCACAGATCGTCGCCGCGACGACGACGCTGAACTTGTTGTTCCCGGTTTGCAGCGGCCCCTGCTCGATGGAGCCTAGCGCGCCAAGCCAGGGGCCAGCCGCCGTGGACGCCGTCAACGGCGTGCCAACGCCGTTCGGGCCCACCGTATCGAAGATGGTGCAAGGGACGGCCGGATTGCTTCCGCCGAGGGCGAACGGCGAGGCCCAGGGCTGGGCCGCATTGCCGTGATCGTCGCGCGCCACGAGAATCGTGATGCGGCCCATGTAGTTTGAGGGCACGTTGAGACCGGCCACCCGGACCCAAATCTGGTCTCCGACGGCGGCGGTCAGCTTGGTGTTGTCCCGCCCCACCAGCGTCCAGTTGGCGGGATTGTCAGGCACCGGCAGGGGATCGGTGGCGGTGGCTTTGAGCCAAGCCTTGGAAATGGTCGGCGGGTTGGTGCCAGGCTGCGGGGGAGGCGTGGGGAACTCGTTGAATCTCGCGTTGGCATTCCCAAGGGGCGCGTTCCAGTCAAAAATCAGATTGAGCATCCATATATTCAGATTCAGGTTCGTCAGAAGAATTCGTGGGTAAGTGGCGGTTCGGGCAGCTTGCCAAGTGTTTGATACAGCGCGAGTTCGTGGA